>Ga0179593_1700437_pt1 | contig 27226 bp, 45 predicted proteins | sample CZODoug2_1_08_16_FD_185931 | JGI IMG/M metagenome (GOLD analysis project Ga0179593, IMG submission 185931) | Vadose zone soil fungal communities from Angelo Coast Range Reserve, California, USA - CZODoug2_1_08_16fungal (PacBio error correction) | ecosystem: Environmental > Terrestrial > Soil >...
TCGGGCAAAAAGGGAGGAGGGTGCGTCTGCGACTGGAGGAGAGGTAATAGAAGTCCTCTTGCGCGGCGGGGAAAAAAGGAAGACGGCCGGTTTCCCGGAAAAAAAGGGCATCGAACCCTCCGGGAAAAACTCGACGAGTGGAAGGAAAAAGAAAACATTTTTTCCTTGAAAAAGGGGGGGGAACCTATAAAAAAAAAAACTCCTCTTTCTCTCTCAAACAGATAAGGAAGAAGAAGGGAAAACTGCAACGTAATCAAGACTCCAAAAGGGAAGAAAGGGGAAAAAAAGGCAGCTCTTCCAAGCAGCCGTGGCTCTGGGGGGGGGGGGAAAACGCCAATAAAAAAAGTAAAAAGAAAACGGTAAACGATGCCAAGCCCAGTCCCGAGAAAAAGAGAAAGGGCAATGATCGACGAAAAAAAAAAAGGGGGAACGCCTGGGGGGATTGAGGAGGGGGGGGGATTCTACTTAAACCGCAAAGGGAAAGTCCCAAGGAGAGGTGGCGCTTTGGTTTGACGTCTTGTAAAAAAAGAAAAGTGCAATACCCAGGGGAGGGGGGAAAACACGACGCAAGGAACCCTGGCTTGGGAGGGAAAAAAAAAAAAGGACTGTGCCAAGAGGGGGGGGGGAATGGCCTGGAGCTCTTTTATGAAAGCAACAAAGCAAGAAAGAAGAAAAAAATGCTTGTCTGGGGCACTGTGGTCCGATCGTTCCCGTCACGGCAGGGAAAAGTCGTGGGGACGGCATCGGGAAAAAAAAAAAAAAAAAAAACAGGACCTCTACGTGGCGGCATTGGAAAGGAAAAAGGAAAAGCCTGAATCAACCAAAGCTGAAGGGGGGGAAAAAGCCCGACTCCAATGTACCGCGCACTCGAAAAAAAAAAAGTTGCCTGCCGGATAAGGGGGAAAAGTGCCGCCTAATGGAGAAAAAGAAGGGAGTGTTTTGGAAAAAGAAAAAAAAAAGCCGATTGTTGTCCGGAAAAAAAGGAAAGGGTGCCAGGTTTTCTCTAAAAGATCCCTAAAGAACGTTGCCGAGCATCATAAAACTTGAGAAGGGAAAAAGAGACTGGGTCAAAAAAAGATCAGCCTCTTCTTCTTCAAGGGAAGGGGGGGAGGGCAGGGGTCCGCCGAAGAAAGGAAAAAGATTTGCTGATCGCCGAATGCCCCAAAGGGAAAAAAAGGGGGTGAAGAATTTCAAGCCGGAGCGCGGGGTTGTCGCCCACAAAAAAAGAGGAAAAAGAAGGGGGCAGACGACTATTCTTATTTCCGAAGGGGAAGGAGGGGGTTCACAAGCAAGGCGCAGGGGGGGAGGGAAAGGGAAGCAGTACTAAGCTGTCAGAGAGAAAAGGGAAAAAGTCCGCCTCCTCCTCCTTTTGAAAAGGAGGATCCAGGACAAAAGAAAAAATAAAAAGCCCCTTTAGTACAAAAAAAAAAACGACGAGGGACTTGGGGAACTGGCCACGAGAGACGTCATCTTCGCCAGAAAAGGAAAAAGAAAAACAAAACCGCTTTGCCCCCCCTCCAAAAAAGGAAAGACCGGCCGATTATCCGTGGGAGAAAATTTCCTCCCGAAAATCTTCCCCAAAAAATCAAGCCTTCCCCAGAGGGGCCTTACATCAACGCCAAATGACGTCGAAAAGGGTGAGGGTAGAAGGTCCAGCATTTCAACAGTTAGGAAGAAATTAATTATTTGGGGAAGTCCTCTTAACTTATTTCGGAGGGGGGGAGGAAGGGTCCTTCTTTCTGGGAGGGAAAGTTTCCAGAGGCCGCGGGGGGAGGGGGTCCTCAGGGGGGGGGGGGAGGAAAAAAAAAAAATAGATGTGTTGGTGAAAAAATTCACTCAGGGAGGGACGGCCCCAAGGACGGCATCAACCCGGGGACACTATTAGGGGATTTCAGACTCCATCCAAGCAGACGGAACCAAAAGTCGGTTCAGGAAGAAAAGGGAGAAAAAAAAGGGGGGGAACATCGGGGGAAGGACCTTGGTGTGACCCACGAACTTTGGAGGGGGTAAGAAAAAAAAAAAAAAAATCCACGCGATAATCCGAAAAGAAAAAGAGGCCGCCACGCACGCACACGGGGGATGGGAGGGGCTGCGGCTGAAAATACACAGCAAATTGAACCGCGGGGAACCAGCCAAGGGGGGGTGTGATCCCCCCGATGAGAAGAGGTTCGTTACCTTTGGAGGGAAAAGGGACCGTCCTCCACCGTGAACCGAAAAAAAAAAAAGGGCCGCCGCGATTTTCACCCCTCGAAGCGAAACGTGCGCCAACTAAAAAAAACTTGTCCCATCCCATTGGGGGGGGAAAGGGGCCCAGAAAAGTTTTTTTTGGGGGGAAGAAAGGAGAAAAGGATTTCGTCCGCAGAGGGGGACAGACCCGGCTTTTTTTGTGTGGGGGAAAAAATCACTTTCCGCGAAGGGGAAAGGAAGGGGGGCCTTTCTTGAAAAGGAAAACGCGAAACCTGGTGACCCTCCGGCGGGGGGGAAGGAAAGGTGGGGATCTGGCTGTCTACTTTTGTGGCAAGGGGAAGGGGGGGGAAAAAGATCGGGGGGAAAAAGAAATACCAATTCGAAAGGGAGGGAGGGGGGGCCCTCCCTCCATAAGAGGAAAAAGAAACGCCCCGGCCTGAAGAAAGGGGAAGGGGGTTTTTATCAAACCTGAGAGGCCTAAAAGCAAAAAGAGGAATCCAAAGAAAATAAAACATCAGACACCTTGCAATAAGACGTTGGGGAAGTTGGTGTCCTTTTTGATTGTTGGAGGAAGGTCTAAAAATCTTCCTGAAAAGGGGAGGGGGGCCCAAAAGAGGGGTGAAATTGAGGACAAACTTTTCTTCTGTTGAAAAAAAAGGATGGTCTCCGTGAGGAGGAGGTACCAACTTCACCCTATAAAGCCTCCAAGAAAATACTGGAAGGGAAAATTCTTTTTTGGGGGGAAAAAAGAAGGGAATATGTGAGTCTCCTCGGTGGGGGATTGGGAAAAAAAAAATGGTCCAGGGCCGCAGAAAAAATTTACTATTTTCGTGGGGGGAAAAGGATCTCGAGTAACTTCAGCACTGCGGGAAAAAAAGGGAGAAGGTTTCGGCCAAAAGGAGAGGTCCCTCCATCATATCCAAAAGGTGGGAAAAAAAAAAAAGAAAAAACCTGTAAATCTGAGGGGGTCGGAAAAAAAGGGGGGCAAAACGCCCTGGGGAATTCGACTTTGTCTACATGCTACCACTCCTGGTGGGAAAAAAGGAAAAAATCAGAAGCAAAAAAAAAGAGGTGGGTAGGGCTTCCACATTCTTTTCGAAAGAAAGGAGTCGCATTTCTCCCTGAAAAAAAGTGTTGCGGTGGTGGGGGGGAAAAAAGACGCTTTGGAAAGGTGCAAAAAGCGCCAGCGTCGCGAAAAAAAAAGAAGGGGGACTCGTTTCTGCTGTGGCTGGGCGGATTGAAAAAAAAGAAGGGGAAGGAGAAGGGGGCTGGAAAAGGGTCAAAAATGGAAAAGGGAAAGAAACAGGAATTTTTCAAATAATCGGCGAGAGAAGAAGAGAGGGGGAAGGAGTTTGGGAAAAAGAGAGAGGAGGGAAAAATTCTCCGAATTTCCCGGGAGGGAGGGAGGGGGAACAGGGTCCCTTTTGCGGTTGCAAAGGAAAACCCCGACTTGGGAAAAATGAGCGTCTTTTCTCAAACAAAAATCCCCCAAAAAAAGGAGGGGGGTAGACCTCTTTTGTCGGAAGAAAAAAAGCGGGGGAAGATGGCCCGGAAGAGAGAAAAGGGTTGATCACCGAAGGGGGGGAGAACAGCGTGCGCTTGGGGGGGGGAAAAAGGGGAGGAACCCAAAAAGGAAAGAAAAATCCCCCAAAAAAACCAGCCGCTGTCTCAAAGGAAAGGAATGAGTGTAATGGACCTTCAGGGAAAAAACAGACAAACTAAAGGAAGTCAACCGGAATCGGCAAAAAGGAAAAAAGCCTTCCAAAAAGGAAGGTCTCCATCAAAAAAAAAGGAAAAAAAGGTTGTCATGCTTGCGCCAGGGGGGAAAAAATCGATCTGGATTTTAAAAAAAAGAAAAATGGGACGGAATTGGAAAAATCCGTCCCCGATGCCAAAAGAAAAAGAATCGGGGGGAGGGCCAGGGGTGGGGCCCGGTTTTGACCGCGGGAGGGGGGGAAGGTTCTTTGGGTGTGGTCTTTGGGGGCTTCTTTGCCGAAGCGGGAGAAAGGGGGGCCAAAAGGGGGTTAAAGACAATTTTTCCCCGAAAAAGGGGGGGGGGAAAGAGGCAAAACGACAAAAGAAAAGAGGGGGGGGCGGAAAAATGGGGGGGGGTGGTTTCCCTACGAAAAGAAAACCCGCGGAATAGTGAGGAAAAAAAGCCGAAAATACAAGGGGGGGGAAAGAAGAAATTCCTCCGCGGGCGTCCCTAAAAGGGAAAGAAAAGCTTCCAAATTCGCGGCAGGGGAATTGAAATAATTTCACCCGAAGGAGAAAAGGAGGCCTTCCTCAGTGATTGTACCGGAAAAAAGGAGAGAAACCAAAAAAAGGATCGAGTTGTTGGCTTTGGAAGGGGACCGCTCAACCCAGGAAAAAAAAAAAGAGAGAACAAAGCGATTATTTAAAGAGCCGTTTTTAAAAAAAAAAAAAGAGAGGGGCGAACGTTTTCCGCTTTTCAAAAAAAAAAAAAAAGGAGAAAAAAAATCGGGGAATCATTGCCGCTGGGAGAAAAGAGGGGGGGCTGAACTCCTTAGGGGGGGGGACAGGTCCTTGAGCCTCATATCCTTTTTCCCAGATCGACGAGAAGTGAAAAGTGGTTTTTTTGCGAACGACGAGAAAAGAGGAATTTTTTTTGAAAAAAAAAAAGAAGAGGGGACGAGGGCGGGGAACCCCGCCTGTGCTGCCACTCTCAAACCGCTTTCTGGCCGACAAGGAAACAAAAAACTCGTCGCCGGGAAAAGGAAAAAAAAAAGGGGGGTTTGTGCACTCGTCCGAAGACGCAGAGGGAGGGGTGGGGGGGAATGAAAAAGCGTTTTCTGCCCCCCAAAAGGGGGAGAAAAAAGAGGCCTTCCTCCCTCTCAAAACAAGAAAAACTGTTTTCTGAAAAAAAAAAAAAAGGTGATTCACACTACGGCCCAAGGGGGAGGGGAGAAGAACCCCCAAAGGGGGGGGGGAAGGGGAAAAGGGGGGATGCATGATCTAGTGACCAAGGGAAATTCGCGCCCGGGGGGAAGGGGGTGAAGCCCTCGCGCGAAACCAAAAAAAAAAAGGAGGTGAATCCGACGACGACAAAAAAAAAAAAGGCAAAAACCTTCGCGAAAAGAGAAGGTTCGTGGATCTTCGGCATCGAGAAAAAAAAAAAAAGAGGTTCGACACGCTGGATCGGAAAAGGGGAAAAAAAGAAAAGATCCACAAGAGGGGGGGTGGACCATTTTCATTTCAAGGTCCGCCAAAAAGGGGGGACGCTTTCGGCCCAAAGAAAAAAAAAATAAAAAGGACGTCCTCATCTCCTCCTCCCCAACAACAAAAGAAAAAAAAAGGAAGAGGAAAACGCCCATTTGTGGTGGACGATGGTATTATGGGGGGAGGGGGGGGAGGCGGACCGCTTGTGAATTAATTGCAAAGCGTGGGGAAAAAAAAAAAAAGGCCAACCGATCCAGCGTTTTTGAGGAAGAAGGGGGGGGGGGGGGGAATCATACTCTCGCCCCGCCCCACGCAAAGGGAAAAAAGGGGAAGAGGAAGGAAAAGACGCATAGATTTCCGTCGGAGGAAAGAAAAAAAAAAAAAAAGAGAGAGGGGGTCGCGCTAAATTAAATCCTTTAGCCGAAAGACGCGCAAAAGAAGAAGAAGGGGAAGAAAAAGTTTCGGCGCAGCCCCCAGGAGAGGGTGGAAAAAAAAAAAAGGAGGAGGGGTGAATCACGGTGCGGCCGTCAGAAAGGGGGAAAAAGGAACCTGATTTTCGAAACGTGCGGAGGAAAAAGAAAGGACGCGCCTTCGTTTCCCGATTTCCAAAAGAAAGGACAGGAAGATCGCTTCAGTTTGTCGCAAAAAAGAGAAAAAAAGGGGGGAAAAAGGAAAGAGGGGGGAAGCGAACGCCATCGTGGGGCCGCGGGGGGGAAAAAAAGAAGGTCCCGCAAAACCATTGCGCCATTGAGATCGTCCGAAAAGGGGGGAGAGAACGGTGTTCCGCGATGCTGGCTCAAGATAGAAAAGAAAGAAAGAAAAACCGCGCCGCCTCCGATCCAAAAGAAAAAAAAGGAGGGGGAATGTGGATCGACAACTTCGAGTTTTTTGAAGAGAAAAAAAAAAAGGGAAAACAGCCGCGGGGCCTTTGAAAACGGCTCTTGTGTAGATGGAAAGAGGAGAGTTGAAGGAGGGAAAAGAGAGAGCGAGGGGGGAATAAAGAAAGAGACGAGGTAGGGGGGTGGGGAAAAGAAGCGCGCTCGCTCGTTTGTGTCGGAAAAAAACAAAAAAAAGGGAAAACGCAAATATTTTCCGTCCCACGGGAGAGGGAAAAAAGAAAAAGATGCCCATGAATCCGTTGAGTAAGGGGAGGGGGGAAGGAAATTTTTCCGGGGGGGGGGAAGCCTCTTCATCTATACTCCGCTGGCCGGGGGAAAAGGGGAAAAAAAAAAGGAACGTAGGTTCGCGGAAAAAAAAAAAAAAAAAAAAGGGGAGAAGCGTTTTTTTTTCGAAAAAGGAGGACCAGCGGCGCCGGATGGAGGGGAAAAGAGAAAAAAGAAAAAAGGTTGCCTCGGCGAACATCTTTAACGGAGCCTCGCAAAAGAAAAAAGAGAAAGAAGCACAACCGGAACACGCCGGCACCAGGGGAGGGGAGCCCCGTATGTGTAAACGCCAAAAAAAAGAAAAAGAATTTCCCAGATCGATCAATTAACTGGGGAGGGAAGCGGGGGGGCTTTTTGATGCGACGACCGGCAAAAAAAAAGAAAAAAAGAAGTGAGCCGATTCACGAAAGTTTGGGGGGAAAGGAAGGAACATTACACTAATTACGGCAAACGGCGAGACGGAGAAAAAAGGAAAAAAAGGGAGGAGGGGGACGAACTTTTTGTGGCGAGCAAGCGGCCCGAGGAAGGGAAGAAAGAAAAAAAGATCCTTCCCCGGCCAGGCCAAGAAAAAAAAAAAAAGGTACGACAAAATATGTCTACACCCGCGCAATCGAAGGAAAAAAAAAAAAGGCCAGGTGAAGTCCGGTTGAGGGGGAAAGAAAAAAAAAAGGGTCACGCTTGAGGTACTAACCGGAAAAGGAAAAAAGGGAAAAAAGGGTGAAGGCCCACTGCGCGGAAAGGAAAAAAAAAAAAAAAAAATTCGTGATGCATTGATAGCGATCAACCGGAAGAGGCCGGGAAAAAAAAGAGAAAAAGCAGACGCGACGCTCCGCGACAAATTCAAAGCGGGGGGGGGGGAAAAAAAAGGGGGGTCAGCGAATTTCTAAGGACGGCAAGGGGCAAGGACAAATTCGACAGAAAAAAGGGAAGGGATATGGGGGGGGCCAATCAACCTGCGGGGGGGGGAAAAAAAAAAAAAAAAGGAAAAAAAAAAGTTTCTTGAGGAAAGAAGAAAAGAGGATGGAAAACCAGGGTTTTGGGAAAAAACGTGGAAGGGAAAAAAAACGCGCGAGTTCAACCGCCCAGGGGGGAAAAGAAAAGGGAAAAAAAACAAAAAAAAGCAATTATTTGCCAAAGAAAGAGGAAGGGGGCTGGAACTAACTTTCTCAAAGGAGAAAAAAGGGCCTCACGTAAAGTATCTGGAGGGGAAAAAAAGAAAAAAAGGCTGGAGCTTATCGTTTGCAAGGAAAAATGAAGGGCCGACGCACGACGAATTTGGAAAAGGGGAAGCCGCCTGGCGATAGAAATAGAAAAAGATAAAAAGCAACATCACTTACACCACGGAGGAAGAGGGAAAGGAGTCGGACGGAGCGCGGAAAAGAGAGGGAGGGGAAAAGCATTTCGAAGAAAAAAAGGAAAAGCGGCGGTGCTCAAATCAAAAGGAACAAAGAAATTTGCCTGAAGGGAATCTATCTTTTGAAAAAAAAAAAAAAGGGGAGAAGATCCAACATTCATGGATTCAGAAAAGAAAAAAAAAAAAAAAGAAAAAAGGGGGCGGAAACTTTCGGATGCCGTTGCGAGGAAGAAAAAAAAAAAAGCAAAGGGCTTGGATCCATCAAAAAAAAAGGGGGCGAAATCTGGTCTATCGCGGAGGGAGGGGGCGCAGGACATATCAACAGCGACAAGGGGGAAGGGAAGGTGAAAAAAGGGTAAATCTAAATCGCGACGATGATTGAAAAAAGGGAGACGATCGAGGAAACAATGAAAAGGAAGAAGGGTTCTTGTAATCCACAGGACCGGAGCGGGGAAAAAAAAGGAATTTGCCTGGACATTTCAGCCCGCCGAAAGGGGAAATCAACCAGCCACTCGGGGAAGAAAGGGCCGCTCTCGCTGATTTTTTTTGGAAAAAGGGGAAAAAAAAGTGGAGGTTTGGGTCACACAAGGGTTCCCCTGAGAAGGGAAAAAAGAAGAAAAAAAGGGACTTTTGGGTTCCGTGAATGAATGGAGGAAGAAAGGAAAAGAAAGGGTTCCGATTTTGGATGGGGAAAACCGCTGATTCGCCGATGCCCGGGGGGGAGAAAAGAAGAATTCGTACGAACTGTGGGAAAAAAAAAGGGGCATCCACCACGCCATGGCCGATTCCAGAGGGGAATGGCCCCTCGTTACAACCAAGAGGGAAAAAAAAATTGGTGAGCGTGGGGGGAGGGATTCTCGAGCTACTCCGCCGGGGGAGAAAAGGGGGGGGGATTTGGCCCGCGGGCAGACGTGGAAGGAAAATCTAGCTTTGCAGCAAGGAAAGGTGTACTAAGGGAAAGAAAGTGGTCCGCGGGAAGTCAAAAAAAGGAAAAAAAAAAAGAATTTCTGCGCGACCAAAAAAAAAAAAAAATCGCTCGAACCCGAGGGGCGAAAAAAATCACCCCCAAAGAAAAACCATTCGCTGCCGAAGAAAACGGGGAGCATGCCCCTCGAAAGGAAAAGGGGAGGCGAACCGCCGAGGGAAAAAAAGACCCCACGAAGAAAAAAAGAAGTTTTTCATGTCTCCCAGAAGAGGGGAGGAGCTTTTTGGGCATCGGAAAAGAAAGAAGGGGGGGACTCTCGTAGGGAAAAAAAAGAAACGTGAAGCCCGCCGCCGAAAGACCTCCAGATATGATCAGGGGGGGGGGAAGGAGGCTCGCACGGAAAGAAAAACCTGGCACAGGCACAAGGAAAGGAAAATAGGCTGCATTGTGGAACTCCAAGGGAAGAACGCAGTGTGACCCCCCTTATCCGGCAGGCAAAGGGGAGGAGGGCAAGGGTCCCCTTTGCTTCGGAGGAAAAAAAAAAAGGGGGGGGGGGGTTTTATCAGCCTCTTTGAGGGCTGAAAGAAAAAGAGATGTCTGGGGTTATCGTGCCCCACAGGGAGGGGAAACGCCGACGACCTGGGCCGTTGACGACGAGAGAAAAGGGGGTCAAGGCCTCTTGCTTGAAAAGGGAAAAAAATGAACGCCGGTCAGATTGGCTAAACGGAAAAACGAAAAAAGGAAGGGCTCAAAAGGCAAACCGCCGCTGTGTATGCCTTGTCGTGCGCGAAGGGGAAAAACCGCCCCAATCCATGGCCACAAAAGGGAAAGGGGGCGTCCCCGCTTTTCGGTCAGAAAAAAAGCCTGAATCCCCCAGCGTTTTCCCAAAGGGAAAGGAAAAGAGGGAGATCATTGCCCGGGTCACGCTCAGCGTGATCGAATGGGGGAAGAAAGCCGGCCTTAGCCTGCCGCCGGAAAAAAAAAAAAAGCAGGCGCGCTTGGCCCGAGCACGTTCAGAAAAGGAAGGGGGATTACGTGGCAGGGGAACATGTGACCCAAGATAGAAAAGGATCTGGGGGGTTTTCTCCTCGCAAGGGAAAGGAAAGCCAGTCCCAACCATTCGCCTGAAAAGGGGGGGGGGAAAAATTTTCCGTTTTGGGGAAAAAGAAAGACGGTAGAGTGGCGCCCGCACGAGGGTTGGCGGGAGAGGGAAAAAGAAAACGCAACGCCTAGCGGCTCTGGAAAAAGGAAAAAAAAAAAAAATTTCGCGCGGGAAGTCGAAAAAAAAAAAAAAAACTGCCATGATCCGGGCCCGATGGGAAAAAAAAAAAAAGCTTTTTTCTTCAAAAAGGCGAAAGATCGGCTGACACTCCTCAAAGAAAGAGGAACAGAACGTTTTTTGCGCGGGAAAAAAAAAAAGAAAGGTCAAACGCCTGCCCGCCGAACCGAGAAGAAGGAAGAGGCTCCCCTGGTCCTTGCCGCTACAAATCAAAGAAAAAAAAAAAAGAAGGGGGCAAACCTTGGCACCGGCCAAGAGCGAGTATTAACAAAAAAAAAAAAAAAGGAGGTGGTGGATGCCCGTTCCCGGAAAAAAAAAAGCGAGTGAACAGCTCGCGGAACCAACGTTTAGGAAAAAAAAAAAAAAGACCCGCCCTGACCAAGCTTTGTTCGGCCCGCGGCCGAGGGGGGAAAACCCAAGTGCCACGCCCTGGTGACGTTTGAAAAAAAAGAGAAAAAGTAGGGCGCTGGCAATTCTGCTCGTGAAAAAAAAAGAAAAGGGGGGGTGGGTGTTGGACCTTTGCGCCGGGGAAAAAGACGAGCTGTCAATACCGGGAAGGGGTCGTTCTGCCAGGGCGGAAAAGAAAAATTGCTTTATCGACTGGTTGTAGACCGATTGTTCTCGAGGAAAAAAAAGGGGAGTGAGGCGGCCGCCCGGAGGGGGGAAAAAGCGCCGCTGAGTGGCGGGAAAAGGGGAAAAAAAGGGGGTTGACCAGTCGTGAACGACTCCGGAAAAAAACGTCCCGTATCCACCGCATAGAGAAAAACAGGTTGTTCGTGGACCGGGCAGGGGGAAACTGATGATGGATGAGGATGGGGGAAAAAAAAAAAAAAAAAGAACAATTTTGCGCGCATGGGGGGGGTCCTACCTCTCGCGAGGAAAAAAAAAATGTCGGCTGGAAAGGAAGGGGGGAGGACGACACCTTCCTCAACAAAGGACCCCTGCCTATCCCGGGGGAAAAAAGGGAAAGGCCTTAAGGAAGGGATCAACCCTTCCGAAAAAGAAAGGGAAAAAATCCCTTAGGGGGAAAGGGGGAAAAAAAAAAAATCCCGTACTCAGATCGAGTCAAAGAATCCTGGCATAAAAAAGGAGGGGGGGAAGTCCCCGTTCTTACTCTTAATAGTCGAGGGAAAAAAAGAAGGAAGGGGGCTTTGACGGGGGAAAAGAAAAAAGAAAAAAAAAGGGGGGGGGATGAAGAAAACGACGTCTCCGATCATTGAAATCGATCAGGGGGGGGGGAAAAAAAAAAAAAAATGAAGTGCCCCCGGGAAACCCTTGCCCCGATACGGGGAAAAAAAAAAAAAAAAAAAAATTCTGACGAAAAATTCCAGTGAGATGACCCGGTGGGGGAGAAAAAAAAAAAAAAAAGGGGGGCCGGGATTGGCCCTTGAGATTACGCAAGGGGTCGACCGCCCTATCAGGCTCGGGGGGAAAAAAAAGGAGCCTCGCTGCCGAATCTTGGAATGCTTTGGTTCCAGAAAAGAAAAAGCGCGTAATAGACCGCCGGGTTTCAGCATATGGGGGGAGGAAAGCCGTGTAGCCATCGGAAAAGAAAAAAGGGCGGGAACGCCGAGGCTGCCGGCGGCGCCGGCCAAGGGAGAAAAAGGGGACGAGAGCCCCCAAGGGGAGGGAAAAAGGTCGCGCCCAGCGTGTGAGGGGGGGAGGCGGGAAAAGGCAAGGGAAAGGCACGCTTCTTAATCCCTGGAAAAGGGAAGGGGGACAAAAAATGGCCAGCGAACATAAAAAGGAGTTGGGTCTCACACTTTCCTCAGAGGTCTGCATCCAACTTGTTTCCCCTCGGGAGAAAAAAAGAAACAAGATGGGAGACAAACTTTCTCCGCCTCCATCCGCGTTCTCTTCCCCCTCAACCGAGAGAGAAAGAGGGGGGGGGGGGCTGTTCGCAGCTATTTTGGGGTCAGAAAAGAAGGGGGCATGTCTGTTGGCCGGTGCTGGGGGAAAGACTTTCCCGGCCGCTTCAGTTTTTTGAAGAAAAAAAAAAGGCAAAAACTCGGATCAAGTCGGGTGTGTTTCAGAGGGAAAAAAAAGGGAAAGAGGGGGACCGCTGCGGGTGCGCATCCCCTCGTTTCGAGAAGGAAAAAAAGGGGAAGGAAAAATCCTTCGCAAATCCGAGCACGAAGAAAAGGAAAGGAAAAAAAAGTGTTTCCTGCGCGAACCAGGGGGGGGGCCGACGATGACCTCACCTGAAGGGGGGAAAAAAGGCCCGGCCATACCACCCCCTGGGAGAACGTGGGTAAAAAAAAAACCAGGGGCAACTTGACGCCGCAAACCAGGCGCGTGGGGGAAGAAGGAGCGCACAAGGAAAAACAACGGCCGGCTGTTCCCCGCCCGAACTAAAGGAAAAGGGGAGGGGATACCCGAGCTCCGATCCGGAAAAAAAGAGGGAAAAAAGAAAAAGGAGATTTGATTAGCGTCAGTTCGGCCGCGGCCCTGGAGAAAGAAAAGAAGGGGCCCTGCCCTTCGGCCATTGCGTCCGGCCCCAAAGAATAATCGGCGACAGGGGGAAACCTGAGCGCTTCTGCGATCCAGCGCGGCAGCTGGGGGGGAAAAAGGAAAAAAGGTGAGGGGGGGGACCGGAAGTCCATAATTGTTTCCATCCAACAATCTGACGGAAGAGAAGCGCGTGCAAGGCCCATTCACTTTCCCGGAAAAAAAAAAAAAGAAGGAATCTTTTTGGCCGGAGCCCTGCAAGGGGGAAAAAAAAAAAAGGAGGCAACGCCCGAAAAAAAGGAAAATAAATCACATCGGCTTCGCTACTAGGAACAAACAACGGAAATGGCCCGAAAAAAAAAAAAAAAAGTCCCATTATAAATAATCGAGCCAGCTGGGGGGAGGAAAGTTTTTCGCGGTAAACAGCCGGCCGTGGGGGGAAAGCAAACGTCCGGCAGCGAACGGGGAATTTGGAAAAGAAGAAAGGACGCACTGTTTTTTTGCGGCAAAGGGGCGCATTGTTTTTTGCACGGGAAAAAAAACACGTTCTTCTCAAAAAAAAAAAAATTTCTTCTCGGTAAACGATGGGGGAAAGGGTTCCAATCAGGAAGAAAATAGGGCCTCACTAATCTGTTCCCGTCGCCAGGGAAAGGGCCGGTTGAAGGGCGGGAAGAGGGGGAAAGGGAAAAAAGGATTTCCAAGCCCTACACCCAACGCGCGGGCAGCTGGATCTCGAACGAGGGGGGGAAACCGGCCGCGTTCCGGAAGGGGGGGAGAAAAAGGTCCGAGGAACACCGAAGAGAAAAAAAAAGCGTCCCTGCAGACCAGAGAGAAAAAGGGGAAGGAGCGGGCCGGAAGGAGGAAAAAAAAAAAAAGGGCCAACCGCCCCTGCTAAAAAAAAAAGGGGGGTGCAAGTTAAAACGCTCCCTAAACAAAAGAATAAAAACGGCATCGTGACGAACGGGGATTGGGGGGAAAAAAGGGAAGGGAACAAGGCGGGTCCCTGCGCCAACAAAAATCCCGGCGCGAAAAAGGGGGGGGGGAACAGCGAGCCTTAAAAAGAAAAAAAAAAAACTGCTGCGCGTGTAAAGAAGAGGGGGGGGGGTTGTTGTCCGATCATGACCAGAAAAAAAAAAAGGGGAGACCTAGCCCGTGCTGATCACCATGATCGGAAGGGGGGGGGGGGTGTCCCACCGCCGGCGTGCGCCAACCCAAATGTCGATTGGCCTGGCCGAACGAAATACGGGCGAAGAAAAGAGGTCCAATTCCCGGAAGGAGAAAGGCGGCCTCCGAAGAAAAAAGCGTGCCCAGAAAAGGGGGAAATCTTGGCCGATTTCTCCACTACACCGGGGGAAAAGGAAGAAACCGAGACCACCCATATGCTGAACCGCCGGTCCCATAGAAAAAAAAAAAAAAGGGGGTGACATATCTGGAAACCCAATCAAATAAAAGAGAAAAAGCGTCCGGCAAGACGGAGCCCTGGCAGGGGAAAAACTAAGGCCCAATCCCGACAATGCGTCAGGGAGGGAAAAAAAAAAAAGGGTTCATCTCACTGGAAATTTTCGTTCCAGAAAAAAAGGCTTGGGCGTATCCGGGGGGAAAAAAGAAGAAATCTGCTGGCGGAAAAAAGGGGAAAGGAAAAAAAGTTTCAAATCGCTTGCTTGGTGCGGGAAAGCGGGGGGGGAAAAAAAAATAACGCCGGGACGCGACTAAAAAAAACGGACGGACGAGGCGGGATTTGAAGCTTCCTTTGCCCTCCAAGAAGAAAGGGCCGAGATATCCCACGCCAAATTGTGGCTCGAAGAAAAAGGGAAGGGGAAAGGGTCCGCGTGTCACCTGATAGGGAAGGGGGGAGGTGAGGAGGGTTGTCCGGTCCGAACATGGCGTTCCAGCCCGCGAGCGAAAAAGGGGAAAAGGAAGGCCATCAAAAAAAGGAGAAGCAAATATGAATGGCCGAAAAAAGGAAACAGACTCATCCATCCATCAGGAAATTCCCGGAAAAAAAAAAAAGGAGACCCGGGGCCTGTCAAAGGAAAAAAGGGGGTGGGGATCGCGCGTTATACGTACGTCGGCCGGGGGGGGAGAAAAAAGGTAACGACCTGTCACCAGCAACAAAAAAACTAAGAAAGCAAATCTCTCCCAACTCCGGGGGAACAGCCGCCTCAATAACGTGCTCGAAACTTTTTATAGGACTCTGAACATACAACCATCGATAAGCCATCCGAGAAAAGGAAAGGACAGAGAAAAACCGAACCGCCAAGAAAAGGGGGATTTTTTACATCGAAGGGAAAAGGAGCAAGGTCACCAAAACAAAGCACGGAAAAAAAAGGGCCCCTGCCCAAACGAGCAAGAGGGAGCCCGAAAAGAGCCGTTTTTTTGGGGGGGGGGGGGGGGTTGGTTTTTTTTTTTTTTCCAGGGTTTTTTTTTTGGGAGGGAGGGTTTTTTTTTTTTTCTGGGGGGTTTCTTTTTTTTTTGTGAGGGGGGGGTTTTTTTTTTTTTTTTTCAAGGGTTTGTTTTTTGGGGGGGGGGGTTGTTTTTTCTTTTAGGGGGGGGGTTTTTTTTTTTTTTTTGGGGGGGGGGAAAAAGGGGGATAAAGACCGCCTTGGCACAGGTGGGGAGGAAACCTGTTCACAAGGGAGCGAGGGCAGGGGGAAAGAATTCCTTCTTTTGCCGAAATCTCCCCCTAAACGGGCCGCGGGAAAAAGCTGGTCAGCGGGACGAGCAGCAAGCCTGAAAGGACGAAACGTTTGTTCGCACACGTCGGGGCTCTCCCCATAAAAAAAAAACAAAAACCGCCCAGGGGGAGGGAAAGAAAGGCACGGTAATTACTCGCTCTTTGGGGGGAAAGAAAAACGGGACAGTGTCCGTCGATGTAGCGCATGACGCAGGAGAAGAGGGGGGAAAGCTCGAAGCCGGGGAGGAAAAAAAAAAAAGGGGGAAAAAAAAACCAAATTTGCGCGCGCAACGTCTGTTCTAAAAAGGGGGCCCGCCCCGAAAGAGTGTCAGGCAGAGAAAGGGGGTGCAGCCAGCGAGTGAGTTTCGGGGGGGGGAAGACAGAAAAAAAAGGGAAAGGCGTCGGCCGACTTTTCAAAAAAAGGCGAACGTCCGCTGGGCGCGGCTTCAAGAGGAAAGAAGAAAGGGAGCCGGGACCATTGCATCGAACCCCTCGGGGGGGAGGGAAGGTTGGGGAAAAAAGCGGTCCCCGTTTTCAAACGGAACATGGGGGAAAGGGGGGAAAAGGGGGGGACTGGGCCCCCCCCACCAAGAAAAGCGGGGAGAAAACAGAGCCAGCAGAGGATGGGAAAAAAATGGGTTTCAAAAAGGGGAAAAAAAAAAAAAAACAACGAATCTGCTCTGCATCGCTGGGGAAGGAAAAAGGGAGTTGTTTGTGGCGGGTCCGCGCAGGCAGGGGGGACCTGTAACGATGCCCCAAGGGGGGGAAGGAAAAGAGATGCCCGGGCAATGAATCGGAAAAGGAAAAAACACGCCTTAAAACGAGGGGGGGGGGGGGAAGTGAGAAGTGGAACGAAAGCGGGACGGTCCAAGGCGGGGGGGAAAAAAAAAAAAGGGGGTAAAAATTCCCTTTCAACCTTCTCGAAAAAAAAAAGACACAAGCGGCGGTGGCGGCGAGTTACCGACGGAAGGGAAGAGGGGAGAAAAAAATCTGCCCGCGTTCAAAGAGGGAGAAGAACGCGCCTGACCATAAAAAAAAAATCCAGTCGGTCACGGGCCAGGGGAAGAAAGGAAACCAGCGGGAAAAAAACGAATTTCGGAAGGGAGGGAAAGGGAAAAAAAAAAAGGGAGAACGGTTGGCGCCCGCCGAAGCAAAAGGGAAAAAAAAAAAAAAGGTCCCTGCCCTGATAAATTGTTTTAAAAAGGGGGGGGGAAAAAGGGGAGGGTCCACAATTCAGCCGATTTCCGAAAAAGAAAAAGGAACCGCCTGCCCAGACTACGTGCTAGGAGAAAAGAAAAAAGGGAGGAAAACCCCCAACTGATCTATCTGGCGCGATCAGAAGAAAGAGGGGACCAGGTCGCTTGCCTGCTGCACGAAATAAGAAAAAAAAAGAGTTTTGCCTGAATCGCCGAATGCCCCAAGAGGGGGGGGGAAAACGCAGGGGGGGTATGTCGCCACCGTACGAGCAAGGTTTTTGAAAAAAGGCAAAGAGAAGGCCCGGCCATTTGGGGGGTAAGAAGGGGGAAAGGGGGGTGGATTTAGCAAGTACGCCAGAAAAAAAAAAAAAAAAAAGAGAAGGTTCTCGCAGAATCCGTGGGGGGGGAAGAGAAATCAACCGACGTCTATCCGGAGGAAAAAAGGCGGGCACCCTCGATCGTCCTTCAGAAAGGAAAAAGACTGCCAAATCCACAAATCACGTAACTGGGGGAGGGGGGGGAAGGGAAGCGAACACCCCACTCTAAAAAAAAAAAAAATCAGGGGTGTAACGGGCGGCCAGAAAAAGGACCGAAAGAGAGGGTAGAATGGGGCGGTTTCAAGGGAAAAAAGGGGAAAGGAGTTATTTCTTCTGCGGCGAGGGGGGAAGCAATTCCGGGCCATCGCGAAAGAAAAAGGGAAAAGGGAAAAAAAGCATCACATCGAAAAACGAAAAGTGAACCCGCCGCCGCTCACGAAAGGGGAAAAAAAAGAAAAAAGTCGTTCGCGCCATATTTCCAGAAAAAAAAAAAAGGTGTGAAACACGAAACCTTTGATGTTGTCGCTCTTGTCCAAAAAAAAAAAAAAAGACGCGAGAGCCGCCTGCGTTCGCAATATGGAAAAAAAAAAAAAAAAAAAGGGGGTGGGAATCCTTCAAAACCGTGTGCCGGGGGGAAGGGAAAAGGGGAACCCCCGCCCGCTTTCCGGTCCTGTGGGGGAAAAAGAAAAAGTCATTCGTTTTCCTCGATCGGCGACAAGGAAAAAAGGTCGCGCTCGACTGGGAAAAAAAAACGTTGCCGGCCACTTGCAAACAAAGAAAAGCGGGGAGGCTACAGCGGCGAACATCTTTTTCAGGGGAAAAAAAAAAAAAAAGGTCGGACGCCCCTCCGGAAAAAAGAAAAAGCCCGGTCTTTTTTGAATTTGATAGAAAAGAAGTCAAACACCGGCATTCCGAACAAGTTTCCAAAAAGGGGGAAACTCCGGCGGGGGGGGGGAAAGAAAAAAACGGATATTTTTTTTCCGGATGTGCCTGCAAAAGAAGAGGGGGAGAAAGGAAAGAAAAATTTCGGATGGTGCCCCGCCCCCAAAAGGAAGGAGGACCCGCCCGGCTGAAAGTTCGTCCGAGCCGGGGGGAAAAATCGCGGAGATCTTTTCGTCCAGAGGAAAGAATCCGAAATAAAACTCGCAGAAAAAGGGGGAAGAGTTTGGTGTAATTGATGTTGCCGGAAGGGTCAGAATCTCCTCGCCCCGAGGGAAAATTTTTTTTCCCTTGGGGAAAAAAAGGGGGGAAACAGACATCTCTCCTAGTTTGAGAGAGACAGCCGCTTCCGTCGGCGAAAAGGGGGAGGGGGTCAGTACTTTATCGGGGAGATGGTTTTTTCCTCGATGAAAGGGGGAAAAAAAGGAGGGCCAGCCTCTCCCGAAAGGGGAAGAAAAAAGGGGGAAGGTTGGCAATAATTGCTGCTGGAGGAGGGAAGTCCGTTGTACTCGCGGAGGGGGGGAAAGCCAAATCAAAAATGGGAAAACAGGGGGGAGAAGGCGCGTTTGTTGCCTCCGCATCCGGAGGAGGAACTTTTCGTACTCCGGAGAAAAAAAAAATCCGGGGGAGGGGGGGAATCTTCCTCACCGGAAGAGGGGTTTTTTCCTTCTGGGAGTCTTCGTAAAAAAGCGCTTCGAATTCGCGAAAAGCCACGTTTGAGGGGGGGTGTCCACAACACATCACACCGCTTTGATGGGGGGGGGGGGGAGTCGAGTTCCCCCTGGATCGACTGGAGGTGAGATCAGCCTTCCCTTCCGAAGTTCTGGAAAACTTCAATGGCATCACTAATTTGGGAAAGAGAAAAGGAAAGAAAAAGGCACGCGCAGTGTGGTCCTTTCAAAGAAAAAAAAGGAGAAAAAGGGTCAAAACGAAAATTTTTCCGGTAGGAAAAAAAAGGGGACCGTCCCCGTTGCTTGCCGAAGGGGGAACTGGGAAAAAAAACGCAATCGATTGCGCGTTTTAGAAGAGGGCAGAAATCGTCTTCGTTTTTTGTTGAAGAAGGAAAAGGGGCCCGGGAAAGATTCGATTGTGATCCAAGGAGGGGGGCGGGCCCAACGCCGGGAGGCCCCTCCGCCCCCCAAAAAAAACACCGTTTTCAGGGGAAAGAAGCCCCAGCCGTGAACAAAACCAGGCGAAGGGGGAAAGTGTTTTCCGTAAATTCAGGGGGGCCTTCCAGATGATCGACAAACTACCAAAAAGACCTTCTACCTAAAGACCTCACGATCGGAGGGGGAGGGAGGGCCGGCTTCGCCACGGGTTGGTCAAGATGCGCCCAATTAATTGTCGAGAGGGGGGGGAATTAAAAAAACAATTCCGCGATTGTCCAAAAAATCGGGAGGGGAGGAGGTAATTTAACGGTTTTGAACCGAGGGAGGGGGGAAAAAAGGGGTTTGAAGTAAGAATTTTTCTGCCGAGCAAAGGGGGGGAAAAGAAAAAAAAAAAAAGCGGGGGGCCGCGCTTTTTGGTTTCCAGGGAGAAACCGAAACCCTCATTATAAAGTGAAGGAAAGGGGGGCGCGACCTCTAAAAGGGAGGGGGGAAACGGGGGCAGCGGGCGTCTCTGATTTATCTATCGAAGGGAAGGAAAAAAGTTACGAATAGGATAGAACCGACTCAACGCGGACGGGGGGGGGAAGAGGGAAGGGAACGTACGATTGACAGGAGCGAAAAAAATAGTTAGAGGGGGGGAGGGGGGAGGGAAAAAAAACAGTTTTTCGCTCAAAAAAAAAGCATTTATTTAAAAAGAGCCGTTTCCAAAAAGAAAGAAAAAAAAAAAAAGGGGGGGAAGGGGAAGGTTCGCTTCAAAAAAACTCGAAAAGGGAGGAAACTTCGTTATCAATTTTTTACCGGGGAAGGGGAAAACACCGAAGCCCTCTCGCAACGAAAAAGGGAAAGGACGCGGAACAGTCCGCGAACAGAGGGAAAAAAAAAAGGGGCACAAATGGTTTTGCCGACCGAAAAAAAGATTTGAATTTTGGAAGGGGGAGTAAAAGATTACGTCTTTTCGGCGGGCAAAGGGGGAGGTGACAAGCTCGAAAAAAAAAAAAAAAAAACTGAAGCGAAAAGTCGTCCGCCGATTCAGTCGCAGGGGGGGGGGAACGATCATTTCGTTTCCGCGTCGGGGCCAAAAGAAAAGGGCGAAAATCAGTCCGTCGAAGAAAACTCCCACCTGTTATTCACAACTACTTCCAAGGGGGAGGGGGTCAAACCTCTCCTGGGGGAAGGAGGAAAAGGGAACCAGTGACCCGGCTTTTTGTTCAATAAGAAAGGGACAGGCTAATGCCCCTGGGGCTTTCCCCTCGCGCCGGAAAACCGAATCTAATCGGAAGAAAGGGTAACATCCTCTTCGTCACAGTCTCGTCGCTTAGAAAAGAAAGTAGGATATGATCCCAAAACTAATTTCCGAAACGAGGGAGAGGGGAAAGGCCTTATCTAGCTCCATAACAAAAAAGGGGGGGAAAAAAAAAGGCAAACACGACAAAATGGGTATACGCTTTGAGGAGGGAAAACAATTGCGTCTCATCCGCGAAGGAAAAGAGGGAGACTCAATTTGTGTTGACGATGGGATTATGGGCGAAGAGGGGAAAAAAAAAGAAACAGGTGGAAAGGAAATGGCAAGCTTTGTTTGGAGAAAGGAGACCGAGTTTTTTCGAAAATTTCCGTTTGGATCAGAGAGAGAAAGGAGCTAAGCGAGTCGAGAGAATGTGACGCAGAGAAGGAAAAAGAGGTTCAATGCTCTTTGGTCGCGCTAAACGAAAAAAGACTGAGCCGACATTCGCGCGATGAACAAAAAAAAAGGGGGAAAAGAAATGTTTCGGCGCAGCCCAGGAGAGGGTTTGAGCCCGGAAAAAAAGGAAAAGAAAGGGGAGGGGACGGCGAAAGTTTTTTTCAGGGGAAGGAATTTTTCGAAAACGGGCGGAGGCCGCAAACCTGCGCCAGGGAGCGGCGTTTTTCCGATTTAACAAAGAGGAAAAGGGCTCCGCCCAAATCAAAAAAAAAACAGCCGTTGTGTGCCTCCTATACGCAATAGGGGGGGGGGGGGAAGGTAGGTCCTACATTATCTTCCTTCGTCTCAAACCCATTGAGAAGGGGGGGGAGGGGAGAGGGAAGAATTTGTCCGCGATGCGGCTCCAAGATAGAAAAAAGAAAAAAAGTCGCGCATCCGATCCCATCTCAATTGATCACGAAGTTCTAATTTTGGATCGACATCGTCTAGGTGTGGGGGAGAAAAAAAAAAGAAGCCGGGGGTTTGAAACGGCTCTTTAATCATCGAGAGAGGAGAGGGGGGAAAAAAAGCGAAGAACGCGGGAGATATTTTTTTTCGCCTCCGAAAAAAAAAAAACAAAAGTCGACCTGCGTACATTCCACTGATGCCAGGAGCGTTGAGAGGGAGGGAAAAAAAAAAAGGGGTCCGCTGCGCGAATTTTGGGACGGAGCAGGGGGGAAAGACCTTGCGGGAATCTTTCGTTTAGCTCGACAAGCAAAGGGGGGGAGGGAAACGGATCACTTTATCCCCGCGGGGGGGGGAGAAAAAGCGCAAACGCCGGCGCCCGGAATGGCGTTGCGTTGCCAAGGGAGAGGGAAGGGGAAAAAAGTAAGACGCTCGGCAAAAAGACGCCGCAGGTGCAAAAAAAAAGGGAAAAAAAGATTTTTTTTTCGCATCGCCGGGGATTGGAAAAGAAAAAAGGAAGAAAGAAGTAACTTGGCGCATGAAAACAATTCCGCCGCTTGGGAGGGGAAAAGGGGACTCCGCGCAGCCCGATCTTGATCGATTCGAAGGGGGGAAAAAATCTGAAGGTCCTACGTCCAAAGCTAGACGGAAGAGGGGGGGGGGGGGGAGGGGGTGACAAACGGTTTTTGGTCTTAGCAAGGGGAGAAGGGGGGAGAAGTTCGCGGGTTTGATCACAATCGAGAGGAAAAGGAAAAGACGAATGGGAGTACGACCAAGATGTCTACACAAGAAAAAAAAAAAAACGCTCAGGTTGAAGTCGTGATTCGAGGAGGGGGAAAAGTTCACGGTGTACTACCGGAAAAATTCCGGCGGAAGGGGGGGGAAAAAAAAGTGATTTTTTTAAGGGAAAATTGTTCCCTTCGAGAGGAGGGGAAGGAAAACGGATGCCATTTGAAGAGCGATCATTTGAAGGGGGGGGGAAAAGGGAAAAAAGAAAAGACATAAGAGTCAAGGGGAAAAGCGGCGACAAAATCAAAGTCTGGGGGGAAAAGGGGAAAAAAGGGGACCCGGTCAGCGAATTCGAAAAGAGGGGAGGGTGTGGGCGCCGGAACAAAATCTAACATCCAGGGGGAAAGTTTCCTGGCCCAATCCAAAAAAAAGGCCGTAACTAAAAGTTCTTTGGGGGGAAGGGGGGAATTCCGAACTCGATTACCAAGGGGGGGGGGGGGGGGGGGGGGAACAGGGTTTGATGATGAGAAACCGTCGCGAGGGAAGAAGGTGGAATGAAAGTTTTCCCTCCGAGGGGATCAAAGAAACTCGTAAAAGTATTCTCGGCTGGGAAAAGAAAAAAAGGAGAAAAAAGCCGAGAACGCGCTCACCGATAAATGTACGGGAGGAAAAAAAGGAAAAAAACTGGAAGCTTTATCGTTTTGCCGTTGGAAGAAACGAGGGGGAGGAGGGGGGAAAAAAGAAAGGTTGCCAAGTGTAAAAAGGGGAAAAAGGGGGAAGAAGATCCTTGCCTAAAGAGAAGAAGTAAACCAACCACCGTCCAGGGGAAAAATAGCGCTTTTTTTTATCGGACGAAGCGCGAAAAAAGGAAAAGAGGTCCGCGAGAGCATTTTCGAATGCAAAAATAGAGGAAACGCGGGGCTCAAATCTGATGCAAGGGCGGGAAAAAGGGAAAGGCGAAAGGGTATTCTCAAAGGAGGGGGTAAAAAAAATATCTCATATCAACATTCATGAAGGGGGGGGAGGGAAAACAAGTGTGCACCGGGAACACTTTTTCGTATGAAGGAATCCGAATTCAAAAAAATCGGGCTTGGGGGGGGAAAAAACGGGAGGCGGCCGGCGAAATTCCTGTAGAAGAAAACCAAAATATTTCGCCGCTAATATCAACAGCGACACTGGCTGGAAAGGGAGGGAAAAAAGAGGGGGGGTGGGAAATCGAAGCTCGACGATGTATGTTTCCGGGGGAAGGAGCTTTGCATCGCATTCGGGGATCAACAGGACCGGAGCGGCGGGGGAAAAGGAAGGGGAAAGGAAGCGAAAAAAGGTTTTTTTGAAGATCAAACAGCCCCAAAAGGAAAAAGGAAACCGTCCCCTCTCTCGCGGATTTTTTTGGACAATATCAGGAAAAAAAAAAAGAAAAGTGACCGGAGATTCGGACAAGTGGCGCTGAAAATGGAGGAGAAAAAAAGGGGGGGGGGAGGAAAATGTCGTGAGCGCTGCTGGGACGAGGGGAAGAGGACGCTGATGAGCGATGCGGATACGAACCGCGCAGCAGGAAAAGAAAAGGAGAAAAAAAAAGAACCGCCCCTCTACCTTAAACAAAGGAGGAAAAGACGTCACAGGGCGCGTTCCCTGGGGGGGGGAAGAAAAAAGAAGCCGGACCCTGGGTGATCGGGAGAAGGTAGGCGAGCCTACTCAGAGGGAAATTGGATTTGGCCCCGCCTTTTTTTTTCAAAGGAAGGGAGGATGACAGAGCTGCCAGCAAGAGAAAGGACGCGTTCGGGGTGGTCCGCGGAGTCCACGAAGGGGGGGGGGGACCCCTTGCGCGACCTCCTGAGCCAAAGTACCCGGCAGTACTTGCTACATCAAAAAAAGAGGGGATAACAGCTGACCAAAGGGGAAAAAGAAGGGAAAAAATACGTCCGCGAAACTCTGCCCAGTAAGGGGGGGGGGAAAAAGAGAGGACCGCTCTTTTGAAAGGAGAAAAAAGAGGGAAAGCTCAGCAATTCGCGGGTGGGACTTCGCTGCGCGGAAGGAAAAAAAGGGAAAAAGCAGCACGCGCTCGCCTCCATAAATAGGAGTCAGTGGGGGGAAAAAAGAAGGGCTAAGGAACGTCGTCTGGGCATTGCCTGTTAAAACCTTTCACACGGCGGGGGAGAGGAAGGAAGGGAAAGGCAGTGGGCCACTGTAGTAATGAGCGCAGGGTGAACCCCGGAGGGAAAAGTCAACGGTGGCCGCGGTCCTTTGCTTTCTGCGGGCGAAAAAAACGGAGAGGAAAAGGGGAAAAAAAGGGCTTGCCCATCCATTCATCCCTCCACTTAGGAGGAAGGGGGGGTTGGGGCCTATTCCTCCTACGACGGGGGGGAAGGGGGGAGAAGAAGCCATTTACAGGAGAGGGTAAAAAGCTCCATCATTAACTCTTCATATTTGCGAAAAAGGGGGAAAAAAGAACAGGTAATCGCCTCAACCTCCTCTGTGGAATGGGAAGGACAGGGGTACAGACGTCCCCAACAACAGAGAAAGAAAGAAAAGTTGACCGTCCCTCTTTCTTAAAGAAACAACCGATTACCGAAAGGGGGTAAGGCCGTGCGCCCCACCGGAGGGGGGGGAGTTCCCTTGCAGCCGCTTCAGCGGGGGAAGAGGGGAAAAGTGTCCAATCCTTCTTATCCTGAGAGGGGGAAAGAAAACGTATCTTCTTTCAGCCGCGGGGAAAGGTGAGCAGATCGGAAGAGGGAAGGGGAAAAAAGGGGAACATAGGTGACCTCCTTCTGCCGGGGAGAGAGAATAGTACCCGTGTTCCCCCCCGCTAAGGGGGAAAAAAGAAAAAAAAGAAGTCAACATGTTCCGTTTTTTACTGACCGAAAAAAAAGGGGGGGGGGGGCCGCCCGCCACGAGGGGGGAGGGAAAGGAATAACCCGGGCAAGGAGTGAAGACTCTCCAATCTTACTTGTAGGGGAGAGGCCAGGCTCACACTGCCTTGATCCTTCCCGATGTGTGGGAGGGCCAAAAGACTTCCCCCTCTCCCCGAGAGGAAAAAGGGGAAAAGGTCGGAACTCTAGAAACCTACTTTTCTTGCGGAGAATGGGAGGAAAGGACAAGACACTCGAGCGACACGGCGCATCCAGAGAGTACTCGACGGCCTGGAGCCGTCGCGGTCTGGGACACACTGGGCAGAGGGAAAGGAAAAAAGAAGAGGGGGGTGGGATTCCTTCTCCCCTCCCTGTTTAGGGGGGGGGGGGAAGAACAAACTCGTTCGTCCCTCCATCGGGCTGCCTCGGTCCAAGGAAAATCGGGCCGCTTCCGGAGGGGGGGGGGTAAAATCCGGTCACACTCCTTTCACTGGGAAAGAGTTTGACCAGAAACCCGCTTCCTGGCTCTGGAAGCCAGGGGAGAGGGGAAAGGGGGTCACCGTCTGCCAGCATTTTTGTTTGGGGGGGGGAAAGCGAATTGCTTAACCGTAGCTGGGGGGGGGAGGGGGGGGGGGGACGACAGGCGGTCGTCTGCAGGGGAGGGAAAGGTCAAAAAAGGAAATGTGCTTATCGACTGTTGTCTGACCGGAAGAAGGGAGAGGATCGTTTTGAGCCACTTTATGGAAAGGGGAGGCCAAGCTGCCTGAGTGGCTGCCAGAGTGGAGGGAGGGAAGGGGAAAAAAAAAAGGGAAAGATCTGGAGAAACACGCCTACGTCCACAGGAGAAAAAAGGGCAAGCCATCCAGTTTTGTTCGTGACCGGGGAAAGAGGGACGCCGGACCTTCCTAGATGGGAAGGGGCAAATGGGCCGCAAATTTGCCCGCATGTTGAGGGGGGAAAAAAAGGGAGGGAGAGCCGGGGCCGGACCGAGTGCGGCTGTTACGGGAAGGAAAAAAAAAAAAAAGGATTACCCCTCCTATCAGTGGCCCGCCGTGACAGAAGGAAAAAAAAAAAAAGGGCGTTGGATCTCCTTCGGCGATGGAGGAGGGAAAAAAAAAAAAAAAGCGGCAAAGAGCCCTGGCAACCCGCCAAGAAAAAAAGAAAGGGGAGAGTCGCGTCCTTCCGGGGGGTAAGGGAAAAAAAGAAAGCATTCCCGCACCAAGCAAGCGAGGGGGGAAAAAAAGGGAAGAAGAAAAAAAAAAATACGATCTGTTTTTTTTGCCGACAGAAAGAAGAAAAAAGGGGGGTGCCCCGATCCGGGCCCAACGATGGGGGGGGGGAAAAAGGCGGGGGGTCGGGAACGAAATTTCCAGTGAGATGGAAAGGGAGGGACAGGAACCGACGCCTTGTCGGGAATTGGCGGGGAGGAAAAAAAAAAAGACTGTCATATCGTCCGACAGGGGGGGGGAGGATTGCGAAGAGAAAAAAAAAAAAAAATATGGGGGGGGGGGGGGGGGGGGGATATTGGTTCCCAGATCCTTGGAAAAGAGAGAAAAAAAGGGGGGGGGAACATATGGGTGTCGAGGTTCCGATGCGAAAGAGGGGGAAAAAGGGCGCGGGCCTAACGCCGATTCCAGGGGGAAAAAAAAGGGGGATAGGGATGATGACCGGATTTACCGAGAGAAAAGAGGGGAAAGGGAGACAAAAAAAAAGCCGTGTCGGTGTTCAGCCGCGGCGGGGGGAAAAAAAGGAAAGGGCAAGGCTCGGATAGCCCTTTTCCACCAAAGGGGGGGGGAGGGGGGGGGACCAAAAAAAGTGGCCACCTATCAGAAAAAAAAAGCAAAACGGTCCTCCCGGTAAGCGAAGGGGGGGAACCAAACAAACGGTCCTCCCCCGCGGCCCCGGGGAAGGCAGCAGACCCGCCTGAGGGGGGGAAGACGTGCTCTTCACATCCCGTTCAAAAACGGAGGAAGGGGGAAAAGGTGCAGCTTCTCATCTACTTTGGGGGTAAAAGGGAATCGCGCAGGGCGTTTGCAGGGGGAGGGGAGACTTCCGGGAAGCTCAGTTACTATCCGATGGTGAAAAGGGGGGAAGGAACGCTTCATCCAAAAAAGAGGGGGGGGGAATTCGACCTCTTCAATATCGTGAAAAAGGGGGGTGGCTCATCCCCTAGGGGAAAAAGGGCCGAGCGTGGTTGTCGCTGCACTCCGGCGAAAACAAGCCCATCCCGCCGGAAAAAAATCACACCAGTGTGCAAACAGGAAGATCTTTCGGAGGGGGAGGCCGACGATGACCGGGAAATCTTTCCCGCTCCAAGCAAGGGGCGGAAAGAAAAAAAAAGGGGTTGAGCCGCCCTGCCGCCGAAGGAAAACAACGTTGACCGCCCTCAACAGGCCGAAAGGGGAGGGGAAAATTTAAGACTGGTTGCCCCCAAAGCCGGAAAAGGGGATGTTTCCCTCCCGAACTATCTGGAAAAAGGGGAAGGTTTACTGTTGATACCCGTGATGCTTCGAGAAGGGAAAGGGGGGGGGGGAAATTCGTGTGCGGAGAGAGCGAAAAGGAAGGGGGGGGGAAAAACCGCCTGCCTCGCAATGCGTTTGTCCGCCGGAAGGGGGGGAGAAAAGGCTCAGGAACAAAGATATCGGCGAACGATTGTCGCAGAAAGAAGGGAAGAGGGCCGAAAAAAGCGCTTTCCTGCGAGCCAGCGCGGCCAGCTTGGTTCTGGAAAAGGAAAAGGGGAAAGGGAGGGGAAAAA
>Ga0179593_1298952_pt1 | contig 27210 bp, 54 predicted proteins | sample CZODoug2_1_08_16_FD_185931 | JGI IMG/M metagenome (GOLD analysis project Ga0179593, IMG submission 185931) | Vadose zone soil fungal communities from Angelo Coast Range Reserve, California, USA - CZODoug2_1_08_16fungal (PacBio error correction) | ecosystem: Environmental > Terrestrial > Soil >...
ATGGGGAATCTGCACGATGGGGGGGGGGGTCGAGGGGGGGAGAGTGGTGGGGGGGGGGGAGGACTCCGGGTCGTTTTAGTCCTAGAAAGTCTGGGTGGGGTGACAATTGTAGTAGTCGTGACAGGGTTAGCCTGAAAGTTGGTTTCGTATTGGGTACTGCAGTTTGGTCAGGAGGGGGGGGACATTCTCTTTCATTAGAAAAGGTACGCTTGGGGAGCATCGTTCGACGAGTCTGCCTGTTGATATGCTGGGCCGCGCGTTGGTTGAGACAGAACTCTCTTGGTCGTGAAGATTGACAAGATAGGAAGCTCTCCGCACTAACGGCGGTGTGTGTGATTTAGCACGTCGAGAGGGACGTTAAAATAGGCAGAAAGACAAAGAGTCATGAGGGAAAAATCCCAGGTGGGGCCCGGAGAAATGCCTAACGTTTCAGGCTTTCGTTCCAGGGAAGGAAAATCCAGGAAGGTTTATATCTGGAAGGGGGGGGAGTGTGTCTTTGAAGATTCAGGACTCGCAGCTCTGTCTCCTTCTTGACAACAATAGAGTGGACCGGGAGTTTGAGTTCGGGAAGAAGAGGCTACCAAACTACGGCAGCTCACGAGCAAGGAGAGGGAAATATTAACTCCTAAGAAGTTATTGGAGAGGGAAAAAAAAGAATTAGGCGGATTCAAACGGTTGTAACTTATTTCTGAGGCGAGAAAAATTTTAGGTGGCGAAACCTAAAGGTTCAAGAAGGGAGTTCCTACCAGAACTTTGTGAGGGGTTCTGCGATTTGTTGAATAAAGTTGGTGGTTGGAGAGGGTTTCTTGGTAGTTGGGGCGGGGACATTTGATAAATGTGTTGTTCGAAGAGGAGTCTTGACGGTTAGTTTGGTATGTAGGTTTTGCTTTTTGGTTTTGGTAGATATGTTTTGGGATTGGGGAGGTGCGTTTTTTTTTGTTGTAAATATGATGGGGGGCAGTAAAACGGGGTTTTGTCCGGGACGGCTTTGTTTCGTGAATTTTGTTCTATCTGTTTCAAGAACTTTGGAGCCTGTACATAGCTTGTGTGGGTTCTCGTCATTGGAGCGGGGTGAGAGGAACGTGTTGGAAAAAATGCTGCCCGGGGGCCTGGTTCTGAGGACCTTGGATGTGGGATGTAGCGTACCGAGCTCTTGGTGTGACAGCTGTTTTCGTAGCTGTCGATATTGGAGGGGGGGGGGTAAACCCTGCGACGGAGGTGTGGGGCTGTGAGTCCTTCTTTTTAGTGTTACGGTTTCTGGGGAGGATGGGAAAGGTAAGGGTTTTTCTTATTTTCATTAGGGCTAACCAGACGAAATCTCGCTTCTGATCAGGAAACTAGCAGGAAAGTGTTGATTTGAAAAAATGATATCACTGGGGGGGGTGCTGCCAAGTGGGGGGCGTTCAGGGTAAAAAAGAGAGAGTCTATTCGCGGACGGGTTTGTCTCTTCTCTCGGGTGTGTGAGGGCACTGTATGGATATTTGTAGGGTCGTTTTTGGAAAAGGAGGGGAGGTGAAGGGTTATCGGGACAAGGGTCTTTCTGGAGGGGGGGCGCGGTTTTGGGTGTGTGCCGGTATGGGAAAGTCGCGGGTAGAGTGAGAAGTCAAGAAGAAGTAGTAGGGATGGCTTTCGGGGAGGTGCAGTAGGGAGACGGTCTTCGGGGGTGTAGCTCAGCTGTGGTAAAAAGTGCGCTGAAAAGGAGAAGCACGGTGCAAGGGATGTGGGGGGAAAAGTAGCGTAGGACGTAGTGAGGTGGGAAAAGGGGGGCGTGACAAGAAGAGGGGAAAGAAAAATCGCTATCGAGTGGGACTGTTTGCTGGTTTGTTTGGGTTGGGACGCGCTTAGAGGGGGGAACTGGGGGTGGACTGAGGTACGCTGATACATGGAAACCTGGGTGTTATTTGCAAGGGTGCGGGGTGCGGTGCGCGAAGAATCTCAAAGGTAAAGCGGTTTTGGCATCTGTTTTTTCGCGGAGAATCTGGGTTTGTCTGGTTTTTGGGGTCGACATAGTGAACATGAGGGATTTCAGGGAGTCTTTGTACTAAAGGGGCGAGCGTTATCTCTTGAGATAGGAGGTCTGGCAAAGAAAGAAATAGGAATGTGTAATCGGGAAGGGAGGATGTTGAGAGCGAGAAGACAACCTATTTGCACTTTTCTTTACCTATTTCTACTTGTTGTGATGTTCGAAATAGAGTATGCTTGAAAGAAAGTGAGGGGTTTCAAGGGGCTTAGCAGTGGTGACTGGCCAAAGTAGGGACGGGGGGTAGTTTTCGAGTTTGGTATCGGCGAAGGAGGGGTCTTTTGGATGAGGCGCGCAAGGGGAGAGGGGATTGCATGGGGACATCTTTGCTTTTGAGTTAGGTGTGGGAGAAAGGGCTTACTTTGGGTGATGTTGGGGGTTTGTAGTTTTGTCTTCTGTAGTTGAGCGCGGGAGGGTTTAGGAGATGGAGAGTGGTGGGGTTTAAGTGGGGGGGTGGTTTTTTTTGGTGGTGGAGCGGGGGGGGGGGAGTTGTTGGAGGTCGGGGGAGGTTGGGGTGCTTTTGGTCGGGGAGGGGAGGGGTGTGATAAAGGGGGGTAGCGGGTTTTTTTGTATTGTGATGGGATGTTAGGGAAACTTGTTTGTTGTATTGGTTAATCGTTTTGAAAATTTTTCTTAGAGTTTGTGATTTTCCTCACATCAAGTGGGAGTCACAATTTAAAATAATGGGTGTTCTCTCAAAAAACCGTACGAAAAAGGGAGAGGGTCGGGTGGGGGGGGGGGGACCATTAGGTGAGGATTATGAAGAATTTGTGTACTTGGGTAGTTTTGACCTAATTGTAAGTAACTTTGTTTTTGTAAGGGAATAAAGGATAATTGTTTTTGGATTATTTAATACATTATCCTTCTGGGTGTTTTAGGTCCCGTTAAATGTGAAATTTAGCTTTGTGAAAACCGTGAAGGCTCTGGGGTGGGGGTGGGGAAATGGTTTTTTTTTTTTCGTTTTGCCGTCAAGTTAATCTGTTTGTCTCTAATCTTGCCTTTTGTCTTTTCGTTTAGTACCCGTTAAACAGCTGTTTGCTGTGCGAATTTCTGTAAGGTTTCGTTGTTTTTTGACGGTTTGTTGTTAAATTGGTTTGGAGGCTCTTTTAGTCATACGTTGCTTTGGGTTAAGGGGTCGAGTTGTGACACTGTTCTGCGTGTCAGAAAAACCTTTTATCTCCAGTTTGCTTGGTCAATTGCAGAAGTAAGCGGAAAGGTAAGAAGGAGATGGAGGAAGGTAGCGCTTAACGGGAGAGAAGGTGTCATGGTGTTGCAGGAGTTTTTGCGGGGGGGGGGGGGGCGTTTGTGTCCTGTTTTGTTATTTCGCTGTTGTGTCTTGACCGGAAGTTTGGGTGGGGTTTTATCTTTCAGGTCGGAAAAAAATCTGGCAGGAGGCATATGTTTTGGTGGGTTAGGATTTGCATTCTGTTGGAATGTTTTTCGGAGGGGTCTTCTTGTGTGGTTGGGGGAGTGTCGTTGTCTATAGAAAAGGTAAAAGAGGGATATTTTTCAGGGTTGTTTGGGTCGTAATTTTTTGACTTTTTGGGTATAGTTTAGTGAGAGTATGGGGGGAAGGAACAGCAGTTAAAAATGTGTTTTGGTTGTTTTTCCTGTTTGGGTAAAGTATTTTTTTGGGGGGGGGAGAAAGTGTTAGTTACGGGAAGTTTTTTTGTACAGTACAGGGTTTTTTTGGCTAAAAGTATTTTATTACGTTTATCAGGGCTTTGTGTTTGTAATTGTTCGTCATGTATGTGTCGGAAGCATCTGTCTGTGAATTTGGGCTTGCGTAGGTTAGTTTCGGTGGGGGGGGTCTTTTTTTTTTAATGTGTGGGTAATGGTGTTTGTTGTTGTTTTTTGTTGTTTTTTTAGTGAGGGTTTTGTTTTTTGGGGTGTTTGTTGGGTGTAAATTCTGGAGAAGTGATTTGTCTCATCTCTTGTCTTATGTCCTTGTATTTTCGGTTTAGGTAGTATTAGGGGTTTGGGCCGCTGTCTTTCCTTCGTTACTGTTTTTGGTGTGGTTGGTGATAAGTTTTTGGGGGCAGTTTTGTTTTTTTTTTGTTCTTTCAGGTTTTGGTCAGTCGTCAGTAGGAAGAGACGAAAAGGCTTCTCTTGGTAATTTGCTGGGAGTTGTTCTTTGAATGGACGCTATGAGATAGCAGGGGTTTTTTTGTTGTTTTTGTTTAGTTCGTTTTTTTCCGGTTTTTTTTAATTGTCTTGAAGGGGAGGTTTTCTCCTGGACGTGTGGTACTCATTATATTCTTCTGGGAAAAAGTTGCAAGAAAGGGAAAAAATCTCTACTTTGCCGTGAAACCAAGAGGGTAATGAGTTTCTAACATTGACCGGTACGTATGTAATAAGAAGGCGAATCCAGTCTACCCTGATACATTATGTCTGTCATTTGGAGACTTATAGGAGGAAGGAGAAGGAAAAGTGTTGTACGGTCAATTTTTTATTCTCTTGTCGTAACTCGAATTTTGTATTTAGGGTTGGGTGTTTTGGTGTGCTTGGATGGTTTTCAGTTATTCTGGATCGGTTGGTTCCTTTCTTGTTGTTGACTGGTTGGTCTCTGGAGGGAAAAAGTAATCTATTTTAAGGAAGTTTTGGAAGTGGGTGGCGTATCTATTGACAATTGGGGGAATAATTTTCTAAACACTGCTATGGTTGAGGGGAAGATAAGGAGCTTGTTTGTTAAGAAAGCGTTTTTTGGCGGGAAGGGGATCTCTGACTGTGTAAGGAAAGAGGGGATTTGTGTTGTTGAAGTTCGAGGTGTGGAAGTAGCTATGAAGGATCATCTCAATAATTAAAATAGGGTAAGAAAAAAGGAAGATTTTGGGATCCGTAACTGGTATTCGATTCACGTAGGGTTGTATGGGTTTGTGGCATTATATTAAATGATGGAGGCATAGCAGGGGGAAGATTTGAATGGTCCGATCATTTTTGTTAGCTCGGATCTTGTTTTAAATATTTCATGATTAGTCTGGAACAGGGAGAAAAGGAATTCTTGTTTATCCATGGTGAGATTCTAAGAAGAGAAAATTTCACTTTCATAATCTTCCTCGCAGAGGAAGGTTCCATAAGGGGGTAGTCGAAGGACGGTAGGAAAAATTGGGTACGGGTAAGAAAAAGCTGACCTTTGCGTCTTTCGAGTGGGAATTTTATTGGCGTCGAGCCGAGAGTAGCTACGCCAAAAGATAATTTCTTTAAAAGAGACTACTGAGTAAGGGAGTAGAAGGGGTTTTGGGAGCGGGAGATTTCCTTAGCAAAGGGGGTGTGGGGGTTCGTTCGGTGCATGCTTGTGTTTTTTTGTGAAGAAAGCTTTAGAAAGAACAAACGGAATGGCGTTTAGAGGTCTTATTGGCAAGTAAGTTTATGGTCTTCTTTCTTAGGAAGACTTAGTTCCAACGGACGGGCGTCGGTGAGGGCTGGTCGTGAAGGAAAGGTGGGGTTGTTAAGTTTATGGATGTCGGGGGTGTGTAATCTTTTCGGAGAGGAAAAGAATCAGTCTTGACTAGAAAACTCATGTTTTTTCGGTGCGTGAGGTTTTGTGTGGAGTCTAGGATTAAGCTATGAGAAGGGCCGAATCTGCAGAGAGAAAGTGCTTAGAGGGATCATTTAACTTACTGTACGTGTCTTCGGTTTTGTGCATGGTGTAAGAAAAATGGGTATTGGTCTATTGGAAAATATCGAATGAGAAAGAAAAGGAGCTGGTTCTGGGTAATGTTTTCACTCTTTTCATCCCGTTCCTTTGACGTGGTGTGGAGGTTTTTTGTTTGTGTGGTTGTCTGTCTAGAAAGGGTTGGTGTGTTCAAGTGTGTTGTAGTTCCTTTCTATCGGGCGATCGTTTTTTGACTAAAGTGTGCTTGCGCGTTATTCTTCGTACGTGGTCGTTTTTTAAAGTGGCGTTGCTAAGAGGGGGGTTTTCGGTTTTTCGTACCGTAGTGGGACTTCGTGCTCCACGTGGTCGTTCCGCTGCCCTCCTTCCTCCGCGGAAATGACTAGTTTTTGCTTAAATTTTAATTGGTTCGGGAGGAAATTTCCTCTGGAGAGGGTGTTTAAACTTTTCCGGGGAAGAGTCGTGCGTGATCTTTTTTGTATAGTATTTGTAACTGAGTTTCAAGAGTATTGTTGTTTAAAACCGAGGAAAGGTAGAGTTTTGCGCCAGGATTGTGAATAAAAAAGTTTGTTTGTTTTGCTGTCTTTTTTTGGTTGTGGTGCAGGGGATGAAATGCGAAGTTTTGGAGAACATTCGAGATGTTTGAATTTTCTGATGTTCACATGCGGCGTCGCAAAGTGCGCTCTTTGCTACGAAGGGAGGACTCGTTGAGGTAACCAAAAAAATTCGGTTTTCCTTGGAAAACGAAGAGGAAACTTTGTCTCTTGTCACGTGAGTTGACACGTCCTGCGATTCAATCTGGGTAATATAACATATTTATTAAGGGATCGAATTAAGAGTGATCGAAGGGGTAGCATTGGGGATGTTAGTACTTGGCTTTTTCTGTGTTCAATGTTGTTTATTTCACCTCTAGATTGCCGGTGTGTGCTTGTGTCGCTCAGTATGTTCTATGGGTGCGTAATATGGCGAGAGTGGATGGAGAAGTTCAAGGGTTGTTGTAGATGCTTTTGACTAGGAAGGTGTGTATTCTTTACTTTGAGAGTGGCAAACAACATTGTATTTTATTGAACGGGCTGGAGCGTCACTGCTGCTAAAAGTAAAGACTGTGTGTCAAGAAGAGGAGGGAAAGGTATGTTCCTCCGCAAGAAGAGGAGAGGGATGGGTGTTGGGCTTATTATCACCGGGAGGGATAAGAATCTGTGGGTCTTGTCCGATCGCCGGGTTCGGAGAGTCAATGTTCGGGATTTCTTTGAGGGAATGGAGGGCAGAAATAAGAAATTCGTTAAAGGTTTGCTCGGGACCGAAGGTTTAGGCTCGAAGTATTCTGGCGGAGGTATTGTTGGGCAACCTTCATACTTCTAGTATAGGCATCTCAAAAATGGTTGCCGGTTTCGTTGGGGGGTAAGAACTGCTGTTCCTGGAAAGAATCGACGTCGTCTTGACAGGCGGAGGGTTGCGGGTTCGTGAAAGAGAAGACTAGATTGTAAAGACGGTGCGGTGTGATGGGAAGGAAGTTGATTTGACTTCAGATGGGGGCTCGGTTGAAATGCTTTACAAAATCTGATCGATCTGTTTGAATGCCAGCAGGGTGTCAGGACCATTGGCAACGAGCAGTGAGTGAGTCGCCGTGTAAAAAGTAAATTACTTTGTTGCCTCTTGATAATAAAAAGGAGAATATAGGGAATGAGTTAATTTATTTGTTGGGGGGGGGGGGGGGGGGGGGGTTTTTGTGTTTGATTGCTATACTGGGCCAAACCAAAAAAACGTTTAAGGGGAAGGAAAGAGGTGGGATTTTGGTTCATCTTGAAAACGTTTAAGCGGATCTGACGTCTCGTCGAGGTCAGCTTACGATAAGAGTGCGCGACTTTTGATTTACGGAGAAAGCTATATAAGAAAGGATCTTTGCGAGGAAAGAAGATTTTTTCGTGAGGGTGCTCCAGGTTCGGAAACGGGGTCGAGAACTGTAGAACGCCGGGGAGAGATCCCTGCGGATGGGATAAAAAATTGTCTTGTCGGAAAAAGAAAGTATTCCTAATTGTTCGGGTTCCCCGAACGAGTGGCACGGCGAACTCGGTGACAAAAGGCTCTGACGCCAATGATCCGAGAAGGGCAGGCGTACCGGGGGGGAAAATTTTTCTTTGAAGAAAGGGGGGAATGTCTTTTGCCAGGGGGGGGGGACAGGGTCTAGTAACATGTCTGCATCCTGATGTTGTGTTCGGAGGACCATGCTGCGGATGAATATTTGACAGTTCAAGAGGAATTTAAGAGGAAAGGGATGGGGAGTCGCAGGTTGTTGGAGGAGTACGCGGGTCCGGTTTAGTTTTGTTCCCAAAAAAACCCGCAAAGGTTTCCTTCGAGTTTCTTGCCGACTTTCTGAGATGAAACGAGATGTATGTTTGCAGTAGATTTAGTTAATGTTTGAGATACTTGATAGGGTTTTTATTTTTCATTAGAAGATTGATGGCGGGTTTACTATCAGGATTTCGTGGACTGACAGCTTTGGCGTCGGGGGCAGATTCGAATAATATTAGCCAAATGTTCTGGGGGAGAAGGAGACAGAATGCCGGAAAGAGGCGTTGCGTGTTTACGTTCATCTTAGAGGGGGGGAGGAGGTCCGGCACCGGCTCGAAAGCTACGATTCCGCTTAGAATGGTTGTCGGTGAAGTGCTGGGGGTCGTGTGCTTTCTTCAAAACTACCGTTGAAAGGCTATTGGAGGCGGGGAGAGAGAATTTAGTTTTTTTAGTTGTGTTGTTTCGCGTGTGGCGGGAAACCTGTGATTTGGGCTAAGGAAAAGTGTAGTGTCCTAGAAGTCGAAGTCGAACTGATAGGGTTGGGGAATATCTGCTCTCTGGCTCAAGGAAGTCTTCTTTGTAACTCTGTTGTTTAGCGGCGTTGGCTGGTAGGTAGGGGGGATGAAGGATGAGAGCTAGTTTGTGGGAGTTGTTTGAATGAAGGAAGATAGGTGCTTCTTGAAAGGGTAGTTTTGTTGGTTGGTGGGAGTTTCCCCTATTGGCTTAAGTGGTAGGAAAAAAAGTAGTTTAAAGGAACGATTCCTTCAATTCGGAGACCTTTCCGGTGCTTTCGCCTGGCACTGTTTTGGAGTCTTGGGTGCCTATCGGGGGTTTTAACTGGTATTGAATTTTTGAGGAAAGATTAGTTTTTCTCAGGTTCCGACCTCTGTGAACGAAATGTCAAGAAGTGAGTCGGGAGGGAAACAGGCCGTTGTCACTTGGTGGAGTCTGCGTTGGACGAACCTGTTTGGACTAGTGTCGTCGTTGGTAAATGGGCGTGGTCGTAAAGGGAGAAAGGTCCAAGTACGTGCAAGCTGCTTTCGTGGGGGGGCCGTGGTAGGCAGGTGGCATAAAGCGAGGATTTAACGGGCAGGGGAGTGGTGGGAACGGAGGTTTTTCAAGGGGAGGTCTGTCTGGGGGGGTTCACGCGGTCTGGGCGGCCGCAGTGCTTGACCTCGCAAGTGGTAAGGGGGTTGTGAGGTTGTTTTTTTGGGTGGCGGTGATGTTTGTTCTTGTTTTTTCTTGGTTTCGGCTGGAGGTTCTGGCGTATAAGGATATCATGATCTTCGTTTTTATAGTGGTATGGCCAGGTTTCATTGTTTTGTGAAGACTTTTGTACTGTGGGCGTAGGTGGATTGGGTTTGTTCTAGATACTGCAAGAGCTGTTGTTGTATTTGTTTAGTTTTGTGTCCTCATGTTCTGTGTTTGAAAGATAATGCTTTTTTGTTTTGGGGTTTTGTTTGGGTGTGTGTGCAGGGGGTTTGGGTGTGTGGTGCGTTTTGGCTTTGTTGTTCTGTTTTTCTTTGTTCGCCTGAACAATGACTGAGAATCTGCAGTTTTAGGTCGTAAAAAGTCTCGCGTTCTGTTTCTTTGAGGTGGTAAAAAGTGGTTCGTTCTCGTACCGTTTTTGTCGGTTTCAAATGACAAAAAACGTCTCAGCAGGAACAATGAAATGAAAGGGGTGCGACTCTTTTTCGTGAATTGAATGCGGAATTGGGGGGGCCCTGGTTTTGCTTGGTTGAATCAGTTTTCAAGGGAAAACGTTGGGGAACAGGAATTTTTGTTTAGGGTAAAATATCGAAGTTTTCTATGCTAATTCGCAGCAGTCATGGAACTTACTCTGCCATCTGCAAAGGCATAGTGGATTGTCGGAATTCAGTGCGAAGCCGTAGTCGTTGTTCGTCGTGGTGGTGGTTTGTGGCGTTTCAAATTTGGCACGGTGTTTTGATGATATTGCGGTGATATTGTTTTTGGTTTGGGTGGGTTCATCGTCGGGAAGTCGAGGCTTTTTTGGGTCAAAAGTTAAGTGGAGTCGGGAAGGGGAGAGGGGGGGTAGTGTGTAAATACTTGGTGAAAGCTCTGGTGCTCTTGGTTCATATAGAATTAATCTAGTTTAGTCGGTGCACCTCAAGGCTGAGATAGTTTAAAAGATGAGGTTGATGTGGGGACGAAATCGTGTCTGGTCAACGGCACGATGGCCTCAGAAAGGACAGGTTATCTTGTCCAAGTGACGGATAACGCAGGCGTCGAATGTCAAGGTATTCTTCAAACGGAGGGGAACTTCATCCTCGGCGAACTCGGTCGTGTTAGGGTTCCGAGTCTCGTATTATTTTGTAAGGAAAGGGAATCATATTGACTCTGTGTTGTCGGTCGTTATCCATACGGCAACTACAGTGCAGGGCTCCTCCGGGGCGTGGGCGGTAGACGTCCCGGCTGGAGAGGGGGCAAGAGTGGGAGATCCGTGCCGAGGGTTGGGGTTGTTCTCTTGGCCGTTTTTTGTGTCTTCGGAGAAAAAATGGTAGAAGAGTTGTGCCCCGCCACCGCAAAAAGTGTTTTTCGTTTTTGTTGAAAGTTGCATGGCTTTGGGTATTTAATAGGGGTGACTTGTCAATTTGTTTGCGGCTTTTGGCAAATAATGTTACTCGAAGTTACACTGTGGGGCGTAAAGGAGGACAGTAACGACGGAAATGAAACGCTTGACTCGTGGGGGGGAGGTGAAAGGTCTACGTTCAGTTATTGGGGTCATCGTTTCGGTTTTTTTTCTACGAGAAAATATCGAAGGGCTGCTGTGATATTATACCTTGTTTGATAACTTTCAAGGAGGTGAGATCACTTGCTAAGGGGAATATCTCTCTAACGGACAAGGAGGGAGAAAATGTACCGCGGCTTCTGACCGCTGTCATCGTTGTTACTTGTTATTTGGACGGTAATTGGTTTGGGGTTCTGAAATTTTCTCCAGGTGACCAATCCTAGAAGATCTTGAGGAGCTGGATTCGGGGCGTGTGTCGCGAGAAAGCATGTGTTTGGTATAAGTGAATGTGGTAGGGTGGAAGGGACGTCAACGAGGGGGTATAACGCGTCGTGTGTTTTTGGCAAACCTATGAACGTGAAGTTCGAGCCGCGAGTCGAGCGTAAAGCTAGGAGCTCTCTTCTTAAGGATAGGGTGAAAAAAATTGTAAGTTTTTTCTAGATGAAGGTTCGATAGGCGAAACGCCCGCAGTCCCTAGAGAGAGGTGAAACGTGTGATTACGACGCGTTAGCAAAACGAACGAAGATTCTCGAAAAATGTGGGAGATTTCCTTTGCAGCTTGGGTGTAACCATTGGTCGAGGGCCGGCGGACTTTCCGTTGTGGGCTGTTCGTATGTAATACGGGGGCTAGGGATGGAAAGGACTAACCTGAAGGTTTCTTTGTTTCTGTGTGAAAATCTTTTGCACGTGTGCGGTGGTGGTTTGGGGCCACGTGGTAAACATGCTTATATCGTGCCGGTTTTTTTCAGGGATAAACAGGGTGTGTTTTGGGGGGCTCGGGGCCGTTTTCGCAACCGCGAGGTCGGAAAACGGGGGGGGTTTCATCCGTATCTGTTGAATATTTGGCTTGCAGTGGATGGTTTTCGGACCTACTGCCATCAGGACGTTGTAACGTATCAGTAGAGCGTTTGGTAGTTCGGGTTGCCGGCGTCTGTCCGGCCAACGCCGACCTTCGCGGCTCGAGATAAATGTTGTCAAACCGGATGCGCTTTAAGTGGATTCGTGTAATTGGTGGGTGTTGCGCGCTGGGAGTCTATGACGACAGAATGTCAGTGTGGGGCTCCCTTTATTTTCTGAGTGAGGTTGGGGGCCAGCGTGGGAAAAGAAAAGAGCTGCTCGTCGGCTCCAGCTGAATATGGTTGGCCGGAAAATTTTGTGCTCGGACGAGGTTGTTTTTTTTTTTTTTTTTGATTTGGTGTTGTTTGTGTTTTTGTTTTTTTTGTGTTTTTTGGTTTTTTTTTTTTTTTGTTTTTTTTTTGTTTTTGTTTTTTGTTGTGTTGGGGGTTTGGTTTTTTTTAGGATTGGGTTTTTTGTGTTTTTTTGGTTTTTGTTTGGCGGGTTGGTAGGGTCCTGCTTCACGTTTTTGCTCTTTTTTTTCGATGTAGTATGGTTCTAAGGGAAATAGCTGTGTTAGTCCGTTCTGTATTTTGGTGAGAGGTGAGAGCTCTGTAACGATTCGCTTTGGTTTCTTTTTGAGTTTGGGGTTTTGGTTGTTGTTTGTCTTAATTGGATTAGTTGATGATTCGAGTGATTAGTTAGACCGCGCAGTGTCTCGAACAGGTTTCACTCATCATTTTGTTGCGGAAGACATTGTCGTCTTTGTTTTTTAGCTACTGGCGTTGTGTAATTTGTCGATTTGGTTTTTTGGTTTGGGGTCTATCTCTTTTCTTCATTGTGTGGTCTGGGCTTCGTTGGAGTTGTTTCTACGTCATGGCCGTTTTATGCGACTAAGGTTTTTCTTCTTTGACACGCTGTTTTTCTTGTGGGTGTGTGTCTTCGGGTGGTGTGGCGTATTTTCGCTGCTCTGGAGGGACAAAAGAATTTCTTAAAGTGACTGGTGTTTTCGGTTTTTTTTTGTATTACAAGTCTTTTTAACGGACTTGTATTTTGTCGGGTTGTTTTGCGGTTTTGGTTGTTGGTCGGTGGGCACTTTGCTTGCTTGTCTTTTCGTGTTGAGGTAATTTTGTCTGCCTGATGTTTTCAGGTGTTACGATCGTTGTACCTACACGTCAACTTGGTGCCGTTTTTGGCGGTATTTTCCTCTGTTTTGTTGGGTGTAGGAACTTTTTGTGGTCGTTTTCGTTGTGCGAGGAATCTTCTCTGTGGGAGGTGTGTGGGAATTTACTGTCCTGTGTTCTCGGTGACTTTGGCCCGTCGAAATACTGCATACTACCACGAGCTATGTGTTCCCGTTTTGTAGTTTGCAGTCCGGGCTGGACGCCCGAGGTTAGTGCGGTCGTTGGTTTTCACGGGCGTTGGTCGTCGTTTGTGTGGGATCTCCGGATGCCGTAAAACGGAGCGCTTTCATTGGATTTCTTTCGCTTTGCTGCTTTGTTCCGCTTCTCGAGTGGGTTATTCTGGGCGTCTTAGCGCGTGTCGACGCGGCGGACGGAGTGCGATCGGTTCTTGGCTCATGGTTCTTTTTTTAGAAGACTGTTTTTCTTAAAGGGAACAGAATTTTGTTCGTGATTCGTAAAGGTCGTTCATGATATGGTTGTTCCTGCTTAGGTGGACGACTTGGGTAAAATCTCCCGGTGATTCGGTCGTTGTGCCGACACTTTGAGAAAAAATACTTTTCTGGCGCGTCCGGAAAAACCCAGAACCTAAGCTCTCTCCTCGGGGGGCCTCGCGGTTTTTTTCTTTGTGGCACTGGTTCTGACGGTGCGGCGTCGTGTGGATGCATATGGGAAACTGGCAGCAGTTGGCGGCCGTCCCAGTGTGCATTCGCTTTGTTTTCGTTCGTCGTTGGCGCGGCTGGTGGTCGTCAGCCTAGAGGGGAACTCGCTAACTTTTGGGTCTCGTATTGACGGATAAAGGGCTGGTCGTGCAGCGAATTTCTTTTCTTCACTTTAACAGCGACGTAGGATAGGTGGGAATCTTTTGCTCTTCTTGTCGAGAAAAATTGACTCTATACCTTTTCTATGTTGAGCTCCCTTGGTCGTGTTTAAGATATTAACTTTATTTTGTGTGGTGTGTTTTCTGGTCTCGGGTGAGGAATCTTTCGTTGTGGGGTCTTCTTTTCGTTTTGTGGGGAGTATTGTGTGCGGGCAGTTTGTTTTTTTCATTTAGGGTTTGTTTCGCTTTTAAAGTAGTTTGGTTTGTTTTTTTGCGGGAGGTCCAAGTCTGGGAATACTTTCATCATGAAATTCTTTTGAGGTCTACTTAAAGGAAACGAGCAGTTTCCTGATGCAATGGCGTTTCCATGGAGAAGAATTATCGGGAGCAGGGGTTTGCAGAGTAGCAGGACTACCGGCGGGGGGTGGCGATGGCTGGTCCGAGAGTCTTTGACGCAGGTTGAGCTGTTCTCGATATAATTGAAAATTGAAATATGAGATGGGAGACATTTACGTTTGCGTCTTCGTTCAACTGGATGGTCCAAGTCCGGACACAAGGTTTTTTAGTGGCGGTGTTCATAAAAAAAGGGTGGTAGGAGCTATTTTAGTAGATGGATTTCTTTTTGCGTAAAGAATGCATTGTCTTGTCACCGTTTGTGTGAAGTTGTCGGTGACTGTGCCGGACTTTATCGGAATCCCTGTGAATTGAGGAAGAACACTGTTGGCGGGGGGCATCTTTGGTAGTGGTCCGTACGGACGTGTTGAGTGGTCACGCTGTGGATCGACGTAGTTCAAGATTGGGGGAGGGTCGAGTGTGCAAGATGTCCGATCGCCGGAGCTTACAAGAGGCCGAATAGGCTCAGACAGCGTGTGTGTGCCACTCGGCGCATTCGACTGGATACTTGTAAAAGAAGGCGTCGTCAGATGAGTACAAGTTTGCTCTGAGGGAAATTAGACTGCGTTTTATCGTCGTGAAGATGTATCTCGTTCTCGTGCATGCTCAACAATACTAAAGAATAGGGTGTAGAGGTTGTAACATAGGGGGGGAGAGTATCTCGCGTTTCAGAAAAGTCCCCGGGTTTTCTTTTTCTTTCTGTTTAGGGAGGTCGGTTCTGACTTTGATTGCTGTCGAGATGTGACGAATTAATTGCCCTGCGGGTTAGTGGAAGGGAAAAAGAGGTTCTCTTGTTTTGGAAAGACGGGGGCGTCTGGGATCTCGACATCGAACGCGTGCTGTTGTATGCTGATTCGCCGCGGGATCGTGACTGCACGGATCGGGCGTATCTTGATCTGGCGAATAACGAAAGGTAAGTTAAAAGAATTCGGAGGTGGTATGGTAGCACGGGCGAAAGTTTGAAACGGTGAAGGCTGCGGAACATCCGAGATAGGACTCTCCAGGTTTGTCCGAGCACCTTTTTTTTCCACGTTGTGTAACTCTGGCCAGGCCAGATAGGCGGTGGGAAGTCTGCACCTCATTTTCGTAGTGGCGGGTGGGTAAGTTGGCTGTTACTTACAGGAGGGCTTGTTTTCCGAGAGAGCTTGTCCTCGACCCAGGTCGTGCGTGTCCTGTGGTGGTTGTTTAAAAGGGTCATTTTTCACAAACAGGCAAACAAGCGTTTAATGCTAAAAAAGTCTAAGCGATCTTCTCCGTGCGTTCAATACTCTTGTGCCGCCGCATAGGGACTCGCTTAGTAACGTCCAGCTACTTGCACGACCTGCGTCGCAAAACAGCCGCCGGGAGAGAAAAGAGAAATATACTTTGGAATGATATTTTGTGTTTTTCTTTCTTTTCATTTTTGTGCGAGCGATGTTTTTTTTTGTTTTCTTTTTTGTTGCGTTTATTTTTTTTTCTTTTGTTGTGGGTCGGGAGGGGGTTTTGATAATTGTTTTTTCTTTAAGGTTTGTCTTTTGTGTCTCTTTTTTTTTTTCCGGGGTTTGTCGTGGGGTGTTTTTTTTTTGGTTGTACACTGTTGATGTGTGACGTTTACTGTAAGAGAGGATTTTTTTTTGACTGATTTCCTTGGTTTATTTTACGTTATTTGGGATTTTGGTTGGGTGTGTGTGATTTTTTTGTGCCTGTTGGTCTGTTGGGGGTCTTGTTGCAAGAAGTGAGGCGTTTGATATGGCTTTAGTTTGCGGGTCTGATTTGTTCGTTTGTATCTTTTTATTTGTTTTTTTTGTTTTTTGGTTTTTTAGGGTTTTTTTTTTGGTTGTCAGTTCGTTGGTGGGGTGGGATGTTTTTTTTAAGAAAGAAATCTGGTTTCGTGTGTCGGCAGCACACATTTTTGGCTGTTCTTTTGGAAAACCTTTTTTTTTTTGATTGTTCATTGTGTGCGTGTTGCTTTGGGTTTGATTTTTTTACGGGATATTGGGAGGGCTTTTTTTAAGGGGTTTTTTTCGTTTCTTTTTTTTCTTTGTTTGTTTTTGTGCGTCGTTGGCTTTTTTTTCTTTGCTGTCAGAGACGGCTGTTGTGTGGGTTTGTGTTACTACACTGGAGGGTGCCGCTATGGTTCTTGTTTTTTTTTGTCCACAGCAGATCTTGTGGGGTGTTTGGGTGTTAGGTTGTTCGGGTATGGGCTGGGGCGTCTGTGGTACGAGTAAAGGGATAGGTTCAAAAATGGGGGTTGTTCTTAGAACTTTCATGGCAGTGGTGTTTTGTTCCTGGTGGTTTAAGTGCGGTTGTTTTGCAGTTATTTTGGATTTTGTTTCGGAAAAGGGGGGGTCGCTGAAGGTAATTGCGTGGTACTTATCTTTTTGGAATTGTCTGGGTAGGGCAGAGAGTGTGTTCCGATTATTCAGGTGGCTCTGACTTTGGTCTTCCGGTTTTGGTAGTTCTTTTTGTCTGTTCGGGTATAGAGTTTGGGGGACTAGGCTGTGTTTTTACTTGTCTTTTTCGTGTGTTTTACAGGGTGGTTTTTGGTGGTTGGTGCTTTCGTTTTGCCCTTCTGGGGGGCCTTTCTTTGTGAAGTGTGTTGGGGGTTGTTTTTGGTTTCTTGTTGGGTGGTCGGCGGTGTGCTTTTGATCTTTTTTTTTTTTGTTTTGAGGGGGTGGCGATTTATGTTATTGTCCGACGGGTTTGTTTAGTTGGTTTGTGGAAAGGGTACTTATTGGAGTGATTGTGCGTTACTGGTATCCTTTGTTAGAAAATTTTAATTGTTTCGGCGGGTTTGTCGGGATTTAACGGATGTGCATGCTCTTTTGACGTCAGGCGAGAGGGAATTTGGTTGTGGTTTTACCGTTGTTGAAAAAAAAATATTGTTATGAAGGATTATTTTGTTACCAGGTTTCTTTCATCTTTTTTCTGGGTTAAATCTTTACGTGTTTTTGCGGTGGCATATGGCTTTGTTGGGTCAAGTCCCTGGTGTGTCGTTGGGTAGGGGGGTGGGGAGTGGGGAATGGATACTTTTCAAGACTTCTGTTGTGTGCAGGGTCTTTTGGTGTCAGGAAAGCTGGTTTTTCTCAGTGGTGGTTTTGGCTTTGTTTTGCTGTGCATTAGGGGGTTTTTGGGTCGGGGAAAAAATTTTTGAGTGAAGAGTTTTAAGGGGTCGCCCACGTGTGGTTTTTGCCTCTTACTTTTCGGGGTTGTTTTTTTTTTGTGATGGGGTCTTATGTTTTTTATTGGCGGGTGTGTTTTTTTTTTAATCTGGATAAGAGAAGAATGGAAAATTACTATTAGAGTTGACGTTGTTTTTTTTGCGTTACACGTCAGTATTGCGTCTTTTTTTTGTGTTTTTTTTTTGTGGTTTGTTTTCTTCCTTAATGGTGTTTGGTTTTTTTGGGTGTAGGAGGTTAGTGTTTCTGTGTTGGGTTTGGTTTGGTTTGTTTGTTGGTGTGGCGTGCGTAGGACTTTTGAAAGACGAAATTCGTTGGTGGGGGACTCTTAGAAAAAAAAAAAGTGGGTTTCTTTTTATCGTGATTGAGTGATTGGGGTATGTCTCGAAGCGGGGTGTGTGTGGTTTTTCCTGCAGATGGGTGATGTTGAAGAGGAAATTCAGTCAAGTAAGGCCGGAAAGAGATTCTTGGAAGTTTAATTGGAAGCTTGTATAAAGCTTGCTTCCGTAGGTAGCGATTTCTTATGGTCTTTGTTTCGTTGGATTAGGTAGCTTAAATGTCAAACGTGGGGATTTTTTTTTCTTTTCTTATGTTTCTCTTTCTGCTCGGTTTGTGTGCTTGCCTATCGTCGTTTGTAAGTGGTAAGCTCGTGGAGGTTACGTTTGGAAAAGCTTCTAGGGGGTGAGGGGTGTTTGTTCCAGTTTTTGTGTTCATGTGTTGCTGAGTTTTTGTGTGTTTGGTTGCGGTAGCTGGGGTCTTGGAGTAGATAAGGGTTATGATTTTAAGGGAAATTTTGGAGTGGGGGGGGGGAAGGATCGTGTGTTGTGGTTTGTGACGGTTGGTTGGAGTGGAAATCGATTAGTCCTATTCTGACAATTTCTGGGTGTAACAAGCGAAAAGGGGGACAGCTTAATGAGGAAGGTACTTTTTAAATAAGGGTACTGAGGGTTTTGTCAGCGGCGCTGATGGAGTTTTGTGGCTCGTGGCAGGGAGCAAATTTTCGTTTCTCGTCTTCAGTCGTTCGTATTCTTTCGGTGTGTGAAAAAATGTTATGAAATCTTCTGGTAAACAAGTTCGTTTTTGAGACTCGCTTTCGGGGGGTATGGGAAGATTGTTGGTGTTCGAGTTCTTTTAGAGGGGCAAGGGACTCATTACTCTTTTTTGTCTTGTGTGGTTAAATGCGAAGTTGTTGTATTAGAGGATAAAATAATTCTTAGAAGGGAAAGGATGTGTGAGTTGTTGGCGGGGAGAGTTTGAATGGGAGGGGAGTCAGCCCGCCTGGTTCTGGGGTCGATGATCCTTCGTATAGGGAATGAAACAAACTGGGAGAAAGGATTCAGTTCGGTTACTAAACTTGAAAAACGAATGTGCACTGGTGTCTTCGTTGTTGCCTTGGTTTTGGGTGTTTGGTACAAGATTAAACGCGTACTCTCGGCTTTGGTGGCTGGATCCTTTGAATACTTTTTTTTGGGGTAGGGAAGGAGGGGTTTGGGTCTGCGGGGGAAATAAGAATGCAATTTTTTCTGAGTTTTTTTTAAAAAGCAAAATTTGATTTGTTGTATTTACGTCCGGCTGTGCCACTTTGGATAGGGGTTTTCTACTAATTTCGTCGACGGTGGGTAGATCTCAGTCGTCAAGCAAAACTAAAATAAGGAAAAGGGTTATGGGTTAGTGGTAAAATGGGGTAAAGTAGAGGAGGGTTTTTTTTAAACGTTTAGATTTCTCTCGGGGTTGTTGTTTTGTTTGGTGTTTTGGGGGGTGGGTGGCGGGGGGGTTCTTGTGGATTGTTTATTTTGAAGGAGTTTTTAAATTTTTGCGTTAATTAGTTATATTCAGAAGAATTCGTCGTTTGTGGAGTGGAGTGTTCTCTGGTTGGGCCTGTGTGGCGAGTGTGGGTGGGGTGTTCAGGTTTTTTGTCCGTTTTGTTAGGGTTGGAAAGGGATTCTTTTGGGGGAAAATGAGGTGGAGCGGGTCTTGGGGTTGGGGTTCAGAGAAGTAGTTGTATGATGTTATTGTTGGTGTTCTCTTTTTTTGTTTTTTGCGTCGGGGTGGGGAAGGCGGGGTGCGGGGTTTTTGGGAGAGGGGGGGGGGGGGGGAAAAAAGGGGGACGAGTTGTAAGGGCTTAAAACGGCGGTGTATGGTGGGGGAGGTAATTATAGGTGTCAAGGTTTTTAATAGGGTATTCTTTTCTCTTTCTGTGCTCCATAGTGTGTGGGTTATGTTTCCTGGGGTTGGGGGGACTGTTAGTTTTTGAGAAAAGAAAAGTACTTGTTCTTTTTTTTTTTTTGTTGCGTTTTTTTTAGATTTCTGCGGGGGAGAAGGGGGGGGGGGGTGACTAAAAAGGGGCAGTAGTCGGTGGTCGGTTGGGAGATGGGGGATTTTGTTTTGATTGGGGAAGAAAGTGGGTGGACTGCGTTTGTTCTTTGGTTCGTTGTCGTTTGTTTTTTCTAAGTTAGTGGTGTTAAATGGGGGAGACTCGGGGAATGGTGTGTTCTTTGGTGAACATAAGTCGAAGGCCGTGGTATGTTTTGCGCCACTGTTTCGTGAGTATTTTTCGTACTTCTTTGACTCGATGTTGTTTGGATGTTTTCAGAAGTTCTATTGTGGTGGTGCGTAACCCGCCTTTTTCAGGGAGCAACCTGATTAAGTGGGAGTTGTCGCCTGTGGTTTTTGTTGGTTACATTGGGGGGATTCTTTTTTTTAGTTTAAGGGGGGAGAGGTGGTGATTTTTTTTAGAGGGGTCTTCGGACAATGAAAGGAACGAAAGGATAAAGGCTTCTGGTTTTTATCCACTTTCTTTTCTTTCCTGTTGCGTTGACCAAAAGTAGCTTCACTTGAGTGTGGGGGGGGGATAGAAAGTCGGGGGGAGGGGAGTCAGGCTGTTATCTGCTTCAGGACGTCTCGTCATCATGTTCGTCTCAAAGTGGTTAGCGTGTATCTGGGTAGGATTTGCAAAAGGAAGAAGAGGAGATCAAGGAAGAGGGGGACGGGATCAGGGTGGGGGAGGCTCTGGTTAGTCTGTTTCGCACAGTTGCTTTCTCGTTGGAGCCCCCTATTCGTCTTCGTGTCTAGTGTTGTGTTGGGCTTAAAGGGGTCGGGTGGGGGGGAATTAAAAATGGGGGTGGGGGAGGGTAGGACTCTTCTGGGGTGTACAGGGGGGAAAGGGTGGTAGGGAGAGAGATTTGGCTATCTCATTGTTGGTGAATGGGGATTTTTCTGGACGAAGCTGGTTGTTTGGTGTTGTGGGTGCTGAGGTTTTGTTCATTCTTCAAGCTGGTGGTTTCGTCGGTTTTGATACTGGAACCAAGTGTAGTGCGGCTTTTGGGACTATTAACTACTCAGAGCATGTGTGCGTTTGGCGTTTTTCTTTCTTCCAGAAGTTAGGGGAGTTCAGCATTCGAATAGGTTTCGGTTTTAGTTTTGTGGTATTTTCCTTATTTTCGTTTGTGATTGTAATGCATGATTTTTTGCTTTTTTCTAGTATAATTGTGAGGTAGCCTAAGGTCTTTTTATGGGTTTTTGTTTTTCGTCTTTCTGGTGTGTGGGTAGTGTTTGCGTCTGGTACAGTAATGTTATGTGTGTTCCTCCACATGCTTATTCGGGGAGGTTGGAGGTTTGTGTGCTTTTTTTGTTTTTTTGGTGGTGTGTCGGGACTTAGGGGGGACGTTAGAAGGAGAAGAGAAGGTTAAGCGTTAGGACGTGAATATTTTTGAGAGTACGCTGGGCTAGACGCCTGGCGGTGCTGGGAACTGGGTTTCTGCGAGTCGGGGGAGGGCAGAGTTGCTGGAGAGAAATTAGAGGGACTTTAGGTCCCTTGGGGGTGTCGTCCGTTGATTCTTCAGTGGGTCGGTAGGCGTAGGGTGGGATCGAAATCTTATATTCTCGAGACTAGTTCGTCAATTGTGCGTGTTGCTTTTGTGGGCGTATTTTGTAGGGGTCGGACGGTGCTGTGCTGGTTCAAGTGAAGGGAGGATAAAGTTTAGGGGTTCGTTTGTTTTTTCGGATTTAGGTTCTTCGGAGTCCGTTATTTAAGATTTAATCGGGGGAAGGGGATAACGATTGGAGATCCTGTAGGTTGGTTTTCTTTTAGAAGAAATTTAATTTCTCGGTGCTGTTTCTTTCTGTGTGGATCTTGCTATAATGCAGTTTTAGTTTTTTGTTGGTTTTTTTTGTGTTCTTTTTTTTGAAGGATGTGTGTTGGGAGTTCTTTTTTTTTTACGGGTGAAGTTCCGGTTCGTGTTGTGTCGGTGTTGTTTGTTTATCAGTCAGTTTTTTGGTTGGTTTTTTTTTGTTGTTTGGGATCGTTGTTCTCATTTGTTGAGGGTTAGAATGATTATGTTGGGAGTTGGGCTTGCGTTTGTTTGTAAACGGATTGGGTGAGTGTTTTTTGATGTTGTTTGGTTTGCGTCTGTTGTGTTTGGTTTTGTTTGTGGTGGGTGGTTGAGTGGTTGTTGGTTTATTTTGGATTGTTGGTGTTTGTGTTTTGGGTCTGTTTTTTTTTTTTTCAGTTGGGGGTTGTACTTTTTTTTGTTTTTTTTTGCGTTTGTAGTGATCAAATGTGTTTTTTTTTTTTGGGTTGTTTTTTGTGTATTTATTTTTGTTTGTTGGTTTTTGTTCTTTTTGTTTTTTTTTTGTTTTTTTTTTGTGGTGAACCGTTTTGTGTTTTTGGTTTTTTTTTTGTATTTTTCTTTGTTGGTGGTGGTTGTTGGGTGCAGCGGTTTGTTTTAAGTAGGGGTTTCGTCGGTTCTTTTTTGTGTTTTTAGGGGAGTCAGGTGTTTTTCCTTTGGTTGGGTTTTTTGTTTCTTTGTCCTTCGTGTTGTTTTTCAATTGTTTTTTTGGGTTTTATGTTTTGGTGGGGTTTTTTGTCTTTTTTTTGGTGTTGTTTGTCTGTTGGTGGTTGTTTTTTTTTTGTTTCTTTTTTTTTTTGTTGTCTTTTTTGTGTTTTTTGTGTTTCTTGTTCTGTGAGCCTTTGGGGGGAGGACCCGGGCGTTTCGGAGGGATTCTGTATTTGATTCGCCGATTAGGGGAATGTTAGATTAGGCGTCGTGCACAAATCCCGTTTTTTCTTTTGTGGGGGGGGTGAAAGGAAGCAAGAAATTGAAACGGGGGCTAAACTTTTTTTGCAAAAGAAGATAGTTTTGACGTGTCTCTTTATGGTTTTTCCGTTTTTTCTTTTACTGGGGATTTCTAAACGGAGATAAGACAGGACTTTTAACGGTATCAAAGCTTGTCTTTGACTTTATAACACCGTTTTTCTGGTGGTCCCTAGGGGACAAGACAAAGTTGCTTCGTGTAAAGGGGGGGGTAGCGCGGGGGAGGTAGTGGGAGTGGCTGTTCGACTGGATGATCAAGGTTCGTTGGTGGGAGGGAAGTCTGTACTACTAGTATAGGTGGGCGTAAGGTCTTGAGGGAGGGGACGAAGGGGAAGTGGGCTCGGGTGTCTTTGGGGAGAGCAGTGGAAAGGTTTTTTGCGGGGTGAACAAGCGGTTTCGGTGGGGCGATGGGGGGGGCGTTAAGCGAGGGGTCAGGAGGCTTTGTTTGTTGTTATCTGGAATAAAAGGGATGGCGACTGGGCTTGTGGTGGCGGCGGTTCCGTAATAGGTAATTGTGGGAAGGGGATGGGCGGTAATTCTGTTGTTTTCCGTTTTGTGTCTCCAGTGTAAAGCTGTTTGTTAGGGTTTTTTCGTTCAAATGTTGGTGGAGTTAAGTGGTATCTTGGTGTCGGCGAATAAGTGTAGTAAGGATGTTTTGCGTTCGTAGGAACGGTCACCGGTTTAAGGGGTGTGGAGCCTGGTGGGCTACCTTGTTTGGTGATCCGCTCGTGGCTGGTGGGGTTATGGAAAACTTTTTTTTCGTGGGAGGGGGAAGGTCGTGTATCGTGGAATTTCAAAAGGACAAAGAGGAGTGGGTTTTTTAGTTTTCCTTTTTAGAAGCTGGTTTGCGAGTTTCGTGTTGAAAGACGTGTTTGTGTTGCGTGTGTTTGGTTTGGACTTTTTTTTCGATTTGGTGGCTGTCAAATGGAAGACTGGTTTCGTGTCGTGGTGTGTTCTCTGGTAGTTTTGGTGTCGTGGTTTTTTTTGTGGTATGATGTTTATGGTCTTGTCAAGTCGGTAGTAGGTGAGGGGTTGGTGTGTTCTGCATACTTCGTTGGATGAAAAGGTACGCGTTTTTTTTTGTGTTGTGTTTCATTTTTTTTTTGTTTTGGGTTGGGAGCTGGGTGAGGTTGTGAAAGTTTTGGGGGTGGGATTTTTAAGGGGGGGTTGGAGGGTTTTTGTTCCTTGGGTGGATAGGGGGGTTTCTGGTGACGTCTGTGGTGTGTGTCTCCGGGGTTTATTTGGGGAATCTCGTGGTAACAAGGGGAGGTTAAGGAGGATCATTCTTCGAGAAAGAGACAAGGGGTAATGTAGTTGATTTTGAAAATTGTTTATAGGAGTTCTTGCTTGCATGTTTCTGGCAGGCGGGGTGTTTGTTTTTGTTCATGAGTTGTTTGTCTGAGGTTTAGTTGTCTAGGGAGGGAAAGTTTTTGTTGTCTTTATTCTTTTGTTCTTAGAAGGTTTTTCTTTCCGTATTGTTGCTAAGCGGGGGTAATCGGGTTTTTTACGTGGGGGCGGTTTGGAGCGAGGCAATTTTTTTGTTTTCTTTTTTTTATTTGTTGTTTCTCGTCGCTTTTGTTTTTTTTTTCTTTCGTGATGCAAGGATGAGTGTTTGAGTAAAGTGGTTTAAAGCTTTCGGTAACTTGATCTGATTTTTGTGTTTCTTGGTTTGTTTGTTTGGATGAAGTGCGTGCTGTGCTGGGTGTTTTTTTTGGTAGTTTTCTTGGTTGTGTTTTTTATTTGTTTTAGTTTTTATTGTTTAAGAGTTCTTCAGGATGTCGTTAAACAAGGAAACCTTTTTTTGTGGCGTGGCTTTCCTGTGTTGTTCAACCTCATTTCTAATGCGCGTCAATTAGCTTAAAAAACCAACATTTAGGCGAGTTTGTTTTGGTCTTTTAGCTCTACTGGGTCTTATTTTATTTTTCTTTTGTTTTTTTTTTTTGTTTCTTGGTTGTGGATACTGGTAGCTTGTCTTTTCTGGTATGTTTTCGGAAAGATGGAAATTTTCTCCCCGTAGCGACGCCTGCTATTAGCAAGCTGGAGTTTCTAGTTTGGGTTGTTGCTTGTTTGTTTCTTGCGTTTGTGGGGTCTCTCAGGAAGCCTTGGTATTTTAGCTTGGTCTTCTTCTGGGCCTTGTTTTGGAGATTTTTTGTGGCTTTGTTTTGGGCCATGTGTTTTTTTGTTTGGTGTTTTGCCAGTGATTCAACGTGTCCAAGAAGCTAGTTGCAGACCAGGTGGGGTAGTAGTAGGGTGTTGTGGCCCTGATGTGTCGAGCCGGGGATCAGTTTAACATTATTTTTGGCTCATTTTTTTTTCTGTGGATTGCTTTCTTTTTTTTTATCTAGTCGGAGCTCGAGGGCGTGGATTCGGGTGGGGTTTGATTTTGTGTTTGTTCGGGAAGATTATTGAGGGTTGTTTTGTGTCTTTGGAACTAGTGCAGGGACAGACAGGCTCTCTGATGAGTGGAGTAGAAGGACCTCGCCGTTTCTTCGCGTCATGGTAATGCGGGTCGGTGCTAAAGAGGCTTTACGATTTAACTATCGGTTCTGATTCAGTGAGTAAGGTATTGTGAAAATTGAGACAAATCCTGTCGGGAGGAATTTTAATGTTAAAAGAAATTTCTTTGGTTCATTCCTGAACAATGGACACAAAAACCGGTGTTTGGTGGCGTGTAGGGGGTTTAGGGCTGAGGGAGGGTCTTGTGCCGCGATCCTGGGCGAAAAGAAGGGGAGGGACGTGCCTTAAGGAGGGTCAGGAGGTTGCCTGTTTTTTGGGAGTTGGTCTGGGTGGGATATTAAAAAAGTTGTGAAGGGTTAGTTCTGTTCACCCATGGGAAAGGGACGTTGAGGATTGATTGAATTTTGGTTTCTCGGGATAGGTAGGGAGACGTAAGATGGATCGCAAGAGGGGACGGGTCCTTCTATTCGGTGCGAGTAGGAATATCACTGGTGTCTACGCCTTGGGCTCTTCTTTGTGCGCCTGGGCGTGTGTCAAAAGGAGTCAGGGGAGATACTTAGTTTAAGTTGTTTGGGTGGGGTAAAGTAGTTATGGTATCTAAGGAGGGGACGTTCGGAGTTTCCTTCATTCTTCGTAGTTGCCCGTCTTTCTGGGTAATTGAGTTAGCTGGAAAAAGTAGCTCTGTAAGGATCCGGGAAGATAAAGAAAGGACTAAGTAGTTTCTAGGAAGTCATTTCGTGTTTCGATCTGAATATGTTTGTCAAACTCACGCCCTGGGAGGCTTGGCCCCGCGTTAAGAGAAGGATAATTGTTCTGAAAAAAAAGAAAAATTTATGATAAGGGGAGGGGGGTGGTTTTGTTTTTCGTTGGGGGCTTGGGTTTGGGTCGTCTCCTTGAAGGACAATGGATGGCTGGGCGTCAGAGCGACCGGGTGCAGGAAGGAGCTCGTGTGTTGTTTCGGTGAAGAAAGGCAGGAATCCAAACGGGAGTATTCAGACTGTGATCTTGCAAAGGGGGAGCGCAAATTAGTTGTAGGTAAGTTCTTTGTGCTTAGATGCGAGGTCCGGTGGTGGTGTATCTAGGTCTGACCACACGTCGAGTGGAAAAAAAAAAAATTGAGAGGGGTGTGCTGGGGGGGAGGAAGGCGGTGGTTCCTTTTTGATCGTACTGAAAAAAAATCTTACGTTCGCGCTCAAAATCTAGGGTTCTCGTTCTGGAAGGGGTAGAAGGTTGTTGTGGTTTGGGGATATCGGAAATGTTTGGTGAGTTCTGTGGGGAGAGAGCCTTTAGAGGTTTCTTTTGTGAAGTTCGCCACTCTAAGGAACGCTTGGGGATTGTCCGGTTTAATTTGCGTGGGATCTTAAAAAGACGGGGATGGGGAGTCAAAATTGTTTGTGTTGGTTTTTTTTGGATTTTGTTGTGTATACTGGTGTATTTTTCCAGATTGGATTTGTCTATTTGTTGGAGGAAATCGTGGACCGGCAGGTGGGATTGAGGATGAACTTGGTTCAGAGTAAGAAAGAGGCTGGGCGGAGGAAAGGATAGTTCGTTCACACCTTACGGGGAAAACATCTTGGGGGGGGGTGGAAAACGGGGGGATTATTTAGGTGTTTTCGTCACCGTAACGAATTTAAGCTGTGGCTATTCAGAGAAAGGGGAAGAAGGGCAGACAGGGCGCGTGCATTTATAGTTGGAAGTACATAAGTTTAGTCTCCTCTGGGGGGAGAAAGGAGGACTTTGGTTCAGGTGAAAAAGGACGCTGGAGAGGGAAGAGGGTATTTTTCGAAATTGTCGGAGGGAGTCGCGTTTGGCTTCGTCTGGTGGGCAATCTGTTCTTATATTAGCAGCAAAGAGGTCCGTTCTGTTCCGGAGGTAGAGGAAATGTTGGAAGGAAGTTTTTTTTTAATTTTTGTGGGGAAGAACGAAAAGGGGAAAACGCTTGAAGTTAAGATATTAAGGTTGGGGGGCAGACAAAAGGTGACATTTCCTCAAGTAAGGATTGAAGAGGGTCATAAAAAGAGGGTGGATTCTTGTCCCTTAGGGATCGCAGACACCTTTTATGAAAATGGTCGGGTTAAAAAAAATTGTCGCTGTCAGGTTTGTGACGTTGTTTTTTCAGCAACGAGGGAGTAAAGGTTAAGGGGTTGTTCTAGTAAAACGAAAAGGTTGTGTGAAACCGGAGAAAAGGGAAGTTTGTCTTTGGTCCTTTTGACTTCAAAAAAACTTTAAAACTGATCGAAGGTCGCCTCAAGGGAAGTGGAGGCCCGTGCTTGGTTGTTGCGGCGAGCGCGGGGTGGGTGTAGTTGGGGGACTATGTGCCGTATGAGGTCGTGTGAAAAGGGGTCAACAAAAAAAAGGATTCCTGCAATGTTTTCTCATCAGGATCGGGCGGCCTAGTGCCTGGCACGTGTTAGCTGAAAATAGGGAAAAAGTAAAAAGGAGGAAGTGATAAGGGGAAAGAACGTAGAAGAAAAACACTCTGATGGCTGGTAATTCCGATATCTCTATGCTCGGGGGTCGAAATTTTTATCTCTCTGAAGCAGAGAAAGAATGCCAGATGAGAAAGGAAATAGAAACACTGAGTAAGCGTGTGAAAGAGA
>Ga0179593_1538978_pt1 | contig 27210 bp, 44 predicted proteins | sample CZODoug2_1_08_16_FD_185931 | JGI IMG/M metagenome (GOLD analysis project Ga0179593, IMG submission 185931) | Vadose zone soil fungal communities from Angelo Coast Range Reserve, California, USA - CZODoug2_1_08_16fungal (PacBio error correction) | ecosystem: Environmental > Terrestrial > Soil >...
GGTTATTGTCTCTGGCGGGGGGCACGCAAATTGGGGAAAACCTGGGTTTTTTTTGGGGTAGGTGTCTGAATATAAGATCAGCTGGGGGAGGGGAAAGAGGGCTACACCAAATGATTCCGTGAAGCTTGTTTGGTCTCGAAAAAATTGGCTTGAAAATCAACCGAAAACGAACTGCAAAGGTCCAAAGACCCCTTTCCCCATTCCAAAAAAAAAAATGGGACCTGGGTCAGGATGGAGAAGCCGGAATACTAAGAAACTGTGGTTTGGTCTGATGAGCGAGGGGGTGGGGGGTAAAATCTTGGGGTTCAAGAGTAGGAAACTGGGGGGGGTTGAAGCCTAAGGACCCTGGGGAAACACTTGAAAAGCCCCCCAACCCAGCATTGTGGTACCGGGGGGTAAGGGGCTGGGAACCGGGAATTTGGTGGAGAAATGGTCTGCAACGAAGGAGGCCAAGTTCGCACGGGAGCACGGGGTTATACCTTTAGACCAGGGGGGGGGGGCAATAGCTTATGTCAAAGGGGGTGTAAAAAGGAAATAACACGGGAGGATGGTTCATCTCCTCAGAGGAAAAGAAAAAGATTTTCGATTACCGGGGTGAAGGACGTCACAAGGCTTTCGCGGGGACATGAATTGGGGGACGAAGGGGAAAGATGTTCTTCTTAAAGGGACAGAATAATATCCAGCAACGGGACAAATGGAAAAACTTGGGGGGGGTCTGGGGAGACGGCCCCAAGGGGTTTCACGGGCGGTAAACACTCCGGGCGTTTGTGAAGGGGAACTTGTTCGGTTTTAATGGGAACCTGTAAAGGGGACGCAATGAGGTCAACACTTCCTGGTTGGGGGTCCAGGATCTTGGCGGAAAAAAAACCCGGGAAATGACATTGGGTCGAGTTGGTGGGGGCTCGAATAAAAATGGGTTGTAATGGAAAAACGGGGCAGTGGTGGAAAATGGGTGGAAAAGGTTTTAAAAGCGGGTATTGCCCGCGATTGGGCAAGGGGACTCGTGAAAAAGGATGCTGCAAAGTCGTGGGTTTGTGACCTGGGGGAAGGGACACCCCATAAAAAGTCCTGGAGATGACCAGGTCAGTGTGATCAGGACTTGCTCAAGAGAAGTTTGAGGGGGGACTTAGGGTCCGCGACGGGGGGAACCCTTTGGATGGGGACTGGGTTTGCACACCAAAAATTCTGTGTAGGGAATACTGGTCGCCAGAAGAGATGGGGTGTCAAAAAGAAACAATTAAAGCGAGGGGGTCACGCAGAAAAACAGAAAAAGACGTATAACCAGGCCCTCCCAGAAAGAGTTAAACAGAGCCGCTTTTTTCAGGGGGGGGAAAGCACCACGAGAGGTTCATAGTCTTGACAGGAAGGAGGCAGAGCAGAAAAGAGGGTAACAAAAAAGGGAGAAAAAAGAAAAAGCGACCCGGGGGCAAAATGATTTGAATAAAATGGCGTGGCTGGAGCATGTAAAAAGGGAAAAAGAAACCCCAATAAAACAAGTAACAAGAGAGCTAGAGGAATTTAAGTAAGACAGCGGAAAAGAAAAAGGGGGAAAAGAAAAAAGGGGAAAAAAAAAGAAAAGGGAAGGAAAAAAAAAAAAAAAAAAGAAAAGAGAAGAGGAAAGGGAAAGGGCCAAGGAAGTTAAAAAAAAGAGGGGGAAAAAAAAAGGAGAGAAAAAAAGGGGGAGAAAGGAGGGAAGGGGAGGGAAGGGGAGGGAAAAAGAGAAAGGAGGAAGAAGGAAAGAGGGGGGGAAGGGGGGGAAGAAAAGGGAGACGATCGAAGAAAGGAGGAGGGGGAGAAAAGAAGAAAAGGAAAAAAGGGAAAAGAGGAAAAAAAAAAAGGAAAGGGGGGGGAGAGGGAAGGAGGGGGGGGAAGAGGAAAGGGGGGCAAGAAAAAGCGGAGGAGGAGGGAAGGGAAAAAAAAAAAGAAAAAGAAGAGGGAAACGGGGGGGAAGAGAAAGAAAAATAAAAGGGGAAGGGGGAGGAAGGGGGGGGAAGGGGGAAGGAAGAAGAGGAGGGAAGGTGAGGGGAAAAAAAGAGGGAGGGGAGGATGAGGGGGGAGAGAAGGGAGAAAAAGGGAGGAGAAAAAAAAAAAAAAAAGGAGGGAAAGAAGAAGAGAAAGGGAGGTGTGAAAAAAGGAAGAAAGATACGACCGAAGGAGGGGGGAGGAATAGGAAAAAAAAAAAGAAAGGGGGAGAGGAAGAAGAGGGGAGGGGAACAAAAGGGGAGAAAAGAAGGAAAAAAAAGATAGAGAGAAAAGGGGGGGTGGGATAAAGAAAGGAAGGAAGAGAAGGAGAGGGACAGTGGGCAAAGAAAAAAAGAGGGGGGGAGAAAAAAAGGAAAAAAAAAAGGCGAAAAAAAGGAAATGGAAAAGAGAAGTGGAGGGGGGGGGAAAAGAAGGGGGAGAAAAGGAAAGGATGGGGAAAAAAGAAAGGAAAGGAATAAGAAAAAGAAAAGGTGAAAAAGAAGAGGGGAGGGAGAAAAAGGGGCGGGAGGGGGGAAGAGAAAAAAGGGGGGAAAAAAAAGGGAGGGGGGGGGGAAGAGGGGAAAAGGAAAGGGGAGGAAAGGGGGGGAGGGAGGGGAGGGGAGGGGAGGTGTAAGGGGGAAAGGGGGGGGGAAGAAAGGAAGGAAAAGAGGGGAGAGAGAAAAGGAGAAAAAGGGGGGGAGGGGGGGAAGGAAAGAGTTAAGGAGGGGGAAAGAAGGAGGGGAAGGAAATAGGGGTGGAAATAGAAGAGGGAGAGGGGGGGGGTGGGTAAAAGAGAAGAGGGGGGTGAGGAAAAGGAGAGGGAGAAGGGGAGAGGGGGAAAAGAGTGGGGAAGGAAAGAAAGAAGGGTGAGAGAAAGAAGGGTAGAAAGAGAAAGGGGGAAAGAAGGGGGGGGGGGGAAAAGGAGGGGGGGGGGAAGGAGGGGGAAGGAAGAAAAAGAGAGGGGAAGAAAGCAAAGGGAGCAGGGGGGAAAAGTGAGGAAAAGGGGAAGAGTGTAGAAGGAGGAGAAAGGAAAGAAAGAAAAAGGGGGGGAGAGATGAGAAAGGGAACGGGAAAAGGGGGAAAGAAAGAAAAAAGGGGGAGGAAGGGGAAGGGGGGAAAGGGGGGTAAGAAAGAAAAAAGAAAGAACCGAAAGTAGGGGACGAAAAAAGAATGGAAAGAGAAGGGTGGGGGGGAAAAAGAGAAAGAGGGAGGAAAAAGAGAAGGAAAGAAGGGGCGCATCGGAGGTGAGAGGGGAAAAAAGTAAAAGGGGAGAAAGATAGGAAAGGGGGGGAGAAAAAAAAGGGGGTGAAAAAAAAAATATGTGGGAGGAGGGGGGGAGGAAAGAAAAAGGAAAAAGAGAGGAAAGGAGGGAGAAGGAAAAGAAGGGTAAGGAAAAAAAGGGAGGAAGAAAGGGGGGGAAGGGTGGGAAAAAGGAGGGGGGAGCGGGGACGGGAAGGGAGAAAAAAGGAGTGGAAGGGGGAGAAAGAGAAAAAAAAAAGGAGAGAAAAAGGGTGGTAGGGGGAAGAGAAGAAGGAGGGGAGAGAGAGGGAGAAAGAAACAAGGGGAAAAAAGAGGGGGGGGAAAAAGAAGGGGGAAAGAAAAGAAAAAAAGAAGGGGGGAGAGGATGAGGAAAGAAACGAGAAAGGGGAGAGGACAGAATAGAAAGAGAAAGGTGGGAAAAGAGGAAGAAAAAAAGAAGGCCAGAAAGAGGAAATGCAGGGGAGGGATGAAAAAAAGATAAGGAAAAGGAGGGGGGAGAGAGGAGAGATAGCAGTAAAAGAGGGGGGGGGAGGTAAGAGGAACGGTGGAAGAAAGGCAGTGGTAAAGGGGGAAAGGAAAAGAGGGACAGGGAAGGAGAGAGGGAGAAGGAGAGGGGGGGGGTTCGGGAGAAGGGGGAGGGGGAGGAGAGAAAGGAAAGAAAGGGAAAAGAAAGGGGGAGGGGGGTGGGAGAGAGGGGGGGGGGGGAGAGGGCGGTAGAGAGAAAAAAAAAAAAAAGGAGAAGAGGAAAAGGGAAAAGGGGAGGTAAATAAGGAGAAGGAGGGGGGAGGGAAAGAAGAAAAGGGAACGGATAAAAGAGAAAACAGAAAAAAGGGAAAGAATGGAAGGAGGGGGGGTGAGAGAGGGGAAGTGGAAAAAAGAAAAAAAAAAAAGGGAAAGAAAGAAAAAAGGTGAGAGGAAAAGAGAAAAAGAAAATGGAAAGAAGGGGGGGTAAAGGGTAGAGGGTAGAAAAGGGAAAGGGAGAGGGAAGAGGAGGAAAAAGGAAAGAAAAAGAGGAAGGGAAAGAAGGAGAGGGGGGGGGGAGAAGGGAGGAGGAAGGGGAAAAGGAAGGGGGGGGGGAAAAAAAGGGGGAAGAATAAGGGGGAAAAAGAGAGGGAAAGAGGGAAAGAAGGGGGGGGGAGGAGAAGGAAGGAGGAAAAGATAGAAAGGGAGGGAAAGGGGGTGGAGGGGAATGGGGATGGGGAAAAAAAGAGGGAAGCGGGAGAAGGGGAGAGGGAAGATGGAGAAAGGGGGAAAAATAAAAGGAAGCAAAAGAGAAAAGAAGGAGTGGAAAGAGAAGAAGATGGGGGAAAAAGAGGGAAGGAAGCGAGAAGGGAAGGGGGAAAAATAAAAGGGGGGAGAAGGGGGAAAGGGGGAGGGAAAGAGGGGGAGAGAGGAGGGGGAAGGAAAGGGAGGGGGGGGGGGGAGGGAGAAGGGGGGATAAGGGAGAGGTGGGGGGGAGGAGGGAAGGGGAGGGAAGGGGGGGGAGAAAGAAAAAGGGAGGGAGAGGAAAGAGGAAGAAAAGGAGAAGGATGAAGGGGAGAAAAGGAAGGGAAAGGAGGGGAGAAAATGAGGGGGGTGGAGAGAAAAATGGGGGGGAAGAAAAGAGAGGAAAAAGAGGGGGAAAAAGGGAGAGGAAAAAGGGGGGGGAAAAGAGAGGGGAAGGGAGAACAAACAGAAAGGGGGGAAAGGAGGGGGGAGAGAAGGAAGGGGGGCGGAGGGGGAGAAGAAAGGGGGGGGGGGAGGGAAGGGAGAAGAAGAAGAAGGGAGAAATAAAAAAGAAAAGGGGGAAAGAAAAATAAAAGGGGGGGGAAGGGGGGGACAGGGGGGGAGAAGGAGAGGAGAGAAGGAAAAGAAAGGGGGAAAAAGGGGGGGAAAAAAAAAGGAAAGGAAGGGAAAGAGGGGGAGAAGGGGGAGGAAGAGAAAAATAGGGGGTGGGGAAAGGGGGGGAGGGGGAGGGAGGAAGGAGGAAAGAAAGAAGAGGGGGAAGGGTAGGAAAAAAAAAAGGGGGAAAAGGGAAAAGGGAGAATGGTTAAAGGGAGAGGTGGAGGAGATGGGAGGGGGAGAAAGGTGGAGTGAAAAAGAAAGGGGGGGGGAAGGTGAAAAGGCATATGAAAGGAGGAGGGGGGAGGAGGAAGGGAAGAGGGGGGGACGCAAGAAGAGAAACAGGGAGTGAAGAGAGGGGGGGGGGGGGGAAGAAAAAGGAGGGGGAGGGGAAGGGGGGGAAGGGGATGAAAGGGGGAGGGGGAAGAGGGATCGGGGGGGACACAAAGAAGGGGGAGAAAGAGAACTGGGAGGAGAGGAAAGAAAGGGGAAAAAGAAGGGCAGAGGGAGAAAGAGGAGAAGGGGGGGGGAAAAAAAAAAAAAGATATAAAGAGAGGAAGGAGGGGAGGAAAAGTGGGAAAAGAAAGAAAAAAAAGAGGGAGGCGAGAAGGAAAATAAAAAAAGAAAAAAAAGAAAATAAGGGGGGGGAAAGAAAGGAAAAAAAAGGGATGAGGAGGGGGGGCGAGGGGCGGAGGGGGAAAAAGGGGGGGGGGGAATAAAGAAGGGGGGAGGGGTTGGGGGGGGGAAGGGAAGAAGGGGAAAAAAAGATTAAGATGAAGGGGAATAAGAGGGGGGGAGAGGGAGGGCGAGAGATGGGGGGGTAGGAAGGAAGGAATGGAAAAAAGGGGGAAAGGAAAAAAGAAAGGAAAGCGGAAAGGAGGGGGGGGAATGAAGGAAGAGGAGGAATAGGTGGAGGAAGAGAGAGGGGAGGAGAAAAAGAAAAAAGGGGGGGGGGGAGAGGGGGAAAAAGGGGGGAAAAAGGGAGGGAAAAGAAAAGAAGGAAAAGAACGGGGGGGAGGGGGGGGAGAAGAGAGAACAACTATGATAGGAAAAAGGGGAAAAGGGGGGGGGAGAGTGGAAAAAGGGGGGGGGGGAAAGGGAAAGGGAGGGGGGGGGGGAGGAGGGGGGAAGAGGGAAAGAGAAAGAGAGGGGAGAAAAAAAGGGGGGAGGAGGGGGGGGGGGGGGAGTGAAAGGGGAAGGGGGGTGGGGGGGAGGGGGGAAAGAAAAGGGGGGGGGGGTGGGGGAAAGGGGGGGGGAAGGAAGGGAGAAAAAGAGGGAGGGGAGGAAGAGGAAATTGAAAAAATCGAAGAAGCGGAGAAGAACGGGAAAGTGGAGGGGAAGAAGGGAAGGAAAAGGGGGAAGGGAAAAAGGGGGATAGGAAAAAAAAGGCAAAGATAATGGGGGAATAGGAAGGGAGAAAGGAGGAGGGGAGGGGGGGGGGGGAAGGGAACAAGAGGGGAAAAAGGGAAAGAGAGTATGGGTGGTGGGGAGGGGACATAAGGGAAAAGGGGGAGAGAATAAAAAGGGGTGGGAAAATGGGGGGAGAAAAAAAAAGAGAAGGGGGGGGAAAAGGAGGGGGAGAGAAAGGGGGGGGGAGAAAAAGAAGGGGTAAGAGGGGGGGGGGGGGGGGAAAAGAGAAAGGGGGGGGGGAAATGAAAAGAAAGGGGAGAGAAACGGAAAAGAGGGAAGGGAGGGGAGGTGGGGGGAGAAGGGGGGGGAAGGGAAGGGGAGGGGACAGGGGGGGGGGGAGAAGGGGAGGGGAAGCAGGGGGGGGGGGGGGAAGGAAAAAGAGGGGAGAAAGACTAGGGAGGGTGGGGGAGAGAGGGGAGAAGGGGGGGGGGGAGAGAAAAAAGAAGGGGGGAAAGAGGAAAAGCAATAAAAAGAAGGAGGTGGAAGACGGAGGTAGAGGGAAGTGGAAAGAAAGCGGGGAGTGAAAAAAAAAAAAAAAGGAAGAAGGGGGGAAGATGGGGGGGGAAGAGTGGAAAAAAGGTGGAGGGTGAAGAGTGAAGAAGGGGGAAGAAAAGGGGGGGGGGGGGGAGAAGAAAATAAGGGGGGGAAAAAAGTAAGGGGAGGCGGAGGGAACCATTGTCCATAGGTGACACGGCCTGGATGCAAAAAGGAATCAGGGCGGCTCAGGGGAGCCATTAAGGGATTCTGAAAAGGTGGCCTGGGACGGGGGAGCCAGGCCAATGTAAAATCGCAGCCAAACCGCAGCAGAAAACGATTGAATTTTCACGGCATCGTGGAAAGAGCAAAAAGGAGAAATACAACTTTGAAAGGGTTCCGGGGAGAAAAAACTTGGGGCAACAAAGGACCGACGGCCCAGGAAGAGGAGAGAAGGTTTGGAAGGGACTCCATTTTTTTCTCAGTGGGGACCCCCTAACTGTGACGTGTTCTGTAGAATAAAGGGGGAGAAAGGAGGGGGGAGGGGGGCAAGTGCGGTCATTGTTGGGGCCAAACAGAACCACATGGTAACAAAGGGACATCCAAAAAGACCACTATAAAATCCAGAAAAAAGCTAAGGGGAAAGATCAGAAAAAAAAAGGGTCCTGTTAAGGACAAAAGCTGTTAAGTGGCACCAGGGGGGAACGCAAAAAGGATTTTTTTGGGGGGGATCATAAGGGAAAACTCAGATGGGGTTGTGGGGACCCCCCGAAAAGAAACGGACTTGGGGTTTGGAAAGGGGGGAGAGTCTCCAAGGAGGGGGGGGTTAACTGAACGGACACTTTTAAAAGAAATGAACGCAAACGGAAGAAAAAACGCGACGGGGGTGGAATGCAATTCGCCGTAAGGGGTTTAGGTAAAAGGGTACCTGTCACAAACAGGACAGGGCCTAGGGGGGTTTAGGAAATTTACAGGAAGAGGTGGAAAGTGGCGGGCACGGAGTACATAAACTGGTTCTGGTCTGAGCGGTGGGAAAGGAAAAAATAAAATAGACAAAAGGAATGGATTTGTCGCGGTGCATAGAAGGGGAAAGCTGGGGGGGGGGGAAATCCAATTGATCGAAAAACAACAAAACAATCAGAAAGATTAAAAAAGAGAAATAGAGTAAGAAGCGTTGGAGACCACCCAGGAAAAAAGAACTGTAAAAAGACAGAATATTTCCCAACGAACCATCAGATTGGGGGGGGGGAAAAGGTAACAAACATACGGAAAGGCCAAAAAAAAAAAAGGAAAAAAAAAAAGGAAAAGAAGGGGGGGAGGGCGGAAAACCAACGCAAAAAGACGTAAAATGGATTAGAGAAAGAGGGAACACACACTAAGAAGAAAAAGCAGGGGGGCTGATGTGAACAACCTGAAAACAAAAAAAAGGGAAGGGGAAGGGGGAAGGGAGGGAAAAAAAAAAAAGAAAAGAAGAAAGAAAAATGTAACAGAACACTAGAGAGGGAAAAAGAAAAAAAAGGGAAAGGGGGAAAAAAAGAAAAAATGAGAGGAAGGAGGGAGAGGAAGAAGGGGAAAGGGGGAAGGGAAAGGAAGAAAGGAAATGGAAAAAAAAAGAAGGGGACCTACGAAAAAAAAAGCCCGAAATTCATTCCGGATTTGGGCATCAGAAAGAAAAGGGTGGGGAAAGAAAAGAACAAGCCGCAGCCACCAAACCGAGTCTTCGGGGGAACCAAAGTAACATTAGAAGAAAGTCCAGAGTTCCCCATGTGTGACACTGAACACGTTGGAATGCCTTCAAATAAAAGAAAGGGAAAAGAAGAAGAAAGAATAGCAACCAAAAAAAAAAAAAAAAAACACCCAAGTTGAGGAGCAAAGCAGGATAACCCACAGCCGGAAGGGAAGGGGTAAAGTGAAAGGTCAAAAATCAAGGGTTGCAAGGGAAGGGTTAAAGAAAACAGCATTAGAAAAAATTTCAGGAAAGACATGCACGGGACCTTGCGTGGATCTGTCACTTAGGAGGGGGGGGGCATCAAGTACCATATGTGGCGTTGTGGGTAAATTGCCGGAAGGGATAACAAACACAAATACTAGCACAGATATGAAGTTTGGGTCCCACGGGTGAAACCTTCAAATACCAGACCAACGGTTAAGAATGAAGCAGACAAAAAAATGACAAGGGGCATCAAAGGGGGGAGGGGGGGAGGGGGGAGTCCGATCTCTCGCTTCAGGGTAATCATGAAAAAAAAGTGGGAAAGTAATGCGGGGAGGATGGTTCAAAATCGCGAAAACAACATAGGGGGGACAGAGAAAGGAGTCACTGGGAGGGACGGAATACAGGATTGACGGACCAGGACAAAATGGGGGAAGAAGCCAAAAGACAAAACGGATTTGCTTTAGAAAAGACCGGGTTAAATCCAGAAACATGCCAAAGCCCCGGGGGAAAATTGAAAGGGAGAGTAGTTCCGAGAATTAGGGTATTGTGTACAGGGGATGAACATCGGAGAAGGAATGGAACCTAAAAGATCTTGGGAAAAAAAAAGCTGGGGAGAAAACAAAAAAAAGAACCGAAGACAAAAAAAAAATGGCAAGTGGTCGAGGTTGGGGGGGGTAAAAAGGAAAAACAATACAACCCAAGGGGTTTCCCATCGTTAAGTCTTGGTGTGTCGGACGGGCCGCCGTTGGGGGAAGAAAACAGGAAATGGGCAGGGGGATTAGAAAGAGAGCTCCGCAAAACAGCCAAAGAAAAGAAGCTATGGGGAAGAAAAGTCAAAGAAAAGGGGAATTGGAGGTTGAAGAAGTCAATTCGTTTCCTTTCTTGCAATCCCGATCCGAGGAGCCGGAGGGGGGAAAGAAACTAAAGGGCGATGAAGTCATAGGACAGGGTTCCGGAGACGTAATTACGGGGGTAAACACCAGGTTCGGGGGGAAAAGCGGGGGGGGGGGTAGGGGGAAGCCTTTGCAAAAACCGTCACGGGACAGAGGTCCCAACACATGGGGGGGGGGAGGGGAAAATCCCAGCGAACGCTGGAACAAAAAAAAAAACGTCCCACAACTAAAAAAGGGGGAAAAACAAAAAAAAAGAGGAGCGCCAGAAAAATCAAAGGAGAAAAAATCCAATGTCCCACAGTCACTGACGCGGAGGAAGGGCCTCAGTTTCACATGGGAACTCAGGGGGGAAAATAGAAAAAATTGGTAAAAAAACACAAAAGTGTTCATACAAGAAAAAAAAGAGAAGCCGCCGTGAACCCACAAAATCAACACAATAAGGGAAAAAACCAAAAAAGGAAAAAAACAATATAAAAAGGAAAAAGGGGGGAAAAGGGAAAGGAATAGGCCCACAACTACGCGTGGGGGAACAAAAAAAAAAAGGAAAAAAAAAAAAAAAAAAAAAAAGAAACCGCCCCAGGGGGTCGAAAAAACAGGGGGGGAAAAGTGGAAAGAAGGTGCAAAAAAGAAAGACACAGAAAACGAGGAAGATAGAAGGAAACACAAGGGAAAAGCGCACAGACACTCTCACGCAAATGAAAAGCATTCAAATCCAAGGAGTCCCGATCAGGGCCCACAAATGAAATTAACTGGGGAAACGCCTAAACACACACTTGGGTGCAAACACCCCATCAGGAAAATAAAAAAGAAACACACAAGAAACATGAGGGGTGAAGAATCCTAAAGGGGTTGCTTTCACCCGGGCAAACCCCATCATAAGAATGAAAAAAGCCCACGTCAGAAACAGAAGGAACCTTGATTTGGGTTTTGACAGGAAAAAAAAAAAAAAAAAAAAAAAAAAGAAAAAAAAAGGGAACAAGAAAAAAAAAAAAAAAGAGGGGAAACCAAAAGAAGGGGGTCCACCAAAAAAAAAAAAGCTGCAAAAAGGGCAAAAAAAAAAAGGTGGACAGCCCCACCAGGGACGCACACTGGGAAGAAATGGGAAAAAAAACAGAAAAGATGGGAAAAAAAGTTTGCGGCCCAACACCGAAAATTTAAGAAGGAAGGGAAGAACCAGGTTGAAAAAGTCGGGAGAGAAAAAAAAAAGATGAACCGGGAACAAGGAGCAATCGAAGGGCACAAGGAACGCCCAGAAAGAATGGGGCAAACCCCACGGGGTGGGTGCAAAAGAAACCAAAATGCAGACAAAATCGTACAAGGGGACCAAACAAAAGAAAAAAGAAGCGAAAAAGAACAACAGAAAAAGGGGGGAAAGAGGTTCAAAACCAACTAAATACCGGACCGACCAAAAAAGAACCAAAAAAAGGGGGGGGGAAAGAAAAAAAAAACAAAAAAGGGGGAAGGGGGGGAGGGAACAGCGCCGAATATCGAAAAAAAGAGGGACAGAGTACACAACATTTCTTTCGGGGGGGAGGGTTAGAAAAGAGGGTGCAAAAAGAGGGTTGGTGAGGTGTGGAGACGGGGAAAACAGGAGGAGGGGACTATGCACACAACGTTGACAAGAAACCCGGACTATAAGTCAGCGAGAGGAGAGAAAGAACCACAAAGTTGAGGGTGCAGGGCTCTTGGGAGCCATCTTAAATGGGAGTAACCATCACAGCCATTGCATTTAAAAAAGGAAAAAATCCCAGGAAGTGTGAGAAATGTGCCGTTTGCCAGGAAAGGTGGATTTTGGAGAAACCACGGAACCCACCCAGAGAAATCTAGACACAAACCACGAAAGCACGTAAGTCAGAAGGCAGGACCTACATTCGGGTGATGGGCATTAGTAAAGAGAATCGTGGAGGTTCACGCCGAAAAAAAAAAGGGACTGGGGAAAGCGGGGGGCAGACACCCCTATTCCTCCCATAAGGGAAAAAAGGAAAGCAAACATTCACGGTTGGGTTAAGGTTAAAGAAAATGAGTCTCCTCTCAAAAAAAACAAAAAAATCCACGGAGGAAATAGTGAGAGGGGAAAATGATCTAAAGAACGCTGTCAATCTGTTTTTTGGTGGTTCGGGGGGGCGGAAAAGTGTCCGGGGGGCAGGGATGGGTCGGGAAAAACGTTTATCTACCACAAAAACTTGGACGGCCCCTTGAATTTCGAATTATGGTTTGAATGATCGAGGGGGTTACGTTGGGAAAGCCAGATCCCGCTATGAAAACGAAAAGAAGAATTTGTTGGGGGACGTGTCCTTGGGCGCTTAACCTCCGGGTGCCAAAGCAGAGCAAGCGTGGGGTTGATGGTGGGGGAAGGGGGAAGAACATGAGTTTGAAAGAAAAAATGAAATGAGGGAAAGGCGTTGGGGAGGGGTGTCCGTCCTTTTTTCCCATCCCATCTGGCATGGGAAGGAACACCGGGGAAAAACAGGCCAGGTAGGTCTGGGGGGTGTTGCTTGAGGTAGCACTGGGGAAAAAGGGAGGGGTGGTAATTTGGTACCGGAAAAGGGGTACTTTCCGGCTAAGGAGGGCCGCCCAAAGTTTGAAACAGTAGGATACCGTGGGGAGGTTTGGGCATTTTAGTCTAATTGTTAATTTCCAGGATAGCGGTATTGTCAGGGGGGTCCGGGGAGACGTCGCAAAAGGAATATCCAAAGCTTGGGGGGGGTGAGTTTTTATACAGAATCAAGGAAAAGAAAAAAGTCGGAAGGGTTGTCGCTTTGTGCACCAGAAAAGGAATCATTGCGGCCGTGGCGGGGAAAAGTCAATCAACAACCCCCTTGTCCAACCCATTAAAGAGAATTTTTATTCCCAAAAAAAGCCGGCGGAAACGGTACTCTTTTCAGATGATTAAACATTTGAGGAAAGTCTGGAGCGGAGAAGGGTCCGAGGGCCGTTACTGGGGAAGAAAAAAACCTGAGCCCATCTTTCAATGCCGATTGATTTCATTCCGTTCGGCCAGAGTTGTTTCATATAGGGCGTGCGGAAAATGGGGTGTTAGGGCCACAAGGGGAAAAAAAAATAAGACCCACAACAATGGGTAGGGAGTTTCACCGAGGTAGCGCCGATTGGCCGTTTACTCAGGGCCTTGGGGGTCAAATGCGGTGGTGGGCGTCGGGCAACCCTAAACTGCTACAAGACATTTGAAAACACCAAATACACAGGGGAAAAAGCAGACCGTCCAGACTGAACTTCCTTCGCTGAGGTTCGGGGCCTATGGATCAGTCACCGCTGTTTGCAAAAATAGGGGAACAACTGGGGGCTTGTTTAAAGGATGTGGGATAACAACGGTAATTAGAAGGGGTGGCCACCAGGAGGTTGTGTATCAGAAGTTAAAAAAAGGGGAAGCCGTCCAGACGAGGTTACGAAAAAGCCAGGAGAGGGAGTTCTTAAAGGCCGCCCCGGTGCTAAATACGATTCAACCAAAAACGGCAAGGTTCGTAAACGAGGGCAGATGCTGTGCGGGAGGACCTGGGAAGGGGTCTTCAGCCGGAGCAACACCCAGATCATGAAAACACAAACGACACAGGGTGTTGGAGATGGTTTGCAAGGGGAAAACACCCGAAATGAGGGTGACTGAACTGGCGGGGGCCTGTAAAGCAAACCAAAGGGCGGGCCGAACACCTTAGGTTCCCATGTTACCACATTACAGGGTTACAATGAAAGGTGAGGAGCGAAGCCCTCGTCCCTGTGTGTGGCACTTGTGAAAAAAGGAATTTCAGGAAAGGGGCCAGAAGATGGAAAGATGGGGAAAAAGGGGGGGGGAAAAATGAGGCCGGTGGCAATGGATCAGCGAGCCCGCGAATATTTATGGGGTAAACAACTGTGAGGGACCTGGGAAAGAAGACCCCGACCTACCTTTGGGAACTATGATAAAAGCAAGGGCGCGAAGAAAAGCCGAAAGCGAAACAACAAATTAATTATTAACGGTAGAAAATCAAGCGATGGTTTTTTAGAAAAAAGATGATGGGCAAGGGAAAGATGAAGGGTACGGTATAAAGAGGGCGTACCTAGACTGTAAAAAAGCGAAAAAAACGAAACCAAGACGCGAATCAAGGGGGAACGCAACGTTGCCCAAGAGGACGGAAAAACGTGGGGCCAAGCGAAAGCACCAAAAATCTCAAGACGGCCACATGGCCTTACTCGTCATTCCGCCCTGAGGGATCCTAAGGGGACCCACGGGGGAAGTATGGGTTGGGTCAGTGGTGACAATACGTACCGTGTTCCAGCCGAACCACAAAACCTTTAGTTGCCGGAAAAAAGTGGGGGGGCAGTGGGGTCTTTGGAAAAAATCCGGCTGGATAGGTTTGGGACCGGCACTGGGAAATGAAAAAAAGCGCGAGGACGCACCCCCGGGATAAACGCCCTGCCATTATAAGGTTGGTGGAAAGGGGAACCGTCAAACTAAAAAGGTTTCAAATGAGGCCCACCACGAAATGCAATAAAATATTCGCACCGAGATGTTGGCCAAATATGGAAATCGTTGGGTAAGATACGAAGGGGGAATAAAAAGGGGAAGGCAACGGGATGAAAACAAGAAATTCCAAAAAGGGGAGGTTGAGGAACTCGGGGAGGTTTCCGTGAAAGGGGCCCGGTAGGGATCAGCACGTGGTGGTATGAAAAAAAAAGTCCAACAAAAACCAGGACAAAATTACGGGGGGGAGACAAAGAGCCAGGAAGAGAAATCCTTGAGGCAGCGAGGAACTGTGAAAGACGGTCACAACAAAAAGAAGAAGAAATCCTTTGACTTTGCAGGGGGGTGACCCTGTCCAACGCTATCAAGAGAAAAACAAAGAGGGGGAAAAAAAGGGAAAAAGAAAGGGAGGAAGAAAAAAAAGGGAAAAAGAAGGGGAAAAAAGAAGGGGAGGGGTAAGGAGAGAAAACGGGGAAAAAAAAAAAAAGAAAAAGAAGGGGAGAGAAGGGAAGGGAGAAGGGAAGGGGGAAAAGGGAAGAGAAAAAGAGGGGAGGGAAAAAAGAAGGGGGAAGAAGAGGGGGGGGGTGAGGAGGGGGGAGGGGAGATAAGAAATCCCTCAGGTAAGGGCCAAACAGAATAGGGAAAAAAGGAGGGGGGAGGTGAAAAGTCTAAGCACGAACAGCGTTAGAGGATGACAAAAAAAAAGCCGGAGGTAGGAAGGTACGTCCCCCGTCCTCTGTTTCGGTGAATCAGGGGGGCAAAACTACCGCAAGAATCCCCAAGAGGGAAAATCTGACATGAAATGATAAACCGGAAAAGTACCAGAAGCGTGCCGCTGGAAGAACGGGTCAAAGATAGACCGGAAGTTTTAAGTTGCCGGAACCTCAAGAAGAAAGCAATGGCCAAAAAGGGGAACCCCTCCAAAATACCATAAAGGTCGGCACAAAGAAAAAACAAAAAAGAAAAAAAAAAAAGAAAAGGGAAAAAAAAGAAGGGGCGAGAAAAAAAAGGGAAAAGGAAAAGGGGAAAAAAAGAGAGGGGGGAAAAGGAAAAGGAAAAAAAAAAAGCAATAAAGAATAAGGGTCAGCGATAATCCTTTTCCTACTAATTGCAAAACTTCCCCCACACTAGGAAAGGAAAGGGGGAAAAAAGGGGGGGACAATGGAAGGAAAAGGGAGGAGGGGGGACACGGGGTTTAAGGGGGGAAAGGAGCAAGCAAAAAAGGTCTGGGCACCCATGTGCAGATGCGGAAAGGAAATCCATACCTTAACAAGGGGGGAAAAAAGTTGAGGGGATTTGGCCAATCCCCTACCATGGGGGGTCTTTGAGAAAAGAACAACATGGCCGGAAGTGAGCAGACGGGGTCGCCAACATAAAAAAAAAAAAACATAGCTTCATAATAAACAGAAAAAGGCCGAACGGAAAATGGGCTCAGTAGGGAACGGACGCCTTAATGTCCGGGGAAGGGAGAAAAAGGTCCCGCGGGGGTGCTTGGGTCAGGTCAAGAGGTTTAGGGGGGGGACACGGGGGGAACTTGATAAATTTTAAAAAAAGAAATAAAGTCCCCCGTAAACAGAAGAAAGGGAAACAGATGGGGGGGGGAACGAGGAGGAAAAGTAGTAAAAAGGGGGGGGGGGGGCGAAAGTTCCGGCGTAAAGGAAAAAAAATCAAAAAAAATAAGGTCAAAAAGGAGCAGGATGTTTAAAACGAGCCAAGGGGCCCCAAAGAATTCACCAGGAATCAGAGGGGGATGTTCCAGAGGGAAGAAGAACTTTGAGCAGCGCAAGGATTCCGGCAACCAAGGACGGAAGGATCGCGCCCAAAATAATTACAGGGGAAAAGGGGACAAAGTGTCAAAACCGACATGGTGAAGAGCTAGGTAAGGGAGGGTGGCGACTGTTGTGTGGGGCCATTATGTTACAAGGGATCAAAACAACCAAAAAAACCCTTTATTCCCAATGTAAATAATTATTTCTAAGAAACACAACAGCAAACAAAAAAGGGACATCAGATTCCGGCGTGGTTTGGGGTGGGAGTTGCGGACCTTCTGGGACAAAATGTGGACGGACGGGCTACAGAAAAAACTTCCTGAATTACTGCAGAAAAAAAAAAGAAGCGAAAGGAAAGCCGTCCCAGTAAAAAACCCCACCCACCCCCAGAAATCATAACGTTGGTCTATTTCACGCTAAAAATGGTATGGTCTGCGCATTCACTTGTGTTCACGGGAGAGCGGGGGGGAACAACGAAGAGATCCTCCCCCCAACCCCCTCTGGCTGGATGATCATTAAGGGGTAAGGGGGGGAATCCGTAGACCCCGGGAAAGGTTTTTTAGGTCACGGCGAGAAAATCTTTTGGAGGACCACAAAAAAACCAAGTCCGAAAAAGAAACAAGTAAAAAGTTTGGGGTAAGTGTGAAAAGCCCCGCCCACAACAGTCACAACCACGGTCCCAACGAACCAGCGAAGCACGGCAGATTGTCACTGGACAAGGGCCCCGTTGAGGGACCTAGAAGCGGTAAGAGTCTAGTGAAGGTCCAAAATTTCATACGTGCCCAACGACATCCCAAAAGAAGAAACCATGAGGCAAAATTACCAAGTAAAAAATCCTCAAAAAAACACCCACCAAAAATCGTAACTCTGGGGAGCCCTCATTCCCACAAACAAAGCAGAAAAACGGGGCAGGAATATATGAGTAGTGGGAACCGGAAGGGGGAGAAAGGCGGGGGGGAAAAATAAAAAAAAAAAAAGGGGAAGAGGCACAACCGGAAAAAAAGGGGGGAGAGAAACAGCAACTAAAGGCAGGTCGCACTCTCACGAAATAAAACAAAAAAAAAAGGATAAAGGGATGGGGAAAGTACCCGTATGGTCACAGGGGGGCGGTCAAAAGTGTACGTCGCCAGGCAACCCTAGACTGATAATAAGGTTCCGCGGTAATAGAAAGAGGAAAAGGGGAGAGGAGAATATTTAAAGTAGTCACTGGAGAGAAAAAGGGAAATACCCCAAAACTAATAATTGAAAACAACAAAAAGAAGGGGAATTGGAAGTTGCGCACAACTGGGAAGAGCGGTGTGAGCGCAGACCCAAAAAGCCCAATTTAGGGGACAAAACCATCGGTAAAAAAGGGGTCCGAGGTCAGAAAAAGACACCGCGGGGACGAGTAAAACGGCTTATTGTACGATCATCAATTCGACCAAACAAAATTAGCCTATCCACGTGTCCACTGGTTTGGGTGAGATCCAAGCGTTGAAAAAACAGGACCACAAGGTTGCACCACCACGACCTGTAAGAAAAGAAAGACCCAAAAAAAAACAAAAAGGTGTGGGGGGGGGGATGAAGAACTGTTTTTTTGACAGGAAGTAGGCACGGCATAATTGGGGGAAACTGAACAAGGATGGCAAAACCTGAAGAGATCTCCAATTTAAACCAAAGGGGGAAAAAAAAAAGGGGAAAAAAAGGGGAAAAAACCCGCAAAGTAGCACCAAATTTTTGGGAAAAACACGGGTGCCAAAAAAAAGTCTCCAACGGCCAACAACAGTGCCCGGACAAAGAAAGTTGGAAAACCCCATCGTAAGTCCATCGGACCCCGTGGAAAGCAAAGTACACCGAAGACTTTTCCCGGGGATGGGAAACAACGGGGGAAACCGGTCGGGCAATGGGAATTTTAAAATGACTATTCAGAGGGGAGGAGGAGAGGTTACCCAATAAACCCCGGTCATCGGGTCATGGAAACCAAAAACAACGACGATTGGGAGGGGTTATAAGCAATCGTGGTTGTAAAGCCCCCGACAGTTGAAAAAATTCGCCAGTCAAGTGAAAAAGGGGAAAACCTTGCCCCCAGCGAAATTTATGTGGGAATGTAAAGTTGGGTTAAAAGAAAGGGTACAACACAAGGAGTCAAAAGCAACTCCTCCGTAATAATCAATGTAAAAGGGGAGGGGGATCAAGGTAAACCTGGGGACCGGCCGGTTGGGACTACACCCGACCAAAAAATTTTTTATTCGAAATTTAAAAATTAAAAAAAACCATCAGGAAAAAAATAATGTCAACCGACAGTAAACCAAAGCGCCTAAATAAAGCCAAAAGGACGGGGCAGGGAACCACCAACAAACGACCCGGGGGATACAAAAACCAGCAGGATCCATCAGCTGGTTGAAGGAAAAAAGCAAGAAAAGACTAGAAAAAAAAAAAGAAAAAGAAGCACAACAAACGTAAATGGAGGGAGAGAAAAAAGAGAGCTTAGGGTAAATTATAGATGGTGGGAAGAAAGGGAATTTGGGGGTCTGTGTCTGGTATGGGTGACCGGTATCCCGCTCCGCGAACAGGTAACAAGGTTCCAGGTGGTAAAAAGAGCTGCCAGGGGGTACCGTTTGGTGCCCTCGGTATCCCAAGAAAGGTGGGTGGGCCGGGTTGGCCACAGGGTACAAACAAAGGGATCAATTACTGCCCTGGACAGGCATTGGGACAACGGGGCGTAAATATGGGACCAAAGAACGCAAAAAAAGTGAAGGGGGGGGGGGTTTTATTGTAGTCGACGGCCTGGTTTAGACTTTTGGGGAAAAAATGGAAATGAAAAAAAGAGGGCCCCGAAAGGGCTGCTGAGCCGACATCCCCACCGCCTGTTTTTGTCGAGTGTTTCCCCTTTTGTCCTGGGGGGACTGTGGAGACGTTTGTTTGCGAAAGTTGTTGCAACAACGGCCGACCGAGAAAGCCAAGGCGGGGGAGAAAAGGCCACCTGAGGGTGGTTTTTCAAGGGCGGCGATTATTTTCCTTCGGTTTGTAATGTACTGGTGCTCAAACCGAGAAGGTCCGCAAAGGTGGGAGTGTTGGCGAAGATTTTTGCTGGGTCCATTCTGTGGGGCTGTTTTCCGCTTGTTTGAACAGGAATCAGGAGGTCAGTTAATAAAGCACGGCCAGACAACAGAAGCGCAGGTGGGGGGTCGAAAGTCGGCTTACGAAAGAAGCCATGTGAATGAACGGGAGGAATGGCGACGAAAGTGGGTATATTACTATCTGACTTCCCACCGCAGAGGTTACACGTCAGTGCACATCCAGAAGTGCTGCCTGGTATTGAAAATGGATTTTCGGGTTGGCCGAGGACCTAGGGAAAGGGCACGGGGCGGGGGTTCAGAGTTAGCGTATGACGAAAGGGTTTTTGGAATGACCGCTGTGGGAAAAGCCTGGGGCCTCTTCCGAAGGGTGTAATCTGAATTGGGCCCGTTCAAACCGTGGACAGGGGGCCTTTTTTTCGGAAGTAAGACAACAAAACCAAAGTGAAGGGACCCGAAATCCCCGTCCGTTGGTTATTGTCGGATGCGTTCGGAGTGTTCATGGAGCACCGAGAAACCTGGAACAAGGCTTGTAAGGGAACTGTGTTTCCCGCCAACCGCTCCGGTTTTTGGTATCTGGAGCGACCACGAAAGGGGTTTAAAGGCCGTGGAGATCGGGGGGGGCAAAAGACCGATCGACGACCGTTCCTGAAAGCGCCGGAGGGACAATCTCGCAGGCAAAAAACCCCAAGCCCAAACGAGAGCCAAACGGCATTGGTTGGTCGGATATGTGAATAGCCCACAAAAGAAGGGGCAATGGCGAACCCGGGGGAGAGGACTTCTTTTATTCGAGGGCGCACGTACAATTTACAGTTCAACAAACCTGAGGACGTGCAGTTGGAAAAGGGGTTGGTTTGTACCCCCGTGTTTATCTGATCTGTGCCGGAGAAGGGTTAAGCACCAAAGTTCGAGACATTAGTCCAATAAAAGTCTAACTTGCGGAAGGGAAACGTGGAAAAAAGTACTGACATTTGAAATTTCGGCAAATCCCTACGGTTCCCGCGGAGTTGACAGACGAGGGTTACTGACTGAGCATGTGCCCGAATTGCCTGGCCTCCTTGTCAGATTCGATAACGAGCAGAACGAACGGTCGGTCGGTACTGTTCGGCCGCCCCCGGAAAAACGTCAAACAAAACGTGGGTCCCGGCTACGGTCCCCAACGCTACAGCACATAGGGGAAGGGGGGCTGCAAAAGGTTTATCCTCCCCTTGAGAAAAGTAAATAATTTCAGGGTCGCAAGGCGCGGGGGGAAAAAAAGCCTACCTTTAATGTTGGGCGACAAAGAAGAAAACAGGACATACTTGGACACAAAAAACAAAAAAAATGGGAAGGCAAAGAAAAAAAAACCGTTCGGACGGCCCACTCCCCCTATTCAGGCGAGACTGTCAGATGGAACGCAGACTGGTCCGAATTTTCGAAAACAGGGGGAGGCGGGAACACTTTTAAAAAAACTGATGGGGGGGGGGTCAGGGAACTCAAATGACTTCCGGGGGAAGCCCGGTTGTACAAAAAAGAAGCCTTGGGGGGCATTGGGGGTGGTCGTCCTGTTGTTCCGGGGAACCGGAAGCGCGGACCAATCAGTCACAACAGGAACTTGGGGAATGCACGACCAAGGAGAAAATACGTGGGCCATTGGCCGAGGCGACAATGTTGGCGGCCAACAGGATGTGCCTATGAACACAAAATATTTAGTACAAAGGGGGGGGCAAGATGAAAATTGAGAAAAAGTCCAGTCAAAATACATATGGGTCCCCCCCGGGATGGGGAGAGGTGTGACCCCTGAACCCTTTCAAAGATTTTCCCAAATGGGCCGCCTGGAGGGGGGGGAAGTACGGTCGTTATTGGGCCGATCTTCCACGACTCAAAAACACAAGTGAAAAAAAACACACCAAAAGGACTTTCTGTTACTCCACTCGAGGCCAGCCAACGCTTTACCCTTAAAGGTACGACCCTCTTTTCAAGGACCCCTCCCTTGTTTTAAAGTTTGTCAAGTCCAGTAAAAAAACCCACGATCCGAAAGGAAAGAAGAAGAAAAACCAAGACCGGACAATCATAGTTCCAAGCAAACAAATAGGCGCCCCCGCCCAGCCCCCAAAACAAACAAGACCGCAAAGTGGGGGGGTCCAAGAAGGTCTATCGACGAACATGTTCGTCAAGAAAAGCGAAAAAAAAAAAGCCCACGAAGCGGCCCCCGCCAAAGCCGTTCGGTCCAAGAAGGGAAAAGTGTGTCCCAACAAAACCGGCTCCCGGTGTTAAGGGGACCGGAACGACACGTAAGGGGAAAGGGGGAGACAGAGAATTCTGAGGTACAAGAAGAGGGAAAAAGGGGGGACACGGAAAGAAAAGCCAGGCGGTCAAAAAAACGTATCCAAAGATAACGAAGTTTAAACTGAAGAGGGTCATGTAAGGGAATCCCACTGAACCCACAAGTCCAAAAAGAGGGGAGAAAGGAAAAAAAAGGGGGGGGAAATCCAAAAATGGAAAAAAGGACATGAGCTGGGACAATCTTGGGAAAAGATTGGTGGACAAAAAAAAAAAAGAAAACAATTCCCAAGGAATGTAAGAAAGCAAGGGAAAAAAAGCCAATACAAAAGGATTTCTTTTTGGGAGAAAAAGCCCCGAAAAAAAAACACCAGAAAGGGTAGAACAAATAAGAAAGAACAGGGAACTATTGGTCCCCGATATTAAAGAGGGCAAAAGTGTGGGTGAAAGACGATTCAACTTTGCAGGGTCCGGGCCCATGCTCATTCAGGAATGGGCAAGAAGTCCGAGGTGGATGGTCAGACCATTTTTTTGAAGAAGAAAGAAGGGGGGGAAAAAGAAAAAAAAAAAAGGAAAAAGAGGAAAAAGAAGGGGGGGGGGGAGAAGGAAGGAAAAAAGGGAAAAAAAAAAAAAAGTGGAAAAAAAGAAAAGGAAGGAAGAAAGAAAGAAAGGGGGAAAGAAAAAAGAGGGGGAAAGAAAAAAAGAAGGAAAAAGAAAAAAAAAAAAAAAGGTTGATGCCGCGGGGATACATAATCGCAAGCGGGCGTGAAACGGGGGAGGGGGCAAAGCGAAAAAAAGAAACCCTGGAAAAAAAAGCTGTTGGGGAAGAGAAGAGTCTAAATGGGAAGGGAAAAAGAGAAAGAAAACAGAAAAAAAAAAAAAAAAAAAGAGCTCTGCAAGAAAGGGAAAGTGGATATTGTCAACGGAGTAGAGAGGGGAGGAAAAGGGGAGGGGCAAAGGAAATGCCCTGTAATTGCCATAGCAGATGGGAGGAGAAAGAACTCTTGTACTGGAGGACATTTCACGAAACGATAAAAATTGATCGCACCGAAGCATTGATTCGAAAGGAAGAAAAGAGGTACCAGGTCGGTCATGGGGCGAGACGGAAGTTTCATCACAAAACTAAAAGGCAAGTTGGGAGGGGGGCTAGCCTAACCACCAGCCCAACAGGATACACGTGGTCAAATAAAAAAAATGAAAAAAAACCCATCCACCCCAAGGAATAGCTGGGAATTGAATTTAACAGGGGTTTTTGAGCACAAGGAATGGGAAACGTGAAGAAAGTCATATAACATCAGCCCCCAAAGAACATCGGGAAAAAAAGGGAAAACCGAGGTGCCGGTAAAATTTTAATTACAAATTGTTTTGAGAGCGCATCTTCCGGGGGGGCCAAAAAGGACGAGAAAAAGACACCTCGGAGATGGTCGGGAAGTTTGACGCTTCATTAGAGTTTTGTTAGGGTAAAGGAGGGCCTGCAAAGGCACGTCGGTACAAAAATCAGAAATTTAACAGAGGTGGGGGGGGGAACAGATAAAAAAAAGGGAAAAAGACAAGGCATACGGATCCATGCTTAAACCAGAAAAAATCGGATGACCGCCAATTGGATCAACTCCCGTTGGGGTCAAGAATGAAGTGGGGGGGGGTTAATTATTAAAACGAGTTCCTGAAAAATGCAAACGGAAAACGCCCCAAAGGGGGGCAAAGTAAATAGCCGCATAACACGCACAACACAACAGAGGGGAAGAGAACGGGAAAGGGTAAACCCTGGCTCGAAAAATTCATAATAAAACGCCGGGCAAAAAGGGAGGGAGGCAACGGTTGATTCAAGTGGGAACTCAAGAAAAACCAGGGGGGGAAGATGGGTATTTGGGTTGTTGGAAAAGAGGCGAAAGAAGTCCACGCTTACATCGTCAAACAGGCAGCCCGAAATCCTCTCCAGGCGCGAGGGGGGGCAAAAGGGACGTTGAAAGACCAGTTATTAGGTTTAACTAAGGGAAAAGAGGGGGCGGAAAAAAAAAAAGAAGGAACGCATAAAAATGACAACCAAGATGGGGAATGGGCTGGGAAAAAGCATTTCCGGAAACAGTTAAAGGGACGGTGGGAACTGTTTGGAAGAACCGGTATCCACAGTAAAAACGATAAGAACTTGGGGGGTGACAGCTGGCGCCCCCTTGATTTCTTTAAACGAGTAGCAACAGTCCAGGAAAACCAGCCCTTTCAAACTGTGAAAAAAAACTGTTCAAAAAATCGCACAAAAAACCCAAGCGAAAAAAAATAAGGGTTGGCGCCCAAACACCGAACATGTTAAGGAGACCCACTCTTTTGTTTTTGTATAGGAAAGGGAACATGAGAAAAAACCTACGAAAAGGGGGGGATCCTTAAGCCATGGAAAACGATTCAAGTAGCAACCATGGGAAAGCACCAAAACAACAAAAACCCGTAAAAAACACAGATCAAGCCAATCGGCCTTAAAAAAAAAAACAAAAAAACCTAGAATAACCAAAAAGGAAGGTTCCAAAAAAATCCTATTTGGCAAAGCAACCGAAAACCAAAACCAAAAAGACAAGAACCGTTGGGCCTTTTCCCAGAGGGTTGTAAGATAACCCCAGAAAAAAAGAACAAACAGGTATTAATAAGGAAACAAAAGGAAGGAAAGGGAAAAAAGAAATCTTTCAACCTTTACCCTACAACCCAGGGAAGGGGCGTTGGATCCGGCGAATAAATCGGGAAAAATCCCCTATCCCCGGAACAAAAAAAGGCAAAGCATAAGATAATGGATGGGGGTCAATCGGTGGGGGGGAAAAAAGGATTGAAAACAAGGAGAGCAAAACGTATGGGGAAAAGAAAAAAAGAACAGTTGTACCAGGAAAGGGGAAAAGAATGTGCCCGTTGGTCAACGGACCCAATTGGGGTTGGATTGTGGGAACCCGAAAGGCGCAAAGAAAATTCAAAACCGTGAGCATAATAAGGCTAGAAAAGGGGCGGGCAAAAAACCACCAGTGTGATAAAGCCAGTAAAGATTAGCTATCAAAAGGGTTCGAGCACCTCCCAAAGTTACAAAAAGCGGACACCAAGACAAAAGAAAGTAAGAACCAACTTACCGGGCAAGGGGGGGGAAAGGGGGGGGGGGGAGGCAAACCCAGATTTTTAGGCAACCAGAAAAAAACAGAGGGGGGCTCAGCGGGAAATTTCCGAAGAAGACATAAAGATTTCCTCTCACTCAACAAAAACAAAAGGTAAGGAAAGATGTCCCTTTCCCCTAAGGACACGCTGATTTCCTCCCTTGTTTATTGTATATTCATGAAAGCTGGTGAGGGCAGAAAGTTTCTAAGGAGGGGGGAAAAAATTACCATGATCACCTACACCCAGGGGCAGGCAAGAGGATGTTACGTTTTCGCGGGTTGTCCACGTATTGGTTGGGGCCAGGGCGAAGCCCTTTCCCCCTAAAAACGCCATTAACCTCATGTTCCTGACCTGGACCCCCCAGGGATTGGGGAATGAAGGGAATACCGACGAAAAATCTGACAGCAATCCGTGGTGGTTTCTAATGGATTCTCGAGGGTAAAGGTGGGTTTGTTCAAGGTTTCCCCGTGTAACTCGAAGGGAGCCCTGTTCCCCAACGAATCCCCCTCGCCTTGTTGTATAATGGGGTCGAACCCACGGTGGCTTGGAAGTGAGGGGAAGTAAAGGGAAAATTAAAATGGGGGCGACTGACTTGACCCCAAAAAAATTTAAGTACACAAAAAGTGGGGGAAACAAGGACCGAATTCGGGGGCGGCCTTTTTCGGTGGGATTCCTGTAGGTTTCAAGGGTCCGTGCGAGAGAGGCCACAAGATTATCAAAAGAGGGGTTTTACATTCGGTGGCTCACCTTTTGGTCTCCAACCATTGAAAAACTTGGGGAAACAGCGTAGGAAGGAGGAACCGTGGCAGGGCAAGATTGATCCAATCCACGCTCAACCGCAAGCCTTGGTGGGGGACATGTCAAAAAAGTTGAGCGGGGAACAGCGGCCCATGGGGTGAATGGAACTGGGAGGAAATGGGGACGAATTTCCTTGTCGACCGAAAATGATTGAACCCATTTTAACAGCAATCGGGGCCTGATTGAAGTTGAATTCGGGTCTTGCCGAGTTGACTAGGGTAACGGGAAGTTCAACAAAGCGGGGGCGAGTGAAGAAGGGAAGATTGTTACGAGTTTAGGCCAAAGACAGAATGGGGCGTGGGTATCTCGTCGCAGGGTACAGAGAAGAGGGGTGCAAAAAAAGTAAAAAAAAAAGAAAAAAAAAAGGGAGGTGGCAGGATGCATTGTTTTTCGACCGTACCAGAAAAAGAAAAAAGAAGGGGAACGCCGGGGTAGGACAGCGAAGTGTTCAACGGCTGGGGGCCCCTCCCAGGGGTGACAGTTTGTGCCCGGGTTGAGGGGGAAGTTTTCCCCCAACCCTTGGGGTTGGATCAAGAAAATGACGGGGGAAAAAAGGACGGGACAAAACGGGAAAGGGGGTACAAACCCGTAAAGTCCTTTCAATAAAGGCCGTCCCACTGAACGCAGAAGGAGAATCGGAAAGAAAAAGAAGCCTAAAAAACAAGTGAACGACCGCCTTGCGTTGGCGCCCCAAATGCAGATTTACTGAAAAGTCCTGAAAGGGGGATGAGGAGTAATGTTGACGGAGGCAATCCTATATAACAACGAGGCGAAGAAACCGCCAGGACTTGAATACAAAAAATGGGGAAATGTGGGGACAAAAAGTTAGTTGAAAAAAAGGGAGGGTAAAGCGGTACGAAGCACACCAAGGGTCACCTGGGGGTCCTTCGTAAATGGTGAAAGGGGGGGGGTCAAAGCCAAGGGATGGTCATTGTCGGAGGGAAAAGAGCCTCGACCCGGAGTTTTCACTGGAAATAGAGAACCTGAGTAGGAAACGGGTAGAGGGCCATGCGTGAATGCCCCTGGGGCACTTCCTTGCAGCAAAAAAATGGGGGGTCAACGAAAGGCAGAAAAAAAGTGTGGCGTGGTCGGGGGTTTCGTCCAAGGAGAACGAAAAAAAAAAAAAAACTCGGAACTGGGGGCAATCCACTATACTTTGTCCAAAAAACCTGGGGCTAAGGTACAAAAAAACCCCCAGGAAGAAAAACTCAAATATTTTCCTCCGTGAGCATGGGGGTCTATAGCACAAGGGTCGGGAGGGGGATAGCATAAGCGGAAACCGGAAAAACAACGAATCTTGAATCCATGCGGGAAATTTCCAAAAACCATGTCCAAGGAAATTGAAGGAGTCAGAAAACAGGGAATAGGGCGATCGCAAATTGGACTGTAGCCCGAGGGACCGAAGGGGCCGTTAAGAGGTTCCGCAAAAGGGGAGTGACGGATACGTTCCGTGAATCCAATGCGGACAGGACTTGTTTCCCAGAAAGGATGAGCCGGGGTAAAGTTTTAAAGGGGGGACTGAGGGTATGACATTCAATGCTAACCCTTCCGAACGGAGCGCTCCAAAAAACTCACAGAAAAAGTGGGAGCAAGGAGGGTGGTTCCGGTTCTCCGGCTTCCTCCCAGGGGGGGGGTTAGTGAACAAGTATTCTTCTGGGAGCCCCACCTTCCCCCTCCATTGGAAAAGATGATTGTGTAACTAACCCCAAAGCCGCGACAGGTCACAGCTGTAGGACTGACGCAAACGCCATACGGCCTACTGGTGGGGGGGCTTCGAAAAAAAGAGAAAAAAGAAAAAAAGGGGAAAGATCCGCCCAATTAGAAGGAAAAGTCCTTGAGGAAAATCAAGACACGCGTAGGGGGCAGGTATTCAGCGTGGGGAGGGCCGGAAGGAATGTCTTTTCAGAATCGTTGGTGTCAATGGAACCAAAAAATTCAAAGTTGGAAAAAAAAAAAAATGAAAAGTCAGGTTGCCGGGAAGGTAGCATAAAAGTTC
>Ga0179593_1430085_pt1 | contig 27209 bp, 30 predicted proteins | sample CZODoug2_1_08_16_FD_185931 | JGI IMG/M metagenome (GOLD analysis project Ga0179593, IMG submission 185931) | Vadose zone soil fungal communities from Angelo Coast Range Reserve, California, USA - CZODoug2_1_08_16fungal (PacBio error correction) | ecosystem: Environmental > Terrestrial > Soil >...
GGCGCGAAAGAGGGGAGGGGGGGGGTTGAGATCAGTACCGATAGAAGAAGATGAATCGGATTTCTCGAAGCCAGGACTGGGGCGGCGCGCAGGAACAACAGAAGGAATCACGATTCAAAAGTAAAAACAAGTAGTGTTGTAAATCCGAACTAACGCACAGAATAAAAAGTACAGAGGCGGGGAGGCCCTGATGAGAGGCATACTGGGAAGGGAAAATGATGTTGATGCAGTTATTGGGCGAGAAAAGGGAAATTGAAAGAGGAGCATCTGGTCATTCTAACAATGCAAAGGGAGAAGGAGAAAGAAGTATTGGGAAAACTCATAAGAGCCAAGCTGAGACGAATCAATAGGAGAACGGGAAATGGGCACGCTTTTGAAAACGAATGGTGATAAGAACACGCAAAAAAAGAGGAAGAGCGATACTTGCCGAGTTGGAAAAACCAAACGTACTGAGGCCGGCAAGGAGAGATTACGCTCTAAGGGCACAATATGTTGAGGCAGGGATCTTTGAAGTTCTTTCAACTGAAAGGAAGGGAAATAATAGGCAAGGCCGAGAGACGAAGCTGAGGTCCAGAGATTGACGAAAAAATCCGCCATTTAGAACTGGGAACAGGGAGGGTAGACAGAAGGAACATCCTAAACCTTAAGGGGACCAATAAACGAACTTCTTGTCTTCCCCGTCTATCAAGGCCAAGGAATAGGAGGAAAGTTGTAAAGGGGAGAAAACCCTATTTCCAACTGACCACGAGGGACAGTCCATGGGACGGGGGCAAGGGGCCCGGTGCAAAAAGGAACCTAAGGATTTGGAGGTGCGGTAATCAGGTTAGGAAAGTTTTGTCACGGGGGGTTCGGCCCTGGACGAAATATTGAAAAGACTGACTTGGGTTCAGCAGCCCAGGGAAACGAAAAGGTAAGGCGTCGCTCAAAAAAAAACTTAGGCGCATCTAAAAGTAAGCAAAAGAAGGAGCATCGAGCAAACTGGATTAAAGAAGGGCATGGGAACGATACGGACGGAGGCGGCGACCGGATTCAGCAAAAAAATCAGGTCTAGGCAAAAGGAAGGTAATGCTGGTTGGGGTGGGGTTTTTTGGCCGAACAGGGGTACGAGGAAGAGTTAGAAAAAGACTTCCCCGGGAAGGCGACGACCGGGAAAGATTGGAAGACGAGAAGCTGCCACTGAAGGCCTCAAAAAAGTGCCGATAATGCTGTTTTGAAGGCGGGGCATGAGGGAGGGGGGAGAAAACGGACATTCGGATGTCCTTTGAAGTTTAGAATGAGCAGTGAGGGGGGGTAAGGAAAAAAAAAACTTCGAGGGAGTATTTTAAAAGGCCTGTGGTGACCCTTAAACGACCATCAGGGGGGCTCCAGCCCCTTCAAAAAACGTGATTAGCATGAGGCAACAAAGATAAGAAGCGGGCCATCGGATTCAATTAAATAAGGGGGTCCGCCGGTAATCGCCGTAGAGGGATCAAAGATGAAGTAAAGTCCTTTGCGGGATGCCGTGGGCCTTAGGCAAGAGCGAAGAACGAAAGAAAAGGAATGAGTCGGAAAGTGGGGACAACTGGGAATTCAACCAAAGCGTAACTGGATAGGAACGCGCCAATGTCTTCCGAGGCGCAAAATCCATCTTGAAAGCGACACGTCGCGGGCGGAAGAGGCTGGCGAACAGAGGACAAAAAACAAGAGTTTCGTCTGGGAACAAAAAAAGGAGAAGACAGGCAGGTCTTACACCTCTGGAGTGTGGCGGCAAAGTTAGAGGAAGATACTTTATTCTGTGACTAAAGGACAGGAGTGTCCAGAATCGAACCAACAACAGGTGGAGTGGAAAGACGACAATTCGTAGCTGAACAGAACACCGAAGGAAAAAGGGAAAGCCGGGAGCTTGTTGTTGCACAGGGATGAAATTTGTGAGGTGCAGCAATAAGAATAAGGAAAAGGAAACGGGACAAAGAAAAGAGTGGGGGAGGGAGAGAATGTCCGGGGTTTGGGGGCAAATCAGGAAACGGTGCGAATGGGGAGCATTGGATGGGTTTGAAAAAAGTGATCGTGAAAAACGTGCACAAGAAAAGAAATTCTCAATAATTGTTGTGGAAAAAAGATCTTCGGGGGGGGAGGGACACGGTTTGGGGGGGGGGGGGAAAAAGATTAAAAAAAAGAGAAGGGAAATTTCGCAACTAAGATTTAACAGGAGGAGGGGCAAGCTGAAAAAGAAAAGAGGAGAATCGACAGGGCCCAAAGTTATTGGCATCAACTATCAAACAAAAAAAAGCAAGTGAAGTTTGTGACCAGAGGCTCGGGACGAAAGCGTTTGAGGAAGAGGGGAAGTCGAGAAGCAAACAACACAACCGAGGAGAAATATGAGGAAAGAGGAGATCGGAAAACAAAAAAACCGAGAGAAAAATACAAAATGTCCGAAAGGAAGGATGGTGAAGGGTTGGAGAGAGGGGGAAGAAAAGGCTCCGGAGATGTCCGCTAGAGGGGGGTCTTTTCAGAGGGGAAAACTAAGGAGGTTCAATCGTGGGGAGGGGGAAAATCTCGATTGGAAGAGTTGAAAACCAAAAGTGCTGCGAACCACGAACTCAATATAAACAAGTATACGCATGCAGTGAGAGGAAGGGGGCACACAAGCCGGGGTCAAAAAAACAGAAACTCTCTAGAGTCGCACATGGGGTGAAGAGGGGGCCCCAACGAAACCAGACATTACGAATAACTGGATTGGAAGTGTTGGGAGTGCCAATAACCTTACACGGAAATACAAATCATTGGCGTGGAAAAAAACAGAAAAAAAGGCGATTTGGGGCCCTTTTAATGGCGGTGGGATCTCTTGACGAAGGGTGCGTAAGCAAGGGGAGGGGGGGAGAAAAGGGCAACGAAACAGGTTAAATGTCACCGAATTCAAGTCATTCTGACGAGAAGACGCCATCAACAAAAAGCAAAGAAGAGAATTGCGGAGAAGGGGTGTTTACTCACTAAGAAAATAGTGGAGGCGCTGTTTACGAAAAGCCAGTCAGAACAAGAAGCGACGCGGGAAGGGAAATTGTTGGGGAGAAGATCATACATAGGTCTCTTGGGACAGAAGAGGGCAGGGTGGGATCGGGGAAGAATGTAAAGGGAAAGAAGAAACAGACCGGGAAAGGACAGGTCTTGATCTCGTGACGGAAAAAAGGGAAGCGCATCGAAAGAAGGACCCTTCATCATGATCCTGAATACGGAGCGAAAAACAGGGCTTAAAAATGAAGGAACGGACGCTGCTTGTACCAAGAAACATAGGGGAGGGGGCTATTGATAATCAGAGATCGACAGCCGGGGTTGACGCCAGGGGGCTTTATCCGTAGGTCAGGGGTCAAAAAAGAGAATACGACCAGAGATCCGCTCTAACGAAAGCTCAATCAACTCCATCAGACATGCCATTCATGGGAAACAAGAGAATCATGCACAAAAAGCAGAAAAATCTCTATTCGATCACAACCTCGTCGGAGGAACGAACAAAAAAAAGGGGCAGCAGGGAGCCACGTGTAGGGCGGGGGGCTCTCTGGGAATACGCTCCTAGTCCTCTGTACCGCAACAGAAGAATGGTGCAGTGACGGGAAAACAAACTGGGAAATCCATGTCGCCGCCGCCGTGCAGGGATCGTTCACTTGCCCAGACCGAAGGGGGAAGGACGACTGAAGTTGGGGGATGGGGAGGAAGGTTTGAGAATGAAATGATTTTTTGCGCATAAAAATGTAAAGTTGGGAGGGGACAAAATGGGATAAAACGTCAGTAGGGGGCATTATAAAGGACGAACCCAGGAATGGGGAAGGACCGGAAAGGAGGGACAGCCATCAGGCGCTGGTCCTCGGCGCAAACAGGGCGGAGAGAAAGTGAAGAGTAAGGTGTCAGAATGGTGAAGTTGGAGAAAGAAAGGGGCGAAACGTTCAGACGGGGAGAATCCTTCTCGGCCGTTGATAATTTTAAAAAGAGGTTCAGAAGAGGAAGCTAATGGATGAAGGAGGGCTAAACTAAGTGGGAGTGGAGAAAATTCGAATGAGATGTGGGCTGACGAAACAAGGGGAAAGGGGGAAGAAGATTCTTCATTAAGGAAGATGAACATGGAAGGTGTACAAAAAAAAAGAAATCCCTGACGAACATATTGTCCAGGACTTTGCCAGAGATCGAACAGTCGGGCGCATGCAGCCGGGCATTCCGTTGGTGCACAACTCGGGAAGGGCGGGCTCAAAGTTACAGGTGGGGTTGGCGGGGGCGGAGGACAGCCTACTGGAAGGACTCCTCAACCACTTGGGGCCAACTGGACAAAGGCCGGACATTATGAGGAGGAGCTGGCTCTGAAAGGAAGGGGGGGGTCAACAATAAAGGCTATCTATGGCTGGTTTGAATTGGAAAAAGAGAGAAGCATCATTTTAACGGTCATCGGGGGGAATTAAGGGGCATCAACATAACCTGAAAAGCTTGCCTGCAAAGGGAGAAAACTCCTGAGGTAACTACTAAAAAAGGACCGATGTTTAGGACTGTTAACAAGACGTGGGGGGGAAAACGATACCGGTCAAGTAGGAAAGTCGCGGAGCCGCAAAGCATTCCGGCTCGCCTCTCCGAGGTAAGCCGGCGCTAAAGGGGGGGGACTGAGCCGCCATAACCAAACAAAGAACAAGCGCGATTGGGTTGCAAGACTAGAGAAAACAACCAAAACGTAGTGGTAAAGAAGAGATGGAGAATACGCGCACGGGCGGCGGGGGGTGGGTGGGAAAGAAAGTCACGAGATAGCCGATGACATCGAGTGAGCGAACGTAATGCTTTTGGGAGGAGCTCGAAAAAAAACTGTCGACTTAAAAGATGGAAGGGGGAACGCCGAAACTTAAAGTCAAAGGGGAAATCTGGGCATGAGGGGTACCAGGATTATAGGGGAAGGGAGATTAGGGTATCCGTATCTGGGGCAGGAAGTTCCAAAGGGAGTCCAGGGGGGGGGGAAGTCTGGGCAACTGCTAAAAATGAATCGAGAGACTACTAAGGATAGGGGGTGACCACCCTAAAAACAACAACGGACTACTAATCAATGAGAGGAGCAAGGGAGTGGTCAACCCGCTGTTTGCGAGAAGACCGAAGGTGGGAAGAAAAAGAAACATAGAAAAGAAAAAAAAAAGAAAGAAGAACTACATGTCCTAGGTTGGGCACCAAACGGAGCGGCTGCTGGAAGATGGGACGCAATCATGAAAAAGCGGAAAAAAATATGGGAGCAGGAGCTTTCCGTTGCTTTAAACCGAAGGGGGAAAAGAGCAGGGCTCTAGTAACAGGCCGCTCTACAACGGGGAGGCAATTTCAATCTCGACGCCATGGTTAGCACCTGGAGTGGGGAAAGCAGAGTCAAAGAGCCAAAGCTCGAAGTCTTTGGGTCTTCACCCATAGTAATAAAACGGAAAGGGCGGCAGATGGAGAGATAAAAAAAAACGATGGAAAATGAACAAAAAACAACGGAGGGAAAACATCCAATAGGTGACTTTTTCCCAGGGCCGGGTTGGCAAAGAAAGAGCCTTCGGTTGGCGAGGTCTGGAATTTTCGGATCTTTTACCGGGTGGAGGACCGAAGAAAAGGTTAAAAGATAGGACATAGGAACAAGAATACAAATGAAATGAGTACGAAAAGATTAATAAGCAAGCGGACTCAGCAACTGCATTGAGGGAGGGAAAGGAAATCCGGTCACTGCGGGGGAACGAAAGGGGATTCAAAGAAGAGGAAGTGGTTGCTACGGCAACCCTCTTGACGTCGCGTTCGACAGCGAAATATGGAGAGAAGGCCCAAGATCGCCGACCAAAACTCTGTATCGGGGAAAAGTGCCGCTGGGGGGAAAGGATAAGGCAGCGCCGACTAGTTTAATCGAATGGAGAGGATGTGTGAGGGCTTGGGCAGAGCTCTTGTTGCAGCTAAAAGGAAAGGTCGGTATTTACTAGTCCTCGGTCGGGGGGGGGCGGAAAACCATCGGGGCGACGAGTTGATGATTTGAGGAAGTTTTGACCCATCACGGGACCTAGGAGAAAGCCAGGCGACAAGCTGGAGGATAAGAGGGGAATTAAGAAAAAACAAATAGGGAAAGGGGGGGGGATTGGGGTCAAAAGATCTGAGCTCCGCTTGACAGCGCTTTCGCACGGGGTTGTCATCGGCCTAGGAAGAAATGAAGAAAGGGAACTGCGGTCTTGACTAAAGGCCTTGGGGCCTGGAGGACAGAAGAAACCGGATCAGGCTTGTTGATTCGAAATTCAGAAACGATGCAACAACGCCTTTCAATTGGGTCAATTTGCGCGTGTGAACCGATTGCGCAAAAAGCCTCTGGTAATAAAAGTTCGAGGTCGCTGTCAATGAAAGAAAACATCCAGAAAAGTTAGGCAGCAAAAAAAGGGAGGAAGCTCAGGGGCGGAAAGGCTTTGGGGGTCTTCGATTCAAATAGGGAAAAGGGTGAAATTCGGGATGGAAAAGGTAGGGGGGGAACACAATATAGACAAAAGACATGGTTGCTTGGACGACAAAAGAGTAGCTCAAAGAGAGAAAAAAGAATTAACAAGTGCCAATCCGAAGCGGGGGGTACTTGTTGTGCACAGGAAAAAATGATGGGGTATTTTTGGAGGAAACATAGGGGACCGACCATGCACTAAACGGGACATGACTAGGAGTGCGGAGCAGGGAGGTTGGGGATCGGAATGTGCTCATAGAATTGGTCTGGTTTTGAAACTGGATGGAGTAAAAAGAACACGGTCACGAAACAAATGCGCAGAATGTTTCCTCTGTAGTCTTCTAGAGAAGCAATTTTGGTTCAAAAAGAGAAGTCGAGACAGGGAAAGGGTCTACAGAATATACGTAGGAGGGGTCACACGCGGCCCATACCCTATCGGAAATGAAGAGGGTTGCACTGTTCTTGGGCTCGAAGCAAAGAACAAAATAAGTACGGGCTCCAGAGTTGAGAACGAGGACGAGCAGTTGGCAGATCGAAGATCAGAGAGCAACAACAACAAAGAGTAATATTAAATAAAAAGGAAAGTCTTCGATCGCACCACGTCGTCCAGAGAACGCCGGGAAAAAAAAGGAAGGATTTTGATGGTGATAGGGAATAAGAGGGACCATAAGTAAGGAAAGGGGATGACCGTTAAAAACGACGACGTTCATATGCAGGGGGAAAGGTAAGAGAGGAATTGGACTGTGAAAAACAAAAGTGGGTGACGACAAAAAACGAAGAAAAGAAAAAATAGAGAAAAAAAGATCTGGCTGAGGGCAAGGTTTTCAACGAAGAAAAGGGGAAAAAAAAAAAGAAAAGTCGCTATGAGAAAGGTTGAAAGTTGCCCACTAAAAGAAATGGAAAGACACACTCGGTATTTACCGTGTCCAGGCAAATGCAAAAAAAAAAAAAAGAATGTCGGCACAAAAAAAATTAGGCCCTGTTAGCGGGGGGAACACGTGAGATAACGACGTTTGGGTCGGGAAAACAACAACAGGGGGAGGCTCGGGGAGGTCAACTCAGCACCAGTGATAACAAGTAAAGGAAAGGGTCATTCTTCCTAAAGCGGAAGAAACAAGCAAAACAGGGGGAAAAAACAAATAAAATTGGAGGAAGGTTTCGACGACAGATGTTGGGGGGGGTCTCGTGGGCAAGCCCATCCGGAAGAGCGAAAAGCCGAGCCGGGGCAAAGGAGAACGATGGAGGGGGGGGGGAGAAAAAAAAGAGCAGAGAGCTTAAAAAGGGAGCAGTTACTCGTCGTGTGATAGGTTGATCCTATGCCGGAAGATCAAGATATGGAATTGAAAAGGTATGAGCTCTTCCGCAAAAGAAACCGCGGGTGAGGTCGAGGGTCAACCGCCTACGCGACACTGAAACATCTAAAATCGCGGGAAGCGTAGAGGGGAGAGGAGCCAAAGAACATCGAGGGTTGCTCTGAGAGGGGGGGGGGCTAAAAAGGTTACGCATTGGTCGTAAGAAAGTGTAAGGGGCAAAGCGAAAAAATAAGAAAGAAAAAGAGGGTTTTCACGATAGAACAAATCTTACTCAACTCGGCATCCAAGACAATGTCGTTTCGGGAAAACAAGAACTCATTCGCCAAAAAGCAGAGAGGGACGATCAATCAGGATCCGGGCAGAGGCAACGGACGGAAACATTGGAACGTCGCGCTCGAAGTAATCACTAGGAACAGGAGGGAAGCGAACATACATGAAGGGGGGTGCGTCGCAAAAACCATAGGCTGAAATCCGCAGAAGAAAGAGTTGAAGGGAAGTTCCAAGTGCCCCGAAAAAATGCCAGGCCGCTGAGAATGGCTGGAGGAGGGTTAGATGCGGAAGATTTTTTTCCTAACGCAGGGACATTTGAATGGGGGAAAAAGGTCAGTATCTGGGTCAAAATGGGTGGCAAGGAAAAAAGAACTATAAAAACCCCAGGAATACCGAAAATAGTCCCAATAAGGCTCGTCCAGTCGGGGCGCAAAAAAAAAGGGCGGAAAAGTAACAGAATTGGCTGGTCGCCGTTTGTGAGGGGGAAATAGGGGTTGTCTAAGCAAGTTTCTCCTAACTTAAACAATTCGACAAAAGATAAAAAGGGGGAAGCAAAAAAAAGGAGGAAAGCAAGAGGGTTAGAGGGCGAAAAAACCTTGCGCTAGGGGCACTGAGGATTGAATAGAAATAAAAAAGCTTTGCGTGAGAGGCGGCAGAGGGAACGGAAGAGTGAAAGGAAGTGTAAAGAAAGGGAAAGCTCCTGCGGTAAAATATGTTTTTCTGTGCGGTCGGGCCCCTGAGACAAGGAACATCGATCAGGGAATACACTGCAGGGAATTTGGGTTCCAAACCTTAATTACCAAAAACAATTTAGGGTCGTGTGGGGGAGGGAAATGAGTGGACAACTTCGGGAAAAGCAAAATCCCAGCTGTGGCACAAGGCCCAAGGCATACGTTGAGGCGCCGATGGAGGAGAAGGGATGTCCAATAGTATGAATAGAGCGCGATGGCAAGTTGTGGGGAAGGGGGGGAGAGCGCTCCGGGAATGAGCGGGAACTTCATCAAAAAGAGAATGCAGTAAGACTCTAAAGGTGCCTCTCGAATGCATACCAACCTATGTAAAAAGGCAACTATTCCAGGGTACATGTTTCTTCTTTTTTTTGTTTTTTAAACTTGGTTTTTTCAAAAGAAGAAACAATTCGAGTCTGAAACAAAGATGCAAGAAGCGCTAAACTCCGATGTAATCGGCTATAGGGCGAAAAGGGAGCCCGACATACCCAACCCTCAACGCACATGAGGTGACATAGAAGCAAAAAAAAACAACGGAGGGGAGGGAAAAAAAAAAAGATGGGGAAAAGGCGCGCACTTGCGTCGGTTTTAGGGCGGGGCTCAGAGAGAATAGGGAGAGGGGAACGACGGCGTTGAAAACAGAGGAAGGAGATGAAAACCACAGCCATAAACAATGAAAGAAAGGAAGTGAGAGAGGTAAAGGGAGGGGGGAAGCGTAGAGGCAAGAACTTGTAGAGTGTTTTTATTCATTTCTTGAGAGGAAGTTCCCGAGCATTGGAAAGGAGCGCATCTGGTACTGGAACAGAAATAAGAGCAGCGAATATAAGGTGGGACCCATTAAGCGAGAGGCCAAACGCTCCGAAAGGAACTAGTCTAGGCACGGGCAAGGTGGGGCCACCGGGTTGGGGGGAGTCCTAAGTTTTGATACTCAAACCAGAAAAACCAATCGGATAAAAAAGGAAAAGAGTAATATGTTGGAAAAAACACGTCATTCTTCGGGCACTAAAGGGAACGCTAAACAGAAAAACATATTTTCGCAAGCTTGAAGTCGCGGACACCAAATGAATGTCCGGGGAAGAGGGGGCCGGGGGGCCTCGATCAGCACACGTCTTCAGATTTCACCTCAGGAGCCAAGGGGGGAAAAAACTGGTCGTTGTAGGCAGCCTTAATAAGAGTAGCTTGCCAAGCAAGTTTTGGGGAGTCACCCACTGTATAAACGTCAAAAAGAAAGCTGCAAGTTCTCGAAAGGTTGGGCGAAAAAACCGAGTTTCCAACGTCACACCACACGAAGTCCCAATAGGTTACTTTTCCACAGGCGTTTCCAGGACGGGGGGGGGAAAGAAAGATGTGCAGAGGAGTGTATCTTGGGCTGGGAATCAGGAAAGGGGGAGGGGGGGGATTAACGCTGCATCTACTGACAGTTTCTGGGAAACCAAGGAAAACGAAAAATGTACAGACGTAACAAATTATTCGAAGGAAAAATATGAGAAGGGAGACTCTGCATGGCGGTCTGGTAAGGGAAACGAAGCCGTAAAGGCGGCGGCGACAGGGGAATTCCCAAAGGGTCAGGTTTGGAAAACGAAGGCAAAAAATGAATGTCTTAGGGTGCAGGGTACAGCTTACTATGAGAACGCCAGCCCGAGCGCGAAGCCTAAAGGAGTGACGGGGAAGGAACGCTTCAACTCTCTTACGCGAAACGAGGTGATCGATGGAAAATGAATGTGGGAAACGGTTCAAAGTCAGGGGTGGGAACGAAAAAAGCGTTACATGCGGGGATGGGAACCGGGGGAGATGGAGTACAAGGGGTAGAGAGTGAAAAAAGAGGAGAAGTTGAGGTTTAACTGAAAAACCTAACGGGCCGCGGCCCAGCATGCAGAAAGCGGTAAGCGAAAAGCGAAGAAAGAAAAAAAAAAATGTCGTGGTCATCAGCGCCTCTCTACCGACGTCCCTCATTGGGCGCCTGTTAGTGTCGAATGGGAAGGAGTTGATACAGTAGATGGAACGTACGTGGCATGAGGCCGGGGGGAAGGAAGGCAAAGGAAAGAAAAAGGTCTTCCAGGCGGGTGATGTCATCAAACGGCACACCGAGCGGCGTCACTGAATCAATTTAGGAGCGGGGAGAAGGGGGTGCGCAAAGCCAAAGCAGGGCGGATGTCGCATCGATTGGCTGGCTAAAAATCGAAAAAACAATCGGGTTAGGTCAACAACAAGGATAAGCTCAAGGAGGAAAGGGGAATTGGGCTTTTTGGCAGCTAATGACCAAGGGAAGGTGAATTCACAGGAGGGAAAAGGGGTAGAAGAGAGAAAGGCCGTTGAAAAAATTGAAACGAAAACGGGACGTAGCTCAACTAACACCAGAATAACAGGCAATAGGCCGGTGGTCTTTTTGGTGCAAAAGATTGTGTTGCGCCAAGGGTCAGGGACAGGGGGGAAGAAAAAGGGGGAAAAAGGGGAACGGAATTTCTGGTTTCGGTTGGCAAAGAGGAACAAAATGTTCGACAGATGACGAGCAAAAAGGGGGTCCAAGGCATGCGTAAAATGTTAAAAAAGGAAAATGCGCGAATGTGAGACGAATCGTCGACTCAAGTAAGTGGGTCGAAAGAAATGGGGGGTGGGAAAGAAAAAGAGGCGAAGGAAGGGTGAACACAAGATTGAACGGACGTAGGTTTTGAAGGGCTCAAGACCCTTGAAAGGGACATCGGAAAGGGGGACCATCTGTTTATGAACTCGATCACACCAATCAAACCGGAGGGGAAAGAGTGTTTCACGGGAAAGTGGGGCGTAAAAAAGATATCAAAAAAAGAGTGGAAAATAGAAAGAAAGGGAGGATCATGCTATCGCAATAGCTGAAAACGAAGGGAAACTCTGGTCAACCAACCGAAAGAGGGGGATTGGGTGAATGGGAAAATACCAGAGGGTCCTCAGTCGGTCAAGGAGTAGGACCTAACACAACGTCATCTGCGGAGAAAAGTCCGGCCGATTTCTAACCAAAAGATGAGGAAAAAGAGGACGAAAGAGAGGAGGCTCATTCTGGGGGAGTCAAAATGCAACTGTGGACACGCAGCAGGAAAACCATAAAAGCCTAAAAGTATGAGACAATTAAGGGGACCCCGGAAAAAAATACCTAATAACGCAAAGTTGTCGGTGAGGGCCTGACACGGCGAGGGAAAAAAGAAAAGAAGTACAAAACCACGCGGAGGGGACAAAATGGTTACTGCTTGGGGACTCTCGGTTAACTCAAGTGATCACATGGCGATCGATGTAACTCAAAAGGGAAACCGAAGTCAAAGGGATACTTCGACGCAGACACAAAAAGCAGGGAAAAGACAAAGAAGGGGGAAAATTGTTTGACGACAAAAAAGAGGGGTGAAGAGGTTTAGACAGCAATTCATACGAGACGAAGCGTCAAGTCACGATGTGATTTTGCGAAAGGGAAAACAGCGCTCTTAAAAGATCAAAGTCAGCGTAGTCTAGGAAAAGACCAGAGAATGGGAAGAGAATGCAGGGGAATTAACCGGTCTTAGGGCTGGGGCCTATTCCAGACAGAGACCCGACGGGGCGTCATATTTAGAAAAGAACGCGACACGGAAACCAGGCAGAAAATCGCTCATGCGACGAGCGCTGCAGGAAAAAGCCAAGAGGGGGGGGCATATTAAGCCGATATAGAAAGCAAAAGTGGAGCATTTAAAGAAGAGGAAGGAAAGGGGCAAAATGGGGGCGAAAAACGAAGCTTGGTCAGAAAACCCGAAAGCTAAACTCTCGGAATCCCGAGACTTGGTGGGAAAAAAAGAAATCGGGCCACGCAGCAACCGCATCGACTATGCGATCACCTCGTCGCGGTACCTGAGTGCGCGGAACCTTCAAGGGGAGGAGTGCTGCGTCAGAAACCGGGAAGAGAAGAAAAATACCGCTAACAGCCATTCAAAGTTCGGAAACAAAAGAAAAAAAGACTGAATCCTCGCAAGCAAGCCGTGGACGGGAGAGTGAAAAAAAGCACGGCAGCGTGACAAAGACAAACAACCCACCCAGACGCTGGAGATTGCTTGCTTACTGTGTCGGGAGAGAATATTTTTTTTGCGCTAAGGGCCGGACCGGGAGGAAGAAGAAGAAAAAGGGGGAAGTAAATGTGGCAAATATTTAGGACCAAAGAACCCCGAAAGGGAAAACGCCAAGAGGACGACTAAAAAAAGAAGGCACCTCGGCTCAAAACGGGGAAAGGAAACCGAGGTTTGGGAGTTGGGGGGGAAAGGGGGGGGAGATAAAGGGTCGAGGGGAAACTTGCAAGCATACGGCCGGCCGGGGAGAAATGTTTGAAGACAAAGTAATTTCGAGCAGGGGCAGCTAAGAGAGGACGTACACAGCCTTTGGGCGTTCTACATGGAAAAGTCTGGACAAGGTGATGAAGTATGAAGGGGGGAATAGGAACACGGCCTTTCATTTCATGTGGAAGACACGAGCGCCCTAACGTTTACCGGCTGTGAACGAAGCGGGGGGACATCGGATCAGTGCACGGAAGTTCCGTGTGGGTCCAAAGAACGGAAAACAAAAGAGCGCGCCGAGGAATCTCTTGGGTGCGGGTGTCGTTGATTAGACAATGGCGCCGGCAACACGGGGGGGAAAAAGAAAAATGATATACTTAGGGAGGACGCAGGCTTGGGAGGGCGCGATGATGGGGTGAACATATAACTAAGACTGCTCAGGTTTCAGGGGAGGGTTCAGATACATGGAAGCGGGAACTGGCATCGGAAAGAGAAGGAAATACATAAAAGAGTCTGCACGATCAAAGGGCATAAAAAGGCAAAGATGTAAAAAGGAACGAGTCCTGTGTCTTCCAAGGTCAGGCGGTTACACGTGTGGGGACAAAGGGGAAAAAAACATGACAGGGTATAAGAGGCCGCCAAAGGGATGCAAGTGCGCGCCTCTACAGCAGAGGAGAACGTATAAAAACGACATAACCAACCCGCCGAGGCCGAGGATTCTGTTCCGCTAGAAACACAACACGAGTGGAGGAAGATGAACCGAATTGCACACTGGGGCGGGAGGGGGGGGGTGGAGATCATTCTCTATAAAAGGAAAAGGAGGATGGCCGAATGATGGGGGGGGCAGACCTCCGAATCATACGAACGCTCAAGGTAAAAACCGGTGTTAACAAAAAGCAAAATGACGGCACATTCGCGCTTACATCGGCTGGGAATCCAAAAAAATGAAGAAGGAGAAACTTTAAGTTATGTGGGAGGACACGGGGCAAGAAGGTTACCAGAAAATTGATGCCTTATACATAAAACTTGAAATGGGCTACAATGCAAGGAGACTATCTCAGGGGGGGGAACATTCGCTTAAAGGCAAGAAGATATTACTTGGGGAAATGGAGAGGGTTGTCTGCAGGGAAGAAGGGTCAGAAGAAGAAGCCCGAAATCGAATAATACGGCGCGACTCCGAGATTTTGGCACAAAGGACAGGGAATCTGGCACTGCGGCGATGGCTCTCCTCAGGGGGAGGGCAAAAACATATGTTTCGACAGGGAGCAGGTCCAGTTTCGTGAAATGAAATGGAGAAAAACGGGTACTATGCAAACGAATCTCAAGGTAGGCAGGGGAAAGAGAGTCAACCATTGTGGCCATGTTAGTGTAAGCCGAAGGAATCCAGGCGTGCAAACCGAACGCTTTGTTAGTAAAAAATAGGGACAATCAACGGCGGGGACCCACCCGGGAAGACAAGTGTCTCGTTAACCCCGATGGAAAACTTCAAAAAGGAGAAAGTAAAAGAGGTACTGGAAACCGTGTTTGAGCCGAGGAAATCAAAGGATTGCGTTAACGGTAGTTGAGGGATAATCAACTGTGGTGGAGCCTGACTCGGAGGCACTGAAATTTTCTGCAAATGAAACTACAAGGTGAGTACGCAAAAAAAAATTGAATGAAAGAAAAAAGATTCGGCAGCAGACAACGCAGGGCAAGGGGGTAAAATCCGTCAGCGGGGCACGACCGGCAATGGGGGTTGAAAAAATGCAAAATGAGGAGAGGGTCGAGGTAAAGCTGAAGAGTGAGAGGAGGACCAAAGAGACGGGAAGAAGCAGGGGCAAAATAAAAAGGGGGGGAAATTACAATGCAACGCCGGGAGAAGGAAGGATGATGAATAATGTTGTTTGGGGCGGCGGGAGAGGGAAGGGGTCTCGTGGGGGGAAAAGCACAGTCGGATTCCTAGGGAAACTTTCAAGGGGTAGAGCGGAAAACATCTATTGAGTATTAGGAAATTTTACCCTTGGGGGAATCGGCTACCAAACAGGCGAAACGGCGGTAAAGATCATCAGGGGAGGAGAAATCGGGGATAATTGTCAGCCGAGGAGATAGAAACCGAATTCAACAGCGCTTTTTCAAGGGTTTAAACCAAGGCGGATCTGATGACGGGAACGTCGTGGACGGGAGAATGAATCGACAAGCCAAACAGGGTTCAGAAATTGGAGGGTCAGGGAAAAGGAGCAAAGACAAAGGACGAACACGGAAGCAATTTGAAGCGCCCTGTGGATGCCGATTCGGCCAAGTGGAAGCCGGTAAGTAGGAAGAAGGTCTCGAAACATCGCTAGAAATGGGGGGGCCAGTAGTGAAAACAAAAGGACTCATTTGGGAGACCTGGATTTTCTTGTGGCTAAGAGACGAATAAAGGGACCTTGAGGAGGGGAGAGTGAGGAAATTTGTGACCCGACTCCCCGACAGGAGCTGAAACGGGGTAGAGCAAACGAGAGAAAAACCAAACTTAAACATTTAAATACGATGGTCTTGTGTGGGGGGAAAAAATGGAAGGTTGGGTTTGCCAGGCCAAGCGTCAGGATGGAAAACGAAACGGAAACACCGATGGAGAGGCGTAACTGGGGTCTGTGTCGGCAGCTTAACAATGTGAAAGGGGGGTGGTACCTGGGAAAGAACGGGAAACGGGATCTAGCCAAGCATGAAAAATTGGTTTTGATAGAATGACTGAGAGAAATGAGGAACACTTTGGGGGGTTGGGAACAGAGAAGAATAGGGGGGGAAAGGGAATGGGATACACGCAAAAGGTTGAAAAAAGGGTACCGGCCCAATGCCCGGGAGCGACCAGCGTCCATCTTTAGATGCCTAGAAGTCACCACCGACAAAAGCCTGGAGGGTTGAGCGGACGGAACGAGCGTGGGGGCGAAAAGGGATAAGATATCTCTCAACCACACAACAAAGAAGATATATCCGTAAACCAAAGATCGTAACCTCGCTCTCTGGAGCCCCCGTAATGATTTGAGGGGGTGATAGAGGCTAAAACAAATGGAAAAAAGTGGAAGCAATGGGCTGGGGGGGCCGGTGGGGAAAAAACGCCTACGTTCAATCTAAAAGTTTGAAAAAAATCTAAACGATTTCGTAGATTTAAAATTGAGGGGGGCGGAAAAAAAAGAGAAGACGAGAAGAAACCAATTCGACACTCTTAAGGGAAACCGTGCACGCAAGAATGTAAAAAAAAACCCAAAAGGGGAAAGCTAGGGAAAATGTTTTTCAGCTGGGGGGGGGCCCCAGAACAGACATTACGCACTCAGGGGGAGTGAAGGGGAGGGTGCAGACTAAGAGTTCAAAAAAAAGATGGGGTCGGGAACAACGCTTATTGAACTTTAGGAGGGGTTCACAAACTCTGGGAACGACGTGTCGTCAAGGCAATGGGATGGGAGAGAGAGGTCGCACTAGCCCGGATGGCCCGAAGGACAGGGGAGCACTGACAAAAATCGCAGCCACAAGCAAAGATTTTGAAAAAGTTTCTGCTGGATCCTTGGTTGGACCAAGGGATGGTCTTCTTTACTCATCAATGATCCAAAGAGGCGCTTCACATGGAAAAAGGTTGAAAGAAAATCTGAAGACGACGGGGGCTCTTAGTGTCAGTGCGCGGCGTGCATCAGTGAACGATCCTGCCGACCAAACAGAAGCCGGTCTGTCTCAAAAGTCTTGCCGGGACAGGACAGCACGACCGACGGAAAAGGGAAGAATATAAAAGCCTAAGGGAGGCACGAAAACACGAAAGCGAGGGGGAAATCGGGATCCGATTCGCTGCTTAAGCAACCCAAGGTTGTTGCTCTTCAAAACGCCGTTCAGTTCCGTGGGCGAAGGAAGGAATGTAAGGGGCAAAAGCGAAAACCAAACGCGATTCAAGGGCAAAAAAAAAGAGAGCCACAGCTGACGAAAGAAGGAAAATCCCTACAGGCCTCTTGAAATGGCAACAAGAACATCGTTCACCGAAAACCAGAAAGGATTGCGAGCAAAGGCTTCGTCGGAATTGGAGCAGTGGCCTGCACTTCGGGAGGAAAAGCGGGGGGGTCGGCTGATCGCTCGGGATTATCTAAAGATTCAAAATGTACGCGAACAGCAGACAATTTCATGTGTGCAGTCGCAAAACCGGTTGGAAGCCGGGAAAAGAAACGGCCGGATCGTGAAAAGGTCAGAAAAAGCACTGCATCGTGCTACGGCTAATTGCTTACTTGGGGTTAGGGAAATTTTTTTGCGCTAAAGGTACTGTGGAGGGGAAAAGTTGAGGGAGCTGGTTCAGATTAGTCGGCCGGGAAAAACTAAAAAAAAAAGGGGGACCGCAACGCGCCAAAGAAGGAACTGTAAAAGGCTCAAAAAAGGGGAGGGAAGGTAACATATTGAAGCGCGTTGTGTGGATTATGTTTACGTAAAAAGGTCAGAAAGGGGAATCATACTGAAGCGGCCGAATATGGTGAAAACAGAGTAGGGGAGATGGGGCAAGAAGAAAAGGATTAAGGGAGCAACAGTAAAGGTTTAGGTCTAACATGGGAATAGGAGATTAACTGAAAGGACCGCTGTGAATGATAATAAAGTCAGGCATAGAGCCACCGGCGGGGTGACAAAAAGAAAAAAAGCGAAACATGTTGGTTCCGAGTGTGTCCCCTGCGAGGGGACGGGGGAAGCAGCACCGGCAAGTTCCAAAGCGAAGCGAGCCGGCTTTGTCTATTGGGGGGGCGGGCGTATGAAGGAAAACTGAAAAAGAAAAAACGGTGGAAGGGAAAAAGGGATAAGACGGGATTAAAGTCGCCGCTGGCAATGAGGGGACACAAAGTCAGCTAGCTCGGTGTGTTTATAAGGGAAAGTTCTCACCGGCAAACTGGGGTCAGCCGCAAAATGTCAAGCAAGAAGGGAGGCAACAGTCAGAGGGAAGACACCGGGGTTAAAGTCCTATACCAACTGTGGAACGGCATGTTCGGCCCTGTTACTTACGTGTTGTGTCAGTCGGGATAGGAAGGGTAAAGCGCGCCTGACAAAGCATGCCGCGCAGCCGAGGATCGTAGAAACGGATGAGAACCGACCATAAAAAGCCGAGCTCAGGGTTCCAGACAAAACTAAAACAAACAACGAGGAGGAGTAAGAAGATGGGCAAGGGAGTTGGGGGGGGGGGGGGGATGCTCGCGACTCTCGGAGCTCGCGCCGGAGGAGGGGTGGGGGCGGAGGAAGAATAAGGAAAGGGGTCATACGCTGAAAAACAGTAGGTTAAAAGCCACACATGAAGGCATCAGGCGAGGTTATCGGGCAGGGTAGCCCGTCCGATAAAAGGGGAGTTATTGTTAAATGTCTGGCAAGAAGTTCAAAGGGCCTTATCGCATCTGTCAAAAAGAGGAAAAAATTAGAGGATCGATCTCATATAGTGGGGTGACAATTCAAGAGGTCGCAAAGGCGCCTATATAGGGACCTTGGCTTGCCAAGAGGGGGGGCGGCTGCAGAAGGGAAAATAATACTAAAAACACAAAAAGAGGATGCTAAAGGACATTAGAGTTACAACGTACAAGAAGGGGTCTGAACAACTGGGAACGAGGGAAAACAGGCAAGAGGAAACAATGTAGAAATTATCTTTTCCAGGGAGTAAAGGGAATCCCGGGCTAAGGCCTCTCGAAGACCAGCTTTTTCGAGATGTTTGAAAGTATCAACCATGTTAGAACACGCACCAACGGTGAACCAAATTCATCACAACTGCGATGAAAGCGGTCTTTGGTTCAAAACCCATCTGATCAACGCCCGCGCCGTATAAAGCAAGTCAGAACGTTTATCGACAAAAAAGGTGGGTCACAATGACGCGTCCAATAGGTGGAAAGGGTCCGCAAAAGGGGGTGTGCGCCAGAGGCCAGCGCCTTAAAATGGGCGAGTTCGGTAATCTTAGGGATGGGGGACGTCCATTAAGGGGAGCTAATCTGACCTGTTGCGAGAAAATGAAAAATGTCGGCGCAAAAAAAAGGAGTCGAAAAGAAACATTGAGAAAACAATTCTCAGAGCACTCTGGTAAGGCAAGTGACGACGGGGGGAGACGGGATGGAAAGTAAGTCCTCTGACAGGGGGAAAAATGGATGGGGGCGCTGGAGGCAGGGAAAGCGGAAGAAAAGTCACACGCGCTCCGGCGGGGAAAACATCGCCGTGCCAGCTGAAAAAAAACTGCTCGTAAGGCGAGGTGCGGAGATTCTGTTTTACGGTGCATGGTCTGATGTAAACGGAGGTAGGGGGGGACGGGAGACGCTTGAGGGGGGAAAGCGAAAAGACTGCTCGCGTGTGGGTTCGAAAATTGACAATACTCGGCTCCAGCCACCTACAGACGGCTTTCTGTCGACGCTGCGAAGAGAAAAAAAAATCGAGGGGAATAAATCGCCTCAGCTCAAGCGCCCGACTCTTGGGCGCAGGTCCTCGCCGTTCGGGGATGATAGTAGTCGTGAAAGAGGGGGACGACAGAAGAAGATCAGAAGGTCATGACAGCAGGGAGAAAAAAAAAGATCAACTGCAAGCAAAAACGCCTGATCATTTAAGAACGATGTCGCCGATGTGGCGCATCAAATCGTGAATCAGTCGCGGGATGTGGAAAGTCAAGGAATTGAGGGGAAACAGACGGCCTCAAACATCGGTTGTGTCGGGGCGTCAAAACGATAGCAATCTCCTGTGTGGGGGCCAAAACGGAGTTTATTTGGGGAGGGGGGGAGGCTGCTAAAGATTACCGGGGTTGATCACCGGAAGAGGGGAGAACCTCAAATCGAAAACAACGCCGTTGAATGCAACTTCGGGCTCAACTAGGAAAAAACTTAACAGTCAAGCCGACGGCTGGAGCAAAAAGAAATTCTTGGAGTGTGCGGCCATCGGGGGGTCAAAAGTCGGCAAAAAAAGAATATCTTAGCGGTATTTCGTTTTCTGGAAGCGGAAAACTTGCTCATAGGCGGGTGATGGTTTGACCTGAACTGCGGCGATCAAATGAATGCTCAATGGTTTAAAAAAAAACTCTATCTCTTAGGGTCTGGGTTGGTGTCCGCAAAGGGGGGGTGGGGGTTTTCATCATACGAAATCGGTCAGAAAAAAAAGTGAAAGCGGAGTGGGACAAACCAAAAGACCCTTAGCAGGGAATCGAACAGGGGCATCTGTGTTTCCTCTTCCTCACGAAAAACTTCGGTGGCGCCAGGCTCAGAAGTGGGTGGGAGAGAAGAGAGAAAAAACAATTAGGAGATGAAAAATAGAGAAAATAGGGCGATAGAACAAACTCTAAAAGCCGAAGAATCAGTCAGCCAGGGGGGAAAGGGGTGTAGAGATGCAAAATAAAAGAATGTCCGCTAAGGGCAGTGGCGAGGAAAAATCAGGAAGCGTGGGGGCTGCGTGTAGAAAAAAGTCCGTCGAGAGGGACTTAGATTTGAAACACCAAACGTAACCACTCATAGATAACATCTGCTAAGAGGGGGAAGGCAAGTGTGAACGCAGCCAAAAACAAGAAAAAGCTCGCTAAGAGCACGTTTGGGGACGAAGTTGGCACCGAAGTAATCTACTCACGAAAAAAGGGGGAAGGTTAGTTCCAGGAACTGACAGGGCGAAGACAATCATGGCGTGCCAAAAACAATCCCTGGGAGGCGGTGTTCTCGCGGGTTGGCTACGACTTTCTAAGCAACATGGGGGGGTAGATCGAGGTGCGACCATCCCGGTTAATGAAAGAATGAAATTGCATGCGGGCGCGCAATCGCACCAAAAAAAAAAAAAAAAAAAAAAAAAAAATGCATACAAATGATCTTGGCTGGGGCATGGGTGGGTTGACGACAAACAATTAGGTTTGAAGAAATGTCAGCGAGACTCCGCGACAAGGCAAGCAAAGGTGTGCTGCAACGGGAGGGTTAAGGGGGAAAGTGACGCGGCGGGGAGAATAAGGGAAACACATGAGGGAATGTGAACAGGGGTGATCTCATTTAAAACGAAGGAAAATTCATCACGACCCCTCCTGGTCCAGGCAGAAATGAGCACCGTCAAAACAACGGACACGGAACCAGCGGCGCTGGGATAAAAGCAAGATGCATGGGAGCGAGGGGGGGAGCGCAGCGAGAACGAAAGGGAACGTGGGAAGAAGAGGTTAAGGGTCAAAGGGCAATGACGAACTCGAGCAGGTTTAAAAAGCCAACCCCAAATCAAACACACCAAGACTCGTTCATGACAAAAAAGAAACTCACGTGCCCCGCAGCAAACAGCAGAGCGGAGGTAAAATCGAGCGCGGGGGGCCGAAGAAGGGGCAGAGTGGCAATTACAAATTCCAAGAGGGAAGTAGGGCGCTACGGGGGTCTTAACACAGCTGTACCGAAAAAAGGGGGCGTGACGAATGAGGGGAAAAATGAAGGGGAGCCACCGTCCAGGGTCAACCGAACTGCCGCGGGGAGAGGAGGAGAGGGCTGGTGAGAGGGGGGGATGCGAAGGGGTGGGGGGGCGCACGCAACTTTGTAGTTTAGTGTAAAAAAGTCGATCCAGAATGTAGTAAGCCGAACCCAGGCGGGAAAAAAATCCAGATTACGAGCCAAGAAAGTGACACTGGCTGCAAACGAGAAAAAAGTACAAGGGCGGACCGTCCGTTGGTGAGTTGGGAATAGGGTGGTAAAAGGAACTTAAACAACATGGCCGAATTGAGAGGGTGGGAATAAAAGTTCACGCGAGGAAAAAGGAAGAAGGGCAACGAAATGGTTCGTTTCTAGCAACTAGCTTGAGAGGACAATCTGATTGAGAGGCCGGACAAAACCAATTTTTTACAAAAAGGTGGGGGAGAAAAAAGCGACCCTGCGAACATGGGTCAGAAAAAACAAAAAAGGGAGACAAGGGGGCAGCCTGGCAAAGGTCCGTTTGGACCAACTCGGAAGTCTAAAGCCGCTTGTATTCGAGTTTTGCGGGGGCAAAATGAGGGAAGGAAACGGTCCGCCACCAAACGGGGGAAAGCACAGGGAGGACAGGAGGGCAGCTGCTCTAGATGATTGGTCACAGAGAAGTCCTGAAAGCTAGAGCAGTGTAACAGTTGCGAACGGAAAGAATAAGAAGTCATCGCAGGATGAAACAAAACTAAAAAAAAGTCGAATAAGGTAACCTACGAGGTAAAGCTACCAGGCCCAGTCAGGGGAGGTGTAAAAGGAAGATGTTTTAAACAGCGATACGTTTCGTTATGAACAGCCAAACAGAAAAAACCTTCCGATGTCAATCGATAGAGAAACGCCGGAGTGCGCATTCGGGTTCCATCGCTAGGAGGAAAAGACAAATGGGGAAAACCGAAATGCGCAGTGCGGAGGGTGGGGGTTCTGGCGGGGACTCAATTAGCAAAATGAACCGGGGATAGGCGCGACCAACTGGTTGGGAAAGAACTAAAAGGAGCGACTGAACGGGTCACGGAAAAAAGGGTTGAAAGCCAATGAACGGACATCTACGCTGGGGAGGGGCTTGGTATGCCCCTGAAACTTTTAGATTGGTGTGGCGGGCTTGAGGATTCCCGCATTGATAAACGAGAGAAAACTGCATAAATCAAGAGAAAGAGAATATGTGGACAAGGAAGCAGGCGAAAACACGGCGCCTACAAGGTCCTGGTCAGGGAACACCGAGGGCGGAGGCGAATTTCCTAAAGAAGGCCCAACACCAAAAGAATAAAGCTCGGACGAGACTTAAAAAGTGGGGGCAAAAAAACGGACGTGCAACCGTCAAGAATCGTAAGTAAGAGCAAGTCAAAGGAAAAGGGGTCGGCAGTGAGCGGGTGCCCGAACAATATTGTAATAGGCAAATGCAATATAAACATCTAACACATGAGGGGGGAATATTTTAAATCAAATGTGAGAAAGGAAAACAGGGTGGAGACTACACCTCTTAAGAGGAAAAGCTCACGAGGTGTCTTTAAAACAGGAAAAGCTAAAAAAAAAAACATCTCGAACGTATCGACAACGGGAAAGAAAAAGACAACACGGCGACAGTCTACCTACGTGGCGCCAGAGGACAAGACTTCTTGATCGGGAGTCAGTTCCGGGGGGGAGGGGGGGGGAGACTACGGTGACAGCTAAGGGGAACTTTCTCTAACTACAAAGGAGCCCGTATCGGCAAAAAAAATTAGGCGGCGGAGGAAAAGTAAGCAAAGAAGGAGACAAGCTGAGTAGAGGGACGATCCCAAGGCGGGGAACCGAGAGAGAATAGTTGGGAGACTTTGCAACAAACATTAAGGGGAATGCTGGTCCGATCAGAACCTAGTGAGATAAACTTCCCAAGCGCAAAAGCAAGGGGAAAATCGAAGGGGAGAGACACTAGCGGCCACGCGTCCGCCAAGAAGGATCATGAATCGAGATGGGGGGTTGGGAGTACTGGCATTTTCTCTGACACGAAACTACAGGCGAGAGAGGGGATTGGTGAGGCAGATAAAGGAAGGGAAAGGTAAGGGGAAAGGGAGAGAGGGAAGTAGAAATAAGGTTGGCAGAGAGAAGGGGAAGGGGAAGATGGAGCGAAGTGGAGAAAAAGCGCGGGGGAGAGAAGGGGAAGTGGGACAACAAGGGGTCGCGGAGGGTAGAGCAAAGGGGAACATCCTGCTCGCGTGTTATTTGCGAATTGTTTGACCTTAAAGACTCAAAGTAAAAACCCACGGCAAAGCGATCTCAGGCGCGAAGATCAAAAGAGGCTTGGGGGTCAGAATAAAAAAACCGGATGCCAGGGGAGGGGGGGTCCGCAAGTTCACGGTCGACGGTAGGCGGTTATCGACGGGATCGGGTAGGCTGCAAATGGTGGCCTTCGAGGCGAAAGCCGTGTCAAGCTGTGAGAAAAGGAAGATGGAACGATGCCCACCGACAAAGATCATTGGACGACTGTGCTGTAACGTATGCGCAAAAGACACGAGCGGGGCCGTACATGTCGCTTCTGAAGTGTATGGTGAAAAGAATCGGGTTCGAACACACAGACGCAAAAACGATGTTGTGAAAAACTATTGTAGCGCGGACTGAAGAGGACTGGTAATGAATTCACAAAAACCTGAGGTCGACCTAAATATCGAAACGAATGTTTGCTGGGGGAACGACCGTCGTAGCTCACGAAGATACAACCCGACAGGGCCACGCTGCGTGTGTGTGGGGAAAAATGTTGTTATTTTGGCACAGACCCGTACTGGGAAACGGAAAGAGAGTGCGTAGCAGTAGGGGTTTGTGGACGAAAGAAAACATGTAGAAAGAAACTGGGGGTTGACCCTGCTGCGGTGAACGTGCCGAGAAATCGACAGAATTGGGTACTATGACGGCTCAGTTGTCGCAAGCCAAGGGTTGTACAAAAGTAAGAAGATACTAAGTTCCATACACTGAAAAAAGTACGATTTTTTCACGCCAGAACGCAAAGCGAGCGACTTGGGCGACTGGGGGGATTGGGGGGGGGCTCTACCCAACCATCAAAATCCTTAAAAAAAGGAAAAGGGTGGGAAAAGGGGGTTGTGCCCTCGAGCGTTGGGTGCCTTAATATCTCTATCCAAACACGAGGAAAGAACGAATAATCTATGCAACCAAAAAAAGAATAAAAATAACTGGCGACCCAAAGTTATGATTGTGTGTGAAGAGGCAACCCGAGGAAAGTCAGTAAGGGTACTTGGGCCCGTGAAAAACTCCGACGTTCTATGCGTTAATTCTTCCAAGATTTAGGGAGAGGGGGAAAAAGTTGCTTGCAAAAAGAAAAGAAGAAAGGACCACAATACAGACGATTACGGCTTGAGGTTTCCAAAAAAAAATTGTAAAAAAACTAGCTATGATCACAAGGTTTTCCGAGTTGAACAACATGCTACCAAAACTGTAGGTCAAGGGAGGCAAAGACGAACGAGGCGCAGTAAAAATCATGGGCACAAAACAGCGGGATTGCCAGGGAGGCGGGGTAAACGTGGAGCTAGTCGTCAGACAAAATGCGACAAAAGGATCGGAACTCAGCACTGTGTCGGAAAGAACAGGAATCTACGGAAGACGAAAAGACAAGCAAAGCAGGGCAGACAAACTGATTGCTTATCCTTGGGGGTTGACGAAGAGGCAAGAGCACACCCACCCTTCAGAAACTACGGAAAAAACAGAATGCAGGAGGGGTGCCAAAAAACATCGAAACAGCCGGGAAATGACATGACAAGGGGGGGAAGAGTTGATCCTGAACCGTTCAGAGACATCAACATGCGGAATGACGGTCTTGCGCACTGCAGAGTAGCAGAAACGACAAAGAAGTTCCCTTCAGGAATGATCACCCGCCAACAAGACACGAAAAAACGCGAATCGGAGCAATAGGGAAGGAACGCAATCGAAGGGGGGCTCTAAACAGGGTCGGACACCGGTCGCAAGGGCATGGCAGGGAAATTGAAGGGTCACGAGAAATAATAAAAAAAAGGAGAATGTTTTCGTAAACTACCCGAAGCGCTCACGCCTCCTACATGTCCGTTTCGAAGAGACTCATGAAAACGAAGAAAAACATCTCACCGCGTCCGGCGCGGCTACAAGGGTCTCGTGCAAAGTGTCGGCGTAAAAAAGGGAGGTCCTACGCAAAACTATTCAGCGGTTAGCAACAGCGACATTCAACAGGGTTCGCACACCCAGGAGGGAAAGAGACCCCCCCCAACCCCCGTCGATCTGCACTTGCAAAACTGTGCTCTCTGAAATTTCTTTAGAAGGCAGGGGGAATTTGCCGCCAAAGTGTAGTTTCGGGGAAGGTAAGGAGAGGGTTGGTCATATAGTCTTACTAAAAAAAGGGAGATCCAAGGACAAGATTACGAACGAAAGAAGGATGTACAAACACTCTGCCGAGTGGAAGTGCTGGTGGGGTGTTTTTTTCATAACGTTCGAGAACGCAGATACGAGGGGACGGCCAGATAAGATGGGTGAAATTTCGAGAAAGGGCAGAAAGGATGCGGGCAAATACACGACATGGGGGTAACTACATTTATGAAAGGTCTGACGACAGACGAGTGAATACCGGCCTAGTAGAGTAAGGTCCAGTGTCCGCAAAGGGGAAAGGCTCCTGCGGGGTTGAAAATTGGGGTCCCCTAAAGAACAAACGAGAAAAAAAAAACCCATGGCCGGTGGGAAATCGTGAGGCGCGCTTAGATTGGTTGGAGGCTGGAGGGAGTAGGACAACTTAGGGCAATCCACCAGCGGTGCCAAAGAAAACCCCAATATATATGGAAGCCGATGGGGACGAGTGGACAGTAGAGGAGAGCCTGCGTTTGCAAAATGGTGGAAAGGTTGCTAAGGAATCAATGCTGGAATCAGCCAATAATGCAAAAACATAACATAAACGTAGGGCTAAATGGTCTACCCGCCTAATGGAAATGTAAAACCTGTGCGTCTGTGAGGACTTTTTACGGTGGGTGTTAACAGCAAAGTTCAAGTTGAGTAGGAAGCGCCGCAAAAGCAAGCGCGCCATATCGAGGTCAATCTATAGCGACTGAGCCCGCCCGGAAAACCAAAAAAAAATGTTCACATCATCAGCTCAAAAAAAACACCAAAGGAGAGACAATTATGGAACCGAATGCACCAACGAGGACGGGTTGTTGTCTGAGCTATAAAGGGGAGGGGAACATCGGGAGAGGCGCGAAGGCAGCTTGGCGACTCATACTAATTTCGAAAAAACACGGTAAGGGGAAACATAGAAAGGAATTAAAAAAAACGGCTAGGAGGCGGGAGGAATACTTTAGAGGGGGAGGGAAAGGCAAATTAGAGGGGACGAGATTAAAGCATTGATGCAAGAGCGCCTGCAGAAAAATCATCAGGGAAAAAACGACTTATATGTGAGCAGTCCTCGAGCGCCAGAAAATGCAGATCAATGTCTAGATGGGGAAATTGGACTGCTGTTTGCTCGGCCGATGGTCTAAGAATACTACCGCACCCAATTACGAACGATTCCGAGGGGGGCACAGAAAAGACATAAAGGATGAACGCGTGTCCGCTGACAAAAAGGGCAAAAAAAACATGGTGTGCGGACATTTTTCCGTGATTCAACACAGGAATATGAGCCAAAGGGCTACTAGGCCAAGGGACCGAAAAAGCTCAAAACAGTCGTTTCAAGTCAGTCGCAAAAGGGGAAGAAGCAACCAGGGAGGGGTAGCCCACCGATAGCGTTGCCCTAACAAATTCTTTGTGTCGGGGGCAGAAAACAAAAAAGGCGGGGAGGCGAACGTGGAACAAATTTCGTCGAAAGA
>Ga0179593_1695168_pt1 | contig 27208 bp, 38 predicted proteins | sample CZODoug2_1_08_16_FD_185931 | JGI IMG/M metagenome (GOLD analysis project Ga0179593, IMG submission 185931) | Vadose zone soil fungal communities from Angelo Coast Range Reserve, California, USA - CZODoug2_1_08_16fungal (PacBio error correction) | ecosystem: Environmental > Terrestrial > Soil >...
AAAAAATCTTCCGAAAAAAAATACTAAAGTGATCCATGCAAAACACACCGGATGAGAAAAAAGTGCTATACACGCAAAGGCATGAGGGGGGGGAAAATGGGAAAGGGTTTAATACTGAAAAGACACGGTAGGGTTAAATAGGAAAAAACTGGTACAAGGAAGAAACGTTGCGGGGAGGGGAGAATTTTTCATACTGAGACGAAAAAAGGACATGAAAAAGGATTAAGGAAAGCTGAAAAATCTTATTCAAAGGGAAAAAGATAACCAAAAAAGAAGAAAGGTAAAACCTCGTAAAAAGTTACCTCTGGAACACGAAGGCCCTAGAAACAGAACGAAATTTGGCCACTGTTTTCTGGGAAAAAAAAAAGGGGCAAAGAGAAAAACTGGGGGTTTGCTGAGTGGGGAAAAAAAAAGGAAAGTTGGGGAGAGGAAAAATATCCTGAAAGAAAGAGAAAGGAATTCTCGGGTCGGGAGATATGAAGTAGAAAAAAGGGGGAAAAAAGTGGAAAAAAGAGTATAGTGGAGCATTCTCGGAAGAAACTACACGAAAGCACGGAGAGGGTCGGGGGGGGGGGGATTGTGGACGGATGGAAGGACACTATTGGGGGGAGAAAGAGAGCACAAAGAAAAGAAGTAGGCATGGTGGTCCAAGAAAAAAAAGTGCTTTTCAGAGGAGGACAAAGCCGGCAAAAGAAGGGTAAGGAAAAAGGATACGGTCCGCAATTCGTAGTTTGAAAACAGTCAACGAAAAGAGAATAGTAGTTAGTTTGAAAGAGCACAACTTCTCAGGGGGAACAGAGAGCCAGAAAATGTACCATAAAGAAGGAGGAAAAATGGGAGGAGTAGTCCCTCGCCACCGGGGATCAAAATGGGGGGGGGTTCTTTATACCCGGCACAGAAAAGGGGAGAGGGCAAAGGGAAGCATAGTATGTTACTAAGGGTCCGGGTTCTAAAAAACAATTTTTGGGCGGAGGAAAGAGTAAACAATAAGCTATTTGTATAAAAAGGACTATCCAGGATAGAGAAAAGTCGGAAGAAAAAAAGGGAAAAGGAGGGCAGGGGGGGCAACTGCTGAGAAAAACCTCTCCAAGAAAAGGCACAAACGAGGACTCTTGATCGAGCGGGAGAAAAAAAATCTAAAGCAAAAAAGGCCGAAAAAAAAAATGGCCGAAAACAAAGAAAAGAGCATCAGGGAAGGGGAAAAAAGGAGACTAAAAAGCCGGAGCGCTCTCGGAACGGGAAAAAAGAGTCAGGAGGCCAGGAGGAAAAAAAGAAGGGGGACTACTAAAAGGGGAGACTTTTGCACGAAGGAAAAAAAACGGAGGGTGGCCTCCGCAAAGGGAGACAACTGGAGTTAAGGTCGGAACGAGGTGAAGGGAGGTTTGACCGGGGGAGGAGAAAGTTGAAAAAAGGCGGAAACCTGGAAGACGTGTCTCAACGAGTACGCCAGAGGGGGTGCAGGAGCCTAACGAAATGATGGGGGGGAGCCCAGGAAATCGGGAGGTGTGTAGAAACGCACAAACTTTATTTTGGCGAAGTGGTCTTCAGAGAACTCAACAACAAAGAGAGAAATCGCTCGCACAAACAGAGAGTTGAGGTTTACGCAACCAAAGGTAAGACTGACGGACTACAAAAAATTCCTGCGAGGGAAAAACGAGAATGCCGTCGCGGAAAGTGTGAGAACCGGAGCAAAAGGAAAACACCTTGTGTAACAACAGCTTCAAAAAGCAGTCAAAAACGGAAGCACCGAAAAACCCAGAAAAGTAGCGCAACCCCAGAAACAAAGGGCCGATTGCACTGGTGAGAAGGGAAGGAGTAACCGAAGGAACTTCTTTGAACTGCACAAAAAAAGCCAAATTGCTTTCCGAGAGCGAAACTCAAGAAAGAAGCTGAGGGGGCCACATTTTGACATAGCATGAAAAACCCACCCACCAAAACAACACAAAACGTCTACGAAAAGGCCGTCGGGACAAAAAAGAGGAGACTTCGAAAAGCCCATGTAAACAAACTGCGCTATAGCAGAGGGAAAAAACGAGGCGAGTAGGCAGACAGGTTTTGAGATCGCAGCAAAGGGGGCCGGCTCCGGGGAAAATTGGAAAAGAACAATGAGGGGGAAACTTAGACTACCTGGAGAACCCTGCGTGTTAGAAAAAAGAGGGGAAATCCGGTTGAGAAGGGGAAAGAAAAAAGAAGGGGTAGGCGCAGAGAAAGGAAGACAATACTAGGGTCGTCCCGAAAGGTCGAAGGAAACGAAGGATCGAGAGGACAAAAAAAAAGAACTATAATGTTGGCGAACTAGAGAGAAGGACAAGGGGGTCCTTACTTACGGGCAGTTGGGAAAAAAGGGGGCTGGTGACTGTCAAGAAATGGAGCGTATTGTCCAACTAGAATACAGGGGGGTTCAAAAAAGAAGAAGGCGTAACAAACTTACGAGTTAAGATACAAAGGGGGGGACCAGCTGAAAGGGGGCAAAAAAGAGAGGAAAGACACGAAAGAAGGACTTACTGATTAGTCGAAGGGTAATCGCTGACGCCACTGAAAAACATCCAAGAAAAAAAAGTAACCATCGACTATTCGCTGCGTTGAGGAAAGGGGAAAACTGAAATTTCGAAGAATCGGTGGGGGGAAAAATGCATGAAGGGGGGGAGTAATTTTGGGAAGTCATATAGCTTGAGCGGGGGAGGTTGAGAGTATTTCCAGGATAGGCAAAAACACAGAAAATTTTCAGAAACAAGAAACAGTATGGCAAAAAGGATTGAATGAAAAGGGGGAAAAAAAATAAAAGAAAGGGAGGTAACTTTGTTGTTAGTAGGGGGAAACGTGGGGCCGGGGGGAAATAGGTCATATTACCTTCTAATTCTTATTAAGTGAGGGGGGGGGGGAGATCCGAGGGAGTAAAAAAAAGGGAGGGGGACTAATAGGGGTGATAGGGGTAATTAAGAAAGGAAAAAAAGCTTATATCCGGAGTGAATTATTACATACTGGAGAAGGCAGTGAAGAAATTCCAATTCATAGAACACAACAAGTACATACCGTCAGGAAGGAGGAAAAAGGGACAGGGCAAAAAATAAGGGGCACATGTGGCCCGAGGGAAAAAAGGCATACATAATTGGATAATATATGTCAAAACGTTGAGAGAAGAAAAAGAAAGGTCACAACAAAAACCAAAAAGGCATCTCAAGTAGCTGGGGACAGAGATATCTAAAGAAAAGACTTGAGAAAGCGGACAAGGGCATAGCCAGGAAGGGGTGCGAGTGTGAATTTAAAACTCACGAATTGGGTGTTAGAGATAATTGGGGCTTAAGAGACGGGGGGCAGGGAAGGCGGTATTCTAAATCCGAAAGGGAGGGACAGAAGGAAAGCAAATTATTTAAAATAGACAAAACTAAGTCCTAAGAAAGGAAAAAAAATATCAAAAAAGAGTTCGACCCGAGGAAGAAACGAGGGAGAACTAAAACAAAGTACGAACTTTGGGAAATCCTTTGATGGAAAATCAGGAAGGGGCGGGAAGGGACGACAAGAGAGAGAAGGGGGATCGTGAAGCAAAACCAACTAAAGGACATGAAAATTGAATCGTTTCGCTGGGAACCTGGAAAGAGCACAGTGGAACCCAGAGTATAGTACTTGAGGGGAACTCACGGAAAGAAAGTAGCGAGGAGAAAAAACTTGGAGGGGGGGGGTTGGAGGAGAAAGAAAGTGCGTGCAAAACCGGGGACTAAAAAGGCCATGTTAGCCGGGAGACTAGTGCGTTCTAGATTGAAGAAAAGCCAAGTGAAGCTACCATATGGGGGTCCATTCAGGGAAGGGGGGGAAGAACATAGAGAGGACTGACATTACGGGGATGATAGGGGACCATAAAATGGTCCTCCCCAGGAGTGACAGCCCTTGGGGACCCAAGAAGAGAGGGAAGGCGGAGGGAAGGAGAGGGGGAATTGGAGGGGAAAAATCAAACAACTAAGGGGGGGGGAGGGGGGTTAAGAAGGGAAAACAAAGGAGACTCGCCAGTTGCGGAAGCAAGTATTGGAGGAGAAGGCACAAAAAGGGGGGAGGAAAGTGTGTAATCAGGTAGAAGGAGGTAACACTACAGGAATAGAATCTTCTAAGCTCAATCAGGAAGTTCGCCTTAGAAAACTGGGGGGGCGCGATCCCTCCCCCGCTCCAAAATCCTAAAGAAAGAAGACTCTGAGGTCTGAAAGGTTTGAAAGGAACTTCGGAAAAGGTTGTTAACCAAGGGACCGGAGCAAAACAACTCCAAAGGGTCTAAGCATCTAGGTGAAAATGTGAGACTACTTGGCCTCAGGAAAGGGGGGGAGCTAATCCCCAACGTTAAGGGGGACGAGATGGAAAAAGAAAAGGAAAACAAAAAAAATACGCCAGAAAAGGATTAGAACGAAGGACCCCACAGGAGATGGTGCACCTAAGCGAAAAGTGGGGGAAAAGGGTCGTTAATCTCTACGAGGACCGGAGGGCAAGTGGCCTGTTGCTCCAATTTTCTGAAAAAGTTGGGATCCTGTTCTGACAAAACTAGAAGGGGACTTTATAGGGAAAAAAAAAGTTTAGGCCCGGGAAAAAAAGGAAGCGGTTCAAAGGGCTCCCATCCTTATTGTTGTGCGCTCAAAAACAAAAAAAAAAAAAAGGAGGGGGTAAAAAATAAGGGTCACACAAAGGAGGGTTCTTTTATAAAAAACAAACTTTACACGAAGTGAAGTTCCTCACTCCGTTGGAAGGCGTTATATTAGGTAGCGAAGAGAAATACGCGACGGGGGAACCTGAGCCAGGAAAAATAAAATGGCACAACGCTCTCGGAAAACAGATCCAGAGACCTAAAGGCAAAGAAAAGTGGAAGGTAGCATTGAAGGCAACAAAAGAAAAGGGGGGGGGGGCCGGAGGGCTCAGGCCTCAAGCGCTGGGAGCGAACGTCTTGGAAAAAGACTATGGGGCGGGTCTGAAGGGGGTGGCAAAAGAAAGTCGCGCTGGCAAACGGGGCCAGGAGGAGGAAAAAACTGTTGGACAAAAAAAAACGAAAACTGCGTTCCAGTGTGGGGGGGAACACACAGCGGGGACGGCATTAAAATCAAAACGGGGACGCGCCGGCGCAAGAACCTGGTGAGAAGCAGAAATGGGCCTCCGATGGTAGTCAGGGAGAAAAGGGGGAAAACTGGGAGAATGAGAAGGGCGAGTTAAAAAGGTGTTTACCGCGACCGGGGTTTCTACTGGAATTTACCAAAAAAGATCCGGACGCAGCGAACGTAAACTAACATCCTAGCGTAACGAAGGGAGATCGGGAAGGGAGAGGATAAAGACCCCAATTCAAGGGAATAAGGAAAAAAAAAGAACATAGAAGGAGGAGGGGCCAGACTTGAAACTTAGATTATTGAAAAAAGGAACTCCAGAAACGGAAAAGTGCGTATGGGCAACTGCAATCAGGTCAGAAAAAGACCTCGACAAAAACGATTTGAAACAAAAGAGGGGGACAAATAAGCTTTTAGAGAACGTCCCTGGGACAAAGGAAAGGGGAGGGAAAAAAGAGAAGCACTAGTTTCGAACGACAAGTGCGAATGAAAGTGGGAGGGACAGCGCCTGACGAGGAAGTCTCCAAAGGGAAAAAAAACAGACCCCAAAGGGGTAAGAACACATAGGCTCAAAAGGCGTGTAGTGTCGAAGGAATTACATACAGTAAATCAATTACTTGGGAGATATTGGGAAGGTGGAGTGAAGAAGGGACACAGCGAAAAAAAAAAAAGGATACGAGGAAAGGGGCAGGTTGGTCGTCGATTATCCGTTTCGAAAAAAAAGTAAAGAGGAAAATATTGAAGAAAAGTATTTCCAAATTTCGTAATTGGGGGTGGGGGGGAACTTAAAGATGTCCACGAAAAGGGATCAAGGAAAGGAAAGGAGTATATTGGTAAGAAGGGGGGGGAGGGTGTTCGAATCCTTGGGGGTAATAAAAATGTCTGAGAAAATGGGGAGGGAGAATTAGGGGAATAATGTCAAGCGAGCATATGCAAGAACATCAGAGAACCGTCTAAGCATATTATAATTGGAAAGAAAAAGTATCGAACCGGGGGAGGACAAAGACAGGAAAAAAGAAATCAAGGTGTGGGAAAGAAATATGCATCAGGTGTAAGGGATTACTTTAGAAAAAGAAGAGGAAAAACGGACTGAGAGAAAAACACCAAAGAGGGGAAAAGAAAGAAGGAAGGTGACTCAGAAGAGGAGGAAAGTAAAACCTGCCGGTGGAGAGGGGGCGGCTATACAGAGAAAAGCGATCAGGTATTTTTGGGAACTTGGAAATATTTTACTCCACGTTTAAAGGGGAATGGGGGGGAATAGGGGGATTAACAACTGAAGGATGCTTCGACAGGGAGGAAGTTATGGGGGGCAGGGCATTGTTAGCTTGGATATTCATTATTAAAGCTCAAAAAAGAAGTCAAAAAGAGAACACAGAGGAAAAAAAATAATACTTAACAGATAAGACGAAAAGTACGTGGAAGCCTATCAGGGACGAAGTTCTAAGTATATAAAAGGAAACACAAGGGGAAGAAAAAGTGGAAAGAGGAAAAGGGGTCCTAGTCCAAAGGGTTATTGCAGGCTAGGGAGGTGGGGGGAATAGAAGCACTAGAAAAAGGAAAGGAACCCTTTAAAAACGAGTGTAGGAGAAAGCTTAACCTTGAAACACTGGAAGAACGAAGCTTGCAAAAGAGAAAGCAAAAGTAAAGGCGAGCGACACTACAAATAGCGGCACGAAAAAAAGGGGGAAGCTGGTCTGGGGCTGTTTGAAGCGGGAAAAGGAACAAAGGAAAAGGAGAGCAAAAACGGACGAAGAGGTATAGTCGAAACTCAGTTCGGTCTTCCACAGGGCGAGGGTCCAAGGACAGAGAAACGGTCCCATTTCTACTTTTAGAAGAAAAGCGGGGGAAGAAAAAAGAATTACCGATGGGGGGTGACCAAAAAAAAGAGAAAATGCTAGAACAGGATCAAAAACGTGGCTTCACATAGGAAAGGGAGGGCCGACTCGTATTCACGAAAAGGCTTATGAAAAAAAAGGCACCTTAGAGGGGCACGAATTGGGGGGGAGGGCCGACCGAAAAGTTAATCGAAAGTGAGAGGCCCGAGGGGGGTATTAAGAGATTGGGGGGGGGCGGACTTGCGGTAAAGAAATTAAGAAACAAGGGGAAAGGGAATAAAAGGAACAGTCACCGGAGAAGCTCAGGTAAGGGAAACTAAAGCCGGGAAAAAGGAGACACCACGCAAAGGGACTCGACCTTGCGAAAAGGAGGAAACGTCAGAGGAACGAATGACGGGATCATCTGTGGGTAACCCTTTCCGGAAAAAAGCCCCCTCAAAGGGAAGGGGCGAGGCTCGAAAGGCGGTAAAAGATAAATTGAGGACGGAAGGAGAGCAAACGGCCCCAACGTATAAGATCGGTCAAGAGGAGCGAAAACAATAGAGTGACACCCTCGGCTGAAGGCAACAGACCCCGTTCGGGGGTTTACTCCGCTCCAAAGGGGTTGGGGAGGGAAAACGGAAGGGGGGGGCGGGGGACCAAGGGGAGGGAGAAAAGGCGGATGGTTACATTATACAAACGCGTATCGCAAAGGGAAGGGGGGGGGGGACGCTAAAGGGAATCCCGATGTCAATCGCGTGGCGCTTTGGGGGAGAAAAAAAAAAGAGGGTTTGTCAAAGCTGGGAGAGGAAAAAATAGGGAAAGGGTATAGGGGATCAAAAACCCTCAAGGCGGGGGGAATAGAACTTGACCTCTATGGGAAGCCAAGAGCCCTTTGCCGGCGAGGATTTATTTCGCAGAAAAAAAAAAGTCGCTAAGGGGAGAACTATCCAAAAAAAGACCCAAGGACAAATAATGATCTCCGGAAAAGGGACCCCTCGTAGGCTGATTCAAAGAAAAAGGGGAACCGGTCGTCTGTGCCCGAAAAAACGGGGGGGAACTTGATAATACCAGAAAGGGCGTCACGCGATGGTATTAAGCTACAAGGAGGGGAAAAAAAAAGCAAAGGGGTCATACTTGTTTGGAAGGGGGGAAGAAAATAGGCGGATAATGGCTCTAGAAATTCACATAGCTCAGGGAGCGAAACGGCTGGCCCCGTGCGTCAGGGGGAACCCCAAAAGAAAGGAAAAAGGAAAGCTCGAGAAAAGTACGAGAAGTCAAGTCCAAGGCGGGAATCGCACCAGGTAGGACGCGGACAGTCCGGCGAAAACCTGGAGACGACTGGCTCGTCCTGCGGGGGGTCATAGAGAAGGGATGGGAAAGACGCCAGCTCTGGGGTGCTTACGGAAAAGAACGTACTACGAAGAGGGAGGAAAGCAAAGGAAAGGAGGAGGAACGGAGAGAGAACCCCGAGCTTTTCGACTAAGCAATTAAAGAGGGAAATCCAGGTCTTACTTAAGGAAGTTCTGGAAAAAAAACTACCGGAAGAAAATTGGTCACGGAGCAGGGGGTGGGGTCACAGAAGAAGAGGGAAATTAGGGAAAAAGATGTGTCCACTATGGGAAAGGAAAAAAATTACGATGCCGTAAAGGAGAAAGGGACGTGAACGAGACTTCAATGTGTCATATAGAGGAAAAAAAGGGAGGTCTAAAGAAAAAAATGAGAAAAATGGGGGGGACCCCGTGTGGGAGGGAAGAGGGGGCCTGACGCAGAGAGATACGTCAAACATCCAGACAAACAGAATTTCGTCAATGTAGTGCTAAAAAGGAAGGAGAATCTTGGTTTTAAAATGAAAATGATGAGATTAGGTAATCATATACTGAGGACATAGACAGTGTGGCTTTTCAATAGTCCAGGGATTCGGAGAGTTTGGGAGCCACTGAAATAAACAGTATTCTGGGAAATAAATGAAAAGGGTCCAAGGGAACTTTTGGGGTAAAGGTGGAGGGAAAGGGGGGAAAAAAGGGGTATTGTGTGGGGACATAGTCTTAAATATGCAAAGTATTAGGTGGGGGAAAGCCTTGGGAGGAGGAAGAAGAGTATTTTGGGGGGGGGGGGGGGGGGAATTTGAAATGGGAAAAAGTAAAGGAATCTCTAGAAAAGAAAGGGGGATTAATCAGGAGGGGGGGGCAACGGAAGGAATCCTTAATTTTAATTACACGTCTAAGAACAACAAAAAGGAAAGGGATTCAATTGGAAGTCATGACATGGCACAAAAGGTATAAAGACGAAACGAAAAAAAGAGAAGGGGTGCAGGATTACTGTAAAAAAGAAGTTAGAGAAAAGCGAAAAGGTTGCGAAAATGAAAAAGGAAAGGAAAAAAGAAACAACAACAAAAGAAAAAAAAAGCGCGACCGTGTCGACATAGAAGGGGGGAGTGACAAGAGAGTAAGACACGGCCAAAAAGTAGGTCATTACTTCTTGCCTTCAAAACACAAGGCATAGAGGGGTGGGGGACATGTCATGAATGTAAATGAGATTGGTGTGTTAGAATAAATGGGAAAAGAAAGAGGCCGAACACACAACTTAGTCCCCTTTTTATGTAAGAAGGGTCCGCCCCTTGAAAAAGAAAAATGGGATTTTAAGGTCATTACAGAGAACAAACAGAGAGGAAACAATTGGGAGGAAAAAAAGGAATGCGAAACAATCACGACGGAATCCGCCTTAGATGACAATAGGAATCCAATCAGACACTAAGTTCAAAAGGTATATACTTTAAAAATAAAAGGGGGGGGGGAAGACATGGGTATTTTCATAATAAAAAGTCCTGGTTAAAAGTTCATGGGGACGAAGAGGTTAGTGGGGGATCCTTGAAATGATAGAAGGGTTAGAAAATTGAGCAGGTTGAGAAAAGCTCTATGACTTCCCCCTCCCTGAAGAAAAAAATCTCGGGAGGGGGGCAAAAATGGTAAGCCATAGGTAGGGCGAACTACAAAAGGGACAGATGTCGAAACTTAAGGGGGGGCGTTGTGTTGGGACAGAGACGGGAAGGAGAGTTGTCGATAGAACCAAAGGAAAAAATTGGGGAGGGGGGGGACGGGAACTCGGGAGGTTCGAGCGGGGGTTCATCAAAGAAAAGGGGGAAGTCCCAGAGGAAAGGTATTCGTGGGGAAAAGAAAAAGAGTGAGGGAGGAAACGCGGAGCTGGCCCATCATTAAGGGGTCGGTGACAAGCCTCAAGATCAGCGACCGAAGGGAAAAATAAAGTGGAGTCCCAACAGGAAAGGGGGGGAAAAGACTGAGAGGGAAAAGAGCGTATTTCATATGAATCCTTTAGTCAGTAACACCGGAGAAGGGGACTGCTTAAAGCAAAAAAGAGAAGGCCCGGGATTACTCAACAAAAGGGGGAGGTCCGCGAGAAACGGTCACTGTACCCAAGAATTTTGGCGAACGTGGAGGAAAAAGAAAATCAAAAAAAAAGGAAGAGAAAAACCCAGGGGGAACGGAAAGAGACAGGCAAAAAGTCAGAAAAACAGCCGGTCAAGCGGGGGGAAAAACTTTGAGCCAAAAAAGAAAGAAAGAGGATGCCGGAAAAGCTCTCGGAGGAAAGGGGAAGGGCGACACGCCCAGGGACCCGGGCCGTAGCTGAATGGACCCCGAAAAAAGTCCAGGGAAAAAGACTATGTAACATGTGGAGGGACAATACCTTCCTGGACCGGACAGTAAAAGCGTTTCGCTCTAGACAAGACGGGAGGCGCTGGCCGGATTAAAAAGAAGTTAGCAGAAAAAGGGGGAAAGGACCAGGCGTGCCGGCCCCAAAAATGTCGGGGCGGGTGGCAACCGCCGACGGTACCCAACGTTGGGTCTGTAGTCGAAACGAGGGACCCAGTAAAGGATCTGTGCGACACAGGGGATCCGAAATCTAGCACGCCGGCGTGAGCAAGGAAAGCTAAAGGAAAAAATAAAGAGGTGGACGGCCCGAGAAAAGAGCGGAACGGGAAACCAGCAAAAGCAGGGAACTGTCAGCGCTTCTCGAAAGAAAAAAACTTAGGGATAAAACACACATCAAGGCTTTGGAGGGACCACAGGAACCTAGGGGTCAACGCGGAAGAAATAAGGAAAAGACGATTAAGAGGGTCACCATGCAAGGGATAAAGAAGTGTTATAAAGGCAAGAAAGGCCCCATGTACCGCCACGGGTGAGACAGTAAACAATCCTACCGCCCTCGTGCGAAGGAATGCAAAAACAACGGCTACCTTCTCGGGTTAAAAACCCAAAAGTTTTTCCTGCAGGAACGTTAAAAAAAAAGCGAAGAGGGAGGAGAGAAATCTTAATCCGGGCAAAGAAAGATACTGGGGAGAGAGAGCACCCTCCTTTCCAAATTCAGAGAAAAAACATGGACATACTGCGATCACTAAAATCCTGGGACAGGGAAACTGGAGCGGAGAGGGCCCAGGGCGGATTTCCTTTCCCAGAGGAGAGCAGATTACCGAACATCCTGGGGAGCCGGAGCGCATCCATTCGTGGAAGGAAGATGAAAAAGGGTAAAAGAAAACGGAAGGAGAACGACTTGATCTTAAAAGGTATCATGAATAAAAGCTCGCAGGCAGATGAGGGAAAAAGTCCGCCACAAAAAAATCTAGGGGGAGGAGAGAGAGTAAAGGAAATAGGCGTCCGCACAGGGGGATAACTTCCCGTCTGATCGTCAGGAGAAAAAACCCGCAAGGAGATAATTGGGAGAAAACGAAGAAAATATGAATACAAAAGAAAAAATCCTTACTTTGCGTTACCACACTGGTCTGGGAAGTGGGGAAACAGGGAGTTCTTATGGTCAACTAAAATCCGTGAGGAAGGAAAAAAACAGAGAGTTAGGAAAAGGGAGGACATGACTAATTGGTGAAAAAGAATCTGGAGAGAAAAAACAGGAAAGGGGAGTAAATCTAAACGATTTCAACGAAAAAACAAGAAAACGGTTATTGGGGAGACGCACGGGGACTGACTCCACTTATGGAGTCGACAAAAAAAGAACAAGAAAAAAAAAAAAAAAAAAAAAAAAAAAAAAAAAAAAAAAAAAAAAAAAAAAAAAAAAAAAAAAAAAAAAAAAAAAAAAAAAAAAAAAAAAAAAAAGAAAAAGAAAAAAAAGGACATAATTCGCGGCGGGGTAGTGGTCGAAAAAGAGTACATTAGAGAAGAGGGGTTTCCAGCCTTTGCGGAAGGGGAAGGGTAAGTGAGAGTTTACAGACTAAAGGGGTTTCTAGTTTATCTGAGCTAGGAAGGAGGGGAATAGATGAGGAAAGGGGGAACGAATAAACAGTAGGGAAAGGGAGGTAGGTGAGGGTCCACCGGTCGAAACCTTGGTTTAAAGTGGTATAGACGGGGACTTAGGAGGTGGATCCAAGGTCTACGTCTTATATTGGGGATTATGGGCTTTGGGGTGAAAAATGTCTTGAAAGGGTGTGAGATGGGAAAAGAAGGATTTTAGAAAAAAAGTGAAAAGGTCCTTAGTAAAGAAACTTTTATAAGAAAAGAGAAAAAGGACCGGGGTTATCACAACATCAAATTAAATACCGGAAAAGGAAGGGAAAAGGGGGGGAAAAGGGCAAAAAAAATTCCTGTGTCGCGGGGATAACAATAGGGAAGAGTCAGTTGGGAACTCCGGGAGGACCTAGACTAGCACAACTGAGAGGAAAAGAAGAGAGAAAGTCTAAAAGAGAAGGAGAGTAATGAAAGGATATGAAGGGGAGAGAAAAACGAACAGGCATACATTTTGGGGCATTCAAAGTCGGGGGGAATATTGAAGAAAGGGGGGTGGGTGAGGGTTGCAAGGGTACTTAACTGTAAGGATGAGTTAAGCCGGGCAGGAGAGGAGGTACTTAAGGGAAAAGGGCATAAATGATTAGGAGACATTATGAAAAAGGTCTAAAGGTTCAAAAAAGTTTAGGGGAAGATAAAAACGGGAAGGATAAAAAATAAGATGTAGTAGACCAAGATTTACTATCCTAATTATAAACTTTAAAGGCGAATGGGGGGAAGGGTGGGGAATCAAAGGGCAAATAATATGAAATTACGGGTTATGGAGTGGAGGACGAGGGTAGATATCCTTGAAAGAAAGATAAAAGGGAAGGGCTCAAAGAAAGGGGGACTAAGAGGATTAAAAAAAGGGAAGTAGCAAAGTATATGGGGACAGTGACAAAGGGGCTGTAAAGGGTCGAACCTACCCGCACGCACGTAGTCAGAGGGGCGAAATGAAGAGGGTGACGGAGGGACTTCACGCAGGCTATGCGCAAACACGGAACTCAATCCCGGAAGGACAGAGGAACCTCTGGTGAGGAGGAAAAAACAGGACTGTCCAAGACGGCTACAGATGAAAGAATGTCGGGGGGACACACGTAGAGGGACCTATAACAAATTACCGGATGATTGACAAAATATCATGAGGGAAAAGCAGTGTTCCGCATGGAGGTCTAAGAAAAGGGAAAGAAACTGCATTAGTAAGGACCCGTACAGGAAAGGCATTATTAGGCGCCACATTATCGGGGGGGGGGGGGGGGGGTAAAGTGGGGCCGACCTCCTTCACGAGAACCGCAAGGGGGGAAGGGAAGAAAAAAAAAGAACGGCAAAAAAAAAAGTATGTGGAGGAGGTTCGATGACGGAAGGTTTTGCAAAGGGAGTGAAGGTAAGGGAACGGAGAGGGAAAAAAGCAATGATACACGCAAGGGGAAAAAAAAGTCGTCAAGAACAGGGTACCGGGCACGGACTACAAGCCTTTCCCAAGGCCGAAAGGGAAGGGAAGTCAAAAAACCCCGCCCCAGTATGCGCGACATTAAAAAAAAAGCGTAAAGAAAAAAATCTAGGTGCTCAGGGCAAAATGAAGTCTCACGCTGGGGGGGAAAAAAGGGAAGAAACTAGAAGAAGGGGAAGCCCATGCCTTGGAGTAGAGAGACCTGTGCTGCCGAAACGGCTAGCAAACGGGGCAGATAATGAACACGAAGAAAGGCGTACTGGCAGGGGGGGATGGAAAAAGAGGGGTGCGTGACTACAGGGGGGGAAGGGCCGGATTAACGAAGGACAACACACCGTTCTTGGGAAGGCATCAAGCTAAAGGGAGCCTTTTGGGTCATTTGGAATCGAAGGTACCGCGGGGGTTGAAAAGGGATTTGCTCAAAGCGGTCATGGGAAAGGTTGAAAGAAATTGCTGCAGGCGTTTAACTAAAAGTCATCCGAAGGAGAGTGCCGGACTGTCAATCGCTGGGAAGGGGGGGGTAAGCCGCACCATCATTGGAGGGGTTTGGAGCTAGTAACAACAAGTATTGAATAAAACGAGAGAGACTCCGAAAACCACCAATTCTTGTGCGAAAACCACAGAGGAAGATTGCACAGTGGCAGACCCTAAGTTGCCAGTAGCAGGTCTTAACAGCTTCGAGAAAGAGGGAAACATCCACATCAAGTTACCTCACCGGGGGAACAGAAGAGGAAAAGCGTCCCGATTCCTTAAGGAATGACCCCCAAGGGAGGAGGAGGGCAACCCCTCCACGAAACGGTGAGTTCACCTTTTAGGAAAGAAAGGGATCACTCGGGGAAAAGATTACATGTAAGCACTCCGTCTACGTTGGGCTAGGAAGAGAATAAAGTTGCCGAGGAAAAAAAAAAATGTGGTAGACTCGATAAAAGAAAAAACTTGAAGTTTCCCGGGCTAAATTCCCGGAGTAAAGGGCAAACAGCGTGAAAGGCCCACTGGAAGAGGAACTAGGAAGGCCGAAGTCTCCTGGGGTATCGGGGAGAGTTTCGGAGAAAGGGTAGGGGGCCTGCGAAGGTAAAAGATCTTAGACGAAAAGAAAAAGGAAAAGGAAATTAACGGCGGAAAAGGACCGAAAAGGAAAAAGAGAGGGGGGCTTGAGAAAGGGGGAGAAGGGAGCAACAGGGGTCTAGTAACTTCCGGCGGAGAGTGAAGGGGGGGGGAGGAGGAAACACACCAATGTACCAAAATAGTAAGGTTGTACTAAGAGCAGATGAAAGTACTAGTCAAAAAGAAAACGGTACAAGTCCAAAAATTTGGTACAACGAGGGTAAGAAAGAGGCTGAAGGGGGGCAAAGGAAAAAATGGAGTAGGGGTCAACTAATCATCCGGGTCAATGATGGGAACACGACAGCAGGAATAAACTATGGTTAGTAAAAAAACACACTTACGAAGTGGACCGTATCAGAAAGGAAAAAAGAAAGGGTGAAACCGGACAATGTGGTACATCTCGAAGAACGAGCGAACAAAAAAAAAAAAAGAAGGGTGGGAGTCCCCGTGTGTGCTCAGAGGAAGGAGATAGGACAAAAAAAAAAAAAGACAAGTTTCAGAACCATAAAGTGCGCGGATTGGGCGAAAAGAATGAAGGATACAGAAAGTGTTAAACTAAAGTAATTTGCGTGACGTGGGGATGGGACAGGCGAAAAAGGAAGAAAGGTTGGCTAATGTGTAGTAGTTCAAGTATCTTCTATAAATAAAAAGAGTATCTCTTGGGAAAAAAGAAACAGATTCAGTATATGTAAAGAAATTCTTTCCAAGGTTAGAAAGTTTAAAAAAGATTAGGAAAGAAGTGTACTATATTTAACTAGGGATCAAAGGAGGAGAGGTATATTTAAGTATGAGTGTGTTAGCATGCCCTGTTTGGAAGAGGTAAAAATGTGGGAAAGTGGTTGGTTGTTCATTAATTTTGGAAGAAGGGGAAAAAGTATACTCAGTGGGAGAAAGAAAGGGAGGTCAAAATAAACTTTATAAGCAACGAGAAGACATATGGGACCCATTCTATCGTACACAAAGAAGGTGAAAACGGGGAGGAAAAATGTAACAGCAAAACATATGATAGGCCTTGGGAGCGTGGTATAAAGAAAGGACAGGAGATTTAGATAGTTATATGGGCAACTACGGTGGAGAGAAAGAGGAAAAGGGGACTCACCACGGTAGGAACGAGAGGACCCGTGTGCCGGAGGGAAGGCTCAACGGTAAAAAGGAAAGTCTCCCTGCAACTGCAAAATACACGCGACAAAAGCATCTCATTTATGTTTGAAAGAATTGTTCAAGTAAGGGGTACTCAAAGGTATTTATTTGAGGGGTTCTAGAAGGGAGGGAATAGTCGGGGGAATTAATATAAAATTTATGTACTAAGGGGGGAACAAGGGACATGAGGAAAGTTTAACTAACACCATACTTAGTCAAGACATGTTTACTAGATAAACAAAGGGAAAAAAAAGAAAGGAAATAGAGAAGTAATATGATCCAATATTTAAAAGATAGTACACGGAAGGGAAGAAAATAAGAACGGGAAACAAAGTCTAAAGGTGGAATAATATTTAATGGGGGAAAGTTTAGAGGCGAAAAATAGATAACTAACGAGGGAGAAGTAATAGACAGAAGAGCAAAATTAGAGCTTTCTCTTTCGCGGGAATCTAGGGGAGAAAGGAAACGCACAAATAATTGAACCCAAGAGTATATTAGCCCATGTATCTCGGGGTAAACGAATAAATCCCTAGTATGAAACACTTGTGCTGGGGAGGGGTGGGTGACGAAGGGAAGAGAGAAGGGGACAAGCGAGCGGCACCACAGTAACTCAAAAAAAAAGAAATTTAGCGGAAAAAAAAATGCGGGGAAAAGAGATTTACGCCAATTGCAAGAAACTGTCAAAAACAAACTACCAGAATTGCAAATTGAGGGGGGGGTGGGCCCTCAACACATAACGAAAAAACGAAGATGGAAAGAAAGGATATTAGTGACGCATACGCACTAAATGCACAAGTGAAAAAAAAAAGGAAACATGGAGACACACCCCCGTGTGTACAATAACTCCTTAATTAGAAAAGACTAGTGGGATATCTTAGGTAGACGCCACCTTAAAGCAAAGGGGGGTGTGGGAGATCTCTCCTTCACGACCGAAGGGAGAAAAAAAAAAGTTAAACTATTATGTCAAAAGTTTACGTGAAAAAAACAACCCAGAGAATTTGGGAAAAGAGTAAAATCGAAAAGGAGGAAGGGGGGGCTGAGATAACACGCAGGAAAAAACAAAGAAAAGACCTCAGGGGGCCTAACTGGAAAGGCGGCCGCAACTGGGCTTAGGAAAAAAAAAAAAAGCTCACAAAACCTCGACCTTGTCTCCTCGAACTGCTCTCGAGCTGTCCCAGGGGGCAAGGCCGTTCATCACTCTGAAAAAAAAAGCCGAAGCCGGGGGGGCACGCCTTTTCGACTCGCAAGGAGCGGACTGGGAGGAGAGCAACGACCTTTAAACTTTTAAAGAAATAAGAGCAGGAAAAGAAGAACTCTTCTAATGAAATTATTCAAAGACTTGAGATAAACCTCAAAAAGCCAGGGACACTGAGGAAAACTAAGGGAAAAACAGGGATGGGGGCCGCGAGATGTCGCCAACGGGTGGGGGGGGGGAAAAAGGACGAAGAGGCGGCCCGGAGAGCGGCCCTGTGCCTCAAAGTCTGAAAGGGAAAAAAAAGGCGATCCGTTCTACGGCTTTAGCATGGCGCTAAAGAAAAGGGAAAGAAAGGGGGGGAAGGTCGGCAAGCAATCGCGGTTCCAAGTGGGGGAAAAAAAACCCGCAACCAATGGGTGTGCAGCTTCATCGAAGGAGAAAACAAAAAAGAAGCGAGCACAATGCTGGTTTCGGGGAAAAAAACAAAAGAGGGGCCCTCGGGCCGTAAAACTAAGGTTGGAAAGTATACTTATTGAAACATGCTAACTCGAACTACGCGTGGAGAACCGGATCCCAGGAAAAGAAAATTGGTAGCACGAAAGCGGTCCCTCAGGGACGAAGGAAAATGAAAGGAAAAAAAAACAAAAAACGTGAGCCGTTCGCGGACCCAACAGACTACGTTAACTTCTTTCAATTCTCACCCGCAGGGCGGCACGTAAAATTGTAAAGAAAAGGAGGGGAAACTGCCAGAAGCCGTGTTGGTTCCTGGAGAGAAAGACAGAAGGGGCAAGTAGATCAGGTCCATAAAATTCCTATCTGAAGAAGATGCTGGGCATCCGCTTCCGCTGTCTTCCAAATTTCCCACCTCGTGAAAGGGAAAGGGGTCCAAGAAAAGTACGCGGAGAGGCAATTCCTGGGCGGGGGAAAGGGAATCGAAAGGGGAACGCCTGGACATGCTGTGCTAAACGAATGAAACGACTACAAGGGAATCCGGCAAGGGTTGATCAATAGCTGGGAAAGAAGGGGACTAGTTGGGGGAAAGAAAAAGCTGTGGAGGAACGCAGCGAACAGGGCGTCCACGTCAACAGGGGTCAGGAGGAAGCCCAGGAGTCGTGGGGAGAAAAAACAAACATGAGGGGCTATAAGGTGGCGGACTAAGGATTACTACCGAGAAAAGAAAGGTCCCATCCTTTATGGGACACACGGAATGTGAGAAAAGGACGAAGGGAAAACATTATGGGACGTAAGCAGTAATTAGTGGGAGACATCCCAAGGGAAACATGTGTCAAACTTACTAATTGGAACCGGGGGGTAAGAAAAGGCTCCGAAAAACGAAGTCATTTCGGAAATACGCGACGCAGGGGTGGAAACATAACAGCTAGGATTTAAGGAAAGGGTGCCTCATCGATGAAACAGAAAAACGGAAATTCCGCAAAGGAAAGAAAAACAGTGGCAGACATCTGACTACTTGTCGCGGGGGAGTAAAAAAAAACAGGAGGGAATCTCTTGGGTTTCCATCTGCAATATAGGTTCATGGGTTTAGTCAAGGAAAAAAGGGCTAGGATAATGGAAAAAATGGATATGCTATCACTAGAAATCTAATATCTCTTGGAGGGGAAAAAAGAACGATTGGCAGGTGAATTAAATAACATGATTTCACCATTTCTAAGTGTTTTAGGGGGAGGGGACTGTGTAAAGGGAAAGGTGGATCTATGGACCAAAAAAGTCTTAGAAGGGTTCGAAACTTTGGTTTATCTGAAAAAGGGGGAGGGGTGAGAGGGAAATGGGGTTAATCCTGTTCAAATCACAGATGCCAAAAAGAGGGGATACCGGCTGGGAACTCGAATCCGAGAGTTTAATTCAAATTTCCAAAAAAAAAGAACACTAAGATTGAAACAATTAATGGACAGGGCAAAAAAATAAGGTGCCTTTGGGGGCCAAAAGGGGGAAAAAACTACGGGGAGAACTTTAGATAAGGTTTCAAAGCATACGTTTGAGATGAAAGGACACGAAGGAGAAAAAAAAAAGGAAGGGAAAAGAAGAAAAGGACGTAGCTTTGGAAAGAGAAAGGGGGCTAAAAAATGCAGGAATACACGCGGAAACCAAGGAAAGTCAGGTGTGGGGAAACCATTGTGGAGTAGGGGGACTCGGTATTTTAATTTTGTGTGTGGTTCTATAAATTAATAGAAAAAGGCTTATGTAATTTAGGAAAGGGTTAAGTTGACCTTGGCAAGAGGAAAGTAATAGAGGGGGAAAAAAGGAAGGAAAAAGGAAAGAGGACACACCATCTTATTCAAGACAGTACTAAAAAAGAAAAACCAGGAATGCGAACAACGACTTCAATCTAAGACTAAGAGTAAAGATAAAAAGGGAGGGAAATGATTACTAAAACAAAGTTCGAAAATTGGGGAAAGAATGGGGATTTGAACATCAGAGGAGAGAAGAATAAGTTAGTTTCCAGTGGCGAAAAGAAATACGAGAAGGGGAGGGAGATCCCTGAAAGAGAATCACATTAAACGATCTGGGTCGCTGTAAAAAAACTATAGGAAGAAGTACCGGACAAATAGTAGGTCAGGAAACCAAGAGTATAGGCCATGTAATCGTCCGGGCGAAGAAAAAAAACGGGGGGCTGTTTGTTTACCGAGTGAGAAACGGAAGAAAATGCGACACCAGGAAAGACCGGAGCTTTTGCGTTGAAAAGGGGCGTCGAGTGGCCACATGGACGGGGAGGAGGACGGAGAGACGGCCATTATTAAGTTTGATCAAAGGCGCAAAAGACGAACTTGGAGAATATGAAATATTGACACCATAAGCACGAGAATGAAGGACTCAGTCCGCCATGGAGGGCGAAAAGAATGTACCAGAAAGAAGGCCTGGGGGGAGGCCGACTCGGTTCACATAAGAAAGAGAAGCCACCGGGCAAAGAATTGGGGGGTCTTTTACCGACACCGGCCATAATCCAATTGACTCGCCGTGGAAATATAGGGGAGGCGGAGCACCCCAGGTTTGCGAAAACGGAAGTTAGAGAGGAAACTATTGGAGAAACGCAGGGACTAGCCAGTCGGCCTAAGAGAAAAAAATGTGTGAACCCCGTAAAAAGAGGGGGGGGCCGGGCGAAACGGGAAGAGCACAGAAACGAGGAAACCTTGAAACCTCGCGTACTCTGATCGCCTATCTTTCTCCATTAGGAAAAAATGTGGGGGAAACCTGGCTGGCCCTCGCCGACGGGGGAAACGCAGGTTCGTCGATCGCAGCATTCACGAGCCAGCGCTACTGCGCAAATTCGCGGTGGCGTCTTCGGAAGTCTGCTCGAAACGTAGACGGAAGTCGCGGTAAGGAGTGTATATAAAGCGCAACGCTTCCTGAGGAACATGTGCCAGAAGGTAGGTCTGGGGGTTTGACTAAGCGGTTCGCCCACCCAGGTGGGTGTCTGGCATTCCCTGGGGAACCGGAAGGGGGGGGAAAGGAGACGGCCTACCTCAAAAAACAGGTGCGGTCCATGTGGAAGTAAGGGGGGATCAAAAGCTGGCGGCCGTCGGTACGGAGAGAAGGGGATACCGACGGGGGGGAAAGTCTGGGGGGAAGGAAAGGCCAAAGGTACCCTGGGGGGGGTAGACTCCCGCAAACAAGCCAGGTAGGGGGGGGTGGAGCTGATATCTCAACCCAACTGGAGGGGATAAAGACACAGGAAAAAGATTGTTTCTAGCTAAAAAAACCCAGAAAAAAGGGGGAGGCCCAGTGCGAAACCATTCCGTCGTATCTTAGTTTCCATGATACTCAGGGTGAGAACCGTATCCACAGGCCTTACCGAAAACCCTGTGAGCACGGCCAATCCCTGACCACAAAAAAAATCTGTCCTCGGAAAGAAAAGGAAAGCAGGGAAAAAACCGATCTTATGAAACCGCCAAAGAACGGGGGGTGTTCAGAAGAAGGACCACTCTATGTTAGTAAAACAACTTGGAACTTGATCCGGCCAGCCCGACATTCTAAGAGGATCGAGAAAATCTGAGGGCCGACGAGGCTGCCAAGCCAAAAAAGGGTGGCCGGCGGGGCCAGGACTGCTAGGAAGGGAAGCGGTCCCAAAGAACTTGAGCCTGCATGAACCGGAGACGCTCCCCAAGCACTGAAAAAGAACATCAAGGTGGTAAGGGTGGGGATCGCAGCCAGTGCGGAGAACGGGACGGCTTGTTTCAGGTCCGAACGGGAAAAAACCTTAGTAGCTTAGAAATGGCGCCGTCCCTCGTTGTGGGAAGGGGAAAGCTCCGGGGAGGAAATGAGAAAGTAAGAAATTAAAGAAAGAACGTAATTACTAACATGATGTAGTAACGCAAGGGAAACTTCAAAAGACCCGGAGGCCGAATACCCCCAATAGGCTATAAGGGGAAAGAGAACAATAAGTCCCCAAGTTCCTTATGATGAGGAATCAAAGGTATCCATGGCGGGAAAGTGGGATATAAGTTGCGGGGTAACTAAGAAAAAAAAAAAATGGGGAAAGCAGCAGCCGGTCGCGTGGGTGAAACGCGAAAAGGGCCTTGAAGTCCGTGACCAGCCTGCAATGGGGTAATCTAAGCAAAGAGGCGAAGAAACAAACCTTCTACGGATTGAGTCCCGTGGGTGACGGGATACCAGTCTAATCCGTCAAAAAAAACAGAACAGACCAAGGACATCGAAAAGAACGGGAAGGGGCGTGTATTTTCGAAACCTATATGAAAAGTCTTGGGGGACTCTATACATTTGGCCAGGTTAAGGGGAAAGGAAGGGGACTCAAAAAAAGAAAGTGGAGGAAAAGTTATCGGTAAAAAGAGGCAAGGAGATACTAATCGTATTATCTCAAGGGGGGACAAGGCATAAAATTAGGTCAACGGAAAAGAGGAGTAAAAAAAAGGGTCCCAAATTTGCGGACAGGGGTTTAAAGGAACGGGTCTATTATGTAACTATTTGTTGAAGGGACGGGAGGAATTAGATTCAGTCTTATTTTGGGAAGCAGCCAAGGGTGGTTAGACTTAAAGGAGAGGGGTGAGGAAATTATTTTTAAAATAGACAAATAGAAAAAGAGCACTGACATACTTAGTACTAAAACGGAGTAAAACCTGGAAGTGTTAATGAAAGGAAATAACACAGGGAATAAAATGTGGGGGGGGAAACGGCAAAAATAAATGCTACCCGGGAAGTAATACAGTTTGGCAGGGATGCAGGGCTCTCCTTGAAGTGAAAGGAGACTGGAACTGAGAAAGGGCAATCAACAAAAACGAAGGAAAAGAGAAAAAGAACCGACGAATTGACCTAATAACTTTTCCACTGTCACACGGGGAGAATTGCAACTGAAAGAAAACTATCGGGATTGTTTAAACACTTTCCAGTACATTGGGGAAAAGGGGGAGGAGCAAGGTATTTCGTTGGGGCTTTGTGTACTATTGGATTACCTTGGAGTCAGGATAAAGTTGAGTAGGCACTGAAAAAATGGAGAGTCCTTTTTACATTATTAAAACTTAAGAATGCCATCGCGCCCAAACTCTTCCGGGGTTTCCTAACCAGCAAAATGACGAAACCCCAAAATCAGGCATATCATCCTTAGCCGTAGTCGTCAACGAGGGAGAAGGGACCGAAGAATTCCTCCCTGGAAAACTTAGAAAGGTGGAAAGAGTTTAAATTTGGGGAATCCTCTTTTCAAATCTGCACATACTTTGTGGGAGGGGGAAAAGACAAAGAAGAGAAGAGGTGGCGTTGACGACAATAGCCTGGAAGTCTAAAGATAAAAAAACGAGGTTTTCGCTGTAGCTATCATGCAGGAACTTGACTCATTGGCAGTACCCAGAGGGGGCAATGTTATAAAAGAGAAAAAAAAGCGCACGTCTGAAACTGTTTCTGGGCTGGTGTGGGGGCTAAGCTTCAGGCGATGCGCACACCAACGTTACTGAAAGAAATATGTCAAAACGTGGAAAAAACTTGCGTTGTCGGGGGAAAAACACTTGCTGGGTCCCAGACGGGAGCCGACCAAAGGATACTGTAATGAGGTGTGAATCACATAGTTCGCTAACCGACGAGTCTTGGAGAAAAGAATGTAACTGAGGGGAGGGGAAATCACACTATCATTCTCCCGGCTCAGTTAAAACAGGGGGGCACAGCAGCCAAATTGCAGTAAGTAATGGAAAGTGGGGCGAGGAAAGAAGTTATAAGAAATACCGCCACCTTATCCACGAAATGGGTAGCCACTCGGCACGATCCGCCGGGAAGATATAATTGAGGGAAAAAGGGTTTCTTTTAAGGTTCGGAGAAACCGCCAGAGAGTTTTGGGGACGAGTAGAACCGAGCGGTAAAAGGAGATGGGAACGCAATCAAAAAAACTAAGCCCCAGGGTACCGGGGACTAAAGAAGGAAAGGGGAAAAATCCCAACGGTGGCGATCAGCCCCCGACTCAACAAAAAAGGGAACTAGGGAAAAAAAGCTACATAGCCGAGCTGTCTCATTGCAATGCAGGGCAAAAGGGGAAAACACACCGGGCCGAGGGCGAATTGCCCCGAACAGTCCTTTTGAAAAAGGGCAAAATTGGGCAGGCATGGAGCACTGCTCGGCCATTCGCCGTTGCGAGCCTAAAACCAACGGTCAAGCCTGGCCCGGCTTCATAAAGGAGTCTCGGGACGCTTAGTAACCGTCACGAAGGGACACAAAGGGGGTGCGCTGGGTCCGCGACGAAAAAAAAGTTTGGTTCGGTGGGGAGGCATTCGAGAGCGGTACTGTTAGAGCGTACTTTTCTACAAAGGTTCCATGGCCTGTTGTTCAATTCTCCACAAAAGGCCGGTGAAATGGACGATAATAAGTAGAAAAAAAAAGAAAGGGTGTGAGGAACATAGAGGTAACCGGGGTGTGGGGAGTCTTAAAGGGGGAGAAATACAGGGATTTGGTGCAGGAGAGAAGGCTCGCTCTCTCAACAACAAAAAAAGAGAAAGCGCTCTCACACCACATCAAGTTTTTCTGGGGAGAGAAAACCAGGGAAAAGGGGGGGGAAACAGTGAAGCCTACACTCCCTTTCGTCGGGGATAAGGGGTATCACACTAACGCCGTCACGCAGTTAGACTAAAAAAAAAAAAGGGACCGCACTGGCCAGGTCCGAACTCAAGAAAAAAACCGGTCAGAGGAAGATCAAAGACCCAACGTTTTGGCGTTGTGAACGCGGAAACACTAAAAGGGTTGCCTGAAAAGGGACTTTTACTACACCGCAGAGGGAAAAGTGTAGAGTACTTTGAAAAAGCGACGCCGTCTACGGGGTCAGGCGCCATGAAAAGGCAGACAGCACGGGTACAGCTGTAAGAAAAGGGGGGCAACTCTTGCCAGCCCGGCAGGTTCCCCAAAGCGGGAAAGAAGAAGGGCCCAAGAGAAAGAGAGGGAAAACGAGAAAGGTCGAGTCATCCTTTTGGCTGGGGGGCGGGAAAAAATTAATCCGCCGAATTAACGCTACGGGACCTGAGGATACAAGGGACTTGCGGAGGGGCACGGCTGGGTCTCAATGCTGGAAAATGAGTACCGAAACTTCCTCCCAAAAAAAGACGAGGGGGGAAACGTAAGAAAAAGGCTTCCCAGCCATGTAAAGACTTCCCGCGGATCGGCGGGGCGTTAGGAAAAAAAAGGAGGAAGTGGAATAGATAATCATATGAAAGAATCCTAACAGGGCCGGAAAGGAATGCTTAATGTGAAAACTGAAGAAAGGAGAAAACTGATCCCCGGCATTAATAGGATGGGGACTCAATCCGTATTTTTTCCAATTGGGGAAAAGTAGAAATTCCTAAGTGGGGAAAGGGGGGTCTGGGTAGGGGAACAGGGGCGTAAATCTCGAAAGAAGATTGGAGAAGAAAAGGACTACGGCGGTCCGTTTTTGCATCGCCGACGCCACGTGGGAAGGGGAGAAAATCAAACAAAACAAGTATAGTACGTGAGCGGCAGTGTACATTCGGGAAAAAAATATATACTCACTTGGTCCCAAAGAGCGTTATTTTTTTAAGTCATATAGTTTACACAGCGATAAGAGAAATTTCTAAGGGGGGGGGAAGAGGGGGAGATGGGTCTACTCATCGTATTCAAGAGACGGGACGCCAAGGGGGGAAAGAAAAGATTCAGTAGAATGCTTAAATCCAATTAGGGCAAGTGAGGAATTGGGGGGGTTGGAATTAGGAACTTAGGGTAGATATTTACTATTGAGCCAGATGCTTCTATCTGGGATTGGGTTGGAGCAGGGTCTTATAAAAATGCTTGATAAGGAAAGGTGTGGGAAGGAATGGAAAGGGTGGTGTCAAGCTATAGCAAGAGGGGGGGGGGGGGGGGGGGGGGGGGGGTACCATGTTTAAATAACTACGTAGCATAAACTTGGAATTCAACGAGAAAAGGAGGTTCGGGCCAAGTCGAAACAATTAAATAAAGGGGAATTATTGGGGGGGAAAGAAAAAAAGTGGACCTGTGTCCGCGTGTATAGAATAAGGACATAGGGGAAAATTATAGATTTCAAATCACGTGAGATGACCCTAACACGGGGCTCGCAAAAAACACAAAGGGAAAACCTTGGGGAAGTAGCTTATAAGATCTAATTATCCCAGCAAAACCTGTAGATTATGTTGGAGAGAAAGGGAATCAGGGTTTCCATGTCATTAATGGGGCATAAGGGGAGAAAGGGTTTGAGGTTATGAAGTAAACTTATCAGGATACTTAGACGTTTTATGGAAAGGGGGGGGGGGATAGCATGGGAATATGTACTAAAATTACTTAAGGCAAGAGAAAGAAAAAGGAAGCTAAGAATGCGTACAAAATCTACGACCATAGAAGAAGGAAAGGGAAAATAGGGGTACTAGGAATCAGAGACTTTAAAACAAATTACGAAAGGTTGAAAATAATGGGGGGGAAGGGGAGGGAACTCATTGCAAATAGACAATTGCAGTGGCCAAAAGAAAGAGATCCGAGAGGCATAGGGCCTTCTCCCTCCTCCCCAAAACACTCAGGGTCCGGCAAAGGACTTAAATCACGTAGACGCAAATAGAGGGCAGGGAAAACCCCGACGTAATAGGGAAAGGAGAACTGGGCGGAACCACAAGGAATCAGACGGGGAAAAAGGGTGGAAGGGGGTGGAGGGAAGGTCACTAGTGGCGCAGGCGGACTCCAAAAACAGCCATTATGGTTGTCGTGAAAACTCGTGACGGGTGGAGTTGAAAATACAAGAAAAAGGGGGAGGGAGGGTCTAAAAGATAGGTCCACTGTCGTAGTGGTAGGGAAAACCGCTGGAGCTGGAGAAATCCTTAAAAATTAGGGGAAAAATCTCCTATGCAGCGCCGGCAGAAAAAAAAGGGGTAACAAAGCCCCGGTGTAAAAAAAAAAGGCAGTAATTACGGACCGGGAGGGAAGATTAGGAATCTTAGTCGCGAACCGCACAAGGGTTTTCTTTTGGGGAAATACTCCGGCACGTCCGAAGGAAGGTTAATCGGGGAAAGGTTTGCGCCTAGTATGTTCGTAGTACGTTCGGAGGTAGAAAAAAAAGAGGTACGGTAAGGCATAGTATACCGTAGAAATCAGTGGGAAGAAAAAAAAACGATCCGTCAAAAACCAAAGTCGAACAAACATCTGTGGAAAACCGGCGAACTAAGAAAAGGAAAAAAGGTCCAGCAACCCACCAAAAAATCGACGTGACTCCAGGTAAGAATGCTCTCGAGCAAGGCCAGGCTGTGGGTGAACCCTGGACGCCAGGCAAGAGGGAACTGCCAGTTTCGTTCGTCAGGCAGCTATGTACCAAGTGGTGGACCAAGCTAACGGATAGCGGGGGCGATAGAGACTCAGGGAAAAGGCAGGAAGCCTGATTGGTTTGTGATAAGTGAAATACTCCCAATCCAAAAAAAACCGGGAAAAAACTGGAAGTAAGAAAGGGCACTAAGGAAAAAAAGGTCAGGGGGGGCTAAGTCGCAACTTTGTGGGGCGGATGAATCAGAAACGAGGGAAACGGTTTCCGGAGGAGGGGGCCGTGCCAAAACATTGAGGCAAGGGGGCTTTGATCCAGACTCCAGGGAGAGAAAAAAAGTTGAGAAATAAATAAGGGTAACTAAGAAACGTCCGCATCGAGGAGAGGGGGGACCCGCAAAAAACCGTTATTGGTTTGATGAAAGGGCGGG
>Ga0179593_1619882_pt1 | contig 27195 bp, 33 predicted proteins | sample CZODoug2_1_08_16_FD_185931 | JGI IMG/M metagenome (GOLD analysis project Ga0179593, IMG submission 185931) | Vadose zone soil fungal communities from Angelo Coast Range Reserve, California, USA - CZODoug2_1_08_16fungal (PacBio error correction) | ecosystem: Environmental > Terrestrial > Soil >...
ACAACCATTCAATGTTTATACACTCGATAAAGACGTCTTGGGAAGAAAGATGCAGGAAAAGAGAGAGTGAAGAAATCCTGGGGAAAGGCGCGGCCAGGGAAACGGAATAGGTGATCAAAGGGGAAGGAAACGGCAAGTCCAGGGGACTCAGGGCAAACTTGGGGGAGTCGGGGGCATAACTAAAAAGATTGCACTCGCCAAGGACAGGCCTAGACGCGAGGAGCAACTGGATGCAACCTAAATTGGCCGATTGAAGGGGGTAGCCCAGGGGGCACTCTTCGGAAAAAATAAAAAATACAACTACGCCCCGGAATGGCGCTGCGACGAGCCAAAAAAGGAAGGAAAAGTAATCGAAAGTGTCTATTCAAAGCCTGGTAGGACAAAGGGAGGGGGAGCTGAATAGACGAAAAAGGGCTTCGGACTTACGAAAGAACACCCTTACAAAAGATCCAACTCGCCTCTGGTTGAGTCATAAAATGAAAGAAAAGGGACTAGAGGACCACCGAAAAAGCTGAAGAAGGGAGCGTAAGGGTGTTAGAGCTCCCTGGGACTAGCCCGATCAACAATTCGGAAGAGACGCCACAATAAAGAATCCTTGTCGGAGAAAGTCGGCAAAGTTGTTCGGACGGGATATTTCAGGAAGGAAGGAGGAAGGTCGAGAGTAAGAAAAAACAAAATTTTCAACCGGGGTGCGTTCCGTCGAGGCCAAGAAAGGCCACACATGTGACCCGGGAAAAAAAAACTTTTGAATCCCGGGGAGCTCAGACTCGCTAATTGTCCTGCTATTAAGAGGGAAAAGATCGGGGCAGGAATTAAGGTTCCGGTGTCAAGGAAAAATAACTCGTGAGGGGAACGACGAGGGCCGAAGTCCGTTGGAAGGGGGGGTTGCTCAGTTCCAAGTCAGGAGGCTTGGAAAAAACGTCCTGCGAGAAGCCAGAGGCAAGGGACGGCGAGTTTCAACATGGGAAACTCCTTTCAAACGAAACCGGACGGTCCCCCGGTAAGAAATGGAAGGACGGACTGGGGAACGATGGTATAAGAAAAATCAGCACTTCATAATTTCGGGGTGGAACTTCACGACGATCCTTCCAAACCAGTACAGCGTAAAAGGCCGTACTGAAAGGAGCGAAGGGGCGTGGGAAGGGAAGAAAATTTCGGGCAAGAAGAGTCGGTTGGGGCCGGCGCCAGAAACGGCAGGATCACAAGAAAAGGGGCGCAAAAAAAATGGGAGACGGAAAAACCGGGACTGTTTCAGGTCCCGCCACTAGCTGTCAGACTGGAATGGGGGGAAAGTCGGGGATGGAAGTCGAACGGACAAAAAAAAAGAAAAGACGGCACAGTAGACATACGGCTGAAGGAATACCCAAGTGAAACCAAGTTCAAAAAAGGTGGCCAAGGAGTACCTTTGGGGGGCGACATGATAGTCGCTTTCTTGTCGGAAAAGGGAACTTTACGCCCGGCGCCAGAGGGAACGAGGCGATTGGGGGGAAGGATTCCCCGGGGAAATTAAATCGCCTGCGCTGATTGGGTCAGAGGTAGCGCGGAAAGCCCCTAAAAAACGATTATCTGCTTGGATCCTTTCGCCTAAAAACGCAGGGCCGCACTCAAAAGGGGGGAGGCAAGGGGGGGGAAACGACCGGGGAAGAGGTTCGTGGATAAATATTCTCGTTCACCTTCCAGGAAAGAAAGTTGAGTAGCCAGGTTATAAAAGAGGCAAAAAAACAAAAGGAAAAATTCAAAAGAAAGAAGAGGTCTTTAAGGGAAGGCGAATAGGTGTCAAACTACAGCGGAGTTCTGGGGAAAGAGGAGGCAATTGGACGCGCGCCAGGGGCTCCGGCTTCAGAAGTTAGGGGCATATATCGGAGAACAACGGCGGCCGCGCCGCAAAATCAACAGCGTCGAGCAAAATCGGGGGATGCAGGGGGAAGGTAAGAAAGTGACTCTCCTGACTCTCATGCGGAAAAGGGAAAGGACAATGCCGTGAATAGGAGGGAGAAAAATAAAAGATCAAAGAGAATAAAGGGGGCCTCCTTCCGTCGAGGAAGAAAGGCCGAGGGGGTGCGGTTAGTGAACCTGGGAAAAAAGGGCTCGGTAACGACTCGTGCGGGTGCGACAAGGTTGCTCAGCCGACAAAACTGGCCGGAGGTCCGGTATCGACTGGAGAGGAAGAAAATCAGGGGGAGAAGAAAAGAGCTAAGAGAATGGGAGGGGCACAATCTTCTTCTGGTCCCCTCAAAAGAGAGGAGACGCGTGAGTCGTTTGCAGGGTAGGGTGGACAGGGAGGTGAGCAGAAAAAAGAGAAAGAGATGTTCTGATTTGGGTGCTCTGAATAAACAGAGGGTAAACATTCTACAGCAAGATTACGGAGACAGTGTAGTGGGTGAATAGGTGGAAATTGAACACGAATTGGGGCCTCTCTTGCCTCGGCTTCTGCACGGAGCAGAAGGAGGGGGGGGGAGGTTATGAGGACGCCCAGTTGGGCTTGGACGAAAAGAAAAGGAAACCGGCAGCGGGTAAGGGGGTGACACTGTTTGACACGGTCACCTCCAGAAGACCACATCAACCCGATAGGAATGTATATAAGTCAGAACTGCGAAGGAAAAGGTAGAAAGACGATCATTGTTAGCTATAAGAGAAAGGGGGGAGCTAAAAGGGACATTACGGTCAAAAACAGGTAAAAGGAGAACGGACCAAAGTGAATGGGGCTGAACCGGGACGCGAGAATGGAATGGGAAGATCCCCCCGATTCCCGGGGGTAAGAAGACGTTACGACGGGAGGCTTTAGAAATCGAAGAAGGATGTGCAGTCGGGACGGAGAGGAAAAGAGAACACAAGCCAAATCCTCAGGGGCTTTCATGCGAAGAGGGGGGAAAATAATTCACAGGGAAAAGAAATGTGCCTTGGAAATGATGATCTGAGAGAAAAAAGGGACTGCAAAAGCGTGTCCGAAGAAAGAAAAGGGGCATATGGCCGCAGTGGGAATCCCTTCAACCTTGGGGGGGGACCTACCTAATGAACAACGTCGTCCTGACAGGTGTCAGAAGCCAGGGGGGGGGAGGAAGTGGGGGAGAGCTGCAGTCTGTCATCCTTGACCGGCTCCTGCGGATAAAGAGAAGCCATTAAAGAAGTCTTTAGGGGTGTTAATAAGTGTCTGCAGAGGAGGGGAATAATTGGCGCAGGAGGAAAGGAACCGAGCAGGGGCCTCTTTCCAAATTTTGAGCAGGGAAGCGCAAGGGAAGGTTAGCTTCGCAAAAGAGGGCCGCGAACAGCAGGAAAAAGTTGAAAAGCTGAAAGAAAAATTGCCAAAAAACCGTTTACAGAACGGTATAGCGGAGAGCTTTCACCTGCAGGTTTTTTAAAGGAAAATTCAAGGAAAACCGCGTCAGGCGCCAAAATATCGATTGGTGAGTGATATCACGGAGGCGGGGGGAACAGGGGAAAAGATAAAGTGCATTAGCCTTGAACTCGGAAAGGCCTACTCTTAGTCAGGAAAAAAAGGAGGAAGAAGCTGAAATCGCAACCTGAAAAATGCCAACGGGAGCTGGGAAAAAAAGAGAAAAGTGAAAAGAGGTGAAAAATACGGAAAGTGAGTCTAACGAAAAAAGGCTCCCACAATTCTTGGATACTTGTCGAAGTGGGGGGAGGGGCACCCTGAGAGAAGAATAAAGTCTGAAGGAAGGAGGAAAGCCTGGAGCGATGATGCGGCCTTTTCACCAGGGGGGGGGTGAATTGTCCAGGAAAAAAGCGTTTACATGCCAGACGAGAATAAGAAAAACTTCTGGGAGGGGAGCGATTGAACGAGGGCAGGACGCCGTCCTTCCACGTGTGGATATAAAAAAATATTGAGAAAGGGTGATCTTGATCAAAGGTCTGAAACCCTTGGAAGTATCCAACTCTGGACAGCGGGTGGACAGTTACAACACTGCGGTTTCAAAGGGTCACACTTTTCGAGCCTGGATGACGCACCAAACCTTCCTGTTTGTGAGCGGAGGAAGGTGGGGAGAACTGGAGAAAAACGGCTTGGCGAGCTTAAGAGGAGATATCGCCTCGTCTTAAATCCCTAATTTAGGGGAAGAAGTACTGAGGAAAAAGGGGGGAATGGATTTTTAAAGGAAACAATGGGGGAAATCCGAGGCAGGGAAGTTAGAGAAAACCGTTAGGGGTCCTAACCATCGAAATGCCAAGTGGCGGGGAAAGAAGGGGGACCTCACCATTTCAGGGTCCGGGGACGGGCTGATATAGCTGGGGGGAAAACGTCTATGGAGAGAAAGTATATGGCATCTGACAGAAGTTCGAGGGACGTCGCCTGGGGGAGTTGTCAGACAAATATCAAAAAAAGAGGAAGGGGGAAATTGCGAAAAGAAGGGAAGTTTAAAAGCAAGTCAGGCGATGATTAATTATGGTCCATACCAGCAAGAGGAAGGTCTAATCCAGAAAGGAACATTCTGGGACAAAAAAAGAAAAAATAAACCCCGGAAAACGGCTTAAAAAAAGGGGTTCGGGGGAAAGGGTAAAGAATTTGTGATCAAACTCACACAATCACCTGAAATTGAGAAGGAGGGAGATTGTCCGATAAGCACGAAAAAAGAAAAGGGCAAAAAAGGACGCTAGCAAAAGGGGGGCAATTGAAGAAGAGGGGGAAGGAGCCATTAGTCGAGTAGATCGTTTTTCAGTCAACCAAGAAAAAAGGCAGGCCGAAAAGATGGAAGGGACGGAAAGGCGAGGTATCCGAAAACGTTAGGCCGTCCGAAAGAAGCCCATCATGTGTCAGAAAGGGAGCGCGGAATGGATGGGGGGCGCATACATCGAAAGAAAGCAAAAAAAAATCGGAGGAACATTTAAAAAGCGAAGGCGACGAAAAAGAAAGAAGGAAGTTTGAATAAAGCAAGGAATCCAACGACAGGCAAAGGGTGGGAAAGGAGAGTTTATGATGAAGTGAAGTTCAGGGGGGGAAGGGGCGTCGTAAAAAACTGAAGATAGGGTACGAGTGTCGGAGGGGGGGGGGGGGGGGTTTCCGTTGGGGAAAGGAAAAAAACGATCAGAAAAAGGAGGCGCAAAAGAGGGGGGGGTTATCGGGAGGAAGCGACCAGGAAGAGAAGCGCGGATAAGGCGCCTGAGAAGAACTGATTGAGGGGGGAAGCGATAAGAAGAAACCAGGCAAGGTAGTCGCGGGGAAGGGGGGGAACGACCTCGCAGAGGCTTTTAAAAAGATTATTAGGCCAAGACTACACGGGGGGGGGGGGTCTTCTAAAAATGGAAAAATCGCACAACGGGGGGGAACGGAAAGGGAGAAAGACTACCTCTGGGATGGAAGTACGCTTTGCGAAAGAAAAGGTCAACAAAAGATGCTAGGGAGGGGAAAAATGAGAAAGGGGTTTGAAAAATACCTAAGGGGGCCAAAATAAAGAAGAAAAAGAGGGAAGATCAGGAAACATTGATCCGAATCTAGCTCCTGGGTATAGGGAAAAGGGAACAACGTCAGGGAAAAACGCTACAGATCTCGAGGAAAAGGAAAAAAGGAAAAACGTCAAGTAGGAACATAATACTTCCCGAAGGGATGGGGAGGTACTAAGGGGAGCAAAAAAGCTCCTAAAGACTCTCAGGAGAAAAAAGAAAATCCACAAATTGGGAGGGGGTATTAGAGGAGTGCCATCAAGTCTGAGAAAAGTTATTTCTTCGCTCGGACGGGAAAAAGGGGTAGAAGAAGGCTCAAAATCCGTGTTTGGGGCTGGGATGCTTGCGACCTGGGGGAGAGGCTGGCGAACCTAAAAGGACGGAGAGAACAGGGCGGAAAACTCGGGGGCACCAAGGGAGGTGGGAGAAGGAGAAGCGGGAGGGGAGGTCTGCTTCTGCATTTAAAATCGGGGAGAAAAATTTCCAAGGGAAAGAAAGAGTCTCCGTAAGCTACAGAACAATAAAAGCCCCACTAAATCCGGAAAAAAGGACCACACTTTGGACCTTTTGGAGACTGGGGGTGGGAAAAGGAGCGTGCTTGCGAAAAAAAAATAGGAAAGAGGAAGACGTGAAAAGGGGGGGCGCGGAAAAGAAGGGAGAAAGTCAGAAAAACCTTTGAAAACGGTGAAAGCCGTAAGTTTTGGGACGAAAATTTAGTAGGGGGGCTACTAGGGGGGAAGACGGAAAATTGCAAGGGAAATAGCTAGAGGGGTTGCCTCGTAAAAGCATGGGGGGGAAAACGGATGGGGTTCTCACCACTGAAAAGGGGACACGTCAGGAGAAGAGTCGAAAAGCGGAAAGGGGGGGTTTTGTGAGGTTGAAAAAACATAAAAGGAGGAAACGACTGGAGAGAGGAACGATCCGGTAAGGAGGAACCGGACAAAGACTCAGGAAGAGAGCACTCAATGGATCAAAGCCCGAAAACGAAAGTATGGTGGGGAAGGAAAGATCTAACTGGTGGGCCAAAAAGAAAAGGGTGTACGTTTCAGAAACACGACCAGGGGAAGCGAAAACTCTGAAGGACGTATAAGAGATCCGGGAAAGTTCTTTACGAAAAAGGAAATGTGCTTGGGAGAAAGGCTCTAGCAGGAGAGCATCAGAGGGGGGGGGGATTTTCGGGAAAAAACAAACACAGCGCAAAGGCTTAGGAGGGTTTCATATTCAAAGGAGGAGAAAAAAAAGTTTTCAATGGGGAAAAAGCAGTTCCAATTGGGGCAAACCAGAGGGGAAAGGGGGGGGGGATGTAAAAGCATAGAACGCAGGTTCACGAACGGAGAGAAGGAGACCATTCAAGAAGAAATTTTGTCTCAAAAGAAATGCTTTCCTCAAGGTCGGAGAAAGGTTGGAAACCTGGAACAGGTGGTTCAAGCGTGGAAGGACTCTCAAAGAGAGAAAAGGGGCGTGGGTATAAGGAGGACGCGGAAGTTCTTCGGTAGAATCTGCATACTCAAAATCGCAGAAGGGAAAAAGTATTGCGAAGTGCTAAGCGATCGTCTGAAATACGCAAAAAGATCCGTGAGGGGGGGAGTTGGGAAGGGAGGGAAAAATTCCAAAAGGGGGATAAAACGGAAATTATGGTTGAGGAGAGGGAAAGTTCCGACGTCACAGCTAGGCCAACTTTGGGGGATAAAAGATATCATTCCTGGGGGAAGACCTCCCGGGAAAGGGAAAAACTCGTTTTTTGGAAAAAGAGGGAAAGAGGGTGAAGAAGGAAAAGGAGGAGTAAGGGAAATAGACTTAAGAGAGAAAGTTTTATTAACCAGGGAATGGTGATATTCCAGCAACAAAAAAGAGGAACAAGGAGGGGAAATTCAAGGACCAATCGGAAAGAAAACCTTACGCGGGAAAAAAGTCCGTTAAAGGAAAGCAGGAATCTGAAAGAAGGAAACATCCCTCTGGTATGAGAGAAAAGGTATCTGGTCAAAATGAGAGGAGGCCGCGGATAGGTGAGAAAAAGGAGGTCAAGAGGGGGGGAAAAGGAAGAGGAGCGAAGAAAAAAGGCTATAAAAAATTGGGGGATAGGGGGGGGTCGCAAGGAACTACAACAAAAAAGGCACGACGAAAAGAGAGGGAAGTATGCAAGGAGGGGGGACTATGATCAAAGGAGAATGAATTGAACTGGAAGGCCTGTAGGAAAAATGCAGAGATTAAGGAGGGAGAAGATACCATCGCACCGGCAACAACATATCGATTTGCGAGGGGGGGGGGGGGGAGAAAACATGGGAAAAAGAAATACCGCGAAAACCGTAAAAAAGGGGAGGGGAGAACAAAAAGGAGGGAGAGGCTTAAAGAAAGAGTTTTCTTGTCATGAGGACTTTGGTGAAAGGAAAATTCACGGAAAGGGAAAAGAGGCCGCTGGTTGAAAGGGAGCATTCACGGGGGAGTTCGCGAAGAAGCAGCAAGGGAAAGGGGCTGGTTGTATCTCGAAGGGGAAGAGCCGTGAGAAAGAAAGCGAGGAAAACTTCTTGCAAGAGGGACTAGGGAGAAAAAATGCGAAAAACCTTTCGAAGCTCGGTCAGAATGATATGGGGAGGCCTCTCTAGGCGTAGAGGAAACCGCCTTAAGGGCGAGGCCGGACCGGGGGGGGAAGGGAAAATGAAATCGAAAGGAAACCATTTCGGGGGAAAAAGAGTAAACAAAGAGGAGGGGAGGAAATTTTGCTTCTGAAAGAGGGCTAATTTGTCCAAACGTAGGGGTAATCGCGAAGGAAAAATTATTCTGAGAAGACGGAGGAAAACGGCCAGCAGTTTAGGGACCACGGTGTCATAAAGAAAAAAAGCGTTAAGAGGAAGATGCGAGAAGGTAAAGTTTGGGGAAAAGCAGTTGAAGAGGGCCGGGGGGGGGGAAAAACCCGCACGTCTAGCTCACCGGGGGAGAAGGACAAGTCGGGAAAAGGTTACCAAAGAGGGGAAAACCAATAAAAAGTCCAAAGAAAAACCCCAAAGAGGGGGAAAAAGAGGACGAGATTGAGGAAGGGGGGAAAATGGTAGGAAAAGGAAAAATCAGAAAATCAGGGAAGAAAAAAGGCGTTTTCATTTTGAATTCAAAAAAGACGACATCCTGCCCAAAAGGAAACAACAAGGCCAACGAAGACCGGAATCAAGAGAAGGAGAGTGGAGGGGGACGAAAGATGAGGGAAACCATAAAGAGGGGGAAAAAGGGAAACGGGATGAAGGGAGAAAATACCGGAGAGCGATCCAACGGAGAGGTTACCTGAGGCGAAAAAAAAACGTTCCTGGGGGAGGGGGGGGCAAAAAAAAATCTCACTTTGAAGGAGGGTGAAGGGGGGGTGCTGGGCCATCCAGCGATAAAAAAGTTAGCAGCAAAAAAGAAAGAAAAAAAAAGAAGGGGAATCGAACAAGGGGTAAGGGAGAACTCGAAGGCCGGAAAAAGGGGTGGCAATCATGCAGAAAGACCCAAGAAGACAAATTTTTTGGGGGGAAGGGGAGGAAGTGAGGAAAATATTGGCAAGGCAAGGAAGCAATCAGGTTAAAAGGACTTTGGTGCCGTTGATTCAAATCGACGAGTAATCGGCTCGAAGGGGGGGTTCGGGAAAAGAAAGCGGAAAAAGCCGTTGGATCGGCAAAACCTGAGATGAAAGTCAGGGAAGCCATTTTTTCAGCAGCGACTCTAGTTCTGGCCGGGAGGAAAGGGCAGAAGCGCGGAAAAAGGGGGGGGGGCGAGGGGAGTTTTTGAAACGACTCCGGGGAAGGAACTTTGACGCAAAAGAGTCGCAGGGCACTCTTGTGGGGAACCTTGGGGGGGAAGAAAAAAAGGGTCTCTCCACAACGGAGTTAGAGGAAAACGTCGATATAAAGTAAACATTCAATCCCAACGCAATGTGTCTGCTTTAAAACCGGGAGAGAAATAGGGGAAACAAACGTTCGAGGGTACAAAAAAAAAAAAAGCCGACAAAACACTGGCGGGCAATCTCGGGAAGACTTACATATCAGAGAGCGCAGGCTAAAAGGGAGGCCTCTCTACTGAGAACCAAGGAAATCCTATACCCAAAAGAGGGTAAAAAAGAGCGCGACGCTGGTAAAAGCTCTAAGAATCGCGAAAACTTCTCCCCATCTTACAATTGAGAGTAACAGAAGGACTCCGAAAAAAAACTCCGAAAGAAGGGAAAACAATGCCGTTTGGCGGGGGGGTTTCTTATTAGGCAGTGTTCTTGGCAAAAAACGATATGAGAGAAATTCAGCGGGAAGAATCTCGTTGAAAGGGAAGGATCGCTTCAGCTACGGAGAGTTTTTGGGGCAGGGGGAGGAGGCGCTACAGGGGGAAATCGAGACAAACGCGAAAAAAACAGAGGACTCGTGAAATGCTACAAAGGAAAGGAGGTGCTCGACACAGAGCTACATCGAGGGACAAAAATCAAAATGGCATGGCCGGGACTAGAGGGGGAAGGCCCAAACGAGCACGACTCAGGAATGGGGAGAAAGCAAAGAAGTCTGAAAGGGGAAAAACCGAGCTACGGGGAGTCCCGGGGGGGGGTCTCTGTGGGCCTGTGCTTTAAAGGTTTGGGCAAGGGCGTGACAAAAATTAGAAAGGGGGGGGGGGGCAGGGGACATCTGACTCAAAAAAGCTAAGGGGAAAAACTGGAACGGAAGGAAGACAAATTGGGAGAAGGGGGTTGGTTGCGGACGGTGTTGAGGAATAGGAATGTCCGAAGACCTCAAGGGGAGGGTCCTTGAAGAGAGAAAAGGATTTATTGAATAGCTCACAGAATGGGGGCTGGAAAAACTTATGACAAGGGGCTCAATCTTCGAATAGAAAGAGGATAGTTTGATTTAGTACCCCTGGAAAAAAGACACCGGGGTTCACCTACGGGGGAAAAGATGAAAGGGGGAAGGATCGCGAGGACATTCATCAGGAAAAAATTTCACGAAGGGAGGATTCACCTCAAGGGATCAAGAAAGAGAGGATTGGGGAGTTAAGGAAGACATTTGGGAGAGGGACTGGATTTTTCGAACTACCAGGGGGGGGGAATTCGAAAAAAGGAGCCCTGATCGAAAGAAAAGTAAATCGAGGAACTTTGCCGAAGAGGCAGTACGACAGAATTCTGGGTGACATAAAGAGGCAGCAAAAGGGGCGCGATGATTGGAGCCATTCTATTACAATGAGATCACAAACAGGGAAAGATTTAGAGGAGAAGGGGAAAGGAAAAAAGGTGTTGAAAGGGCGAGGCCGTGGGGAAAACCGCAGTTGAGTTTACTTCACGTACAACAAGGAGCCAGAGGTGGGAGTAGATGGAGGTTGGGCAAGCCTAGAAAAGGAAGAAGGAGGCACCGGGGGGGGATCTTCCGGAACGCAAAGTCAAAACTGGTTTTCTCAAAGAAAGTTGGACGAAAAAAGGGGATGAAATCCTTGGGGGGGAAATCGTGACCGCGCCATCGGAGTCGTAGTTTTTGGCCGGGCGCTGTCGCAGAAAAGGTCTTCCATCAGAGGAAGAGCTAAAAAACTTACAGTAGAGAATCAAACAGGAAAATGGGGGAAAGGGGGGGGGGCCCTTGCGATCGCGGAAAATCTGCGGAAGAAGCACAATGAAGAGGGGGGGGAGCGTGCCTCATGGGGAAGTCGAACGAATTAAAAAGATTTTTATCGGGCTCAGGGGGGGGGGGAGGTAGCTTGCGCTCACGACTGGGGACCGCGTCACGCTGGACTGACACTTTGGAGAGACCGAGAATGAAAAAAAGGCAGAGAAAAAAAGGAAGTACCGAAAGAGAGGGTATGGTGCCTTTAGAAATTTCAGCTTTCACCTGAAGGGGGTTTAACGGAAGAGGGGCCCATCCCGGGAAAAAAGAAGGGAGGCATAAGGGAGGAAAGAGTTGGGGGTGAGGGGACACAACAACGGAATATAAAATCATGGGGGGGAGAATACGATAGATTACTCCTATTGGAAAGGACGCGGCGGGGCGAATGGATTCTTTAACCAAGAAAGGGAAGAAAGAGAAGAGGTAGGAGAGAAATAAAGGCCAAAGGTGGGGGCCAGGGAAAGAAGCAGGGGGAAATTGGGTAATCAAAGTGGAAGTCAGAATTGGAAGGACGGAAAAGTCGTGGAAGCGCACAGGCGCTAAAAAAGAAAAGTGGAAAGGAAAAAGGGGTAAGGGAAATGAAACCAAAAGACCCCGGAAAAAGAAAACTGAAGAAGCGCCACTGGGTGGAGATGGCAGAAGTATTGAACGCTATAGCAACTGAGAAGAAAGGATGGGACATGGGAGAGGAATTTTAAGGGCAAGGCAAGGAATGTCAAAGGAGCAAATGCGCGACCAAAGCGGACCAGAGTAGGCCAACTACAAATGAAAAGGGGGGGGCGGTGAAAAGAGGTCCCCACCTTCCATGAAAAAAACAGATCTTAAGTTACGAACTGTCTAAGTAAGCGGATTCAACAATCAATTTCAGGAGGATTGGAGGACGGGGGAGAGGTCGGCCGTACGCGGCAAAAACCGTGCAAAGATTCTCCAACTAGAGGGACGGGGTTTGAACGTGCCAAATTCACTGAGGGACAACTGGGGGGAGGGAGACACCGAACATCACGCGCCTTCCTGCGGACCTGGACAGGTGTGGGGGACTCAGCGAAGTGGAAAGGAAGGGAAAAAATCGATCAATCGCTATCTAAAGGAAGGAGGGAGAAGAATACGAATTTTCCTTGTCGAGCGCTGCGGCCACCGGTCATTTCAGGAGAGGGGGGGGTATTTTCAAGAAAAGAATCCGATGTCAAAAAAGGAACGGTCCCAGGGGGGGGGGGGAGGCCCGTTGATAATTTTCACGCGGTAAGAAAATGAAAAAAAGCTTATCAGAACCAAAAGGAGATCGGGAAAATAAGGAAGGTTTCTTTTCGGGGGAGTATAAGTTTAGGAGCTAAAATTCGAGGGTTAAGGCGACGGGGGGGGGGAGTCGAGTACCTTCTTAAGGCAGATCGCCAATGAAAGGTTTAAGGAATCAGGGAGGGGGGGAAGTCCTAGAGAGTCCCTTTCGATGCTACTATGCAAAAAGGCGGGGTCCCTGGGGGGGAAAGTTGAAAAAAAGAAAGTAAGGGAACGAGCAAGGTAATTAAATACACAGCACTCTAGCCTTGCTAATCCAAGTCCGGTCGTTAAATCTCAGGGTGGAAAAAAGGGAGAAGGACTACGGAAAACTAAGAAAGGATTCCGGTTGAAGAGGGGGGGGCTGGAAAGGTTAGACGGGGGAAAACCTAGGGTATCAAAGGCATCATCACTGAAGGGGGGGCTACTGGAGGAGGGGTGCGAATCGGACTAGCACTACATGGGCCCAACCAGGTAAAGCAAGTCAAAGAGCAAAAGTATAAGCAGATCGCTGCTTTAGAAAGGGTAAGAAGTGGAGATTTCTCGAGCCCCTGGTGGCTCCGCACTTTCGAGAGGGGTTCCTAGAGACTCAGTTTCAGGGTGGGGGTAAAGGGTCCCTTCAATCTCTCGACATCTATGGGATCCTCAAAGAAAGGGGGTTCGGGGAAAAAAGATAGTTCAGCAACTGTGGACTCAGGGGGTTGGGGGGGGGGGGGAAACAGCTATCGAGGTGTCCGAATAATCCATCCCGAGACAAAAAAAAATCAGATTTCTCAGTTAAGGGAAAGGAAGCTGCAGAAAAAAAAGAGAATGAGAGGTCTATCTCTGGGGGGATTTCAATCATCACGAACGTAGAAAAGAACTCCCCGGAAAGGGGGGACACTTCTTCAAGTGGGGGGGGGGGACGAACGGGGAGCTTTAGGAGAACGGGAAAGAAAGCAGGGGACTCGGGGTTCCTTGTTCCCGGAGAGGAAAAATCTAAATCGCCTAGGAAAATTGGGAAAATAGCGCTGAAAAGCGCGGAAAGAAGTTGGGAAACCCCTCTATAGAGCTGCGATCCTGTGCTGCCGTCGGGGCCCTAGGGGAGGGAGAGGGGGAGAAGAAAGGGGCAATAAAAAGCGCAGCTGAGGGCATTTTGTAAAAAGGGCGAACTGCTTTCGTTACGCAAGATATGCGACAGGGGAACCAGATTTGGGGATTTTCAAGAAAACAGATTAGGGGGATATATATAACTAAAAAGCTACTCCAAAAAAAAAATCGTGGTGAGGACTTACCCGGGGTCGGGGGGGAAAAAAAAAATAGGGAGGTACAAGATGTACCAAAAGGCTCTCGCCCTGGGAGGGAAAAATCTCGGTCGCCGGAAAGAAAGAGGGGCTCTAGGAGAATCCTCCTATGGAAAAAAAAAACATGTAAAGAAAAAGGGGGAAAGACCATTAAAGGGGAATATTCTATTGTTGAGGCTTCGATCCGGAAAATAAAAAGAACCCATAGCAAAGAGGCGATGGCGAGTTACGAGAAAGACTCCAGGGGAATCTTTCAGTCAGGAAGAAACAATTGCCGTTTGGCGGGTATTATGAAGCTTGATGATGGGAAAAATCTCGAGAGGGCTTAATTATAAGGGGGGACTTGCGTACCTGGCCGATCGCTTAGAGCGCCGGAAGGGTCTGGGGGGAAGGGTAGAGAAAGACGGGAGGGGAGGCTGAAGAAGCAAAAACCATAAAAAACCTTCTGTACCCATGATGAGTGGCGGAGAAAAAAGGGACGGAGTTAAAAAGGGGCTAAATTCGGAGGGGGGCGAGAAAGAAGGGGGATCGGGAGATAGAAGTCCTATTCTGGAAGTCAAAAAGAGATAATACCGGCATGGGAGAGCGTCCAAGGAAGCAAACGCCTGAAGAATTCTCGCTTATTCCGGGTACAGGGTCGCGGGGAAGTTTTCTTTAAAAAGGGGGGGTCATTATGGGAGGGACGGCGCCAATAAGGGGAGGGGAAACACCGGGAGAAAGAAGAAAAGTGATAGGGTGTGGGCAGGGGCTACCAGTTCTAACACAGTATAAGAAGTACCATCAAAAAACGGGGGACGTGAAATCAAGCGTGACCTTTTTGTGGATACGGTTTTCCCTGGGAAAAACGCGAAAATTCCTACGTGCCGAGGTCTCACGGGAACTGGAAAAAAAAAACATCCTCAGCAATTTTTTAAACTGTCGGGGCTGTCGCAAACAAGGAACAAACAATGCCAGAGAATCGAACAGGGCTTGACCGAACATCCCACCGCAAAGGCTTTCAAAAAGTACGTAAGGCCGGTAAGAATTACATGGAACGGCCAAACGCCGAGAGAGGCAAAGACGGAGAAAAGAGCTGGAGGGGGCGATCAAGAAGGGGCCAAGGGGCATTGGGAGTTGTTTGGAAAAAAAAACAATGTGAAAAAATATCAAAGGAGGGAGCGACAAACTGGAAGAGAGAACGCGACAGGGAGGCAGGGAATCTAGAAGGGAAAAGGGAAGCGGACAATGAAAGTAGTTTTCGCAGACGAGGCGAGCGCAGAGTAAAGAGAGGAAATTGATAGAGGGGAAAGGAGCACAGCAGATTAAGGAAACCAGCGGAGCCCTGACGGAAGTTGGAGAGGACACAAAAATTCTCTACATTGTGCCCTTGGAAAGGCAGTGAATGATGAAGGGGAAGAACCCTCAATCGAAGAGTCGATGTAATTAAAGCCAAAAGGAAAAACAGGGGGTTCGTATATGAAGATCAGGGAGGGCTCCAGATTGGGGTACCTGGGGGAAAACCTTCAAAGCTATGTTTCCGTTACATGGGGTCTTTTCGACGATGACAAATAGAGAAGGTTTCGTAGCTCTGGGGGGTCAGGAAAGAAAGTCTTCATAGGGTCTTCTACGGCGTAAACTCCAATTCAAATCGGAAGAAAATGGAAAAACAAAATTTCTGGGGGAAGCACGGTGGGCGAAGAAGGAATCTTAGAAGAACGTGGCGCGGAAGGGGAGTTACCTGGGCGATGGCTTCCACTCGAAGGAACAGAAGAAACGCATGGTTGATAGGGGGGAAGGGCCTGAAGAACTTCCTAAAGAGGTTCCGGGGAAGAAAGTCCACTTTACGCGGAAACCAGGCCTCTCCATTGACCAATAAAAGGGGGCCTAGGGGGTCCGGCAGGGGCTGGTCCAAAATCATCTTGGGGGGAGAATATTCACGCCAGCCGCAGTCTGGCCAATGAGAGGAGGAGAAGTTTTAGTAACAATAAAACCTTGGAATGGAAAAAATCTCTCAACAACAAAAACATATATGAGAGGAAGGACAAAAATGGGGAATAGACTCGTCGAAAAAAGAACAATCTCTTCCTTTACCCGGCAGGTGAAAGCTGAATAAATCCGGAAAAGCAAGGGGAGTCGAGAACAGGAGGGTCTGCAAGGGAAGAAGGAAAGAATAGCAGTTAAGGGGAATTCGTGTAGGCGAAAGAACGGCGCTCCATCAAAATTGCTGGGGATAATTTGGGGGGAGTCAACGGCCATCGAAAGGGGGAACTAACAAGGAGGAGGTCATTTGACAGGACTCGAAGGAACGGCTGCACCGACAGATTTTGACAGGGTCTGCCGGATTGAAGTGGAAATGCCTCCGGTAGAAAAGAAAATCTCCTGCTAGGTAAGAGACCAGGACACCTCAAACTCTCGAATTGCGGCGAATATGGAACCACATGAACCATAGACTACAAGAAAACCATTGATACAAACAAAGTTACTGGAGCGGTGCTCCGATGCGCAATAGACGAGTTTTCGGGACCTCCGACGTCGATGAATTCGACGCGAGAGGGGTAAGTCATGGAATGCGTTTCAAGCACAAGTGTTCGGGAAGAATAGGGACCACATCGCAGCACCCTTCCTGACGGAGAGGCATGTGTGGGGGGGGATCGGAAACTCGGGGAAATCGCGAAAGGGCTGGAAAAGGTACTCTGCGTAGCGCCGGGGAGTGCGAAGCAAGAAAAATCCTTTTCTACGAAGACCGATGAGGAAACCGGGGGGCGGGGGTAAGCTGCCAGGCGTCATGGTAAAAAGATCCGCCTTCCCATTTGTCGGAAGAAGGAACGGAAAGTCCGAAAAGTCTAAATAAAAGGGCGTAGGAGAAACAAAGGTTCGATAATAAAAAAAGCAGATCAGGGGGGCGAGACCCGTTGCGGGGAGGGAAATGGCAGGGAAGAGCGAATTAACCAAAAGCCAAGGATGTGAGAAAGGGTCTTTGCCCGGTGAAATGAAGGGCCCAATATCCAAGGGAGGAGGAGTACGATGGGGACGAATCCGTGGAAGGGGGGGACAGTTTAAAAGAAAGGCGTAAGGATTTCTAAAGCCATCACGTCTCTATCCGTGCAGCCAGAGGCAAGTCCGTGTGCAAGGAAAGAATCTTGGGACAAATGAAACGAATAGCCACCCGAAAAAAAAGTTTAAAAAAACTTTAAAAAAAGGGGGGTTTCGGAAAGCGCGTTAGACTGAACGATGGTATCAAGAGAAAAAATCCATCACTTAGGACGAGTTCTCGGTGGAAGGGCTCTGGAAAAAGACAGCAACGTCCGCCCCCCGGAACAGCAAAAGCACCTCGCGTAAAAAAAGAGATCGCGTGAGGGGACGGTTGTGAAGAAAGGAATACTAGTCGCTCGGGGCCGGCGCAAAAAGAAGGCATTCCGGCATGAGGCGAGAAAAAGGGGGATACGCTCGCCATAGCAGGGCGATCAAAAAAGAACGGACTTTTGTCGAATTCCGCCACGAAAGCTCGAGTGTCAGAAAGGGAAAAGATTAATTGGATGGGGGGGGCGCAGATCGTACCAAAAAGGGGTCATACCTCCAAAAAAAGGCTTGAGGAAGCGAAGGCCATTGGTAGAAAATAAGGGCGAGCTAAGGGAAAAGTCTCAAGGATCACCATACAAAGGGTTGCAGAGTTATTAAGTTACGTGATAGGTCAAAAGCTTGGAGGGACTCGGGGCCGACTAGGTGGGGAAAAGGGGCCGGGGAGAAAAGGCGAGGGAAGAGTCAAAAACCCGAGATAATCGCCGACTTATTTTGCAACGAGAGATGAGATGCGGCGGGGAACCGTTGGGGGCGGGACCTCTCCAAGGAGCGATAGGCTGATCCATGTGGGAACGCGCCTCTACTTCGAGAAAGGGAGAGACTCGCAAGACCTTAAAAGGGGGAGGAACATTTGAGCCGATGGGGGACATATATTCTCCCTTTTCAAGAGACACGATTGGAAGGGGGGAGGGAAACCTTTTTGAGTTATATCTCTAAAAAAAAAAAAGGGGGAGGGTGGCGACTAAAAAGGGTCGGCTTAGAAAAGTCTGGTCACGAAGCGGCGAGTTTAACAAAATCGAAACAATTTTACGGACAATTACGAAGCGAAGGCCAATGAACCGGAAGGGGAAAAGAAAACATGGCTCAAAGAGAGGAATGAGCGGAAAACCCACGGCGGCAACGCGCAAGCGATACCTCGTGAAACAATAGGAAAAGAGAGGCATTAGAGCCCGGGGGGAAAGACCGCGAGAAACGTCTAGGGTGAAGAAGGGGTCTACGCTCTAAAGGGGGAAAAGATCTGTCGTAATCATAAAAAAAAGGGAAATTTCCACAAATTGACGTGGGCGGTGTAATTATTAGGGCCGTGAAGTGTTTGGAGAAAAGAGATATGAGGGGGGAGACCTGAGGAGGTCTGAAGTTTGAAGACTCCTCTCGAGGAAGAGATCCGATTTTTGTTGTCTTTATGGAATTCGCTAAATGTCGAGAGAGGCTGCGCAAACTCAAGGGACCCATGATAAGGCAACAGTCAAAAAAGTTGCAATCCGGCAAAGAGGGAAGGGGGCCGGCCGACTCGGGGCCGGTAGAGTTAGAGAAGATGGACAGGCTGGCTCCGGGAAAAAAAAGCGGATAAATCCATGTATGAGAAAAGCCTATCTTCTCGCTCTGTCCGTTAAAGGAGGGTTTTCATTTGGGTGAGACCTGGTTGGGGGGAAAAAAAATGGAGGGGATATAGATTAAGGGAACAAATTGATGGGTCTTATACCATCGGGAGAACATCTAAAAAGGAGGGTCCTCAACCTGACAGTCTTAAGAAGTCAAGTTTGGGGCGGAAGGGGTGGGGTAGAGGGTAAACCAGAAGGACTCAGCTTAAAAACTATACTTGAGTGTATGTCCCTGATTAAAAGACCCATCAAAAAAGAAGCTCTGGTGGAAAGAGGGCACGCAACAGTAGGGGACAACGAGGCGCATCGAGAAAGGGGGGGGATGTTAGCCCATGACCAGGGGAGGTCATCGGAAGTAATTCCTCTATTACTTAAAGACAAATTCGCCGGAGGATCCCGAACTGGATCACAGAAAGAAACGATGGTCTTTTGGGAATCAAACGGGGCGTCAAAAGAAAGGGGTGGGCTAGGGAAAAAGACCCGACAAGGTTATTCTCAGGGGCTGACGCGAACAATGGAAATTCAGGAAGAGACAGTACGCAAGGAGGTATCAAAGACCAGGACGAGAAAAAAAGGCTGCTTTCGCAGACAAAGGGCGACTCGCTCATATTAAAGCGCGCAGTTATCGGTTCTACAGGAGTACAAGGGAAAACCATTATCAAGGACGTCTTGCTGTCGAGGGGGGTCATATTCCATGCGGGCTAAATGGGGGCCGTGGAAAACGTGATTAGTTCAAAAAACGTTAAAAAGGGGTACTTTCAATTGGGGGGAGGATCGAGAAAACAAATTCGTTCTATGGAGAAGAAGGGGCGAAACAAGCAAACTGTTTTGGGGAAAAGGGGCTAGGGGCGAGGGTTCCGAGTTTGGTCAATCGTGAGCCGCGAAAAGAGGGAAAGGTTTCGAGTTTGGGAATTCCGCGGGAGCTAGGTCTGTATCCGGAGACCAGGGAAAAAGAACACTTAAAAAAGAACAAACATTTAGGGGGAAGGGATTTGCTATCGAGGTTTCCATCAATCCGTAAAGGCAATCCGTGGAGCGTGGACAGAGTTTGTATTTAAACCGGAGATGGCAGGCACTCGGGGAAAAAGGGAGAACGGTTGATCAAGGGGGGAGAAGGGAGTAGGCCCACGAAGTTGCCTCCGTCAAGCTGACTTCCAATTTGCTAATCCTGCAGGAAAAGGAATACCGAATAAACATCGTTAGGGACTGATGCGCGATTGCTTTTCAAAAAGCATCGGTGGTTAACGGAATAAAGGGAGGAGAGAAAATCTTCAGAGAGTACCAGGATAACAACACCACGGAAATAGATATATATCAACCATTAAGAGAATGGTTCTACCATCGATAAGAGTACTCTATTGCAAGAAGAAGCGGGCCGGGGACTAAGTCGGAGTAAGGGGAACCACGATGCGTTGCACTAAAAGAAAGGAAAAGAAAGGGAAAAAACGGAGTAGAAAGTGGAAAGCAAGATTGGAGGTTCCGTCATCTGTGAAGGGGCAAGTCGTGGGAGAGAAGAAACTCACCGGCGCGTCCGATCAATGCGTTTAGAATTTGGATGCCAAGGACACAGGAAAAGGAAAAAGGGAGGGGGGGGGGGGGGGAGAACAGCCGATTTACGCGATAGCACGATAATTATTTGCCATTGTCTAACTATTGAAAGGGGGAAAGCGCCGGTAGCCCGAGTCCGCGAGGAGGAGGAGAAAAACCGTCGAGAAACAACTACTCAACCCTTCTCGGCGCGGACGAAAAGGAAATTCTGTCCGGAAAATCGAATTAAGGGTTAACTTGTTGGGGAGAGGAAACAGGTAGGGAAATTTGGGGAGGGATGCGGCAATTACCTAAGGGAAATTACTCGGGGAAAATGAACTGTAAATCTTATCCAACCCGGCTCTGCCGAGGGGTGGTAACGTGCCGTCATCAAGGGGAAAGGCGTTGTTTGGAAAAGGCACAGGTTCGCGAAGAAAAAAACCACGCTAAAGATGGCCTGGGTGTCTCAACAGGTTACTCGGCCGGGATAAGACGATCAAAAGGAGGGAAAGACGCTTTACTCTGCGACTAAAGTCCTGAGGGCTGCGAAACCTAATTTCCGGGGGGGGGCTGTCGGGAAAGGACCGGGGAGAGGAACTAGCGTCGGGGGAGGGGCCTTCCGCCTTCCTTTTTCGAGTACCCCTTTTAGAATGGGCCAAACCTTGGTATCCTCAAAAAAGGAAATGAAAAATATGTCCCACCAGTTCTTATCGCGTAAAAAATAAAGATCGTTTCGTGGGCGTGAAAAGTTTTGATGTGCTGAAGAAAGGCGAAAGGAAGGAGAATTTAGAATGCTATAACGGTGACGCGCCTTTTAGTTTCCCTTTATAAAGCAAAAGATAAGGTCGATTCGAACGAATTCTAATGCGGGGGAAGGATGTTTTTGAAAGCCTTTGAAATCGGGAAAGAGGGAAAAGCACACGAGCTCCAAAAAAAAGATTCAAGTCGGCATTCGCGCGTTAAAACATGGAAAGGTTATCCACCCTATAAAACAAGGGCACCAAAAAAAAAAGCCGTAGGAAAAAGGTGAAGCTGTTATATCCCGCTCACCAAAAGCACTGAGGAGAATGCGTCTCTTTTTGGCCGACTCGGCGGAAGCCCGACAGAAGGGACGAAAAGCAAGAAAGAGGAAGCAAAAAGGCGGGGGGGAAGGGGAAGAATGGTATTGGGCGCTGGAGACCAAGGAAAGGTCTAGTCAGGAGGGTTCCTGCGAAACAGAAGGAAGTCGAAGAAAGGCGACCCCGAAGGGAAACTATTCATCAACACGTAAGGGGAGTTGGGAAAAAAAATAGAAAGAAGTAAAAGCTAGGGGAATATGTTTGGGAAAAGCAGCCCTCAGGAATCGACCCAGGTGATCATCCCGCAAACAAAAGGACTGCGTAGAGCGAGCGCAGGTATAAACCAACGGCGAAGGAAAAAGAGAAGGGAGAGAATCGGGAAATGGAAACTAATCCAACGCCCACGGGGGGGGGCAAAGGATTAAAACCTTTGAAGTACGACATGAGAGGGTGTCGAGAGGTGAGGAGGGAGAGCCATCAGGGGACGAGTGGGGGCTAGGTTTTGCACGGTTCCGGGAAGATAGGGAGCGGTAGGGAGAGGTGCCCCTTTGGATGACGGCCTCTCCCATGAGCGAGATTCGTATCCATGTCGCCAAGATTCGAGGGGGAAGATCAGAAAGCATAGCCAAAGGAAAGTCCTTGCGCTCGATGGAAAACGACCAGCGGCCCCCAGGTCTGACAAGAGAGGCGGAAGGGTCAAAAGGAAAAAGATGGGAGGGGGGGGAGTCGTTATCGAAATAAAGCGGGATAGAGACTCAACTCAATCTTTGGGGCCTTGGGGAACGGGCGATATCAGAACGACCGCGGCGAGGATTTACAAATAGGAGCGTTTCCGGCGAAGCTCCTGGGGCCAAAAACATCAAAAAAGAATTGTACCGAAGATCGCCCTGAGGGGGAAGGAGGGCGGCCCCAGGAGATAAACGGGAAAAACGAAAAAAGGTTTATCTCTTCATCCAAAAAGGAATCAACCAGGAACCAAAAGGAACTCACTCGGACCGAGGTTCGAGTTAACGTAAAGGTTAGAAGAGAAATACAGATAAAGGAAGGACCCGGGGGGTCGTGGGGTTCTGCCTTGATGAGGAAAAATCACTCTCAGAAGTATCGGTAGTGCCTCAGGGATAGAATTCCGGTAGGGGTAAACCGGATCTACGGGGTTTTTGGGGGGCAGGGCGATCGCTGGAATGCTCACACATCATTCGCGCCTAAAAATTCATGACATGGAGAAGGGGGGCGATTCGAAGTGTTTCTCTCCGGGGATACAGAAGGACTTCTAACATTTATCGTTTATAGGAAGATGGCCGGAGGAATACGGCCAATCAGACGCATGGGGAGAGGCTCACAATCCTAGCAATGCGCGCAAAGACGAAGAGGAGGGTACTGACGGACATTTGTGCTTGGGGACTGTGGAAGATGTTCGTGCATAGCGCAGGGGCGACAAAAAGAAGACCATTAGCAATGAAGTGAAGAAGTGGGGAAGGTTCACAGTAATGGGGACCAAAAACTTGACTGCTTTACACCGTCAAAGTGTTGGGGGAATCCGGGGGGATGAGGTTGGAGACGGAGTGGCATTTTGGTTTTTTTTTTTGGGGGGGGGGGGGGTTTGTGTGGGGGGGGGGGGAGCGGGGGGGGGGGTGGGGGTTTGTTTTTTTTTGTTTGTTTTGGTTTGGGTTTGGTTGTTTTTTTTTGTGTTTTTGTTTTTTTTTTTGGTTTTTTGGTGGTTTTGGTGGTTTTTTGTTGTTTGGTTTTGTTTGTTTTTTTTTTTTTTTTTTTTTGTTGTTTTTTTTTGTTGTTTTTTTTTGTGGTTGTTTTTTTTTTTTTTTTTGTTTTGGTTTTTTTTTTGGTTTTTTGTTAATTTTTGATGGTTTTATTTGTTGGATTTTTGTTGTTTTTTTGTGTTTTTTTATTTTTGTTTTATATGTTATGCAATAGGAAGAGAACCCCCCAGGCAAAAAGAAATCCCACCCCCCCCCCACCCCCCCCCCCAAAGGACCCCCCCCCCTCCCCCCCAACCCCCACCTCCCCAAAAGACCCAACCCCCCCCCCCCCCCCCAGACACCCACAAACAAAACTCCCCCCACAAACCCAGCACACCCCCAACCAACACCCCCTCCCCCTCCCTCCCCCCAACCCCCCCCCCCCCCCCCGAAACCCCCCCCCCCCAAACCCCCCAAAACACACCCCTCCTCCCCAACCCCCCAAAAAACCTCCCGAAGGAAAAACCCACCCCCCCCACCGCCCCCCCCCCCCCACCTCCGCCCCCCCTCAACCCCCCCCCCCCAAAAGTAAAACCCCCACCCACCCCCTAAAACCCCCCCCTCATCACCCCCACCCCTGAGGGTTTTTTTTTTTCTGGTGTTTGTTTTTTTTGGTTGGGGGTTTTGGGGGCTGGGCGGGTCTTAAGCCCCCCCCCCCATCCACCCCCCCCCCCCCCCCCCCCCCCCACCCCCACCCCCCCCCCCCCCCCACCCGCCCCCCCCCCCCCCCCCCCCCCCCCCCCCCCCCCCCCCCCCCCCCCCCCCTGGGTGTTTGTTTTTGGGGTTTGTTTTTTTTTTTTTTTTTTTTTGGGGATTTTTTTGTTTTCCCGCCACCCCCCCCCCCCACCACCCCCCCCCCCCGCCCCCCCCCCCCCTCCCCCACGCCCCCACACACACCCCCCGCCCGCCCCGTATGCCCCCCCCCCCCCCCCGACCCGCCACCCCCCCCCCTTATTATTTAGGTGTTTGTTTGTTTTTTTTGGGGGGGTTATGGGGGACCACCCCTTTGGACTTTTGCTTTTTTTTTTGTGTTTGGGGTTTATGGTTAATGTGGGTTTTTTCGGTGCGGATTTGTTTTTTTGGTTTTTGTTTTTTTTTTGGGGTTTACGTGTTTATTTTTTTTTTTTGCTGGGTTGTTTTTGCAATTGATTTTGTTGTTCTTTATTTTTGTTGTTTTTGTGGGTTTTATGTGGTTGATGTTTTTTTTTTGGTTTTTTTGGGTGTGGTTGTTTTGTTTGGTGGTTTTTTTTTGTGGGTTTTTGTATAAAGGTTTTTTTGTTTTTTTTTTTGTATTTTTTTTTTTTGTGTGTTTTGTATTGTTGGGGGTTGGTTTCTCTGGATTGGGAAGGGGGGGGGGTTTTTGGGAGGGGAGTGTGTTTGATTTATGGGTGTTTGTTTTTCGGGGGATTGTGTGTGTGCCCAAGAACCCCCCCGGCCGCCCCCCCACCCCAGCCCCCCCACCCCAACCCGACTTGGAAAGGAGATCTATACGTGCTGGGGGCCTCAAATAATTAAGACATCCCGAAAGGGGGGTGGGAAACTTACGGCTCAAAAACTGAAAAGGAAAAAAAGGCATTAAAGAGAAGAGAACTAGGGGGAGCAGATCCCTCTGGCGCCGTAAATCTGACTGGCGGGGTCCGATCTGCAGATCCGGGTTGCGCGATTACATGTCAGCGAAAAAGCGCCTGGAGAACGCAACGGGAAAAAAAGTGGGTGGGTTTGGAGACATCTAACTGGGGCCTGCTAAGGCCTTGGGAAATGGAGATTTGGACGACAAGGTGAATTCTCAACGGTGCCCTACAAAAAGGAAGGTCCTAAGAGAGAAAGGTAAACCCCCCTCAGGGAATTATACCAGGTGACTCTTCTTGAAGAGGAATTAAGGGAGGTTAGACAAAGAGAATGAAGAAGGGGAGGACGTTTAATAGAGGGGCTCCCAAGTACAATTTCGAGATCAACATTTACCATTATCCTCATAAGAGGGGAAGGACTATGTGGGAAATATGAAGAGAGAAAAGTTTGGAGGGGGGGGGAAAAACCGAGGGCTGCACGATCGTGTTTGAAAGCAAGGTTTCATCGTAATGAAGAACATAAACGGGGGCGTCTATTGACCTCGAGAAAAGGATCAAAGCCCACCTGGTGTCCGAGAAGAAAGGGTAAGAAAAAGTGGAAAGGGATGGTGAAGAAGGGTCGGGAAGCCAATCTCTAATTTTGTCTTATTTCGCTGTCGAGGGAGAGAATGGTCTGAATAAGAGAGGGCAGAAAAACCTTAGAAGGAATAAAAAGAAAGTTGGGGGCCGCCGGGTTTCTATATCGTTCAGAATCGGCATCAAGGCACAGGAGAAGGGCGACGTGGAAAGTTGAATGGGGGAAAAAAAGAGACGCCGCATTTTTTATCAAGCGCCTTTGAGGTAGCTTCGCGAAAACGACTTTGCCGCCGTCACAGGGGACACGTTTGATGAGAAGAGAGGAGGGGTCCGGCCGCAAAGAAAGCCTACGGAAGAAGAATGTGGGAGGGAAGGAACCTGCATCGTTGTTAACTGGAAGAATGAGGGCCTACAGAAGAAAGGCTCAATAGAGTAAATCTATCGTTTTTATGTAAATAGATCTAAGAAAGAAGAAGTCTTAAAGGGATGTACAAAGGCTAGGGAGAGTGGCCGACGCTGCTTGGGGGGCCGAATCTGGACCGTTAACCACGAGGCAGGTGAAGCTGGGAATCGCGCAGAAGAAGAACGCGGTTATGAGAGGGAACGTAGGGGAAAAGGCGTAACTGGAAAAAATCAGAAAGAAAGCGGGCACGTGGAAAAAAAGGCTTCCGCTCACAAATTCGGGGACTTTTGGAAGGATAAATTCATCGCACAGGAAAGCACCACGAGGGAAACGCGCACGGGGGACGGGAGGAAGATAGCACAGTAAGGCAGAAGATTGAATTGGAAGTGCCGCCGAGCCGCATCGCCGGCAGAGGAGGAAAATGAGCGACCAAAACACAAGGGGCTACAAGAGGGAAAAAATTCGAGGGGGATTGCCAAAAGGAACCCGTTCCGAGGAAGCATTTAATTTGAGACAACCAGTGACTGGAGCGTTCGAAGAAGACGTCAATAAGACGAACGGTGTCGGCTTCGGAAGTTAAGCTGAGGGCACGGAAAGCGCTGGTTAACGGGGGGAAAAACATTTCACGCGGTTCCAAAGAAAAAGGGAAAAAAGGGCTCCTGAAATGACCACCGAGAACGCAGGATGGGGGGAAGGGGGTGAAAAAGGGACGCAAAAAAACTATCTATAACCGGCTTGACTTGATCCCTCTAGAGAGACTCCGAAGAGGAAAAAGAAATCCGAAAAAGAAGCAGCGGACGAGCTGTTTAATTCTATTGAAGATTTTCCTCTCTCGTCGTCAAAGGTCGGTTCCGGAAAAGTTAAAGCCGGAGAGGTTCAAAGGGAGTGTCCGAACATAGAAAGAACAAGGGCGTAGCAGGACCAACAAAAAAAAATTTATCGCAGGTAAAAAATAAATCTTTTCGGGCAGGAGAAGGGGGAAAAGCAGAAAAAAGGTCCGATGACTCTTAGAGAGAGAACCCTCTTGCAGATCGTCGATGGAAAAGGAGCGTGTGCCCGGGAAATAGCCTCGGAAGACGCTTCGGCCTGCCGGTGGTAAGTATTGTGTGCTCCAGCCAGCAGTTGAATCAGATCGGAGGGGGGGGGGTCATAAAACTTCGATGGAAACCATAGTCAATTTCGGCAATTCGCGCGGGAAAACATTTAACACGCCGTCCACCACCCAGGAAGGAAATTTAAAAAACCGTCAAGTGGGAAAGAAAAGCTGGTCAAGTTGAGCCAGATGTGTCTAAAGGCTCACCAACACTTAAGGACAAGGAGGGATAGGCCCTCTTTTTGCCGATGAACGGGCTAGCAAAAGACAAAATGCCACAAACCCGTAAGGCAAAAGGGGCGCAGAGCGGCGAGAAAAAAACCATGGAAGGGAGGGTAAGATTGCTCGGCATTCCTCGAGGAGCGGATCAAGTTAAGGCAAAACGATTCCGGAAATTAGGTCGTATAACGATAGGCGATCATAGCTCTATTGTCCTTTCTAGGAACAACACAGAAGGGTGATGGTATCCTTCCTCTCCACGGATCGCCATTAAAGGGTTTCGGGCGTAGGTGGGGTGTGGGCTCCTCCCTCCAGTCACATTAAGACGAGCATCCCGAAGAAAAAAAAGAAGGGTAGAAGCAGGGAGAACTGAACTGCTCCGAATTACTACCGGGCTCATCCGAGAAGTGATTAAATCATCAGAACTAATGAAACCCATCCCCACGGCAAGGGGGGGGGTCCAAAAAGTTATGAAGGAGAGGAAGTCTGCATCTTCTAACTCGCCGACGAGCTCGGGGACGAGGGAGAAATGGGGGTGAGGGGATTTAAAAAATCGGGACCAAAGGGGCAAGATGTACGCTTGAGCGTCTGCAGGGTCCGACGGGTTGGGATCCGAAACGCTCAGGAGGAGGGGGCTGATCCAGGGGGAGGGCTTCTTGGAGTCCGCCGAATTTCATCTGCCAGTGCAAGAAAGCATGGTAGCGGAAAATTAAGGCTCTGATTTTGTAAACGAATCAGAGGTCTGGAGACCGGGGAAGGGAAAACTCTTTAGTTTTTCGGTCGCCGGTTCGTT
>Ga0179593_1663648_pt1 | contig 27195 bp, 27 predicted proteins | sample CZODoug2_1_08_16_FD_185931 | JGI IMG/M metagenome (GOLD analysis project Ga0179593, IMG submission 185931) | Vadose zone soil fungal communities from Angelo Coast Range Reserve, California, USA - CZODoug2_1_08_16fungal (PacBio error correction) | ecosystem: Environmental > Terrestrial > Soil >...
GCCCGAACGTCGCACTGTGGGAATTGGTAATTTTCAGGACCTGAAGACAGAACAACTTAGTTTCCGTTCCAAACAAAAGTAATAATGAAAGGCACGCGTGGTATAGTCTCGCCGCAACACGCAGCGCTGCGCAAGAAATCAGAGGCCTGAGCGAAGGTCCGCTGCGCAGCTGTGTTTGCCCCTCTATCGAACAGACACGATGCGGCGTGGTCAGGGGCGGAGCAAAGGCTCAAGCGAGTGCAGCTGCAAAGGCGGGGGGGGAGGAGGGCGACAATCGCAAAGATTATGCTAAGCAACAAGCCCGGACGGACAGAATGGTGTATTCACAACGGCGTGGGTGCGTCTCGGTTTTAGAAACCATAAAAAAAATGATGGTATGAATGGGGTGGAAATTATCTGGCGCGCGACGACTCTGCAAATTCGGCACGCATTCGTTCCAACGACCTGGGGCGTGTCCTTTGCGAACTCGGCTTTCGGGGGTTTGCGGCAATGGCTCTTCGCACAGGGTTTTGGAAAGCCCAGGTGGTGCCTGCAAGGCTTCTCAACAAACCCCAATCTTTCGGTACCCTCTCACGAAGATGCTAGGACTAGACGGTCATAAAAACTATGCGCTTCAAAATAAGCGGGGATCGAGAGCTCAGGGGTCGTCCTCTGTTCGGACGAAAGTTCTGGCCGAAGTTGTCTTTTCCTCGATGGAAGGTTAATATCCTTTCACTTTTGTCTGTATAGTTTCCGCCGAACGGCGGACAGTCCTGAGGGTTCTGGGCTGGCGGTTCGTACTGAGGGCGTCGCAGCCGCTGACACTTGGGGGGAGAGTAATGGATGGGAAAGAAGGCAAAAGGAGCCCGACTGGACGGGGGGAGATGGAAAGGTTGGAAAAGTACTTTTCGAACCTCCCTGGTACCGGACGCTTGGTGATTTTTTATACGTGTTCTGGAGTATTAAACTCGTTCGGGGGCCAGTCTTCGGAGGTATTCTCTTCGTGACAAAAACGGTTTGGTGTTTTGGCGCCGGGGTAGAGATAATTGTGTCGGCTCAAGGCCTGGGGGAACTACGGAAGTTACGAAATCTAGGTGGTGTTAAATAGTACGGGGTCATTTTCACGGGTTTTAAGGATTTAAAAAGAGTTGTTTCAGAAAAGGGGACACTCACGCTTGATGGGTTCTTAGGGGTTTGAACTATTTTCGAATGATTGTGGTCTTCTGGCGGGATGAAAAAATTTACGGGTCCTATCACGGCTTACGGAAGGGGTAGAAACCATCTTCTTCCCCTGGAGACCTCCCCGAAAATTGCGAAGGGAGGGTCTCGTCTGGAGTCCCCAAGGATTTCAATAGGAAGCACCGAATTATGATTTCAAAAACTCTTCCGGAAAAAAAAAGGAATCCACAGGGATCTCAAGTTTAGGGGCAGGGGACCTCCAGCCCAAGATTCTTCACGTACTTCGCCTGTTCAAATTGGGTCTGAAAAAAAAAAAAAGGGCGTCCATCGATGTCGGAAAAATACTCAACAGGGCAGGGGGTTTTGTAACCGGGTCCGAGCTGTTGAAGCAGCGTCCGTAGGGGCCGCCGAAAGGGAAAAACTGGCACCAGGCCTAACGCAGGGGATAAGGCGTCAAGAGGTCATTCTTCTGTCAAGCGTAGGTAAAAAGTCTCTGAGGACGTGGGAAAGGGCACGATGGGGAACAGCCGGATTGGGGGGGGGCAGCCCTTCTCCTGATCCCAAGTACCGCACCCGTCAGACGAGAGGTTGGAAAATCGCCATAAAAGGAACTACAACTACACTTTAAAGGGAGGCTGAACTGCGCAGACACAAAGGATAAATTCTTACTTGGGGGAAATGTAGATCTAAACTTCAATTATTAACGACCGTATGCTTTCGTGACGCTAAAGTGCACCCAGGTCCCATGCCCTAGACCGACAAGGATAGGAAGCGGCCAGGGGTACCGAGGAAAGTATCGGGGTCTCTAAGGATCAGGAAATACGCAAGGGGCACTCCCAATGGGCTCGCTATCAGGGAAGGCTCTTGTAACTAATTCTCCCTTAACGCGTTTAGACGGAAGAATGCAGCGTTCTTTTGGAGAAATGTGGCTTTTGGGGTCTGTCCTGGGTCGACCGCTGACGCGAGATGACAACCCGGGGACCCATTAGTCAGGCGAGTGGAAAACGCTCCGCCAGCAGGACCCTTTCTTCGGGCGAGTCCCGCTTTACATTTGGGGTTATATAAGCGATGCCGCCTGAAGAACCTCCCTACGCAAGAGGTGTGTGTGCTTCCTCAGTCTAGGCAGAGGGGGCCTAACCACAGTGAGAAAAGGGACTTCATCCTTGTTCCCCCCCCCCCCTTTCCCACCCCAAAACCCTCCATTGTAATCTTCTTTCTGTGGCTCCCCCCCCCCCCCCCCCCCCCCCACACCACCCAAAACCCCCACCCCCCCCCCCCACACACACCCCCCCACCCCGCCCCCCCCGCCCCCCCACCCCCCCCCCCCCCACACCGGCCGGCGTCCGGGAGAGGGTTCCGTCTCATTTACCAAATAAAGATTAAATCAGTGAGACTTTCGGCGCAAATCGCGCAAAAAAAGGACCTCTACGGGAAGAGACCTGGAATAGCCGGGAAAGAACTTGCATCTGGCGCGCGACCTACTAGGGTCTTAACCTGGAAAGGAAACCAATAAAGGGGACCTTAAAGGTCAAAGAAGATCGGCTTTAAGAGCTTTAGTCTATCAGGTGAAAATTACTTGTTCAACGAAGCACAGGCGGCGAGAGGTCACTATCTTAAGACAGGGGACGGGGGGCAAGTAATCAACTACTTCCATGCCTGTGCGTCTCGGGAGGGCGGCGGCCACCATAAAATGAGGGGATGGAAGAGGGAGAGCCTCCAACACCAACGGAGGGAGAAGGGAGCTCAAACGCGTCATACAGAAATGGCCCAGGTGATAACGGTGGGTCTCAAGGGGAGATATACTAAGCGACCTGGAAGGTAGGCTTTTTCCACTGGGCCACTTGCCATCCTCTGCCAATCGTCGGAAAAGCTGAAAGGAATGAGGGAGGTCATCTCGGGGGGAAACAGGAAAGATGGGGAGGAGGAAAGAGACGCATCGGTCCGCCGACGGGGAGACTTAATTTCCGCGAAAAAGGTCAAATGAAAGAGGGGGGTGCCGAAAGTGAAACTTTCATGTCGACGAACGGCTGGGCTGATCTACTGCCCGACGTACTCCGGGGAGGGGGCCGGGTGGATGGGAGAAGGAAACCAGGCTAAAAATCCAATCGCCGGACAGAGGGGGAAAAAGACTGTCCATAAAGCCAGGGCAGACAGGAATCTTCAGGGGGGGGACTAGTCCTCTAAAGAGGTGGCCAAGGCGTGGGCCGGGGAAAAAAAGATTTCGAGACAGGACACCATGACCAGGAAGCCAAACACACGCCAGTTCGTGAAAAGCCGTAAGGGAAACCAGATCGGTAACGGGGCTAGGAAGGCGTCTCAAGGACGCCCAAAAAGCGCAAAAGCGCGCTTCGAAAGCAACGCGACGGGAGGAAAGGAGGGGGGAGGCACGCGGAGGATTCTCTTGAAAACATAGGTGGGGCGCGCGGGGTGTGTAATCGGGGGGGGATAGAGCATCCGACGGACCGCCCGGGACGGACGGAACCTGTAAGGGCCCGAGGGGGCAGAAATCTCCATTGTCGACACGGAAGGCAAAAAAAGACCTAACTGAGGTAGACACGGGCGGGTTCGTACTCCTGGGCGCGGAAATACCCGCTTTCACTCAACCGAACCGTTGTTCCGAGGCCCTCTCGGTGAAAGAGAACCTTCATAATTCGGTGTCGTGGAGGCGAGGTTCTGTCGCGGGAATCTCGGGGATTCTCTGGGCGGGTGGGGCATGTTGCTAAAGCTCGGGGTTGAAACACAGGGTGACGGATTACCTCTCAATAGCACTCAGCGCGTTCAGACGCGCTTAGAAGAACCTTGTAAAGGAACTTCCTTGGGGTCTGAACGGACTCTCCCCAGAAACACTCGGATGAGTGAGGGGCTGGGAATCGGGGAGAGGGTTGAGTCTGGGCGCGGAGCTTATACGGTAAAACCGGAGAGGCGCAGGCGGCGAAAAGTGACGGGGGGAGTGAATCAGATCAATTTTGGTAACCTGAGGGGGGGGGGGGACCATGCAGGGGTTCTGGGGCTCCGGGAAAAACGCAGCGCGGTGTCGTTGCTCTAGAGGCACAAGAGGATGAAGCTTCTTTGTCTTAGGGTATCTATCTTAGTGACTTCCTTGAATAGTCCGTAACCACCTTTCGGAATCAATGGACTCCCGATGGGGGGGGTTCCTTCCAGCTTCTCCTGCTAGCCCTCCCGAGCTCCGTTGTCCAGACGAGCCTCTTTCAGAGACCTCTGGAGAAAGGGCAAAACCCTGCAACTCAAAGACGTGGTCCAAGGATCGTCCCACAAAGCCTCCTTCCTCAAAAAATGAGCCCCCCCACATTGGGAGACTTACTATGTCACGAGGGTAGAATGTTAGGAAGACTTCATACCCATAGGGGTAAGGGCTTCCAACTCAGAGTTCTCGGGAAAACAGTTTTTTCCTCAGCGAGATCACCTCTCCTCAGAAAAAGAATCGAACCCGATTTTCCTTCGAGGGCTCCCCTGGGGAGGTCTCGACCCTGAATTGCGACGGCCTGGGAATCCCTGGGATCGGTCCGAGATAAGCGAAGTTTCTCGCAGTTGTGGTGGGCGCTAACTCTCCTCGTGCTGAAACTTTCCTGGGGCGAAAGTGGCTGGCTAGCTACGCCGCTCTGTGAGAGGGCGTCTAAGAGCCTGCATCTGGAGGCCTTCTTTCTTCAATTAAGGGCGTTCATTAGTCCAAGCCTGGTTCGTAAAGACGTCCCCTTGTTCCCGTATCAACCAGCCTTAAAACAAATTGACTCCCTCTTATCTTCTAGCTTCCTTGTCTTCAGATCTGAGGACAAGCCTGATACTGGCCATCGCAGAGGGATATGAAAAGAAACAAGAACTGGTGATTAAGAATATATATTGGGACTTTCGGGAACCCTCGGAGTAGCCAAGGCAAAAAGGAACGAATCTTTGGCGAAAGTGGTTGACCTTTGGGGGGAGGACTAAAAACTTACGCCTGATGTCGGGGGAGGACGAGCTCTTTAAGATACTTAGAAAAGTTAGGGGTAATGAGAAACGGAAAAACAGCTAATTCAATTAGGGGCTACAGTCTACATAGGAATTTCGAGAAGTGAGGGCACTTTGGTAGGGTGCTGTCATCAGAAAGAGCCGCAGAATGGGGCCTCGTTAAGTGAATCCTGTACTCCATGGGGAGTCGTTCTCGCACCTTCCGCTGGGAGGAGCTAAGTTCTTCTGAGGAGACGTGTCACTTGAGGAGGAAAAAAAGAAAAAAATGGGGGGGGGGAGGTGTGAGAAAAAAAGATAAAGAGGGGAGGGGAGGGGGTGGAGGGGGTGGGGGGGAAGGGAGGGCTGGAAGAGTGACGGGATGGGAGTATGAGGATAGAGATGAGGGGAGGAAAAGGGGGGGAAGGTAAGAGGCCATGATGTGAGGTAGGTGGAGAAGTCGGGAAGAGGGAGTAATAGGACTTGTTGGGAAACTAAAAGGGGGGCGGAAAAAACAAAAAAAGAGGGGTGAGAGAACAGAAGAGTGAGGGAGCGGAGAGGGTCCCCCGTATTGTTCTTCTCCTTGGTGACGCATTTGTCCCTGAGTCGTAGCGCCTTTTTGAATCGGGAAGTTAGGCGTCCTCTGGCAAGTATGGAATTGTTGGAGGGATTTGCTTTTTACAGTGGGTAAGGGAACCGGGGGAGAAGTTACATTGTTAGTGTGAGTTTCGGGGGGGCAAGTGGGCTGGGGGGACACGAGGTCTTTCAAGTGGCTTTCAGTTAGGTCTGGTTGACTTCAGATGTCCTTTGTAAAATTCCCTGGGTTGGGAAAAAGGCTGTAAACTTACCCTTCTTAAGGACTTCCCACTGCATGACGACTCAAATCCCCGCCGTCGGTCCCCCGTGTGCGAATTCTCAAGGGCAGAGGGGGCGCCGGCTTGAGTCGAGGCCTCTCCTCATATGCTGTAAACCCCGAAGGAATGACTTTGCTACCCCCGGGGGAGGCACCCAAATCAGGATGCGCCTGGGTGCCTGCGGGGGAGACGCTCCGTTTGAAGGACAGTCTGAGAACCCCTGAGTGTCCACTCCGTGAGGGGCCGTGGTGTCGCAGAGGTGACGTGTCTGTACCAAAGGAGGGGGGACTATTCTCGCCGGATCCCGGGTGAACACGTCAGTAAAGAGTGCTTCAACGAAACTGTTGAAAAAAAAGTAACGGGGGATTTAATTCCACCGGATGGTATTCAAGTGTACTCTCGTTTCATTATACTGTGGTCAGGTTGTGTGATGATTGGGGTGGTGGGGGGCGGTTGAGGGTTTCGTGGGCTTCGTGTAATTAGCGCTCCCTGAGGAACTCGTTGTTGACTCTGTTTCAAAGAGTTTCGTTTAGATACTACCACGTCTGCTCATCCCGGCTGCTTCGGTGCTCTTCCACCCGCTCGCCATCCTTATGATGGGTCCACCCCCGCCCCCAGTTCCCCGTCTACTGGTCTCTCGAGAAGTTGCCCGATGCTGCACAGCAGACCGTAACCAATAACGCCACAGGGGGGACGAACGTACGCTGCGAAAAGCCTTCACTTAATAGGGAATAAAATTGTTCTGAAAATAGAATAAAACCGTGGGTCGTCTTGGATAAGCATCTGGATCTCCTGCAGCCCTCTAATTAATCATTTTCCCGCCCTGTGAGGTGCAGGGTGACAAAGAAGAATGGTATCTAAACGGGCACCGGAGGGCACAACCCGCGTAAATCTCGGATCGCCGCGTGAGGGAAGGGCCTCGCACGTCTCCCCTTGTTGGGGGGACATGACAGAGGGGGGGGAGTCTAATCCACCCCGATTTGGAAAAACATTTCGGCGCCCCAGGTCTCGGATTCAAGCAAAAGAGTGGAGAAGGCCACCCTGCTGATTTCTTGTAACTAGGTCTGCACCCGCCGAATGTTGCGGTTTCTAAGCTGAGGAGGCGGCCACCTGGGGGCCCGCGGGGCAATCGTACCCGTAGGGGAGGCGTCGCGGTAAGCCTCATTGTCAAACAAACATTTGAGCGACCTGTTTTTATACGCCTTTGCATAATTGTTTGTTAAAGGCTTAATATTGGGCTGAAGAAAACTCCTACCACTCTAGCGTGTATTACGGTTCTTGTGGGATGGGTCGGCGCAGGGTGCAAGAGGCACAGCGCTTCAGCATTGTTAGGGGAAAACCTGGGCGCTTGTGCGTTGTCTTGGGTTACGGCAAGCCTGGCGCCCACAGTCTCTGATAGTCAGTGCCATCTGGAATTTTTCCCGGAGTGTAGCATGGAAGAGGGTCGGAAACCCACAATGCTCACGCTTTGCCGGTCTCTAGGGGGTCCACGGCGTTTTGTTTCAAATTCACGATACGGGCCAGGGCTTTGTATCCTTCATCTGCCCGCGCCAGTCTCATCGAAAGTGGGTGTGCTCCATCCTTGGAAAGTAGCGTCCCGGCTGCCGAGATAATAAGACCCTTAAAGAAAGATGGCCAAGTCACTGTCTCTAGTGGGTTTGTGTCGGTCATTGCTTAGAACTTGGATAGAGAGATCTGAAGGTAAGATGGGTATTCTATCGCCATCTAATTACCTGTCAACTTGTCAAGGCGGATATGCAGGTTAGGGGGATGGTAGACAAATGAAACCTCGAATAAGGACGGAATTGGACAGTGGCGACAAGGAAAACCTACCAACCGGAGACGCTTCACGAGTTCTTAGAAAAGGACCTAGCTCCAACCGCATTAGCATTCATTAGATGAAGAGGGGGGTGGTTCGGGATCTCTAACAAAAACAATACACTAGGGTAGGAAACTTGCCTAAAAGAGTTAAGTATTCTTCCACCTAAGAATGCCGCCAGCGGTCCATTGGCCGTGGGCTCTTTGTTTATCTCTAGGAGGACATGGGCGTACAAGAGACGACTAAAGTTGCTTCCATAATAAAGAAAATTTGATGGATCGTCTTGTCCGAGAATGGGTCCTCTCCAACGAACAGACTCGCAAGAAAAAGAGGTTTGGAGTATAAGAGTTTAAGAACAGACTTTTGGGGTGCCTGAAGTCAGCACCAGGAACCTTACACAACAGTAGGATGAAAAGGAAGGGGAAACCGTGCGGGGAACGCGACGTCCTTTATCTTACAGGCGCAGAGGGTTCATCTTCACCGGATGAACTACTCTGCCTGGGGGCTTCGTCTTCGTAATCATCGTGAAGGGGGGGTGTGGCTCGGGTGGTGGATAGTAAGACCGCGGCGCAGGCCAGAGAGCTTGCTATGGTCAGAACCGATTTTCAAAAGAGAAAAAGTACCAAGCGCACGCGTAGGAATGACTCGAAAGGGAGGGTTTAGCTGTACTGGGGTTCCCAAACAGACATTGGACTATACGGAGTCCTTCAGGGAAGGCCCCACGAGGGCCAAAACAACCTCCTCTGGGGGTTTCTAGGGTACCTTCACGTAGTCAGACGAACACTTTGAAAAATAGGGAAGCCTTTTTCGAGTCTTCAGTAGGGGCACGTACATCGTGCTGGGGACCCAGCCAGACCAACATTGAGGAAAAACCGTGAGACCTGAGGCAGGAGGGAAAAGCTTCGAGAATTCCGGAAGAGTCGAATAAAGGTCGGGGGGGTCTTGGCTGCCCAAAGGGGCAGTTGAGGATATTATTCCTGAGCGAGCCCAATGGGTAAAAAAGAGGAAGAACCTGTAGGGGTTCCAAGAAAGGGAAGACTCCTTCTCCTGCTCCTTGGAATCGCCAGGTGGCTCGGTTAGCTTAGCACAAACGCCATTTCGTGGGGGATACTAATTGGGAAGGGGGGAAGTATCTAAGAAGCTTCGGTCAAAACTACTGGAAAAATCCATGGATTGGCCTCAAATAAGGGGTCAGCGACAGGAAGAGGGCTTTCTTGGGAACGTCCGGGGGGGAAGGCCTTCCGCAAAGAAAAAATCGGCATGTGCAGGGGGGGCGGGGTTAAGTTTCCGACAGGAAGAAATCCGTGTTGGAAAATCTTGCTGTGGCGTTGAACATTCCCGATCCCAGGTAACTCTTGGCCGCTGTGGAAGACCGCTACCTGTACTAAGCGGCTGAGGCCCCGGACGACCGTCCCAGGAACTCTGAATTCTTTGACCGAAAAAGAACCGTCCAATTGAGGAAAATTTGTGTAGGCGGGTACCGCGGCGGGAAGGGGGACTTTAGAGCTACCTAAGCGCGCGGGCTAGAATGAACGGGAAGCACTTGAGGACAGTCGTCTCTAGCATGTTGTTCGGAGACAAGGGATGAACTTCGAGGGGATGTTTTTTCACATCCCTTCTTTTAATTCGTGAGGGGAGGAGGAGCATGTCCAGATCCTTTTTCGTAAAATCAAACTCCTGAGAAGAGCACTTGGGAGAAAGACCTCTCCCTGAGTGATGGTGATGGTGAAGTCCGCGCTTGGCTGTCTTCAGCCACTACGTTCTTAGATCCGGAGCCCGGGTACCTACTCGTCCGTCGTGGAGGAGCTTCCGGTCCAGGTCCATCTCTGCCTGTGTCCCTAGCCACTTGGGTAAAAAGAAGACCCGCGGACAAATGGACATTTCCCTCCATCCTCCCCGTGTTTTGGCCAATTATCTCGACCCCCTCTCCTTCCACAAGCCTCCCTAATGCCGCCAGCCTGGAAGCACCCCTGAACTTCCCTTTCACCAGAGAAAGTCATCCGCCGAATATTAGCTTAAAGGTCCTTCCCAAAAGAGAACCTGGAGAAACACCCCCCCCCTTTTTAAGAAGGGGGCCAAGAGCCGAAAACTGGAAAAAAAGCCGGCTCCAGTTGTCACAGAAGAAAAACTAGGACGTTCTCCTAAAGGGGGGGCCATGAAGAGGGCGGAAGCAGGCTTTCTGGGGGCCTGCCGGGGGGAAAGAAAATGAAAACAGCATCATTAGCTCAAAAGAAAAACGCGCTTGCGAAAATGGATCCACGTCTTACAGGAGTTCTGGATGTGGGGCCTTGAACGGGGAGAGGAAAAGTTGATGTGCCGAGCGCAAAACGAGCTAAAAAAAAAAAAGGATCTTCGGAAGCAAGAAATAATACGTAGAAGCTCAGAGAGACTTCCTCTCTCTCGGGGTGGGTTTCCGTACACTTATCTACGTCCTGAAAAACCCTCAAAAGTCGAGGAACCCAAAAACCCTTCTTATGAGCACCCTCTCGAGGTGCATGGACCGGAAAGGTTGTTCGAACACCTCGCCCTTCCTGAAGAGAAGCCTGGAGGGTGAGCCTGAGTTGTTTGAATGGACGACAGGCAAGTTTCGTACTGCAGAGAAAGCATGGGAGGAATTGCAGGGAATGGCCCACGACGCTACAGGGGGGGTTCTTCATTTGCATCAAACAGAATTATACGAGACTGGGAGCCACTCGAGAAGGGTTCCGAACAGGCAGAACAAAAAACCAGACCAAAGAACATGGCGGAGACAGGGAAGGAAAAGCATCCCTGTTGACTGACTGCGTTCGGTAAAGGACAGGGCTAAGAAAGGAGTGAGGGGAGGGAGAGATGGCGCCAAAAAGGGTTGGGGAGAGGGCTTTCTGCGAATGGTGTGAGACGGAGGAGGAGGGTAGAAAGGTTAAGGGAACAGTGGAGAAGCCGTGAGGGGGTCTTAGATCGTTACGAAATCAGTGGAGGTTCAAAGTGGAGCGGTATCCGAGGGCTTTGCCATACAACCAGGAAATTAACTGGAAAACTATCTGCTTGAAGAATCCTCCTGTCTTTCGATAATTCCGTGATGTAAGGCGTACTACGGGGCCCCAAGGGAAAGGAAACTACGGGCCCAAGCTATTAATGTGGTGGGGGGATAGAGAGGTTTTGTGAGTGGTGGGAAGGGTGTGGAGGTGGGGGGGTTGGAAATTGGATCTCGTGTCGAAAAACCCAACAGTCTTTCTTCCGGAAGAGGCACCCTATGTGAAATATGACTTCTTCCGTAACAAAAAAGGATCAAAAAATGACAAGTGCCTCCGGAACAGCTAGTACTAACGGCGAGAGTCCTTCTCGGTTCTAACGTGATCCTAGGAGGTCCTGCAGGGGTGGAAAAAAGGGGGGGGAAATATTATAAAACACAGATCGCTTAGTAGTCTCTTCCCGGCCTGCGAATATGGTGGTCGGAACGGGACGGAGCGGGTCGAGGACACACCGGTCGTCAAGGAGGGAAAAGAGCAGGGGAGGCAGAGCTGAGAGTGAGGGGAATTTTCCCACCGACGACAGCCGAGGGGGGCCGGCTCCGGCAAAATGGGCTGTCGCCCCTTAAAAAAAAACTAATGTATATATCAGGAGGTAAGCGATACTAGAAGAAAAAATCAAAAAATACTTACAGGGACTTTCGGAGGGGACATGGAGGTATTCATCTCGTGCATTGAACCCAGGAGGAAGATTACGGGGGAAAATTTTGCTGCTTATCTCGAGTAACAGTGGGGGGAGCCCGAGGGGGTTGCTGGTTTACTCCTGAAAATAGAAAGAACCTCGCATGTAAAGAAAGGGAAATGGCGAAAATATGGCCTTTGTGGGGGGGGGGGGGGGGGTTTGGTGGTGGGGGGGGGGGGGGGGGGTGGGTTTTGGTTTTTGGGGGGGGGGTTGTGGGGGGGGGGGGGGGGGGGTTGGTGTTGGGTTTTTGTGTGGGGGGGGGTTTGTTGGGGGGGGGGGATGTGGGGGTGTTTTTTGGATGGGGTGGTTTGTTTGGGGGGAAAGGGTTGGGTGGGGGGGGTGTGTTGGGGGGGGGGGGTGGAGGTTGGGGTGGTGTGTTTCCCTCTGGGGAAACGCTCACTGCATAAAGGGGAAACGAAGATCATCAAAAAAAACGAGGACACGACCACCTGGGTAAGAAAGAAGAACACGCTAAAAATGGCACCGACAGGGCTCAGAATAAACTCCGAGCCTGCGTGGGTATCTTTCCTGGGAGCTGGTTTCATCTTTTACGCCGACTCTGAAGGGGACTAACCCTGTAAAAGGTGTTGAAACACTTGTAGGAGCCGGCATCACAAGGACGACACCTCATTGGAGTGGGTTATCTAATGGAAGACTCTCTTCATCAAATTCGTAGGGGAAGGGTGTGGCCTTCCGAGGATCTGAGAAAAAAGAGGAAAACGGTATATTAAATCGGGGGAAATGGGGGCGGGAAAGGGTAAAAACTTGCCGATCACAAGTAGGGAATACACCTTGAAATTAGTAGAAAGAGAAAAGGCCAAAATTGAATCGACGGAAAAGCCAAAATCAGCCGGCACCCTTCGATCCCCCCCCGAAGAAGAAAGATATAAAAGGGAGGCTAAAAAGGAGGAAATCCCCCCATGAACCTGAAGGTGAATCAAAAGAGGAAGAGGCGTGTTTCAATCTATCACACCAATAATACCGGAAAATGATGGACAACCTGGGTAAAGTGCTGAGTCGAGCCTGGACAGAAGGGAAAAGCCTACAAGGGGGGAAGCGACTCAAGGAAGGAAGTCCAAGGTCTAGAAAAAAAAGATTAGCCAACAAGAGTACTTTCCACTGACAAGATTTACTCGTGATTCTCAAACAAACAAAGAGGAGACAAGATCTAGTCGAAAGCGGATGCAGACCTCCCAACACGGAGAGGGTTGGTCAAAGGGGAAGCTCCTCCGGCTATCCCCTTCCTTTAAGTAGGGGAAAGGAAAAAAGGGGGGCCAAAAAGGGCCATTCCCTTATTCGGCACATCGATGTAACCAAGCTCCAAAATCGACGTTACAGGGAAAGGCGCGAAGGGAACATGCTTCTTTTTCTCGAAGAATAAAGAAGAAAACGAATCGAAAAACCACTCTCGAGAACTTAAGGGGAAAATGCCGGGTCTGAAAAGGAACAAACCTTGGGGTTGTGGGGGAGTGTCAGGGGAAAAAAGAAAAAAAGAAAAAGCGGTGCTGATCTAAGAGCTAGGAAAGTTAAAAAGGATGCCTTGGAGGAACGAAGAAAAAATAGGCGCCTTGGAAAAAAAAAAGAAGGCGGGGGTCCGTCGGGGAAGATCAAACACGCCATGAAAACGCGGCTGACGAAAGAATGGGGGCTCACTGTGGAAAAAAAACCTTACATAAATCCGTCTTCCTACGACCAAAAGGCACGAGGGCCCAACAACCCAGAGTGGGAGGAGGAAGGGAGCGTAAAACTACTAGACAAAGAACCCATCTGGAGGTCCGCGGGGGGCGTGGGTATGCTAGGTAGAAGTAATAGGGAGTCGCGGTGCCATCTCAACCTCAAAAAAGAAATTCGATCAAGTGTCGGGAAAAAGGAGGGTGGAGGCCGCTAGGGAAAGGGGGTTTGAATGAGAGGTAAGGAGGGGGAAAGTGTAAGGTCTAGGGCCAGGGTGGGGGGGGGAGGTAGGAAAGGAAGGATCCTTGAGACCACGGAGGGGGCAGACGGGGAAAAAAAAGTACTGGGGTCAAAAGCGGGATCTCCTTGTAGGATGAAAATAGGAAGGCAAAACCAGAAGAAGATTTCGATGTCTTCAAAACGCAAAAGGGAGGGGTCATGCCAGGGGTAGTTTCGATTGAGGGATACAAGCTCTGGAAAATGCCGAACCGACTTCTTTTGGCCGCATAGGGGGGCCGACCGAAAGCGGGACAATGGGGGAACGGGGTCTGTGGACTTGTTTCAGGGGAGAGGGTCGGATCTTCCTTCTCGGCCAGAAAGAAGGTCAAGGGGGGAGGGGGCCTTTTCAAGAAAGGGCGGAGGAAAGGGGTAGAAGAAAGCAATGTGCTCGTTTGAAAAGTTTTTCAAAGAGACTCATGGTTGACCGGAGAGAAAACGACTTCGAAGGCTGAAAACCTTTAAACAGCCATGTGCAGATGACGCTCTACATGCTTGAAAAAAAAACATCGACGGAAACTTGTGGAACCGGAGTTTCGGGAGAAACGGATAGAGGGAAACTTTAAGAATCCGGAAGAGGTGGGTAATATGAACGCTTCTTTTAGTTGCGCATTGGGAGTCCTTTTGGGGGGGGTTAAGACGGAATATTTTGTGAAAGGAGATTCGGGAAGGATCGGACTCCAGCGTTTGGAGGACCGCAAGAGAAAGCGTGCCCTTTCGGGCAGGAGGGGGATTATTGGGGGGTCGTCTCTGCGAGCGTTGTGCGTTCCTTCATTCCTAACGTGGCCTGTGGGTTAGCCCTCGGTAAGTTCAATCCTGACGGAAAGTCGTATTAAGGAAAGAACCCTCTAATGTCCCGAATCATTTTCCAAAAACGCAGCTGGCCAAAAGAGAGAACGGAAAAAAAAAAAAACTCTCCCAAAGACAAAACAATGATATGTAACTCCATGAGGTGGAAGATCGGCAGGCCGCACAATGGTTTACAAAAAGGACGCTAGTAAAAAAACTAAGCTCGGAGGCACCCTAAGTATGCCATCGGGGCCGGGAAAAAAAATTCAGGGAAACCATTTGCCGACCGTAAAGGGGTACCAAACATTTCCGGGAGACCCTGTGAAAAAAGACGGAGACTACCATGAATTCACCAGGGATGAGAAAGCGAAGGACCGCCCTAGAGGGGGCGGCAGAGCAGGGGGTGAGGGGAAGGAAAAGGGAGATACCATCACGAGCTAGCGCAGCGAATCCTCTAGTGTAATCTGCGCTAGAAACAAAGAGATAGAAAAATCAAAGCCGTCTTCATTAAAAAGAGTCTATTACATATTATAACACTAGACCAAGAAAAAAAACCGAAAGCTTCGGCCCGCACGTCGGGAAAAGACAAGGAAGAAAGCAGGCCAAGTTGCATAGAAAAGTCTACGGGCAAACTCGGTTTTCACCAGTCTCCTCCTGGCATCTCAGCACCACAACAAACCAGAGGCGTCTTCAAAGGGGAAGAAATCACCCTCGTAGCCTCCACCGCATCGGAAATGCCTCTCACGTAGCAATTGTCCAACAGTTTGCTGGAAAGGACGTGCTGGCCGAAGGGGGCGGCGTAGCGCGACGGTCGAGAAGAAAAAACCTTTCGTTGAAGTGGAAAAAAAAGCGGAAACTGGTAAAAGAAAACGGGCCAGTTAGGAAAAGCGGGAGCAGAAAGGACGCGGAGTCAGGTGGCTACTGTCACAGGGGGGAAAAGAAGGAAAGAGCCAGATAATTTCGGCCGGAAAGACTCCCCTTGTGAAGAATGGGAGTGCTCGCGGGGTCGGAAAAAACAGGGAGCGAAACTTAGGAAGGATGAGGGGGAGGGAAAGTGTGGGGGAAAATGAAGGTTACGGGGGGGCCCCTGGGTTGCGGAAGGACCTACTTTAAGTGATGTGGGATGTGCAACCATTGGGGTTGGAAGGAGAACAGTGTATGAGAAAGGGGCGTCAAAAATCCTTGCCCGTGGCCGAAGGTTCTTCGGTTGGGAGGACTGTTTTCCTCGGGGGGATGGAAAGGAGGAGGTAAGCTGCTGTAACCTGAAGAACCGTACGGCCTGGGGGGACCAAGAGACGTACGTGCACCATACGGTGGCCCTCGAACTCTAACAGGGGATTCGGGGACGCTTTTCTCAAAAAAAGTGGCTTCCGGACCCCAAAGTCGGTGGGTCGCTTAGCCAGGTCCCCGGCCTAAAATGAAGGTTGGGGCAAACCACATCATTACCGGGCGTTGGTCCGTGTCCCAAGGACCTTAGTCATCACAATGATGAGGGAACCGCCGCCTTGTACTGGGGGGGGGGCCTCCCGGGGCCCGACCAAACAAAATCCTATTTAGGGTAGAAAGGGTCGGCCATCCTCTTAGACCAGCAGTTTAAAAACCGCTTTCTTCGTTCGTAAGCATGAGAGGGGCTCCGGGGGGACTGAGAGTCCAAAAACTCAATTCAGGGTAAGAGGACTTCAGAAAATGTAAAAGGGGGAAATGCGCCGGGGAAAGCAAGTGGAAAAAAAACCAAGAACTAAAACGGAATTCCGATTTTTTTCCAAAACCTTCCTTTCGCGAAAAAACCACGAACACACCGAACTTCCAGTACCGATCGGAGAGTGAATAGAGGGAGAACAGACCAAGAAGCCTGAAAAAGGTCAGGGAGTGGAAAGGGGACTAGCTAGAAAAAACGGCGGACAAGACGGGCACTTCGAGGGGGTGGGGGTATAGAGCTCCTCAAGGAGGACAAAGAAATGTGGGTAATCTCAGACTTAGAGAAAGTCCAGCAGCAAGGAAAAAGGTCTAAACGGGAAGGAAGGACGGGGAAGAAGGGAATACAGAGCTAAAAAAAAAGGAGAGATCCACTAACCCCTACATTAACGAGTGTTTTCTATCGAGGAGGGAAAAATCTTCCAGAGTTCAAGGTAGAGAATCATGACAACCGGGTGCCTTCTTTTGGTCGCGAACAGGATCATTGGTTGGACGCTTCCGTCGACACAGTGGGTGAACGCGTCCTTAAAACCCAGGGTGAAAGAATATGGTTAGGCAGCGTCCTGATTCAGAACGGCAACCGAGTGCGGGAAAAAGTCTGGACTGGAAGAAAGACGACAGTTCAAAAGAGGGCAGACCTTGGTGGGGGGACCACAGCCCTGAAAACGAATTACGCGAGAGAAGGGCTCCTTACTGGGTAAGGACCGATCATGGAAACAGGCCGCTCCGGAGAGGACGACAGGGGGGATGACGCACAATCCCCTCGAACGTCCCAAAGGGGAGCAGCTAGGGAGCCGTTATCTTGCCAGCAGCCTACAAATAAAAAAAAAAATCACCTATACCTTGGGGGGAGCCTTCGAAATGAAGGAGAACCTGGCGTTAATATCGGAGGGGAGGGGGGAGGAAAAAGGGAGTACCTTTGGAAAGAAAAGAGAGGAAAGAGGAATTTTGGAGGAAGCGGCGAGTGCGGGAAAAGAGCGACGGGAAGAAAGGGTAACAGTAAGCACGACTTCCCATGAAGGGAAAGTCCAATTCCTGTCGGACCTGCGCTCACCTGAAGGAAGAGGAGGAAAAGGAAGGGGGGGATCAGACATCAAAAAAACAACAAATTAGTAGGAAAATGAAGATCAAGACACATACTCCTTAAGCAAGCTGGCCGGAGAAAGAGGGGGCTCAGAACAGCCGAGACTAATCTACAAGGAGGGTGGCGGCCATACCAATGGAAATTCCAGCTCGAGATCGGAAGAAAAGCCGCCGCAGGGGATTGTTGGAGGGAAAGGGAGGAGTGTCACAGTATCGCCGCCATACACGAAGAGGGAACCTCAGGTCCAAAGGGGGGGCGGCCTTTCCTACGGGGAAGTCTCTTTAAGGGTCGGGGGAGACTTAGAAGAAGTCTCTTGGCCCAGACACGGTAGCGGAAATTTGGAGAACGGCCAAGAATCGCATTCGGAAACTTATCAATAAGGGGGAAGACTGTGACAGTCTCCAGGGACCCAGCGGAAATGAACCGCGCTTCTGAATCAAAGCCGAAACTGTGTTTTAACGCACACCGAAGAGCGAGACTAAGAAATGGAGTCTCTCTTCCCAAAAGCGAACAAGAAAAGCCCGTTTCGATGGGGCCGAACGGGACTAGCCATGACGACGAAAGAGCGGGGAAAAGAAAAAGGTTGGGGGTCATCGTCAAGCGGGTGAGGGCAGGAGCGTCTCAAAACAAGGGGGCCACAAGAAAGAAAGCCGGCCACCGAACGGTGCCAGGGAGTAGTCCCGAAAGCTTCTCGTGGGGTGGCCTTCAGAGAAAGAGTTCGGGTCTGGGGGGCGGCGGCTCTTCTAAAAAGGGTGTTCTGGGTTGTAATTACTTCGAAACAAGGAGGAGAAAAAAAGCGCACCAACTGGACCGATGCTATCGAATTGGTAGTGATACTCTTCACGGCCATCTCCTAAACCGCTCAGGGGGAGCTTCAAAAGAAGAGAAATAAACATTTCGGGCTTACTCCTTGAGGAGGTGGAGATACAGGTCGGAACCAACTAGAACTACAGTCTTTTCCAGACATAGTAAAGAAGGGGGAAAGCGGTGCGGGTGTGTCTTTGTCAAAGATGAGGCAGGTTCTAGGCCCTGAGCTCTCAAAGGACTCAAATTCGGCACACGGCTCCAGGGTTAAAAAAAAATTTAGCGAGGGAAAAAACAGGCGACCAAACTGGCAAGCTGGAGCGATAGGGCTGAACCTGGACGGCCTTGGGGGGGAGGTCCGTCAGAGAAGCTGGGCAAAGAAACGGCCTGCTTGACCGAAGAAAAAGGGGACGGAAGGTCACAAGCCTGGGGGGGCTGGGACGGGGATCGCTGGAATTGAGAGTAAAAAAAAAAAAAAAAAAAGGCGAGGGGGGGGAAAAAAGGGTCGGCAAATGGACAAGGCCGGCAGGCGAGTCAGCGAAACTTTTATAAACAGAGAAAAGAGGTGGGGCCAGAAGAGGGGGGCCATCCCGCGCCTAAAGCCAGCATGGATGTCCAGAGAAAATTCCTCAGCAGGGGCCGGTGCAAGGGGAGGACTAATACGAGAGGGACGTATCCTAATTGAAGGTTCCACGACCCGGGTCACGGGAAGGGGGCGGGGCGTACTTAAAGTCAAGCCGGCGCCCCGGAATATTTTGCGCCTCGTCAACAGCGCAAAAATGAAAAAACGCCCAGAAAAACGTGCCGGAATATGACCCACTCTGGTCTCGAGGGGACGCCAACAATTCTTGACAAGTCACCTGAAACAAGTCAGACCTCGGAGAGAGGGCCCCATCTGACGCAGGCAAAAGCCTCGATCAAAAAAAAAAAACGTTTTTTCCCGGACAGAAAGAAGAAAGTAAGACGAACCTGGTTAAAAAAGGAGACAAACATAACCGAGGCTTGTCTCCTTACCACGGTCTCGAAAAGAAGGAGGGCAGGGCTGGAAGCTGAAAACCAGGCCGCTAACTGGCAATAACGAGTCAGCGAAGGCCTCGAAGAAACGTCCAAAGAATAGGTCTCAAAGAGGGCGACAAAGAAACGGCTAGAGAGACGTAACCGAGGAGGAGCAGAAAAAACTCCCCTTGGCCGGGACCGCCAAGCTTCAACCAGAGAAAAATAAAGAGGGGCCCCGGAGCCCGAGCGGAAACTTTCGGTTTCTTGGGTTGGGTAAAGGAAGTTATCCTTCATCAATGGAGAGAAAGTCACAACAAAGGACGGAGTAGGGATTAAAGGAGTTGTCATGACTAGACCGTACCCAAAAGGCTCCATTCACAAGGAAAGGAGGAGTCGCATGTGCTACGAGTTTTTAGGACGGAAGGCTCAACGGGTATGATCTCTAGAGGGTACAGAAGGATCTCCTGGAGGAGTTGTTCGGCACGACGGACGAGACAAGGGTGACTCAGCCGTTGACCGAGAGGCGGTACGCGAACGGCGAAGGGGTGTGCGGGCGGGTATGAGTCGACGAAAAAGAAGGAATCAGAAGAACGAATGACGTTCAAGGGGGGACGAAGAACTCGAAACCGGGTGACGTCAGGATGACGGAAATGGGGGAGGAGGAGAAAGGAGAGAGGACGTCGGAAAAAAAGGGTTGGGTGCGGGCGAGTTGGTGGCAATGCAGGGGGGATGTTCCCTAGAGAAAAAAAGAGGGAATGGGGGAGAGAGTGGAAACCATGTGTTGAGGCGAAGGTAGGAGAGGTGGGGCGTCTAACATGAATTCCAGGGAGGGGGGCACTTTAGGAGTGCCTCTGTTTAGGGCGAAGTCGGGGGCGAAAAGGGACTTAATCAGGGACAAGATTGCACTTTCTTTCCTAAAGGCGGGAACTGGAGTCCCAGCTCTATACCGCACCACACCGGGACCTGCAGGTCTGACACGCCCCATGGGGAGGGAGCGCCTCCCCAGACATCTGGCCCCCAACTCGGTCAAAAAACGTCCTTGGTAAAGCACCCCATTCTCTAAGACTGGAAGGTTGAACGAAAATTGCCTACTCTCCGGGGCCGGGTTGGGGCTGGGACAAGTCTTACAGCAGGTCAGGCGTCTCCCAAGGTTGAACCGCGTCCTTCTATCGGGCAAGCACCCGAAAGAGGACGCGGCAGTAGGATGGAAAGGGGAGAAGCCCTTTTCAAGGGGCGTAGCCTGGGCATCGGAGGCTCAATGAGGGGGGGGGGGGGGGGGGGGGGGGATGGAAAAATTGGAAAAAAATAACCCAGCGTGGTTTCAACCCAGCGATTGAGGCCCAACTCACCGGAAGCAGGACAATTCCTAGCCGTAGAACTACACCTAAAGACAGACTCTTGACTGAGATTATTTGACGACGTCCAATCACGTCCGTCAAAGAGGTTAGAGTATCAAGGCGCAAAAGAGTACGAAAACGCCCAATGTCGAAGTGATCACCTAGAGGAAATAATTTCCCAGCCGAAGAAGAAAATATAGGAAGGTGTGAAAGGACAATGGGACTCTTAAAGGCATCCGTGAATCTAAATATCCTAAATATCCAATTAAAAAACCCCCTTGGAGAATAGCAATTGAAATGCATGAGAAACAAGAAATAAGACCTGATACGACTCCGCAGGAAGGTAGGGGGAGAAGGGGTCAGGGTCTAGAAAGGCGACGTGGTAGGCGAAAGTGACAAAAATGAAGGATTGGGGGCCGTCTCGTCGTCGGGACTAAAGATAGAAACGGCGTTCTTTGGGGATTTCGATGGGGACAAGAACTATCGAGGATCAAACGGTGGGAGCACACAAAAAGCTCCCCACATTCGGAGAAATGCAGGGATAAACGGCCTGGTACATTACATTGACAAAGAGGACGCTCGTAGGAATACGACTTGTCTCGCCCACAACGCAAGAGCGACGGGGAGAACGAAGCGCCGTAGAGAATAGATGCTGAGCATACCTGAATCAAGGCGAGGGGGGGAGTCCCTAAATGGAAGGGAACACGCCCGGCGGAAATGATGAGCTCCTTCGACGGGAATTTAGAGAAGAGGGCTTCAAAAAATAAGGAAAGGGGAAAACAACATGCCACCATCCTTAAGGAGGGAGGGCGGGGGGGCGGACTGACGCAAGGAGAAATTTATTGAGCGAGGACCGGAAGGCAGGCTGCTCGAAAAAGGCGATCCCTGAGCGCCACCGAGTCCGCAATATCAGGCGAGGGGATAATCTCAACAACACAAAGAAAGGAGTAAAGAGAGAAGAAAAAGGGGTGAAAACCGAAACAGACCCGGACTCGGGGGTCGCGAGTAGACCTCCGGAGAATAAGAGCCGCCGGGGGGGGATTGCCACGGGGGGGAGGGCACAGGTCCTTCCAAGAGAGAAAAGACCGTGCCCGCTACTGAGTAATGCAGGTCCTTCTGGGGAAAGAGGAGATAGAAAGCCATTGTCACGCAAGGAGTTGGAACCTGACAGGGGAAAAACGACGCGACTTCAAACAGTTCTCAGGAACCGGATCTAGGGATTGAGTCATAAGAACGGCATGAATACGGGCAGGCTACGTACCTGTCACGGGGGGCCGTGGGGGTAGATACACGAGAAAGAGCGGCTGAGATGGGTTCCGCGTGGGAGCCATTCCACGCAAGGGGGAGCGGAGAGAAAAAATTATCTACCCTAATTGGGTTGGAGAAGTCAGAAAACTGTCCTAGAAGAGAAAAGAAATATCGTTCTCGGGAAGGGAAAATTCTCTATCACAAAAGCCAAATCTTGGGTGCGTCTTTAAAAGAGCAACGATACTAGGTAAGAACCACATAAACCAGCTTAAAAAGGGGTACGTGTTCAGTAAGATAGCCTTACCAGCTTATCAAAAGGGCGCTCATCGCCATCCAAAAATTGCAGGTCACTTGGTCAACAGAAAACTTCTGAGGGTCGGGGGAGCTCTTGTTTAAGCTCGGTCGTCCTGTGACTTTCGCGCAAAGGGGGTTCGTGTATAGGGGGTATTATAAATCCGGTCGCCCAACTACGCGGGGAAACCCTGTACTTGAACAAAGGGGCGGCATGGTCTAATGCTACAGGGGCCGCCAGTAGGAGGGGGGGAGCTTCGTAAAGCACGAAAGGGAGGTTAGGCTGAAAGAGAACTTGAACTAGGCCACTCTAGACCTTCTGGCCGAAAAAGGTCACGAAGGACGAGACGGGGAAAGGACAGGAGGGAAAGGGGGTGAGGTGTAAGGAAAGTTCGGGGCGAAAAGGGGGGTCGAAAATCGGGCTCGACAATTGACGGGGCGGTAGGGGGCAAAGGGGCATGAAGTGTTTTTCAAAAAGAAGAGAAATGGAGGGGTCGAGTTGGGCCCCTGGCCCTCCTAGCGGGGACTGAACCGGGAATAACCCGGACAAGGGAATCTGGTCAAAGGTCAAACAGAGACAGCCCAAACAGCGTCCAGAGAAGTGCAAAGGGGGACCTAATAGAACTGGAAAGGGGGTTGAACCCTGTTAGGAGTGCTTCTCTGATACTGCGAGGACGATACTCCGTAAATGGTCTTTAGGCGACGGGAAAAAGGGGGAATGTTACAGGTCGGAATCATGTTAGGAGAAAAATGTGAACGGCACGAAGGGGTGCTAGTTTAGTATAATCCCCCTCCTGGGGATTGGCGTAGCATCCCAGTAGAGGAAAAACTCGATCATCGGTTAAGGCCCGGAAGGGCGTTCAGGAAGACTCCGGTAAAGGACCAGGCGCCTTTCATGCGTACTTAAGGAACGCCAGACGCACCCGATGGTTCCCTAAAAGAGGAAAAAAAAGGCCTTTTTGAAAAAATCCCCGCGGCACTCACCATTGGAATTCCCTTCCACTCTCCAGCCTAGATCTCCAATCGGCAAGGGGCCCCTCACAAAAAAACAGGAGTGACCCATTCTAATAACATCTCGCCCCCCCGCTCCTACAGCTGAGGCTCATGAGGAAAATACCCCTCGGCTGGCTACGGCAATGGGCGCACTACCTTTGGGTTGGGATACCTAATCACTCTCAAAGTACTTCCGGGCAAATCTAAATGTCAAGAGGGACGACAGAACGACCTGCACGTGAAACCAGAATTCAAGTTAAGGATAGGAAAGCAAGGGCCAAAAGGCGGGCTCTGGGACGGTGGTACTAGGACTCACAAACCGTCAAAGTGCTGGGAGGTCGCTAAACCGATAGGGCTGCGCGCGTAAACCGACGAATGCGGACGCCGGGGAGGGAGGATTAAGAACTAGATGCCAGGGATCGTAACAGGTGAAGGCGACGACCGCCGAGTGGTTGAGGGCACTCGGTCCTCCACCCTCCTGAAGGAGGCTAAACCTGCTCCGCTTCCTTGCGTAGAATGGCTCTCTACGGGACACCAACTTCTACGCATAAGAGAATCAAAAATGGAGTGCAAAAAGGGGGAAGAAAGGTCATGACTTAGACGGAACGAAACCACTCTCCGGCCGAGGCTGCTAAACCCTTTGCGAGGAAGGTGGCGACGAAGGGCGTGCCAGGGAGTGGGGGCGTCGCGGGACTCTCGGGTCGAGCAGTACTCTCCTTGAATTACTTTCAGAAAGAAAAGACTCCGAGGGAGGGGTCGATACATTCTAGCGTTGCACGAGTCGGAACATGTTGTCAGCGGGATCCTTCAACCAGGGACAGACGCAAGCCGATATTGCGGGATATGAACACCCTTTGGAGGAAGGGGACGTAAGAGTCTGACGATGAAAGGAGCAGGCGAGTGGATGAATACTGTAGTGTTCGGGCTGGTTCCGGCGCCGAATGGGGACGGAAAAAGTCTTGAGAATGGGAATGTTGATGTTTGACACCTTGGTGGCGGCGGAGGGCACCTTAGAAAAGTGGTAGTTAACAGTACTCGTTGGGACCGTACGGGCTGGGGTCGGGAGATTTGACCTCTTTGTAAAAAGGGAAGGTCTGATTCGCTCTTTCCACAGTGCATCCTGATCACGGGCTCAAACGTTCCGTCGCAGCCGAACTTCCTTCCTGGAACCACTCGGCATAGGACCCCCGAGGTCATTAAGTCCAAAGGATATCCAACTATTCTTGCGAGGACTTATCCCCCTCCATTCTGTGAACCAACTCGCACAGGACTGTGTCAACACAGTAATCCCAGAACGAAGGACTGCCCCCCGTGACCAATTCTCCTCCCTTCCGCCGCCGGGCGGGGGGAACGTCTCCGAGATCTTCAAAAGAAGAACGGTTTGGAGAGGGGCGATGAGGTCGGCCAGGCTAGGGAGGATCACTTCCGGGATTCCGAGGCCAGGGCCGCACACCGTCGAAAGTCGTCGCGTGTGGCAGGTCAGCTTAATGATGCATTTAGGCATCCTCTAAAAAATAGGCGCCCTGAAGGGTGGTCAACCGGACTCTTGGCGGGAACCTTAAAGCAAAAGGCGGGGCGATCTAGCAGGAGGAGGCCTGGCCCGACACCTAAAAAGAATTCATTCTACAGAGGCGCCAATCTGAGGAAAGAAAAGGGAAGCGTCCGTGAGAGTTGTGACTAAGAGGAATCAAACGCCCGAAGGGGTCGACCCCCGAACTGTCGTGAGGTGTTGACGCACAGCCCTAGGGCGCCCAAAAAAACGGCCGATAGACGGACGCGGGCAAAGGGGGGGAACGGGACTACGAACAGGGGGACGTAACATACTCCTACCCAGGCACAGAATGTGTGGCGCCGAACCTTACAAGCATACTAGGGGAAAGAAATGGGGACGCGTCTGCCACGGTCTAGAAACGCCAGGGACAGGGGATGGTGGCGAAAAGGGGGCTGGGGTTCTCCGTATGAACCGCTGTTACGAGGCCAGCATGCCTAATCATACCATGAGACCACGGGTAGGGACGGATCGTAGGCCGCAGCACAGAACATCGCGGGGGGGCTGAAATAAGGCTTGGGCCAGCGAACGAAAAATTCGTCCTCGAAAAAAAGGTAGGTGGTTACAGGAAAACAGTCGCCCCAAAGGTGAGCAGCCGCGGTGCGCGGGGGCATGGGTGAAGACATGGGGACAAGACACAGATGCCGGCCGTCTCTGACGGCTGTCTGTCGGCGAAAAGCCAGGCCGGAAGGAATAGAGGGCAGAGGGAATAGAAAATCCCTCAGGGGGGCCGGAGAGAAAGCTATCCCGGTCGGAGCCGGGAAGGAACCCAGGAGGAAATGAAGCCGCAAGACGCGAGGCGTGAAAGATGGCAAAACGAATCTGCTACGGTGAATGCATCCTGTACGTAGGCAGAACGTTAAAAAAGGACGGCCGGGATAACGGTGAAAAGGGGGGTTGGGGAACGAAAGAAGCATACTCAACGACACTGCGGTCCTATTACCGAAAAAAAAAACAACGAGTCAAGGGCAGCTGGTTTGAAAGGGGACTCTACACACAACGGGGAAGGAGTAAGATGAAGTCAAATGGACATCACATTTCAAGGAAATCACGGGGCAAAGGCGTCGACCGAAGACGGTCCCTCCTGTAGGTTCCGAGACCTTTTAAAGTCCGTCTTCGTCAGCGAAGGGTCTCGCCGAGGATCGCCGTACTTAATGGGGAAGGACAATAGTTGAACTAGTTTGCTTGGGCAGAGAGAACGACCGTTCAAAAGTTAACCTTCAGGTCAGCAGGAGGGGGCGGAAAGAAAAAACAAGGGGAAACTATCTTTCAGGGAGCACGGCGCAGCATTACGTCTGATGAATGATTGCAACTCAAGAAATGAAGGCGGGGAGCCGAAAAGAGCTCATTCAGCTACAGAACCACATGTTCCGATCGTGGCAATACCAGGCAGAGAAAGGCAAGCCGTCGCGAGGACAGGTTCGCAAGTGTGGTGCACCGAAAAGGAAGGGCGATACTATGCTGCTGAGCGTAAGCGGACCCAAAAAGACAAAAATCACCCCCCTAGGGTCGTGGAGGAGCCCCGAAGGAAACATCTTCGTTTTCAGGGTTGGAGGCGTCATGCGGTCGCAGTACCAAGCGAGGCAAAGGCGCCGAAGAAAGGTCAGCGCAAAAAAAGAAAACGGCGGAGGATCACGGGAGTATACAGGGGGGGAATCCGGCAGCTCGGGGTTTTCCTGCATTTTAGACCAGTTGTCGGGTTCGGGAGGGTCATTCGAGCAAACGGATGCAGGGGGGAACGGCCTGTACGTGCCCGCGGGAAAATCCTTGGCCCTCGGGGAAAAGGAGAGGGATCGGGACACCACGCAAGAACGCTGTTTCCTCATCCAGTGAGTCGACTTGAGATGGAGCAGCTTCGGCAGACATCTCGAAATAGTAGGAACGCAAGGCCGCCAGTCAGCAGACAGAACAAGAGTGGAGGGGGCGGAGGTCTTCAGTCCTGCCTCGAAATCCCGACCTTGGACCTTCGTTGCCTTTGGCGACAAAGGATAAAAGGGGGAACAGAGCGGACATGGTCTAGGCTTAAAGGGAAAAGGCTCCTACGCTTGAAAGAGGGAAATCCTCTTAACTACCAGGACGAATAAGTGTCGGAGGGGCCCCCATAGGAAAGCTCAAATGTCCTTCACCACCTGCCACTGCTTAAAGAAGACGACAAGCAACAGTCTTGAAGTGGGGGGTCGACGACGCTCGGATAGAACAGGAGGAAAGAGCGGCGGCGGCGAGGGGCGAAATCACGGGACAGGGTTCTAGCTCGGGGGAACCATGGTTTCGGAAATTGAAGAGGTGGTGTCAAAAGAATAGGGAATTGATCTAAGCAGCCATCCTGGGGGAGGTAAAAAGGAAAGCAAAGCGCAAAGGGGGAACTCGCTGCGGGTTCGAGGTAGAGGAGAAAAAACGGAGTGGTCCGCCGGTAAGAGAAAAGGGGGCAACGGTGGATACGGGCGGAATTCGTCAAAGGACCCTCCGAACGAATCATGTTGCCAACCAGGAAACAGGGACCCCGACTCCCCCATAAAAAGAGTGTCCAGGGGAAAGCCCACAATCGACGATCCGGCTCGCCAGGCCCATGGGAAACAATGAAGGACGTCCCCATCTCAGTCAGTGGGGGGGAAATTCAGCCCCCGCGGGGGGAAGGCCTGCAAAATCACGATCACCCTTGGGCCTAGAAAATCCGCGCAAAAAAACCGGGCGCTCCCTTGGCGACGACGAAAAACGGGGACAAGTCCATTGATCTAAGTCCTTCATGGAAGGCAAGGAAGGAGGCAATGGAGATTAGCCGTAATCTGACAACACTTTCATCCATGAGTACGCAAGCGGGCTCGGGGACTAACGGGGAAACTTCTAACCACAAATAAATCGTCCTTAGGAAGAAGCCTCCACCGACGGGGCTCTGTCCGAACTAAGGCGAGAACTGAATTCTCGCAGCACGAGGGGGCCGCCAAAAAGAGACGGAGAGCGCTCGTTCTCGGCCTGGCGGCTACCCTCCACGGAAAAATAAA
>Ga0179593_1487561_pt1 | contig 27172 bp, 31 predicted proteins | sample CZODoug2_1_08_16_FD_185931 | JGI IMG/M metagenome (GOLD analysis project Ga0179593, IMG submission 185931) | Vadose zone soil fungal communities from Angelo Coast Range Reserve, California, USA - CZODoug2_1_08_16fungal (PacBio error correction) | ecosystem: Environmental > Terrestrial > Soil >...
ACACAAGGAGAGAAAGGGACTGACGATGCTCCGATCCTTGTTCCCCTGGGCAGAGCGCGGCGAGACTAAAGCGTCAGGGAGGAAGGCGAGGTAATGTGAGTTAGGGGGGGGCGCATGTTGTGTATTGCCAGGCCAAGGCTGGACTCTGCCTTCATAGAGTATGCAAAACTTTAATATGTACTTCGCGCCAGTCTCACCAGGGGCTGAGGACCGGATTGGGGGGAAGGGGACTAGGGAGATCGAGGCCCGGTTCAGGGGGAATCGAAAGCGACCCAAGAGTAAAGTTTGTGGCGGGAAGTACAGTCAAAAAAACTCGAACGCGGGAGGACCATATTCCACCACAAGCCATCGAGCCTCATTGGCCACGAGAGGGAATGGGTACTTCTGAGAGGGGGTGGGTGGGGGAGCTGTACGGCCACGTTCACGGACGGCTTCACCAAAGCAGGCATACGAACGGGACGGAGTGCAAAGGCCAGGGGGGGAATTTAGGGAACTCGTAAAAAACCCCATCGTTACCATGCCTTGTGAAAAAGGAAGGTACTTGCGTGTACTTTTAACAGTGGGGATCAAGGAGTGGAGGAGGATCAAGAAGGGGCTTCGACCCGACGGGGGAGATCTCAACAAAACCGGATTGATTAAAAAGATTTAAGAAGAGGGTCAAACCGAAAAGCTTAACAAATCCGCCGATAATCCACAAGATCCCAGTATTAAAAACTTCTGGGAAAAGGACTGGGGGGTACCAAAGGTGAAGAAAAAGGGCACATCAAGGAAAGGCCGTGCAGGGGGTAACGAAAAAAAAAAGCATATCTTTTGAAAGAAGCATTACAAAGTAAAGAGTCATTGTCGAAAAGAGTCTATACAGAAGGGGAGAGCGTACTGTAGCGTCGGGGTTGATATTGGGCGGCGCTCGACCTCCTAGGAGAGAAGTACTGATGAAAATTCCGCTTTCGATGAGAGGAAAAAGACCCCACGAGACAAGGGGGGAGAACTCGTCTCTGATAAATTATTGGAAGAAGAACTATTACCGGGGATACGAGATTGAAGGGTCTGTGTCGAAAAGCGGAAGATTCCTTTCTTCAAATAAAAGAGGGGATATCAATCAAGAGCAGAGGGGAGAGAAGTACACTGGGGGAGCGACGCTTCATGAAAGTGAACCATTTATTCTACAGCTTCAAGTTCGAGGGTTAGGGATTTGAGGTCCAAGGGGGAAAAAAGGAGACTGAATCGAGGAGGAAGAAACGTAAAAAAAAAATGACGAAGGTCCAATGGTGGCGGGATTCTCTTCAGACCCTAAGGGCTGGTAATGCAAGAGTCTAGAACTGATGGAGGAAAAAATAGGACAAGTAACTTAGAGATGGAAAAGAAAAATGTAATTGAGAGGGGGAAGGAAAGCTACGATAAAATGAAGGGGAACGCTCGCACGGGCATTGCTACAAGATAGTCCGCAGTAAAAACCTCTAATAAGACAAGCAAAGGGGAAGTAAAGAAAAAACCATCTATGTGAAAGCATTATACTTAATGCAGCAGTGGGAGATCGACGATAAGGGAACCGGAGAAGGGAAGACGGGGGATCTGATAACCAGAAAAAAGTAATATGGTGCAAAGGGGTGGGTTGTGAGAGCTGCGGACAGAGCGCGGTTAGCAGGGGAAGGGGGGCCTTGAAGACAAAGCAACAAGGCTGAAACAAAGAGATAAAGGGAACGGACCCCTAAAGTAATGTCGAGCGTTAGGGGGGAGAGGGGCAGACAAGCCGAAGGGGAACTGCTGCTAGAAAGTGGACCGTCGTCTACCTCACCGCGGTACGTGCCGACATCCATAAACACCCGGTCCACGGCAAAGATCTGATGGTGTCAACTCGAAGCGGCTAGTGAAACTTAACAAAACTGAAAAAGGAGGATACAGAAGGAAAAACACGAGGGGAGAAAAAGGGTTTCGATTGACGGTTTCAAACCTGCGACTGCGCATCACATATCGACCAATATTCTAACTGGAGCCGTTCTGAAGGGGGATGTTTCCGTACGGAGATGCCAGAGAGTTAATATAGCAATGAGAACGGGGGTGGTGGTCGGTAAATCGGGGGAATGGAACTGAAGAAGGGGGAGGTAGGATCTACGAGACGATAGACTTCTAGTGCCGGCGGTGTGGCGGTGTCTGGCGCTGACGGGGAAGACTGCTGGTGACTAATGGGGAACTCAAGCCAAAGGGGTTTGGGGAGTTAAAAAGAGCTGCTCGGACGCGAATCAGACACGTCGAGAGTGTCGGCCTCGGGCCTGAAGAAAACTTAAGTTGGAGACGCTAATGGTCTAGAAGAACTGACGAGCGCTTAAGATTAGTAAAAAAAAACAAGGTCATATAAAGAATAACAAGAAAAACTACTTAACGGAGAAAACAAAAATTTACAAAAAATAACACCTAGCCCGGAACGCACCAACACAAAAATTAAGCACACAAAGTCTACACGTATCCAATGCTTCTCTCCACAATACAGCTTACTTCTAAACATTCCTCTGAGATCCTCGCTAATTGGATACGACTCTCTAGCTCTCCCTACGTGAGGGATAAGGGGTAGTTTAGGGTAGAATCTGTACGATTACGAAACGTCTCACGCCAGAAAAAGATTGGGGGAAAAGGGTGCACGGAAGGGGCAAACCGGATGATGAGCTTTTTACTGGGGTGTGGCAATTGCTCGTGAATTAGGTCTCCATCATAAAAGGGACTGAAGAAAACGGCCTGAGTGAGGGAGAACGTGAGATGACGCAAGAACTAGTAGTAGCAGATAAAAATAACTCATCAAATGGTAAGGAAAAGGCATATTGGTAGATGAACAGGAAATCGAAGCTGAGAGGGGAGACAGCGACTCTTCCAGGGTGGGAAAGAAGGAGAAGAAGTAAAGAGAAAGTGTCGCAGAGGGGGGAGGGCAAACTACAGAAAACGCGGACGGGGTACCTGGGAGTACGAGAAGAGAAGGCAAGATAGGGGTTCTTCATCAGATGGAATAAAGCACAAAAGCCTCCGACTTATGCCAGAGGCAAGGTCGTTTCATTGAAACATGAAGATTGTAAAAAAAGAAGAGGAAAAGGGGGAAAATAGTAATGAGGGGGGGAGGGGAAGTCACATTGAAAGTGTTATTCCTGAATGAATAGGAAGTCAGCCACTTGAGGGGTGTCGTTAGGGAAGGGAGGCAAATGGGGCTTCCATGATTCGAAGTCATATGAAAGAGGGTTTCGTAAGATTGGGAAGGGGAAACGACAACGAGCGGGGCACAAAGGGGATAAGACTGGGAGGGGAGACGGGCTCTTGGTTGGAAAAAAAGAAAGAGTACGTACATCGGAACGGCGAAGGACGTTGAAAGGGGGTTGAAAAAAGAAAGATAAGTGATTTCCTCCTGGGTCCCTTTAAACGAGACGGTTCCACAAAAGGTCAGGATGTGAGGAAAGAAACTAGCATAAAGTGAGAAAGAGACAAGATTAGATCTTGGAAGGGGAATTTGGGGGGGGTTTTCGAGTCCCGGGAAAAGGTGCTAGACGCAAGGAGAAGGAGAAGGGAAAACTCGACAATCCGGTCAGGGATAAAACGTTGCCGCTGGTGTAAAGAGGAGACCCTCACTCCAGGAAAGTAGAGAAAACGATTCCTGGTTGAGATCGGACTGTAAGGCCTTGCGAAGGAGGGGTAACGGAAAAGCTAACGAGGGAGCGCAAAAGGGGGTGAAAGCTTTATCTATTGAAAGGTGACGTGGCGATTGGAAAGGGAGGAGCTCAGAGTTAAGACACCTACCCGAACTACAAATTTAGAACGGAAAAGAAAAATGCCTTTTCTAGGAGGAGCTCAGGGAAGAAATGAAAACACTGTAAGGGAAAGCTAGAAACCGATAGTGCTATTTTATAGAGGCTACACCTTTCCCTAAATAGAAGATAGCGCTGAAGATCTCGATGCACCTGGGCAGAAAGGGGAGAGACCGGATAGTGGAGGGATGCCGCGACAAGAGGTTCTCTCTTTTGGAGGGGAAAAAACTTCGCAAAATCTAAGAAATTGGGGAAAAAAAAACAGCCAAATACTTTCCAATCCAGAAGAGGGACAACAGCACATAGACCTGAGGGGGGATAAAAAGGAGGATTATGGCAACGGTGGGGACCCAAACCCAAGAGACGAAACCGTCGAATAATGGGTTTGTCCACTTTGTACGGATGGCACGGAAGAAAATAGGTGTTGCGAGTGGCTCCAGGGAGGAAACATCAAACCCAACAACTTCAGGTCTTACGGAGAATGATGGACTAGTTACTAACTCTCTCACCAAAAAGGGAGAGAGAAAGAAAGAGGGGAGTAAAAGTGGAAAAAAGGAGAATTAGAAAGGAAAAAGGGGGACAGGTTGTCCTTCCTTTTCTAACAACTCGCACAAAACGATCTCTCTAAAAAGGAGAAAGGGGGCAACTTCTTCAGACGGGTTAGAGCATGGGGGGAATAACTCTTGGAAAGAATATGCAAGGGGAGGGCGAAAAACTAAGGGTCGATATGGAGCTGGGGGGGGACAAACGTCGAGGCAGAAGGAGGGGAAATGCCGTTCCGTGGCGTCGTGCAACCCAAGAGGGGAAGAAAGAGGGCGTAGGCACTTCTAAAATATCTCCTGAAGAGATAACTGCCATTTTCATCTGCAACGAGACGGATGGGGTAGGAAGCACTAAGGAGAGGGAAGGCCCGTTGGGGTTACAGAAAGTCCAAAAATAATCTTTCAATTATCGGAGGCCCACGTGCATCATCAAAAGGGAGGGAGCCCGGGAAAACTGAGTCTTTTCTTTATAAAAGGGAGAGTTTGGGGAAAGGTCGGCCCAGATCTTGCGAAAAAGCAATCAAACCGTCTCCACGGGCGCAAACCATCAAATCGTAACCGTTGAACCGTTTAGAAGGGAACAAAGGCACAAAGGCAGGGCGCAAGGCAGAAAAGACAACGAGGGCAAAACGTAACCTTGAGCGATGCGCCGGGTTGGAAGAAAGGAAAAGCCTCCGTCTCTTTCTCAAACGGAATTGAAGGGGACAATGACTCGAAAATAAGAGACTGGACAAGCGAATAAGGGACGCAACACAAGGGGACAGGAAGACACAGAGGAGGCGGTATGAAGAACGTGATTTAGCACAAAAAGAGGAACGCAAATACAGCGGGTCACGTCCTCAGGGTGGAAATTTTTCGGGGCAGATCGGGGGAGCGGTCGTGAGGTTCATCCCAGTGCCACGACCTTAGTCGGTCAAGCATCCTCTCTTGGGCTCAAAACTGAAGAAGGCGGATGAATCAACTGGAAGGGGAGATGTTTAGGCTCCAGGAAAAGGACGAACAAGCGTCATTGGAGGAAAGGGAGGGGAAGACCCATCGTCGAACACGGATAACACAACATCAAGTGAGGTCATCAGAGGAAGAAAAAATGTGGCCCGAGGTACTTGTAGGCTCCTAATGGTACTATTCAAAAAACGAAACAATGGGGTGGTGGTGACCAACTATTCATGTGGGTCAGCGCGATGAAAAAGGACGAGTTAATTCAAGATTAACTTAGGGGTCTGGGATGGTCAACATCACGAGATGGAAAGAACATAGATCGGAATCTAGGGAGCGAGGAAGACCAGGATTCCAGACGAAGAAAGTTGGCTTGAACACGAGAACAAAAGCGGAGGTTGTACTTATGAGAACTGTCTCTGTCGACTGAGAGACATCAGGGACGCGTAGCCTTCGATGAAAAGGGAAGGGTCTGTCTAGAAAAAAAGGGGAAGAACACTATTTGATTCAGTCCGAAATTGGAACGACAACCTGAGGATATGGTGGGGGTACTAAAACGGTCAATTTTGATGAGAAGGCAAAAACAAAGAAAAGGAAGACATCACCCCCAAACATCCGGAGATCAGTACCGCAAGAAGGGTCCAAGACTCAAAAAAAGGGTGAGGCGGGTAACCTGGTCCAAGGAATGAAACTTGGCTTCAAGCGATACTGGCCATCTCTTAACCGCGACCACTATCGATCAAAACCAACTTCCTCTCGTTCTTAATTCAGCACGCACGGAAAAATCATGGACGCGTGGCAGCCGCCTGAGCGGAACTTCACTTTTTTTTTGAAGTTCAGCCGGGGACATAACGCAGTTTGGGGGCATACTTAGCCTCCTGAAACGAGAGGGGTCTTCAAAAAAAGAAACACAATCATTTTGCCACTTTATCCTACGGAGGAAAAGCAGTCAGAAGAGAAGGAAACCAGACACGAAACGGAATGAGAGCGAAGATCTTTCTATGACGGAAGTACAAATTGAACGGTCCATAACCCGTTACAACCTGGAGGGGAATAATCCCGTAGTCTGATACCTCAGTACAGTCACGGCAAAACCACGGCGATCTGCACCCCACCCACTCCCCGCACACCCGAACCCCCCAACCCGCTCAGCCCAAACCGCCCGCCCCACTCTCAACTGGAAAACTGTTTCAAAACGGAGAGGGGGGAAAAAATCTCGAAAAATGGCAGGGTAAACTTATGGAATGCCCTTTACGGAAAAAACGAAAAGGTAAAAAGTATCAATTTGGCCAGGTGGGCGGTAGTTCACTCTAAGGTCTATGGGTAATCGAAAGAATGGACCTTGTTTAAGGGGTTTTCACATTAGTCGGAAATAGTGGGGATAAAGCGGCAAGTAAGAAGTCTTTTCCAACTCTTCCTCGCCCTCAGAAAAAGTCGCTCGACCATCACTCTTCGAAACTTCCAAACTCGACCTTCCAGGGGGCATGGGGGCGCAAAAGAGCCGTGAAGTGGTTTGTGTGTCGAAACATCAGAAACCTCACCTCGCGCGGCTGACTCAGCGAGGACGCGGCAAAAGAAGGAAACCCTCGAAGGTCCGGCAGAGAAGCGGATGTCAGCTTCTTTCAAAAAGGGGGGAAAAAACAATCTCTTCCCGACTTGACAGTCCTAGAAGAGGAAAGGCGGGGGGAATAACGCTGGGGGGGTCGGGTGAGGGGGGGAAGTGGATACGTCTTCGTGAGGAAGGGACATACGGAATCAATCGGCAAATCCTTCATTTCTCGGTCAACCATCAAAGAAAAAACAATGAGAAATCGGCCTTGGCAAAGGAGCCGGGGACGGTCCCTTGAAGTTTTACAACACGAAAAGAGATGAGTTTCGAAAAGAAAATGCTCCACCTTCGGCAAGTCATCTGCATCATCGAGAGACGGTGAACGGGAGTTTTCCCAGTGCGGAAAACGTCAGGGGCCAGTCAGCCCGGGGTGCAAACACCTTAAAGCGCCAAGTCGTCCAAAGACTTTTACTCAAGCACGTAGATGTAGACCGAGAGGGTTCACATGGCTACGCTTCAAAAAAAGCGAGCTCTTCCAAAGGAAACTTACGGGGGGAGGAGTAAGAGGTCGTCGCAGATGGTGTTTTGGGCCCAAAAACAAGAATGCTGGTAGACCTCGCTAAATGGCGCGAGGAGTCGTAATAGGGTAATGGTATCACCTGGAGATAATTGCTGAGCACGATTTAGAGAACTATAGGAGCAATGTGTTCGGTTGTGGATCGGCGAAATCGAAGGAATGGGGGGGGGGGTTCCTCCAGGGCATCGTGCTTGAGAGTAAATATCCAAGCGCAAAAACCCAAAGAGGAGCAGAGAATAAAAATAAACGACAAGTGGGTAAAACCAAACAAGCAGGGGTATGGGGTGGGAGACGACGGACAACTGGGAGTTAAATCAAGAAACTCGGGAAACCACGCATACGGAGGCTTAACGGCTGGCAAAGGCATCCAGGGTCCAAATTTAGACGTGTACCACTTTTACCATCCGGTATTAGGCTGTACTTGGTTCAAAAGTGAAAGAAAAAAGGAGGTCCCGGGTTCGAAAAAGAGGCTGCTACAGATCGCACTCAAAACGAGGGGTATAGAAAAAAGAGGGACTATCTGGTTCGAAGGGCCGAATCTGCTACCACGAGACAGAAGGGGGGACCAAAGCGGTACAAAATATTTCCGTCTCGATGGAATCAGAATGGGGACAAAAACACTTGCTCATCAAGACATGGCCGGCCGGGAGACGGGGACGGACAGAGTTCGATGAGCTGTTACGAAGGGCCCCGATTAATTTTAAAAAACAGGAAGAGCGGGAAATGACAGGAGAGAGTTGCGCGGGGGAGCCGGGGGATATTTGGACGAGGATCACCAGGCGATGAGCGAATGACATCCGAAAACTTGAATGAAAAAAGCTGGAACGTCTGCCAAAAATAAACCGACGGGCCGCGTCTCGCGCTAAATAGAGTAAATTATTGGAGATTTGGCGCGATTAATTTACCACCTTGAAGAGGAGTTAATTAGTGGAAAAGGGAAAGTTGTACCAGCCCTCGATGCCTGGGCTGGAACAAGTAAAAGCTAGGACCAGAAAAAAAACGTAATGAGACGCAGGGTAAGGGAAGGGGTCAAAGTTGATTCGGCAGGGGACATTGATTCGGAGAAAGGTTGGACGCCTGGAGAGCACGGTAGTCAAGGACGGGTGGGGGTCCTGGTAGGGTGAACAAAGGTCTTAAGAAAAAGCGACGGAGGAAAACAAAAAAAAACGGAACTCACAGAGAGCGACTTCGTGATATTGGATCGAGGGGGTCAACCCGAAGACGGCCCAAGTCCCGCACAAATTCTCGAAATCGAGGGTAAAAACTAAAAAGGACTAACCAGGTAAGTTGGCCGGCCGATGGCGGAAAGAATACGATAGGAAGGTGAAGACTCTGAGGAAGTCAAGGTCCTACGCTAACTTCCGCCGTCGCCTCTGACTACAAGAACTGAAGCGATCAACAAAAGTCAAAGCAGTAGGAGATTAAGCGGGTGGAAAGATAGGAAGGAGACCGGGAAAGAGCGTATATCCGCTTGGATCGGAGACGGCAAAGGCAAAAAAAAAAGAATGAATAAAGTAGGTCGGCAGCACACGCGGCGAGTGTTTCCATCGGTCCGCTTGCGGAACACTACAGACCCAAGGCTGACCGGATGGGTTCCGTCAGGAAAAGGGGAAACCCATAACAACGGAAGTTTCGAAGTGGGGCGGGTGAAGATGGGAAAAACCGGGCCAGGAATGCTATCTAGGAAAAAGGCTAAGTGGGAATGGAAGTCTACTCGCCGATGTTGCAAAACGTGGCAGACTTCCATTTGGGACAAGGAATACGGTCAGCCTAGTGGGATGGTGACGAGAAGCGGAAACCTTAAGCCACACTAAAAAACTTCTGAGAACTCGAACTTGAAATTCTTACGAAAGGGAGTCAGCATGGAGAATTTAATTTGTGTTGGGGCAGACTACCGCAAGAAAAAAGCAAACATAGAACGAGAAATCCGTGGGGGGGGCGCAGGAGTAGGGCCGGAGTCTAACTGGGGAATAAGATCGAGGGAAAGAGGACGCGTACTAAAGTGTTTTCGGAAAGGTGGAGGAAAAGGGTTGAAGTAGAGGGAAAGGGAGATCGGTCTCTCGAAAAGGAAGGAGCACCTCTAGTACGAGCGTTCGGGCGTTCTCGGGGGAGCTGACTAAGTGGGGGGGAAGGGGCTAGCTCAAGGGCCGAAGGTTGGGTAAGAAATTGAGCGGCGGACACGCTGGTGCGCCTCGTCCTGAACTGGAAACGTGAACGTGAAATCAATAAAAGAAGTTTCGAAGAAAAGTTCGTCTTCTGAAATACCCACAGGCAGATCTTCAGGGGGCAAAAGAAAAAAAAATTGCTATCTGGCATATATGACTAGAGGGGGCTAGCTGAAGAACCGTCACGGTGGGAGGGACGTGGTCTGAAAAGAAAGAGCAACCACACGCCAGGGGGAGTTACCGTGCCCGTTAATGAGCGTAAACGTTTCGGTGTTTTAAAAGGGGGGGCGAGTATAAAAAAGACCGGCTCAGACAGAAAAGGCACCACCCATAAGCACGGGGTACCGCCGTTATGCCAGGGGGGCAATACTCTAGTTCGGAACTCTGGATGGACGAAAGGGGTAGGTTGTCATTTCATAAAGTCAAGGACGAGGCCCTGATGTCTCGCATCAGGGTCAGACCTTCCGAAGTTTTACAAAGTCTCATCACGGACACCCTATCCATGTTACTGTGCTTTCCTAAAAGAAGAGGAATGGGCCTTTTGGTAGGGAGGCTTCAAAATCGGGTCGTCAAAGAGATGTTGGTCAGGCAGCCCACTCCTCCCGGGATCCCTATCGTAAAAGGGAGGGGGCGTGAAAGGGGGGGAGAAAAAGAATCAGAGGGGGAGGAGTATTCAAACGTACGAAGGATTTAGGGAATATTACGAGAGAGAAACGGGTTTCAGGGGGTATCGTGGGGAGAAAGATGGTGCTTCCTCGCCGTCTATGCACGAGGGGTTTGTGTTTCCTGGCATTACAAAAAACAAAAAGAGTAACTGTCTCGAGGGGAGGATAGGCTCTGGTTGTGCCTTCGGCATGTTAACGACGAAGCGGCGTGCTTTATAAGACCACCTAACCGCGTCCGGCAGGGGATAAGCTTGAGGAGAAGTCCAACGGGGAGCGCGGAACGAGAAGAAACGGAGTCTATGGGAAAGATGAGAGGGAGGTAGCCGGTCACAGGGTTGTAACAAAGGAGGGGAGAAGCTAGGGGGGAGGGGTCAGTCCCGCTTCAAAGGGGCGCCGAGAGGGGTACGGTCGGAGGGGTATAGATCTCTCCCGAAGAACGTCTCAAGGGAGAAGAGAAGTTAAGGAGGAGAGTCTTGTCAGGGGAGGGAGTAACGGCGAGGCACTTATGAACGCGGGTCCACGGGGAAAAGGGGTTGATCTCTGGGGGGGTAAAGGGGGAGATCTTCTAAATCTTAAGAGAGGACCAAACAGCATGGATAAAAACGAAAGAAATCCTTCAAGGGCGGAGGGAGGCGAATCTTCGCGATGCATAAAAGTGGAGATAGAAAGTAGGGTATCTGGAGAAAAAAGGGTCAATCTCCTGTGATAGGAGGAGGGGAGAAAAAAGAGGCCCTGAAATAAGTTTCGAGATAATTCTGCGAGGGGGAAGAAGAAAAAGAAGCTTGGTCCTGTCACGACAGTAGACCAAGAGAGCAGCACTATTGGCCAACAGAAAATAGAGAAAACTTGTGACGATCAAAAAAAAAAACTGAAAAGAAGGACAAAAAAAAACCAAAAGAGAGTGAACGGCGAAACTTTGGGTGGTGGAAATTGGGGGGGAAGGAGGAGAAGGCGGGGTTGGGGGAGCCAAGGACCCCATCACCAACAACTTCCGAAGGGCTAAGTAAGGGAAATAGATAGTAAAACAAGGGAGAAGAAGTCGTACAAGGGGGGGGGAGTACGAAATTAGAAGAGGGGGTGACGGTGATTTGCTCAAGTTTTGAGACACTCCACACATATTCGGGTCGAGAAAACATGGACAAAGGTTGCAACAAACATAAGTCGGAAAGAAACAATCTCGGGGGGGGGGGGGGGAAGGAAAGATCCTAGTTTGGGTGGAGGGGAAATAGGGGAAGATAGGACTCGGGGGAAAGGAAAGCCTGGGAGGGGAGAATTTCCAGAGGGGAGAAGAGGGCACATGAAAGAAACCTGTCTAGATCCGGTCGACCGCGGGAAGGAAGCCAGGCCTGAAGAAAGGTTTCGTAAAGGGAGAGAGGTGGGAAGCAGCGATCAAGATCTGGTTAAAATATCGGGCGGCCAAATTTCACATATTCATATTCGAGAGCAAAAGAGGCAAGTGACTTGGAAATGGGAAAATATGTATAGGGGGAAGGGCATAAAAGCCGTAGACGACAGGGTAGAAAGCCGTTAACAATTCTTCCTAAACCGGAGGGAAGAAGGATCTACAGGAACTGCAGTGACATCCTGCAGAAAAAAGGGAGGGGAAATCCATCGAAACATTAAACCAAAGAAAGGGGAAGATTACACCGGAGTAGGATGATATCTATTAACTCAGAATGCCAGAGATGCCAAGTACAAGGAATTGGTCCTGTACGTGACAATTACAAATTCAGATAGATGTAACAAATTATTCTCCACCATTGGAACTCAGCAAGACTGCTAGAGATGGTCAGATGACGCCTATTAGGTGAGAGGCAATCACGAGCAGAGTTGGGAACAAAGAGGTGGATAAAAGAGGATTCGGGGTGCGTTCAAAACTGACTCCGATGATTCTGAAGGAAAATCGGAGGGGAAAAAAAAAAAGAGATTTTAGCCTCCAGTAGGAGGTAGAGTGTTTTTAAGGGTCATGAAAGCTACCGACGTTGGTCATGAAGCAGAGAATGGCAACCATGATAAAAAAAAGGCACTTAAGCTGAGGAAGGAAAAGTTAGAGGAGTCCGAAGGGGAAAATGAAACTCCAATTATGGGGTTGAAAATTCGTGGGGGGCAGGCTCAAACTGAAAAATTTGAAGGGGCATGCTTCTTGTTTTTCAAGTATTGATCATGGGAAAGAAACTAGCATGAAGTAGGCTTACGAGGAATAACCAGGCGCACGGCGGCGGCTGAAATTGGGAAACGAAGCGATTCTGATAGAGGAAAGACGTCCGACCAAGGGAAGAAGGGATTTAGATTGAGTTTAACGACGGGGAAAGTGTACAGAATGGCGGGCCGGTACCCCAGAAAGTCCGAAACTATGAGAATCAACGTCGACAGAACAATATTGAGATGTGTTAATGTTGGAAAGGAGGAACTACGGAGAGAGAAACTGACAGAAAAAGAAGGGAGCTCATTAAAGGGGAAAGCTTAAGCGAAAAGGAAGTAGGGTTGTCTCGGAGGACTATTGAGATGAAAAAGGACGGTGCTTCAGACGCGAGCCATAGTTTGAGGGGAAACAAAATACATTAAAGCGACTACGGAAAGGTGCGTGAAGGAGATGCTTAAGAAAAGCCAGAAGTTTAGGGAGAGACAACAGGCGTCTTGAAAAACCTCACTTGGAACTTGAGAAGAAGACACTTTGGAGGAGAAGAAAGAAAGAAGGCGGACTTGCTTAACATCAAAAACAAAATACTGCCCTTGAGCAGAGGGATTCCAACTGTCAGCTCAGGCCACTCCACAAAACGGTCCAAATCTTTATGATGAATGAGGACTGTAGATCTGAAAGGACAAGGCCATGGTAGACAGAACTGGGTTCCACCACCACAACTTGATGGGAAGTACCTCCAGCTAAGTAATACTATAAAGAACCGGGAGGAAAAGACGCGGATCAGGGACTAATACTCAGGGGTCACCGTGCGAAGTAGCAGTAAAAAAATTCACTGGAAGGGAGGAGACATAAAATTTAGATTGGGACTAGGTCCTTGGTTGTGGGGCGGGTTTCCCTAAAAGCTGCGAGGTCACTCAATATCACAAGCAGTAAAAAAGGGTGTGCTCAAGGGACAGTTTGAAGGAAGGACACGAGGTGTTCTAGGAGAAGCGTTGCTCAAATCTTCAGCGCTCACTATGAGAAGTCAGAATAGGACGAACTCACCGGAGGACAAAAAACTCGACAAAAAAACAATCAGCCGAAGGAACACGGAGAAATCTGTCAGACATGGGGGAGCTTTTAGTCCTCACTCGACAAAATCCGGCACTCACCGGAGTCGCACTGGTAAGCTCGAAAAAAAAAAGTGCATGAATCTCTGGGAGGAGAAGGTCGTCAGATGAGAGGGAAGACAACTTCTTGAACAGGATTGAGTAAGCTGGACTCATAGAGAAATAATCTTGTCGTAGCGGGGTGGGGAGGGAGTCGATAGAAACGGAGTATGCAAGTATTACATGAAGGCCTCATCGTGGCAAGTGGGCGTCTCCTTCTTCAAGAAAAAGGAGAAATCTTGGGGGGGGCAACTTAGCGAAGGAGAATGTTTTTGTGACAACCGACAAGGTCAAGGAGGCAGAAGTGGGGGACTTGACCTTGCATCCGAAATCGGAGAAGACGTCGGAGGCAGGTGAAAAGGGGTTTTTTTGTGGTACACGGGAGTCTTGATGAAGGAGAAATTTTCACTAAACCAAAACGAAATGAGAATCGTCCTTGACGATGTTAAGGGAAATAAAGGATTAAAGGGAGGAGACTCTTGCAACAAGAGTAGATTAAGGAAGGCTATTTTTGTAAGGTTGGGGTATGCCCGCCAGGGAGAGAGGAAACATCGGAACAAACGGAATATGCCCAGTCAGTCAAAAAGGGGGGGGGTAATGGGCGCGAGGGGGCACGTCTATTCTACCAATAGGGGAGAAACAGAGCACGAGGAGATACCGGTGAGGAGGGTTTTGTTAAAAGGACGCCGAAAAAGCGAATTACTTGGGCTGAAGTCATTCAAACATAGGCGAGGGCCCTGAAAAAAAGAAAACAACCGAAAGCTCGATGTCATACTCTTCGGGGAGGCTCGTCGGGGGGGGGGGTATTAAAAGAGAGGGAGAACAATGGAGGGGACAGGGCTCTGGTCAACAAAGATCATAGCGACTGTGGGGAAAAAAAAGGCCTAAATAAGTAGGGAGGAACGGGGGATCTAGGGAAATTTCCTTGGGAAACATAAGGATGACGTGTCTTTTTAGGGGGGGGGAATCAAATTTAGGAAGGGTAACGAGCAGGAGCATGCGCGCAAAAACAACAGCGGCAGAAAATACGAGAAGGGAGAAGACCGCCATCTGAGACAGAAAGAACTTGATCAATCAACCAACTGTACAGCTAAATCGGAAGGGTAGAGATGGCCAATGTCAAGCACTGCGCGCCAAAAGGGGAGGGGGCGTTCCCCAACACAAGGTCAAAGAGACGCGGAGTATGAGTGGGGAACGCGGCTCCGGCTAAGTTTAGGAAAATGGCATTGGAAGAAAAACGGATAAATTCTCAGATCTGAAGCAGAGAACGAGGACAGGGGGTTTATATTGTGGAAGGGGAGCTAGACCGAAATGACGTAACCATCAAAAGGAATGAGGACTGGTCTGATTCTGAAAAACCAAAGAGACTCTAGATTATCGGCCGAAAAAATAGGCTCATCAGGAGAAGTGGGGAGGGAGGGGCTCGGAAAACTTTTAGAATAGATGAACGGGGGACGGAAAGGGTAGACATGAGGTGATGGCGAAAATAAAAAAGAGGGCGGCCACCGGCCGTCTACACGTGAAGAGGGGGGGGGAAGGGACGTATTCCCATTTTAACATTATAGGAGATGGGAACCTCAAAGGGTGAAGTGGGGATGGGGTGCTGCAAGACGTGCTAAGCCCCTGAAACACGAACAGCCGTCGTAGAGAAGGGGGGTCGGTGGGCAAGTGGGGGGTTGGAATATGAACTGGGGGGGGTTGGGCGGAGGGGAGGGGGCAACAATGCCTTTGCATAAAATCAAGGATTGTAAAAAAAGATGCTCAAGTAGTCCTCAGGGGACGAAGTGACCACGATCTCATGTCGGGGTTAATTTATCTACGGAATTGACTAAGAGAAAGTACTTTTCACGAAAAGGGATCTATCTATATAGAAGACTCCAGCACTTTGCGATAAAAAAAAAAAGAGTAATTCCCTTCACTTGATATTTCTTTAATGTTCCACGGAGTAAGAGAAAGTTGGGACGAAATAAGGGAGGAAAAAAGAAGAGAAAATCTGACGATGGCGGAAGGCACGCAAGGCCTTGCTGACACGGTGTTTACTCTCACGGACAGGCCACACCGAGGAGTGGATCGGGGGCGGAGCAGGTCGATTTAGCTCGCAATCCAAAAAGGCGACAAGGAGTTACCTTAGGATACTCGGGTAAGGGGTCTTCTCACATGTCCCGGTAAGGGGTCGTGGGAGGGGGGGTATGAATTCAGTCGAGAACTTCTGGGATTTGGGAGAAAGAAAAAGATGAAATCAGAGAGAGAGCAACTCTGATGGGCAACGAGGGCAAGAAGTCCTCATTTACAAACACGTTTAAAGAGGGGGAGGGCTTTGTGAGAGGAAATCGGACACGTACAAAAACACGTTTAAAAAAGGAGGAAGAATCCAAAATAGCGGCTTCGAAGCACTGGATGAACGGGGGCGAGGGGGCCGTGTTGACAGACACGAGAGACAAACGCGTGACGGCGCTTAAGGCTCAGGGGTTGGCGGGTCTTATCTTACTGGAATCAAAGGTAACGGAATCTGTGGGAGGGTATTTAATGCTTTATTACCGGGAAAGTTTGAAGTATGAGAGGAGGCGCTCGGGAGTCTCCCTCGCGTTGTATGCGTTTCAGTGTCTTCTATCTGAAAGAGATGTGAAATATGAAGAATGATGGTGGGGGGGTAATAAGGCTTGACGCTCTAGGAGGGAAAAACGAAAAGGGCGAAGAAAGTCAAAGTGAAACTTCTCAAGACTCCGGGCGGCTAGAGCTAATTTATGGGTGCTTGCTGGGCCTACGAGACGGAGGGAAAAAGAGTAGCATCTAGAGAAACGATTGGGGGCTTCCTCACGGAAGGGGGAGGCGATTCAAGAGGAAGAAGCGACCGGCGTTTTTGGCGTGTACAGTTGGTCAAAGTCCGGGGGGAAGGGGGTCTTAGAGCACGATCCACTGCAGAAAAATCACATAAGAGAGGAAGACACACCATCGCGTGAGTCACGGGAGAGGGAAAGTGCAATAAAAAAAAGCCTGGGTCAAGCATCAAGTGGGGAGAATGACGAAAGAAGGAAACCTAAGGGAGCATAAAATATCCTGAGGGGGGGGAAAGAGAGAATGGACAGGAGAAGGAAAGTTATTTCGAGATTGGGGAAAAAAGAAAGGAAGACGCAGTCCTTTTATCTTCGTAAAAACCTGGAAAAATTGCCAATCTATGTGAGGGAAAGATAGTTTAGACGGGACACACACGAGAAACGGAGACTTCTTATTCTTCTTTGACAGAGGGGAAAGAGAATCGGGGGAACTCATAACACAAAAAAAACAACCAAACCCCCGGAGCTTTCTAGGGCGAACGCACGCAGTAACAGTTGGGTGCAGGGAGGGATCCTTCATACATCCACTGATTGGGGTAGGTTGATCTCGTTTTTTCCGGAGAAGGGCATTGAAAGACATCGTTTATTACAGGAAAAACCAGGCCGCAGGGAGAAAGTGGCGTCATCCCTGGATCGATATAGAGTGTTTTGCACCAAGAAGTCAGTCGTACCGTAAGAGCGGAGGGTAACGGGAAAAGCATCCGCTCAAAGCCGGCTGAAAAGGTAGACGTAAGACAATCTGTAGGGGAGGTGATGTCGCGAACTAGAACTGAGGAGAGACAAGATTAGACGCTTTATTCCTTCAAAGGGGGTTGGTTCACTTCAAAGATTTCACGCAGCAAAAAAGTGAGGGGGGCGTATTCTCGGGAAAAAGCCGGGAGAGGCTCAAGCGGACGTCGATGTGTGAGATCTCAGGAAAGAAAAGAGTATCTCCATTAGGAGAGTTCGGCCTGCTAGGATTAACTCTCGGCTGCAGGGGGTGGAAGGCTTGCACTTGTCGCAAGGTGAGAACGCGTTTAAGCCAAAAAAGGGGTCAAACGGATCGGGAATTTTGGCGAGGGAGAACCTTGCTGTGTACGGGAGAGCTAACAGAGGGCCCGCCGAAAGAGGTGAACTACCTAAGGAAAAAATAAATTTGAGGAAGGGAGGGCGTAGAAATCTGTAGGAAGGAAAGGGGGGAAGAACGATATTTCGAGGATGAGAGGGGGATGGTAGTTCCCAACGGCCAACTACTCTGAAACGTTCGACAAACTACGCAGGGCAATGGCCGCGAAAGCGGTCTTTCCGAGAAAAAAACTCGAGGGGGGTCCATAAGAAGTAGAAACTACGGCAAAGGAAAATAAGATCATTCCCTAAGTTGAAAAAAGCAAGAGTACTATCTCGACTAGTTTTTCGCCAGGACAAAAAAGGATAAGATTATGGTCCAAGAGGTGGGGAACTACACAAAGGATGACGAAAAAGGGTGGGGTGCCATTTGAATACGTCGCGCAGAGAATGAGAGGGGGGCGCCAAGGGAAGCCCCCATCCCACTTGAGAATGAGAAGAAAAGGGGGGGTCTTCATACGAAAAAAAAAGGGGTACGACAAATCAAAAACAACGAGAAAGGATTCGAAACAAGGGATAGCAGGAAGAGTGACGGTGATGGGATTTAAGAAAAAAAAAGTTCTCAAACGAGGCTTGTCCTCGGAAGGGGTATAAATGTGAAATCTTGGAGGTCGAATCTGTCAAGAGGACGGGAAGTGACGGTCCAGAAATCCTTCTCCGGGGGGGGGGGGGATGGAGGAAGGCGTCAAATCGTACTTTACGACATCAATGGAGGGGAAACATTTCGCTTCGTGAGAAAAGTCGGAAAAACAATCTCACTCAGGTCCAATACAAAAAAGAGCGAAGGAAGAGACCGGGATCCTCGAGGGGGAGGTCCGCGATAGCGAGGGGGAACAGCGAAAGGAGAATCCAAAAAGTCGTTTTGCAAGAAATAGGGCGAAAACTGTTAACCATCGGAAAGAAAAGAGAGAGGCCCTCCGGGCATTTGCGGGCGTAGGTAGAGCTTCGAGGGGAACGAAAGGCCTAGTGACGGAAAAGGGGCATCCAAGGCCGTGACATCTTCAAAAAAAGACCGCGTTCATCCCTTTTGAAAAAAAGGGTTGGGCGTCGGTTGACAAAACCGAAAGAGTTCGAAGCGGCAGACAGCTAGAAAGGGAGACGTCAAAATGGAGAGGAGGGCGGCTGCGTGAGGGACATCAGTGGGGGGCGGAAAAAGCGAGAAAAAAAAAGTAGGGTCGGGTCGTGATCTGACAATAAACTACCACGGGTGCGAGCAAAAGCGGTGACATCACAAGGGGAAGAGGAACAGAATGTTCTTGGAGAGGACTCAAATTTAGATTTCACATCAGACGTCTTTTTTACAGGACGATAAAGCTTTTGAGTAACCCGGAGAAGGGGAGTTGTGGGAAAAAAGTGGAAACATAAGAGGCTTCTTCAGCGGTGACCACGGATTGGGGTTGTGCAAAAAAAAACGAAGGGCCAACACAGCTTATTACTCTGGGGGGGGGGGCGGTCGCTTTCACGGGGCAATGAAATAGACGAAACATCAATGATCCGGAGGGGGGTTCACGCATCAGAGAATTACAGACACTATACAAAAAAATACCAAGTTTTACAGGACAGAGCAATAACGAGGCCTAAAAGTAGACCTTGCTTTCGTGAGCCTATTTTACAACCCTATGGGGGGGTATCCAACGATGGGGTGTAAACTCCACAAGTGGACTGGATATGGAGTAACTTTTTCCTGTATTGAAAATAGATACAAAACCCTATCGTAGCGAAAAGGCACGCTTCCAAACGCACTGTCAGGGGTGGGCCCAGGATATTCGGGACAGCTCGCTTTGGGAGATGTAGGAAATCTCGAAAGGTCGGAAGAAGGTTCAGTCGATCACTGGACGCATGAAGATGGCAAGGGTAACAGATGGAGTGTCGAGACACCGAAGGTTTCCGCGAACAGTAGAAGTCGACGGCGACCAGGGGATGGTGGGGAGACAGAGCGGTCATGCTATCCCTAACGGAGTAGACGAAGTTTCATCCGACGCCGAAAGAAGGACGAGAAAGGACGGAAACGGATCCCAGGAGGCGTGGGTGGAACGGCGTTCTGAAAATAGAAGAAGCGTCGGGGCTTTCGAAGCAAAAAGAAAGAGAGGCGAAGGGTATACACTAGACATCGGGAGACGCACTCCGTCCCCTGTCCATGGAGACCTCCAGCTACAGTGAAACTTTGGAGAGAAATCCAAGGGAGGGGGGAAAACTTCAAAGGTGATTGTTCCGAGGGGAATAAGGTCGTGGAAGGGGGTTCTATGGCCCGGGAGAATTCTTGGATACAGAAAACAAACAAGAATGAGGCCACTTAAGGAAAGCCGGAAAGAAAAGCGAACTCCGGGACTTCAAAGGAAGACGTAAGAAGAGGGACTTATGACCGGAGTACTGAGAAATTTAAGCGGGGAATAATCAAACCTTGCCTCGCTGAAAATCCACCACATGTCCACGAAAGAGGAACGCCTTATAACAGGGGTAGACGAGGAGGGTTCCTCGAATAAACTTCTCTTGGCTTTTAGGGGGGGAAACGCCCTCTGGGGTCGCGAAGGTGCTGTCTTTAAGGAGAGAAAAATGAAATGGCGAAATGCTATCTTTGAGAAGCACGAAAGAGGAATTGGGGGGTTGGGGTCCCCACTTTTTGTGTCGGGTAAGGGGACTCCGGGGAGAGAACCAATCAGAGACCACTCTATGGAAATGCTGGTTTTCACATGGAAGTCAGGAAATCACAAGAGAGACGCTTTTTAACAAATGCTAGCAGAATCGAGAGAATCGAGAGAAGGAAGGAACCCACAGATTCACACAGGACAATAAACCGAAAAAAAAAGGCATGTGTTCCGAAAAGAACAGGAAGACATAGGTAAGCAATGGGGGGGGGGGGGCGATTTGTGATGTTCTAATAAAGATACCCGCGTCACGCTCAAATCTGCGCGGGCGAGGTCATCGAAAAAAAACCGGGAGCAGCCAAGGTCGCGGGCTGCGTCAAGGGCTAGTGCAACTTTTTGAATGTCAGACGCGACGAAAAGGAAAAACCGCGATGCTTACGTGAGAATAAATGATGCGGGCTGGGGGTGTCGAAAGCTGGATGAAAGGGATTCTCATTGGTGAGGAAAAGTTTGTATAAGCAAGAGGAAAAAAGAAAATCGAGAAAAGGAAACGGGTACGACATCTCGTTCGAACCGGCGAAAAAGAACGGCCTTCCGGAGATAGCGGGAAAGTCCCTGGAAGGGGTTGGACGAACCGTGGGGAATGATCTGGCAGGAACTTGCAAATCTGCTTGGGGAAGAGAAGAAATCAGCGAAGAGCAGGGGGTTTAGGAATTGTGCATGAAAGGGAGGGCATCAACGGGAGAGATCATCCCTTTTGTCGCCAATATCATGCAAAGGAACGGGAAGACGGCGTCTGACGATGTATAAGATAACGTTCAACTTTGAATATCTCTTCGCTATCAGACTGGAACCACGCGCAGGATGAGGAATCCGAGAAAAGTGGTGCGGAGAAAGAAAAAAAGTGGGTTATTTCGGCTCCAGGAGCTCATCCAGCGGGCTAAAAACAAAACAAACGGGAATCGAGTAAGGCAAAGGGGGAAGATTAACACAGGCACCGTCTAGAAAAAGAATGGGTTATCCTATTGAAGCCGATTAATGTGCAAAGGGTATGTTGGGAGATAGACAAAAGATTCTTTGAGGAATGGGTGCATTCAAGGTCTCTCGGGGAGGCAAAAGTCAACAAAACCCAGGCGGCTCGCGAGGGTATGAGGAGCGTTTGAGACGCGCTCGGAATCGGTTTGATATGATCTGCCATTGGGGGAGAGTACAACCAGCGTCATAGAGAGGAGGACCAGGAAGTCGAAATTTCTCTTGGACAGGGGGGCCAAAGAATGAACCGTCCTTTGTCCATAGAAGGGATACGTGAGTTCCTGGGGGGAAAAATAAGCAGGTGTGAAGGAAGAGGGCTGCTCGGATCAGTCATCGAGACGAAACATAACAGAAAAAGATAGACTGCACTGAAAAACGCATCTGAAAAACGTGCGCCATGCTGACCAATGGACGGGCAGAAGGATTACGGCTCGATGTCCAAGGGAAAAAGGGGAGATGCGTCCCGTGGGGAGAAAAATAAGCATGTTTGTCAAACCGTAAGCAGAGATGTAGAGGAAACGCTCGCGGGGGGAGAAGTGTCAGGAAAATTCATGGTTGATACACACATAAATCTTTCTGAAAAGAACTTAAGGCGAACAAGTAGTGAGTGGGGGGAATGGGGTCGCGCAGAGGAACGGCGATAGGGTCTAAGGAACTGGGGGGGTGGGGGGTACAAAACCAGGATGTCGCGGACAACGCTTCTGATTCAACAGTCCCCACGAAGACGACGGGGAATCTATATCTGAAGATCAAGTAGTCTCAGTTGGTAGAGTGGGGCGCTGGGATGGACCTTTGAAGAAGAATTGCGCAGGAGGTTCGACCAGACATGAGAGACTGGCGGCAAAAAACTCTTCACAAGAAGTCAATCTGAAGCGAAGTAAACAGGTGAATAGATCGTACGAGGCGTAAAAAACAGGGTATTGGAGACGGTTCAATTGTGAAGACGCTGTGCAGTTCGAGTTGACTGGGGCTCTGTTCTTTAACCACGATGAATCACGAAAAAGCAAACTGTACAGGGAAGAAAGGAGGGAATGAGGCAGGGGGATGCCGTTAAACCCGAGGTGGAGGGGAAAAATTCCCTTGAAAATCATTCTAGGAACTTCGATCAGACGTAACCTAGGTGGGAAAAAAGGCGATGTAAAGGCTTAAAAACTGCATCTATAAACATTGGACGAGGAATTAAGTAATTCTACGGGACTCGCAGGGGGGGAGAAGAGACTATGCAGCGGTAATAGGATACAACCCGCGGAAAAAAAAAAACAGGGTCTACGGGGTAAAGTGGGAGATCGAAGGCAAAATTGAAAGCTGATCAAGACGAGATCTCTACCAGGAGAAGACCTCGGGCTAATGTGGATACTAAGAAAAACACCGAAAGCGTAGAAACGGGACGGAATGAGGAAACTAAAAACAAGGCGTCCCACGCGGGGAAAGGAAAGGGGCGTGAGGGAACTAATGTCGAGAGTGCGGGGATAAGGGGCAGACTGTGACGTCAGGAGAGAGGGAAACTGGGTCATAGGAGAAAGTGGAAAAAAGAAAGACCTTCAAAGGGGGAAAGTGTCCCTAAGGGAAAAACCCGGGCCAAGCGCAGCGGGGGTCTGATCCTCAGAAGAGGTCATCCTTATAACAGCCAAAAGTAACCAGGGAGGGTCCTCGGAAGGGGGGAGCATTCCCAAGAAAGCACTGTCAAGGGCATTTTGGTTCAGAGAAATTCAGCACAGGAAAAAACGGGGACAAAGAAGGACTGAGCCGGGAGTCCCTGCTGTTCTGGGCTCTAGTGAGAGGGGGTACTTAGGGCATCAAAATCGAGGGAGAAAAACACTTGGGGGGAGGCAACGGCGGATTAACGTGAGATTGGGTAGCTGTTAAGAGAGACGAAGAAACACGACTGCAGAAAAAGGAAAGCGGGGGGCCGCGGCTGTTTGGCGGTCGGTCAAGAGGGAAACCGTGAAAGAAGGAGGAGGGGGGACGAGTGTTTTTTGGAAGAACAGGAGACAAGTCGGGAAAAATGAAAAAAAGGGACCTAGCGGGGGGGGAGGCACGTCCTGTAACGAAATTACTAAGAAAGCACCTTTCTTTCTGAGAACAAATGGGGGATCAAAAAAAGGCATATTCAATACAGGCAAAAAATCTGGCACAGCGGGGCGACGCATTGGGGGCTATTCGACGCACCGGACGGTTTGCCTATGAAATAAAAGCACCACGGGAAACAGGGTACGGTGACCTTCGGCCAGGAATGAGACGCGGGGTGGAAGGGGGTTTTGGCAATGATCGAGAAGGGGAGGGGAACTCCGATCATCAAAGACCGGATGCATACAAAAGATCCGTGAGTTAAAGGGGCAATGACAGGAAAGAAAAAAAGCGGGGAGAACTCACTTCGGGGAAAGCAAAGACCTGAGGGAGACGTCATGCGAAAGCTACATTAGGGGGAAGGAAGAGGCGCCTCAAGACCGAAATCCGAACGAAGACCTGAAAAGGAGAGTGCAACAAAGCAGTCTTGAGCCTGGGGAGCTTATGCACGCTGATGAAGGAGGGTTCTCTCCTTCGTGGAAATAACGCAGCAAGTAGGGCCCTCAGTCCCAGGAAATCGGGAAAACGGCAAAAAAATTAATCGGTGGATCAACACCCAAAGGCGGGGGGAAGTGGGGGGAACTATTCTGTCGACGACAAGACTACCTTTTAGCGCTGAAGGTAAAAGCGGAAAGAAAGATTGCGGTATAGGGCAAAAGGGAAAAATTTGAGGGACCATTCTCCGGTCATGCACGAGTGCGTCCGATTGCATGAGACTCTGCCGGCAAAACCGACCGGACATTGAGTCAAAAATGAACGCCTGGAGGCAGCGCGTTGGGGGGAAAACAAAGGGACATGCTGAAAGAACAAAGAAAGGAAGGGAAACGCAAACGAGGACGCTGTAGTCTTCAAAAAGGGAAACTAACGTTCCAACAAGCTTGACTGGCAAAGCGAAAGAAAAAAAACGGCGTCATCGAAAAAAGGAAAAAAAAGTAGGCCCGCATGGGTGCGAAATCCTAGGTTGTTCTCGCGACGGAGGATGGAGGCCGTGTTCACACGGAAAGGGGAGGGGAACTTTTCGACGCTACGTGGCGGGGAAGGATTGTAGATCTCCGCTCCCCGCTGCGAAAATAGCTGAAAAGGTGACGGCCAGGGGAAAAAGGACCGGGTCGAAGTCTGAAGTCCTTGAAGAAGGGTCAGGGGACTCTCCTTCAGAAGCGGGACTCACCAGGGGGGAAACGGGAATGTGCTCGTGGCTAAAGGCGTGGATGGCAAGGTCGATGAGCAAACTGAGTCAGCGAGCTCAAAAAGGGGAAAAAAAAAAAGGCGCTAGAGAGAGTAAGTGACATCACGTGGGCAAAATCATTGGGGAGGGAGGACGAGAGAAAAACGGGCAGGAAGAGAAGGGGGAGAGGAACTACCTCTGCGGAAGGATGGAAAAGGGGAACTCATTTCTCGTCGATCTTGTCGATTAGAAAGATTGTTTAAGAAGGATCGGCTTGAGCCTACAGTGGTTGGAAAGGAACACAAGGACGCCTCCAGGCAACCCAACGGATGCCGCGTTAGCCACAACCCGATACAATCCCGTCGTCGAAAGAAGTTGGTGGCTCTGGAGCCGTGCGGAGATCAGAGGGGTGAGCCAGAAAGAAAGTGAAACAACGAGTCTTCCATGGGGGGGTGTGGGGGGGGGAGGAAAAAATCTCAAAAAAAAAACGGGGAGGAGAGAGGATTTACCGTTCGAAGTTAAATTAGCCAGAAGACAGAAAGTTGTTTGCTTTGTAAAGGAAGTGGCGGACAGAGGGGCAAACAAAGATCGGGCGCGCGACGTATCAAGAAACTTCTAAATCTTAGGTCGTAGTCAATCGCGGGGGGTTGGTAATAGAGGACTCACGGGGGTTACCTAATCGGATGAAGGGGGCTTCGTCCACTTCGTTAGCGGAAAGACGGGCGATCGGCTCAGGGTATCTTTCAAGTAAGGCTTGTAAAAAGAAAATCAGAAATTCTCAAGGAAAGAGGACGGGAATAAAAGAAGCCAGGCCGAATGGGGGGGGAGCACATAGATGGGGGGAGAGGGGAGGGGTCCCAAAAAGGGGTTTTTTTTTTTTGGGGTGAACGCGGCAGATGTCCAATAGGCCGAAACAATAGAGGGGCGGAAAAAACGGGGAGGAGGGAAAGATTCGATAGCCTCGAAGGCGAACTGAAGGGATGTTAGAAATGTAGCAGGGGGGGAGGACAAAGCGGAGGAATAAGGACCGGCCACAGGGAAAAGCGCGCAAAGCCCTACTAGCGAATCCGTTACCCTTGGTGTGACGTCAAGGATCCTCTTTCAAGAAAAGGAAAAGAAAAAGGGGGAGGCAAACGGCAGACGGGGAAAGTAAGCAAAAACAGCCGAAACTCTCAGTGGAGGGGAGAGGGGCTCATTGGGCTATATCTGGAAACATCCTAAGCAAAAAAACACTCGCGAAACAAAAATGAGGCGTGGAGAGTCAAGGGAAGATTAAACCTCCTACTAAGATGCGAAGGCAGGACTTTTATCTGACACGACAGTGGAGCAGAGGAGGCGGTAGGAGGGCAATGATGGCGCGGGCGCAAAAGAAAAATAACCGACAGCGGGTGGGGAACGTCAGACGTCGAATTTTTTTACGAGGCGGAATCAGTTGACACTCAACAATCACGGGAGCCAGGGAGAAGATCAAACGCAGTCCGAGAGTTGTTGGCTGGAAAAAAGGGCAGGCCAGTCCGCAGGCAGATGACGCACAGGGCCTTAGTATTGTGGGGGCCGGTTGCAGGAAGCCAAAAAGCGTAGTAGCCGCGAATGGAAAAAGCCATCATACTGACCAGGGAGATACACGACCCAATGGCTGGACTGAAGAGAAAGTTAGGTCGCTGCATTAAAGGAGTGGCGTCGCCGAATGTATATGAACTCTCCGCTGGGGGGGGGAAAACTATCACTGGGGGATGAGGAGAAACTAAAAAAAGAGACTTGCTCAAACTGCCGGGGGGGCAGGTAGGGACATTGTACCGACCCTAGCACAGGGGAATCGGACTTTAAACTTATCACCTAAGGCACACAGCAAAAGTCTAGTTCTTGCGGGTGCAAGCGAGGACGCAATCTCGGAGTTGGGAGGGGCGACGCAGACACCCAAACTATTGAGAGGATAGACTTCAGGACGGAAGTCGCAATGCATCGGGGACAGATGGGCGGGTGAGGGGCGGACAAAGATTCAAATCCGTCCCTGATTCAAAGGAAGATAGCTACCGAAAGAACCTCTATTAAGCAGCTCGAAGGTCAAAGAAGAGGACTGGAGGAACTTGCACCACTCAAAAACGACAGGGCAAAAGGGTCAACCCGTCTCCAAAAGCCTAGGGTGGGAGTGTCTTAACCGTTCAGAAGCGGACTCAAACTTACGGTGCGTCAGCACGTATGCGGCGTCGAAGAAAAACTATACGAGTAGAGAAGATCGGACTCTGGAGCCTGGAATCAGAATCAGAAAACATCTACAAGAAATTTGAAGACCAGCACGGCAGGAGGTATCATTTTCACTGACGGGCTCGGTCGAGCCAGGTCGGACTTCAAAAAGGCAAGCCTCTACTTGGTCGCGCCCTCAAACAAAAAAAAATCCACTTGATAATAAGAAAAAAACGCCGTTGAAAAAAGAAAAAAAGGAATGACCGCCCGCACCGCAAGCCGAAAAATGCGGGAGGGGGGGGATGGCGGTTCGGAACTAGAGGTGATCAGAAAAAGGTAAAAGGGACATACCCATTTGAAGGCCCTAGCGAAAAAAAGCACTGATTAAAAAGAAAAGAAAGAACGAGAATCTATTGAAACCAAGCAGTGAACGCTCCGAACAGAGGCGAAGAACGTCAGCGTAGAGACGTGGGTCGCTGGCGAAAAGGTACGCGAAATGAGGGTCGAAAGACAGCGGGGTTCTGAAAAAAAAAAAGGAGAAAGGTCGAGAATTAAATCAGAATGGTTCCGAGGGGGGGAAGGGAACCTCTACTCTTAAGGGGAAACCAAAGATGGGCGGGGGGCTGACCGTTGGTAGCCTGGGGTTAAACATACTCTTGCAAAGAGTTGTCAGCAAGCTTAGATGTTAAAAGGT
>Ga0179593_1725181_pt1 | contig 27166 bp, 50 predicted proteins | sample CZODoug2_1_08_16_FD_185931 | JGI IMG/M metagenome (GOLD analysis project Ga0179593, IMG submission 185931) | Vadose zone soil fungal communities from Angelo Coast Range Reserve, California, USA - CZODoug2_1_08_16fungal (PacBio error correction) | ecosystem: Environmental > Terrestrial > Soil >...
AGTAACGAAAAGGAGGGGATATCAGTAGAGAAAGAAGAAGTCTTCTTTTCCGAAAGAAGGGGAAGTGGGGAGAGACAGCCACAGAAAAAAAAAAGAAGGGAGGTCGGTCTTCTTATGAGAGAAAGAAGAGGATTCCGATGAGAAGAAAAACTTGTAGGAGGGGTAGCTAACAATCAGATACCGGAACACAAAAAACAAAAAAGCTTCTCAGAAGGAAGAAAAAGGGCCTTTACGTAGGGGGAAGGGAGGGAAGTTTCTTATCTTAAGAAGAGGGGGGGGGGGGAGAGTTGAAGAGGTGGGGTTAACGCTGAGGAAAGAAAGAACTTCCATCTTTAATGAATTTTGGATATTCTAATCAAAGTGAAGAAGAAATAGGAGTGTAATAAGCTAGAGAGAAAAAGGGAAAAATCCGCTATCAAGCAGGGGAAAGAAAGGCATACGTGAGAAAAAAGGGGGGAAATGCGTCATTCCCTATGAGTACAAGGAAGAGAAAAAAAGGTCGAACCCCAGACAAGTGATGTGCGGAGGGAGGGAGGGGGGGGGGAACCAGTGTAGTTGGCGATCTCGGGGGAAGAGGGAAAAAACAACAACTTAGGAGGAGGAAACATAGCGAAAAAAGGATGGGTAAACACAGAAGGACAAGGGAAGGCACCAAAGACACCTTTGAGGGACCCAAAAGGGGGGAGAGAAGAAAAGTGCCTTCAGAAAAAAGGAGGGGGGGGGGAGAGGGGGAATTACGAGGGGAGAGAAATGATTTTCTATACAAAAGGGGGGAGAGGACACAAAGAACTCTTTACAAAGAAAAAAAAAGCAGGGGAAAGAGGCCTAAAAAACGGGCGCGGGGAGAAAAGAGAAGAACCGATCCTAGGAAGCAATAGGAAATAAATCCCACTCCTCCACAAGAAAAGGGACAAAAGAGGGGGAAAGAGGCCCTCGACAACCGGAGAAACACAGGAGAGAGAAATGGGCCGGAACCTTCGTGACAGGGAAAAAGGCCCAAAAAAAAAAAAGGGAGAAGCGACTTACTTCCCGAAGGGAGAAGAGATGGGGGGGAAAAGGAAAAAGGGGGAGGGGAAAAGAGAGAAAAAAAGGGAAAAGAGGAAGAGGGAACACAAAAGGGAGGGCAGGGGAGGAGGAAAGATCTTGAAGCAACGGGAAAAAGGAAGGGGGAAGCAAGGTATCTTCCAGCTCGGAAGGAGAAGGAGCCCGCAGAACGATGAAGAGAACAAAAGGAGGGGAGCCGCCATTCATGTTTGCAAGGGGGAGAAAAAAGAGTCCAAGTCTTAAAAAAAAGTATGACACAAAGGAACTAAGGAAAAAATCTTCCCAAAATACTGAACGGACAGCACAGAGATCCTTCATAAATAAGGGGGAAAAAAGAAGACGGGCCGACCGGACCCCAGCGGCAGACAGAAAAAAGGAAGAGAAGAGCTGGTGCAGGACTTTAGAGAAGAGGAGATAATAGACCTCATACTGAAAGAAGCGAAAAGGCCGGCTCGGAACAAAAAGAAGAGAACTGGTTTTGCCCCTATTGTGAACAAAAGAGGAATATGGACTACATACAGGTGGAGGAGAGGGTAAGTGAGGATCATTTCCTTTCTGCAAAGAGAGAGGAGCAGAGACCGACAACGGCATTACCTTGTGATAGAACAGAAGAAGGAGGGAGGAAAAAGACTACGGCAATGCAGGAAAAGAGAGAGACAGAAACGATTTCGTGGAGAAAGGGGGAGGCAAAGGTTGAGAGACTATTACCTCTCTTCACAACAAACAGTGAGAAGAAGGGACAAAACAGCCAGTCAATGCCAATGGTGAACGAAAAGGGAAGCTACCCTTCCTTCAAGAATTAGAGAGGGAGGCTCCCTCAGGTAAAAGTGGGCTAAGGAAAGAGGGAAGCGCTAAAAAGGTGGCCATCTCCTTCTAAGGGATTCGAGAAAGGGGGAAGAAAGATAAAGTCGGAAAACAACAGAAGAGAAAAAAAGGAAGGAAACACTCCGGTGTGGTAAAAAGAGTACAGACACCGTTCCCTGATGCGGCAGCAAGAAGGAGAAAGAATCCGGCGTTCAACGACACTTTCGCTTCTTGTAGAGGACAGAAGAAAAACGTCCGCTACCTCTCGGAGGGGAAGGTACAAGAGAAGTAAGACAACGGTCAGCATTGCACGGGGTTGAAAAGCAGGAAAAGGGCAATTGGCTAGAAAGAGAAAAACCCCGAACGGAAGAGCTAAAACACAGTCTTGCGGGTCCATGCGACATACCGTGGAAAAAATGAAGGTGGAGCCTTTAACCGGGAATGGGAAGGAAAAAGAGAAGGGAAGAAAAAAAAGAGTTAGCCGAGAAGGGAAAGAAAGAAAAGAGATTATTTTCAAGTACAGGGTAGGGGGCGGGAGGCAGGGCCATCTGACTCTTAACCGATCAACGAAGGAAAAAAGAAAAGGCGGGGAAAAAAAGCAAAGAACCACGAATACACAAGAGGGCGAAGACCAATCGCGAATACCTCTCTAGGTGAAAAGAGGAAAGGACCAACCATGTCAACATAAGAAAGGCCTTACAGAGGAAGGGGGAAAATTACTACAGAGGACGGAAAGGGAAAAAGGGCCAAAAGATGCGAGAAAAGTGAAAAAAGGAGGGGTAGGAGGGATTTGCGCGAATAATGATTGGGGCGGCAGAAGGGGGAAGAAAACTCGAGATCCCTGACATGAAAAAAGGGGAATAAGGAAAAAAGTGTATCCCCCGCCCTAGAGCAGCGGAAAGAGAGAAAATTCCAAAAAAGGGAGGAAAGAGAAAAAAAAGCCGCGAGAGTCTCGGGAGAGGCACAGAGGGCGTGAAGTGAGGAAGGGAGGAGGACGAAAGAACCAGGGGGATAAAGGGAAAAAAGAAAGAAGGGGGGGATAAATGGTGAAAGCACCGGGGGATGAAAAACAAAGTCCAAAGAATTCGCTTACGAGTACAAACGTAAATAAGAGCATAGTAACACTGAAAAGACAAGAAAATAGTGGAGTGCGTAAAAACCAAATAGTTACCGTGTGAGGGGGTGTAGCGTAGAGACTTGGGCGCGGGAAAGACTCAAGACGGTCTACATCATTGCCAGCAGCCAGATAGATTCTATAGCACGAAACAGAAAGCGAAAAAGATTGTAAACATAGGGACAATGCGTTCATAAGGGTCGGAAGCGGGGGGGGTATGATCAACTCAAAGAAAGAAGAGGATAACGGGGGCAAGTGAGGGGGAAGGAAGGGGAGAACACGTGGAAATGACTGGACGGGTACATATGAAATTCCCTTCTTCTTGCAGACGGAAGAAATGTCGCGGTGGTAGAGAGACTCCCTCGCAGTCGAAAGGAGACCTTGGAGAGTGGGGAAAAACAGGAGGTAGTTACTTCATCTGACAAAGGAAAAAAGAGAATTTTCCCCCAAAGACACAAGAAGGGGGAAAAAAAAGCAAAGAACATAGATAGACCGGATGGTTCTGTCTGTGCATGCAAATCAGGGAAATATCTAATGGCGGAAAGGGGGAAAAACCCGGAAGGGGAAAGACTGGAAGATCACGACCGAAAAAAAGCAAAGAGGAACATTGTAATCCGGTGGGGGGGGGGGAAATTCCGGACAATAAAAAGAGGAGTACCTGAAGAAAAGAAGCGGCTTTTTGGAGGGACAGCTGGGGAAAAGAGTAAGGGGTGAAAAAGAATCTTCGGGTACCAAAAAGTGGGCACAACGGAGTAGAGAAGAGAGGAGAGAGGAACGTATCAAGAAACGAGAAACAGAAAAGCTCCAACAAAATACTACAGGGAGACAGAAAAATAAACGAAAAAGAAGAGAAAGAAAGAAAAAAAGGAAAAGGAAGGAAAGTCTATAACGAAAAGAAGGGGAGAAGCATAAATGAAAACAAAGTCTGAAGAGAAACGGGGGGCAGGGTCGACGATGAAGAAGAACGCTAAAAATTCTGGGAAGCAAAAAAACAACAGACTAAGAAAACAAGGGGGGAGCAGAGCACCAAGAGGAGGGGGCCCCAGGGAAAGCGAAAAGGCACCTTTTGCCAACGAGAAATAAAAAAAAAGCCTAAAAGGGGAAAGAGGAGAAAAACCAGCAAGGGGCAGGGAAACAACAAGATTAGAGGGTGAGAGGATTTTAGGAAAGGGGGGTGTGTGAAAGGGGGGGGGTTCTAGTAAAAGGGACGGGGGAAAAAAGGGACAATGGAGGACAACAAACAAGGAAAAGGAAGAAAGGAATCCATATGAACCTTCAATCAGAGATGATACAAAAAAAAAAAGGAAAAAAAGACAGGCAGGGCAAGAGGGTGAAGAACCCTTAAGACGGAAATGGGGGGGGAGAACAAGTCTATCGTCACCGTCGGGAGAGGGGTGATCCGAGTGTCAGGTAAACAAAAGGAAAGAAGTTCAACGCTATCACGCAGGACGGCACTGTCTGGTTACCGCGACTTGCCGAGAGAAAGGGGAGGGAAAAAAAGAAGAATACCAAGAACTATCATGACCAACCGGAAAGGGAATGACCGGCTAGGGTGGAAGGGAAAAGCCATTTGCAATCACTGTAGGGCGAGGGGGCTCCGCGACCCTTTAAACGTGACAAAAGGGGGAGGGGGGAGCTAACGAGGAAAAGGAATCCCATCGATAGAGGGGGGAAAAGGAAAGGGGAGGGAGTAAAAGAAAGAGAGATTGGTACAACGGCGTCAAAAACTAAAAATGGAGAATACATCGACACCGAAGGAAATGGAGGTCGCCGCCAAAGAGCAAGGGAACAGAGAAAACTAAACAGGCTGCCCTGAGTGTACGAAGAAAAATCATTACCTCGCGCCGTGCAGCACAAAAGGGGTGAGGGGGGTAAAAGGGGAAAAAAAAGGCCGGGGGGTGCCAAACAGCAAAAAAGATACATTTCCGCCCAAGTGAAAGAGAGAATCTCTAAAAAAAAGGGAAAGGGGAAAGGGAGTCCAACCGGGAAGAACAAAACGGAAAAGGAAAAAAAAAAGAAGAGGGGGACTGAAATAGCGGAAAAATGAATGAGCCGGGGAAAAGAAGCAAAGGGTCAGCGGGGGGAGGGGTGATCAGATCCTGAGAGAGAAAAGGCCGCAGCTGTAAAGAGGGGGAAGAAAAGAATACATGAGCATCGGAGAAAAAAGACCTCTTGTAAATGGAGGGGGAACCGGGGATGTGAAAAAGATTGATCCACCACGGGAAAGGAAGGGGTCCAAGGCCAGGAAAAAAAAAGGAAAACTATTTTGATGTAAAATGGAGGAAGAAAGCAAATCCGGGAATAAGCAAAAGTGAGGGCGATGGTGTAGCCGGACATCGGAGAGAGGAAAAGGGAAGGGCACCCGGGAGCGGGAACGCGCAAAAAGAAAAAAAAGCCTTATGCGGAGTAAACAGGAGGGGGGGGGAAGCGCAGTCGCTAGATGACAAATAGATTGCGGAGGCTCGTAGATGGTCGAGAGGAATAAAAGAAGTGCCTGGGAGGGGCAAGAAAAACATCCCGGGACAGAGGGGGGGGAAAAATAGGAAGAGGTTTGAAGAACACAAGAATGGAGGAATGCCAGTCCCAAAAAAAGACGTCCATGTGGTGAATAGTCAAAGGAAGAAAACATGGTTCAAGCAAAAAAAGGAAAAGGGGTAAGAGAGAGGGCACACAAGCACCAGTCAGTGCCCGCAAGGGAAAGCAGAATCAGTGGGGAAGAGGCTTAGGAAGAGAAAAAAAAAACGATCGGCGAAAACAGAACTCAGATTATTCCCCGACAAGGGATCTTGCACGGGCAACACAGCGGAGGGGAAGGCGATGTGTAGAGAAAAAAGGCTACGTCATGAGGGTTGGCACAAGACTCCGCACGTCGCGGATTATTAGAAAAAGAGCAAAAAAGGAAAAAGCCTTTGGAAAAAAATTGATCACAGGATCAGGGTTCGGTGAGATCATAGAAGGAAGGCCGGGGGGAAAGGAGGGAAAAGAAGAAAAAAACACAACAGCGCTGGGCAGAAAAGGGGAGGGGGGAAACCCTCCTTGCAGGAGATGTACATGGGGTGTCAGCCGGATATCAGGGCACGAGGGGGGCGATTTAGGGAACGGGGGAAGGAAAAGCCCGCAGGGTGGAAGGGGGAACCGTTCTCTTAGAAAAGAAGGTTTCCCAAGCAAGGGGAAGATTAATACCCCGAAAGAGAAACGCAGTAATCGGTACTAAAAAGTCCAATGAAATCCTCTCTTCCGTAAGATCTCTTGCCTGGGTAGACTCTGGTTTAGGAAAAAAATTGAGACGGAGAGCGAAAACCGCCCAGTTCGCCGTAAAAAAATTCCATGTAACTGGGATAAAAAAAAAAGGGATGAGGGAAGAAAACAAAAAAGGGCAGGGGAAGCAAATAGGGGAGGAGGAAAAGGGTAAAAAGAGGAAAAAAAAAAACAGACGAAAAAGGGGGGAAGAGAAAGACCCAAAAAAGGGGTAAACAAGGGGGGGGCATCTTCGGAAAAGAGGCAGGAACCAAGATGGGGAAAAAAGGGAGGAATGAGGACGTCGAAAAAGTAAGGAAATTTCTGGAGGACGGGAAAAAAAAAAATCAAGGAAAGGGAAGAGGCGGAGAACACAAAGACGCGAGAAGGAGGAGGAGCAGGGCGTCCAAACAAGGAAATACAGGGGGAGGCGGGAAATCGGAAAAAAAAAAGAGAAAGCCAGGGAAAAAAGAAGGGACGTGTCCGAAACATTTTCTGACATGAAAGGAATGCTGGCATACATTTAGGTCAAAAGGTCGGTTGGGAAGGAAGGGGGCCCGTGTCGTTGACGACGTGTGATGGCTTCCGGAGCGGCAACGGGTGAGCAGGGGGGAAAGGGACACGAACACAATGGAAGAAAAAAAGTATAACGCAGTGGTGGGAAGAACCTACGGGATCGTTAACCAACCCAGGGAGAAAGGAGACAGTAGCTGCCCAGCCTAATAGCAAAGAAAAAAAAGGGTCACGGGCCGCCTTCGAGTAGAGATAACAGAAGGAAGGCCCGTCGTAGGAAAGCTGGGAGAAACGAGCCGCCTGGCTGTCCGCTCCAAAGTAAAAAAAAGAGAGATTTCCGTCGCCGCAGGGAAAAGATTTATTCTTCTGTATTGCGGAAAGAGACGTAGGCCGGGAACGGAGGAAGAGTCGTTGCCGTTGGACAAGGGAAAAAGAGCGAGGGGTGTCGGGAAGAAGCCTTGTTTTCGGGATCAAAAAAAGGGAAAAGCGCCATGGAGGACGCCATGCCCAGTGTCGTCCGGATGACGTGCAAAAAGGAGGGTCGTCGGGTGTCCAAAGGAAAGAAGGGGCCGCCGTATGCTGAAGAAGGGAGGAGGGAACCATCTAGGCAATCGTAACGCTCTGGCGTTGCCGTCGGCCAGCTGCCCGCCCAGGGAAGGAAAGGGTGTCTTAATCTTAAGACAGAGGGAAAGGAGAAAGTCGAAGATCATGCCCAGAAAAAAGAAAAGGGAGCCTTGCAACAAGCGCACAGCACGGCTGCAATGGCGGAGAAAAACGGTACCAGGTTCGGGGAGGGGGAAAAAAAACCGAGTCACGATCAGATAGTTAGGGAAGGGTCTCTGAAGGCAAAATGATCGTGCCAGAAAAGGAGGGAAAAGAAAAGAGGAGGGAGGAAAAGGGGGGTCTTTCCAAGGGGGGAAAAAAAGGCGAAAGACGAGGGGCGGAAATTTCTTCCTCATGAGGGTGAAAGGGCTTCTGAGAGGGGTTCCGATCGGACAAAAAGAGATTTAGCAATATGACAGAGAGGGTTAAATCTTAATCACCTTGTCTGAGGAGGGGAAAAAGAAAAAAGTTAACTTGGGAAGAATCTTATAAAAGGGAGGACCATGAAAACATCCCTGAATCTGTTTCAGGAGAAAAGAGGGTTCTTTTCCTACATCCAAATGAGGAGGGGAAACTAAAAATTAACAAGAAAGAAAGGAAGAGGGGGGGTCTTTCAGGAATAAGGATCCTCCTTGGTCACCCGGAAAGGGCCCGCGTTAAGGGAGGGGGGAAAAAAACTCTCTCACCCAACGAAGAGGAAAAAAGGAAAAGAATAGGACTATTCGAGAAAAATGAACCACGCGGGGCCACCATCCCTTTGAGCCACAAAAGAAAAAAAAAACCTTCATACCTAGGGGGGGGGAAAAAAAAGGTACAGTGGAGGTCGTTCCGGATCTGCTCAGAATCCCTCGGCATCCATCTGGAAAAAAGAAAAAGACCGGCACGTCCTCAGGAAAGAAAGTCCTTAACAAAGAAGGACACGGGGGGGGGGCCGGCCACTCCGAAAGAGAAAAGGGCCATCGACGCCCGGGGAAAAAACTTCCCTTTCCGTAAGAAAGGAGTGACCACCGGAAACGGGTCTAGCGACCTAAAGGCACCGCTCCTATAAGTAAAAAAGGGAAGGGGGCCCGAACACTATCGGAAGGGAAAAAAGCTTCCGTCACGGAGAAATCATGAAAAACGGCAAAGTAAGGGAGAATTCAAGTCTAATATGCATAAGGAGAAAAAAAGAAAAAAGGGTCAATCTGTCAAGGAAAAAAAAAAAAACTACAGTACGTGGAGAAAAAGAACCAAAAAGAGAACCAACTGTGCTAACAGGGAGGAGCATTATTGGAAGAAAAAAAAGGGGGGCCTCCGAGAGACAAAGGGGAAAAAGAACGTCCAATGATCCCGAATAACGTGTGGTGCAGGAAGTGTGGTCATTCCGCAGGAATAAAAGAACGGCCTTCTACAATGGCCAAGAAGAAAAGGGTTGAGAAAAAAAACGAAAAAGTCCTCCTGGACGGGAAACAGGCGGGAAGGGGGGCCAGGCTCTCAGATGGAGGAGGAAAAAAGGAGCTATTTGACTGCAGGGGAAGGAAAGAGAACAACGTCCTTACCGAGGGGGAAGAAGGGACACGTCCTAACAGAAGCATGCCGTCGAGCACTAAAGAAGAACGCAGATATGAGGAGGGGGGAAAAGGAACGTCACCAGTTCTTCGAAAGAGAAGAGGGAATAACTATTCAAGAAAAACTGCTGTATGTCCAGACCCACGGACGTACTCTCCACGGAAGAAAAAGGGTCCCTCCCAAAGGAAGTATCTCCAGCTAACGGGGAAAAAAAAGAAGGAGGTCTTCTTGCGAATCGAAGAGGGGTAACTGGAGGAGGGGAGGGGAGTCTTCCCACACACTGATGGGAGAGGGGAAAACTTTCCTGCAACAACCGGGATAAAAAGAAAGACTGCAGCTTCACAAAGGGCTAGGCGCAAACAAAGTGAGAAGGGCTTCTCCTTCATCAGAGGAGGAAACCGACAAGAGGGGGAGAAAACTAGCAGCAATGGTAAGGACGTTCTCCACCCTGGGGAAGAAAGAAGTCAACGAAGAGGAGAGGGGCCTAAGACCAAGATAAAAAAAAAAAACTACCGAATGGCAATCAGTCCACGGCTTCCCTACCGGTGCTAGGAGAGGAAAGGTCCTGCTACACACAGAAGGAAAGCCAAAAAATCCGTGAAAGAAAGGAAGAGCCCTTGCCTTTGATAAACCGGGGGAAATGGCGCTATCTCCTCCTCTGCCATGTGAGGGAGGAGCCGACCAGCCCTCGACGCCAGCGGAGGGGGGAAGGGGCCACGTGCGTAAAAAGAGGAAGGCATTTTCCAGAGAGGGGAGACAAGCGGGAACCCGGAGGAAGCCGCGCCAGAAGGGGGAGGGGCTTTTACCCAGGACGAATACCGTATACGAGGGGAAGAAAAAAAGGTCAACTAAACCCTTCAACGGGATGAATGAGAACGGCCTCGGTAAAACCGCTGATTAGTCCAGTACGGAGAAGAAAAATAGGACTTGGATCACCCACCAAGGCCAGAAAAAAGGAAAAAGACGTCGCGGCCGCCTGTTCCACACAATAAAAACTGCGAAAGAGAAAAAGTGCCCCTGTTCAAAAGGAGGGGGTGAGGGCACTATGTCGCTGAGGGAGAGGGGGGACTCTCGGGTGAGGAAGAAAGTAGCCCGTGGACGAACCCAAAGGGGACTGATAGGGCGTTCCTAGAAAAAGGAATGCGGGCAACAAATGAAACGAAAAAAACCGTCAATTGAGGAAGCAGGAAAAAAAGCGTGCCACCATGCCTTTGAACAGGACAGGAGAAGTAAACCGGACACCTCCCGTTTCCAAGAAAAGAAAAAAAAGACAAAGAGGAAGAAAAAGTGTCGGGAGTTAATGGGAGGGAAAAAAAAACGGCACTTTCTAGGGAAATCACGGACGGAAAATCTAGAACTCCGCAAAGCAAGGTTGATCCTGACCAATACAAGGAGAAAAGAAAAAATCCTGATCGTCTGTCTGGTTGGAGGGAGGGGGAGGGAGGTGCCCTCCTCCGAGACCGAGTCCATGGAAAAAAACTCGGCCATCGCGTCATCAGGGTAAAATCTTGTGCAGGAGGGAGGTCCGTCGCCGGAACTTTGTGAGAAGAAGAGAAAAAAAACAAGCGGAGTCGACCCTATCCGTGTAAAAAAAAGGGAAAGCTTGATCACACCCTCTGACCACGTACGGTCGAAAATGACAAGGCATCTTCACCGGTGAGAAAAAAAGACTCCGATTGTCTTTCCATCGAGAAGAGGAAAAAAAATGGCGTATCCAACGAAAGTCGAGAGAAAAGGGGGACTGGCCGACCCGAACCAAAAAGAAAACTCGACTGCCCGGGCGCGGATCCTGACACGAAGGGGGAAAGAAGGCATCCTGTCGCTCCAGGAGGGGGGAACCTAGGATAAAGGGGGGGGAGAGCTCTACCAGTCCGGAACCATCTAATCTCACAAAAAGGAGATGAAATAGAGAATGGGAAAAGTAGAGGCTCCACCATAGAAAGGTATGTCGGCTAAAAGGGTCGCACGGAGCCGACAGGCAGAAAAAAAGAGAAAAGATGCGCTTCGCAAAAAAGAAAAAGAAGAAGGGAGAGGAGCCGTGCAGTCGTGGTTGAAGAGTGAAGACGGGGGAAGACAGCCGGTGAAGGGGAGGGGGACTCCCTTGGGGGAAGAATGGGATCGCTGTTGAACGCGAAGGGGAAGGAAAGTCAGGTTGTATAACCAATCCGAAGGGGAGAGGGGGCCTTGTCCGCGCCAAGGAGAGAAAGGGTGATCATCGAGAGAAGAAAAAAATAAAAACCTCCTCTCCGGAAAAGGAGAGGAAAAAGGAGAAAAGAACGGTGCGAAAAAAAAGAAGAAGAACTCTAAGAGAAAGCCTCCCGCTTGAATGGAGAAAAAAAAAGGGTCGATTGCCAAACGGTATAGAAGGAGAGAAGAAAAAAAGCGCGAAGGAAAGAAAGAGCCATAAGGATGGAGAAAAAAAGGGAATAAAAAAAGGGAAAGACGAAAGCCACCGGGGTGATCCCTCAAGATAGGGGAGAAAAGGTCCTGTGGGGGAGAAAGAAAGAAATCTAAAGAAGGGGGGGGGAAAAAAAGGAAAGGTCTTCACAAAGAAAAAAGAGGGTACAGTCGGTAAATAGCTGCTTCAACAACACGGAAAGGAGAGGGAGGGCCCTTAAAGGGAGAAGGGGAAAGAACGTCTGTCACCAAGGGAAAAAAAAAAGGGGAGACTCAGCACGAAGAAGGAAAAATACCTATGGGAGGGAGGGAATAAAAGAGCATTTCGCTTCTGAGGATAGAGAGAAAAACATTTCACTGTAAGAAATTATCTGTCTCTTAAGCAGAGGGGGAAAAAAGATAACTTGCCTCATCATGCAAGGGAGGAAATCTTTTTTCCCCCTGGAGGGAGAAAGGGACAAAAAACATTCCCCCTTCCTTCCAAAAGGAGGGAACACCCAGGCGAAAGGTTCGTACTTGTGCGGGGAAGAAGCGGGAAAAGTTCCCTCATACGGGCAGGAGGGGGAAAAGCCTCCTTTCTGAAAGAAAATGTTGACGCCGAAACAGGCGAAGACTTCCTCTATTATCCCAAAGGGAAAAAGGAAAATCTTTCCCGAGAAGAAAGAGAAAAAAGGGTCACTTTTCGTGGCGTGTTGTCAAGAAGAAAGAAGAGGAACATGCCTTCCTCTACTTAAAAAATCAGGGGGGGATAAGAGGAAGGGAAAGGGGAAAAAGAGCGAAACGAAAAGAAGAAAAAAAGGGGGGATCCACGTCGTCTTTCGTCATATCAGACGAATTCCTGGCCTAAGGGAAAAAAAAAAATACTCGGAAGGAAGGGGGCGCTCAACAAACACGGGAAAAGCCAAAAAAATTGAAAGGGGGGGAAGACCTCAAAGGGAAAAAAGGGGATGCCAGAAGGCCCCTGATCCGGTATTCGGAAGGGACCAGCCCCTGGTGAGGAAGGGGAAAGCTTCCTTCACCGGGGAAGAAGGGGAAGGAAATCTTAATTCCCCGGTGTGACCGAAGGGGAAAAGGTACGTCCGTTAACGTTCCGGCAGTAAGGTAGAAGTGGCGTGAGAGCGGTCTTGTCTTAAAAGAAAAAGAAAAAAGAAGATTCATTCCTCTTCAAGGGGAAGCCCAGTTCACACAGGAGGGGGAAAGACGTTTTGTTATGGTCCGGAGTAGGACAAGGCCAAAGAAAAGGTATCTGAAGGGGGGAAAAAGGAAAAGAGTGAGTCCCTGTAGTGTAGAGAAAAAGGATCCATCCTTCGAGGGGATGACTCGGCGAAAGGATACAGGTGTAATGAAGAAGAAGGGCTTCTATGTAGGAGAAGGGAAGGAGGTCTTGGTTGAAAAAGAGAATGGTATAAAGCCTTGAAAAGGGGAGGGTTGAAAGAAGGGGAAAGAGGGAAGAAAAGAAATCTCGACCGAGAAAATTTCGGTTTACTACTGGGGAGGAAAAATGCTTGGTGGGGAAGGAAAAAGAGCCTCTCATGAACGCTTGGAAAGGGAGAGCTTAACAAACACCTGACGACGCCTAAAAGAACTCTTGTATGGAAAGGAAGGGAAAAGAACCTTATCTGAAAAAAGGAAGGAAAGAATGAAAAAAGAAGAGGAAAAGGAAAAAACATTACGGTAAATCACAAAGGCCGAGAAAAAGAGCGTTTTCACCCTGCGGAAAAAGAAAGGAAAGTCCGGTGGGGAAAAGAAAAAAAACTTTTTTCTATTACAAAAAAGACGCCTGTCTTTAAGCGGAGGAATTCAGGGCAAGAAGAGTTCTTTGATAAAAGAGGGAAAGGAGAAAAAAAAGAAAAGAAGAAAGAAGAAAACCTCGAAAAAAAAGGAAGAAAAAGAGAAAAAAAAGATCCTACAGACCGGGAATCGTTAATACGTAGTGGAGGAGAAGGAAAAAACGTAGGCCGTGACGGAGAGAAAGGGGGGGGGGAGAGAAGATAAAAAGTCCGGTTGTCGACGTGGTTGCGGGGAACCGCTCCAAAAAAAAAAAAAAAGCGCGCCAGGCCAGATGTGAAGGGGGGGGGAAAGGTTCACCACCCATTGACTTCTGTGGAATGGCCCCAAAGCCGCAAAAGGAAGAAGAAAACGTCCTGCACGAAAAAAAAGGAAAAAGCTGAACGCGCGGGAAACAGCGTTCCGCCCACGAAGAGGACTGTATTCTGAGGACCGCTTCTAAGGAGGAAAAGCTTGACGAAAAAGGGAAGCCCATCACCGGGGGAAAAAAAAAGACGTTTCTGCGTACCATGGTAACGGGGGAGCCAATAGGAAAAACGAATCGTGTGAGAGGAGGCTTCCAGGGAGGGGAGGGGTCATGTTCGGGGGGAAGGAAGGACGGGGTTCAGCCTAAAAATTGCAAAGGCCCGGAAGAAGGGGAGGGGGAGTCTATGGGAGGGGGGGAGGCCGTTTTACTTCGCTTGGGACGAAGAAAAAGGAAAGATCTGGAAGGGCCGTTGTCATAGCCGGAGGGGGAATCCCTGCCCCTGTTGAACACAAGAGAGGGCTTTCATAGAAGGGAAAAAAGAAACACTCTTTAAACTTCAAACCCCGGAAACGGTCTAAAGAAAAGGCATTAACTGGGCGAAAAGAAAAAAGCCTGTGAGGGGGGGGGAAGGAGGCTAATGGTGACCATCGGGAGAGAAGGGGGAAGGGCCTATCTAAGAAAAAAAAGATCTCTCACACCAAAAAAGGGGAAATATATAGAGGGGTCTGCCCCTACACAAGAGCAGGGGGGAAGGGAAAAACAGAGAAGAAAAAGGGGGACCAGTTCATTACCTTTCTGAATACCGGAGGAGGGACGTGAAGTACATGCAAAGGAGAGGAAAAGAGAAGGCTCTTTCATCACAACAAAAGGAGGGAAAAGAAGACTTTCATTGTGCTGCCTCGCAGAAAAAAAAGGGTCGAACAGTGAAAACGAGAAGAAAAAGTTCTTCATCGCCAAGGAGGAAAGAATCCTGAAGGGAAGTAAATAGGAAGGGGGAAGGGAGCCGCATAAATTCATGGACTTAACCTTGAGAAAAGGGCCCTAGCCTTCTAAAAGGAGGGGGAGGACGAAAAGGAAAGGAAAAACCTGAGGTTGAGGGGGGAAGAAAAAGGGGAAGGGAAAGAAAGGGAAAAGAACGAAGAAACCTACACGGGTAGTGGGAGAGGCTTTCTTCCAGGAAAAAGGACGTCACCGCTCCATTCAGGTAAGGGAAGGAAGGGGGAGCCATTAGGGTGGGGGGAATCGTCATTATAGGTGAGAAGAGGGTCCCTAAAAAAGAAGGGACCTGTTTAAACGAGAGGAGGAAAAAAAAAAAAAACCCTAAAAAAAAGACCGCACGCAAAAGACGATAAGCGCTGAAAAAAAAAAGGTTCTTCCGCATCAGGCGAGAGAAAAAGGGCCACCGACAGCCTGGTGGTGTAAAAAAGGGCGCACGTCGAGAGGGGGAGACCCTGGAAGACCTTTAAACGCTCGAGAGGAAGGACGCCGATAAAAGGTGAGTGTACGACAAAAAAATTAGGAGGCCTCCAAAACAGAAAAGGAACCGAATGAAAAAGGGACTAGCCCAAATGGAGGAGCGGCCACGACTTCGAAGAGGGAAAAGAGGAAACTTCTTTCCGGGGGGGAGGGAAAAAAAAAAACCCAAGAGAAACCTAAAAAAACATAATTGACTCTAACTTCAGTCGGAAGAAAGGGAAAGAAAAATTTACTTACACGGAAGGAAATCGGAAAAAGAGTGAGAGGGGAGAAAGGGGGAATTGAACGCCGGGCACAACAGGAGATTCCCTCCTAAGGAAAAAAGTGGAAAAATCCACAAAGGGAGAAATTTACGAATTAAAAAAGGAGGGAAACATCCGCGAAAAAAGAAGGAGAGGTCTTGCTGACCAAGGGAATGAAAAATTCTTGTACATAGAGAAGAAAAGCGGAAGGGGAAACAAAATCCTAACAAAAAGGAAGGGGAAAGTACCCCTGGAAAAAGGAGGAAGGATAAATCCTAAGAAGGGGAGAAAAGGAGAAAATAAGACAGGGGGGAAAAACACTAGAGAAAAGGAGGAGGAGAGAAAAAAAAAGAGAGAGGAGGAGGGGAAGAAACAGGAGAAAGGTGAAGGGAGGGTTGAACAAGGGGGGGCTACTATGATCAATTGAGGAAAAGGAGGAGAGATGAGAGAAAAAATAAGTCCCCGTTTATTGAGGGATCTCAAAGAGCAGAAAAAGGGGGAAACGTAAAAAAATAGAAATAGCTGATGACGGGACGAAGGCCTAGTTCTCCTTTCCAAAAGAAAAAAAAGAACCTGAAAAAGGGAAGGCCCAAGGAGAGACTTCGATCAGAAACGGGGGCCTAGAGAAACGTCTCTCGGGGGAAAAGAAAAATGCAAGAGGGGAGGAATCTTAAACAAAAAAAAGTACAGGAGCTTTCGTAAAAGAGAGCCAAACGAAGAAAGGGGAAGGGGAAAAGCTACCTAGCATCAGACAGGCATAACGAAAAAGGAAAGGAGGGGAGAAAAGGTAAAGGAAAGGAAAACGTAGGACTGCTGACCACCTTTCTCACAAGAGAGGGGGAAAAAAGGAGGGGGGTCCTCTACTCTCGTAAAAGGGGCCAAAGGGAAATTTAAGAAAAGGGAAAAAGTACCAAAGGTGACGATAAAGTTAACAATAAAAAGATGAAGAAAAAAGGAGGAGAAAGCCTACAGTAGAGAAAAGTAAGTCCTTATTCTACCTACTTTCAAACTTTCTAAACTTCTCCCGCAGGCTGGGCCTTAATTAAACCTAGTTCGAAAAAAAAACTCCACTTCCCTCTCTTCAAAATGAGAGAAAGAAAAAAAGCTTCCAAACGTGAAAAAAAGGAAACTCTTATCGCGATAGAAGCATCCCTCGCAGAGGAGGGTTCTTAATATTCCACGAAGAGGGGGAAGGAAGATCTAGTTTAGAGAAGGAAAAAGTCACTCCCGGGCCGGAAGATTTTCCAAGGGGGGGAAAAGGGGAAACCAATTCACAGGGGGAAAATTGCGGAAAACAAAGGAACCATTACTTCTAGAAAGGCAAAAACAGGGAAAGACGACTTTATGCCGCGAAAAAAAAAGGGTACTCATCCGCTACGGAGAAAGGGAAGGGGCCTGTGCCACTCTTACAGAGAAAAGAAATCGTTCCCCTTTTCGCGGAGGGAAAGGAAAAAAAAAATTGTTCTTGTACGAGAAAGGGGGAACCTCTCGTGCAGAGGGAAAAACAGTTTTTATGGGGTAAAAAAAAGGAGAAAGGAAGCCCTGCAGGTACAAAAAAGAAAACCTGCTCTTTCAACTGGAAAAAAGAAATCGTTCCCTGCGAGACAGGCGCCGGACAAGTGAAACAAGTGGTGAAGGACCTGGGTGACAAAAACCATCCTTGAAAAGAAAGAAAAAAAGGCCTACTTCACCTAAAAAGGAGGGGGGAGGACGCAAAAAGCATTTAAAAGGGGAAGGCTCGTCACGTTCCGTAGGAAGCGACCATCGCAAGAAGAAAAACCACATTTAAATAGAAGAGGGGGGGAGGATTTTCCATAAATAATGGAAAAGAAGGGGGGGGGAGGAAAAAAAATAGAAAAAAAAAGGGGGGAAGGAAAGAAAGGGGAAGAAGAGGGGGAAAAAGGAAACCCGTGGGGGTGTGGAAAAGGGGAGTCTGCTGCATGAGAACCGGGGAGAGGCAACCTCCGCGGAAAAAAGAAGGGGGAAACCACCTCCATCTACGGAGGGGGGAAATGTATACAAGGAGGGAACGGGCGCAAAGGAGGGGGAAAAAAAGCCCGGAACTTGTAAAGGAAAAAGGCCCTGTCCAAAATCGTGGAAGGAAAGGGGATTAAAAAATTGAGTGAAGGGAGGGGTCGGCGCTACTCAACAGCGAAGTGCTCTACGCGAAATGGGAAAAAAAAGAGGGAGATGATCACCCATAAAAAGAAGGGGCGTACACGTCGAAGGGTAGGAAGTAAAGTTGGACAAAAGGAAGGGAAGGAAAATCCTAAGGGAGAAAAAAAAAGAGAAACCATCTCTTAAAAAAAAAAGAACTCTGAAAAGGAAACTCAAGTCTTCAAAACAAGGAGGGGAGGAAAAAAAGTTACACGGTAAAAGAAGGGGACCTACCAATACCACCATGAAATAAAGAGGAAGAAGCTCGTATCCGTGGACCAGGAAGGTAGAGAACGCATCGCATTTGCAAGAACGTGGAAGAAAAAAAAAAAAGAGGCTACCCTTTCGGACAAAAAAGGAGGAAAGACTCTACATTCCGTTTTAACGGAAAAGAGAGAAGGAAAGATCTCACAACAAGAAGGGGAAAAAAGGAGAATTTTCCCCAGAATGGGGAAACACCATCCTCGATTTAGGGAAAAAGCGGGTCAGCGAAAACAATGCAGAGACAATCTCCGTAGAGGTAGGAAAGGAGGAACATTTCAGGGGACTTTATCAAGAAGAGTGTCGGGTGGAACGGCAGGGCCTTTCACCACTAGCGCCTTTCTGCTCGGAAAGAAAAAGCTGTGTCACGAGGGGGAAGGCGATTACCCGAACCAGGACGGGGGAAGAGGAACTTGTCGCAAAAAAAAAGGTTCACTTAAGGTAAGAAAAAAAAAAGAATGGGCCTCCTCTCTGTCAGGAAAAGAGGCGCGCCTAACCTGCTCTTATGCCTCAAGTTGTTTTCCAGGGGAAGAAACGTTCCTTTCTCAGAAAAGGCCCGGAAAAAGGAGAAATGCACCGAGTAAGAAGGAAGGAGGCAAAGAGGAAGAAGACCTTCTCCAATAGAGGGGAAAATCTGCCTTTCTTAAGGGGGGGGAAAAAAAAGATCTGTCGGCTTGCACCGGGACCGACCAGGAGGGCACCCCGCAGAAAGGAAAAAGAAAAAGTTTCCAAAAAGGGGAGGGAAGGGGAGGGAAAAAAAAGGATCCGATCAACTTGATTGCTTAAGGGAGGAAAGGAAGTACTCCGATAAACAATTGCAGAAGAAAGGAAAAAGAAAAACTCCGGCTTTCACTAAAGAAGAGAAAAAGGACCGTAGTGTCCGTTACAGGACAATCAATAAAAGCCGGAAAAAGGATGGTGGCCCCCAGTAAGAAAAAAGGGCGTAGCACACCTCATGACAAGGAAAGCAGAATCAAACACAAAAGTGTAGGGAGGGAAAATCCGAACGGGGGGGGGGCTTCAGGGAAGGAAAAAGGGAAAGTGACAACCACCGGAAAAAGTATTCCCAATCGCAAACCGAGAATCTTGCCCCGCGACAAGAGTCGGAAAAGGGGAACGATTTCGCGAAGGGGAAAAGTTGCTCGAGGAAGGGAAAAAGGCGGACCAAGGGGGGGAAAAGGAAGGGAGTCCCAAAAGGAGGGAAGGGAAGGGGAAAAAAAAAAAAAAAAAAAAAAAGAAGGGAAATGGCTTTGTGAAAAGGAAGAAAATTCGGTAGGAAAAAATCGGGATCCTTTCGCAAAAAATCCGCTCAAAAAGGGGACAAAAAAGGGAGGAAAGGGAAAGAAACCCTCCCTGCATTAGAAGGAGGACCTTTTGTAAGGGGGGGAAAGGGGAACTATATCAAAGGAGAGAAAAGTTAGAAAGAAGGAAAAAAAGCCCCTGATATAAGGGGGCGAAAGAGGAAAAAAAGGGGGTCTTCCTTCAAAGGGGGAAAAAAAGAGACTCCGTTTGCCCACAGAAGAAAAAAGGACTTCACAAATTAGGAAACAAGCTCAAAAGAAGGAAAAAGAGGGGACGGTCGCGGGAAAAAAAAGAGGGCTAACAGGAGGGAGGAAAACTTCATGTCGGAAAAGGCGGCGAAGCCGCCCAGGTGAGGAAGAGGAAAAAAAAAAAAACTTCTCTGCACGCGGGGAGGGGGTATGTCAACAATTAATTCAGAGGAAAGTGGAGGAAAAAAAAGTATCTGTGACGGTGGAAACTGAGGGGGGCCCCTGTAGGAGAGGAAAAAAGTCAGTGACTGGGAAGGGAAAGGGTCGCTCAGTGTGAAGGAAAGGGGGAAAAGACTGGGAGGGGGGGGGGGGTTGTCGGTTAAGGAAAAAAAGGGGGAGCCGCGCCCGAAGTAATGCTCCGTGATATGGGAGCGCTGAGCCGTCAGTAACCTTGTAGAAGAATCATCTGGACACCGTGGGGGAAAAAAAAAGGGGAAGACCTCGGTGAGAAAAAAAAAGGGGGGGCTCTTTAAAAACAAAAAAGAACCCTGGAGAAGAAGAAGAAGCAGTAGCAGAAAAAAAAGGAAAGACCGTAGCCTGATTAAAAAAAAGGGGGGGGGAGAACCTGCAAGTGAGAAATAACGATGCCGGGGGGGGGGGAGAACGTTAACGCAGGGGAAAAAGGGGGGCGGACATCCATTCCAGGAGGGGAAAATCTTCGTAGGTCCAGGAGTTGAGGGAAGAAGATTTCCTCGAGGGAAAGGAAAAAAAAAAGAAAAAAAAAGGCCGTTCCAAGACATACAAAAAGGAAAAGAATTCTGATGAAGAAACAGGGGAAAGAAAACGTATTCCAGAGAGAGGAAAGAAAAAAACTTAAGGAAAAGGAGGGGAAAGGAGTTTTCCGAAAGGAGAGTCAAGACGCTGATGTGAGGGGAGGGGGGCTGGTTCCCAAAGGGAAAGAGGAAAAGGGACCTGGGGCCACAAGGAAAGGGGGACTCGAAGAAAATAGCCATTATAAAGGATCCATTCAAAAAAAGAGGGGGATGCGAAGGGAAAAGCTCCGTGAACAGAAGGGGGGAAAAAGAAAACTTTCCACCAAAAAAGAGGGAAACAGAAAACCCCGGGAGAAGGAAAGGAAAAGTGGGCCAATCCCAAGGGAAGTAAAAAAAAAAGCGTTTCCCCTCAGAGGCGAATACCCCGTACGAGCTATGTTCTCACTCTCGAGTCCCTCTTCCATCGGGCACGCCCAAAACTGCAGGAGGAAGGGGAGGGGGGGGGCCCGCGTCCGAATACAGCTTGACTCAGGGCACCGCCCAGCAACCTAAGGGGTGCGTTCTGCGGAAAAGTGTACGACAAAAAGGGTGCCAGAGAGGGGGTTCGGGCGGAGAAACCAGTATCTTGAGAGACGTCCGGGGTCCAGCAGGGGGGCCGGCCCATGGAAAGAACGCTAGGGGCTGCTTGAGTTTACTATTCCGAAATTTTCTAAAAAAGGGAGGGGGAAAATGTGAATAGGGGGGACGAGAAGGAAGGGGAGGGGGGCCAAACGAGAGAATGGTTGGCCAAAGCCCGCACAGGAATAGAAGGAGGAAAGAACGGCGTCAAAAAGAAGAAGTCTTGCATTCCTATCAAAAAGATGGTACTTCCCGGTAACAAACCTCGGGAGGCATTCAACTTCTGCATGAGAAGAAGGAAAAAAAGTGTTCACACCGGGCCGGAAGGGAAAGAAGTTCCAAAAAAGCTTGTGGTAAGGAAAAAAGGAAATCTCTCATCCAAAAACACAACGAATTAAGAAAGAAAGAAGAAGAAAAAACTACACCACGAAAGAGAAAGGGGGAAGCCACCAGCCCGTATGACCGGAGGAGAAGGGGAAACGACCTATGGACAAAGGGCCGAAAGGAAGCTTGTGTCTAAAAGGGAAAAGGGGATCGCAGAGGAAGGGTTCATCGGGAAAGAAGAGGTCGCTCGGGAACACAAACAGCTGGAAGGTCGCCCCTCTTTCCTTCACGTCGAAGTGGAAAAAGAAAAAAAAAGGTTCTTCATAAAGGAAAAAGCCACTCGGCTTACAGCACTGAAGGAAGGGCCATCAGGCAGGGGGCAGCGCTGGGGAAGGAGAAGGTTCCTTAACAGGGGGAAAAAGAAGATGCTGTACAGAAGGAAAAAGGAATTAAAAAATAACGAGATTGTTCCATCCAAGGAAAAGGAGGAAAACTATCGTTAAAAAAGAAGTCAGGGGCCTGGACTGGGTCCCAAAGAAAGGGGAAACTTCAAAAAGGAAGAGGGGGACTCCATAACCGGGAAAAGGAAAAAAGGGGGAGAGTGGGGCAAGCAGGAATAGTGGCATTATCTTGAGGAAAAAAAGGGGAGGAGAGGGCCCACTAAACAAAGGAAGGAAAGTTCTCCTGGCAGAGCCCTCTTTGCCGGAGAAAATAAAAGGGCTCGAAAGGAAAGGAAACCCTCTCTTGTGTCGGAAGAAAAAAAAGGAGGGAAGTGTCGTGGGAAGGGGGAAAATAAAACGACGGGGTAACGTCCTTCGTAAAAGAAAAAAGGAAAAGAGAAAGGCCACCTACAGGAGAAGAAAAAGGTTACAGTTCTCAAAAGTACAGCCGGGACAAACTCTTTAAAAAGAAAGGGAAAAAGGAGATCATTCGCGGGAAGGAAAGGAACACCACTTCCTACACGCAAAAGGGAAAGAAATTAGGACGCAAGAAAAGGCGGTCGTCACGGCCTAAAGGGGGGAGGAAGAAAAGCCGAGCACTACCATAAAAAGAGGAAAAAAAAAAAAGTCTTCTGGGGAAAGGAAGAAAAGAAAAAAAAAAAAACGATTACCTCTAGAAGAGATCCGACGAAAGAAGGAAACTACGCAAGGCAAGAGGGGAAGAAAAAACCTGGATTCCATCACACAAAAGGGAAGGGAGACCCTGCCTTCATGAAAAGAAAAAAATACTCTCAGAAAATAGAAAGTTCTAAGAAAGGGGAAGGTACTTCTTGTGGAAAGAGAAGAACTTGGGGTGAGAAGCAAAACTCGGGATTAAGAACATTAAAGGGGGAAAAACTCTTTCTCAAGAGAAAAAGGGGACAACCGGGGAGAAAGATTCACACTAACAATGATCACCCTGAGGTAGAAAGAAGGAAAAAAGAGCATCAACAGAAGGAAAGGAGAGGAGAAGAGAAAAGTCTCAACAAAGCGAGGCTGGAGGGCGTTAAGAGGAGGAACGGCTCCGACTACCTAACAAAGGGAAAAAACCTTCTCTACCGAAAAAAAAAGAATTACGGCGAAACGGTACCGAGCACGCAGCCCCGTCGCTACGGGAGAAGGAAGGCCTCCTTTCCATACAAAAAAAAGAAAAGGGGGGAGCCGCCTTGACAATGAGAAGAGCCTCCTCTTTCCGGGAAGTGGCAGAATTTCGCGGAAGGAACATCGAGCACTTAACTATAAGAAGAAGGGGAAAAAGAATATATACTCTTCACGGGGGAAAAAGGGGGAGACGGTAACCTTTCCTTCCCCGGACTCAAGGCCTTCACCAGAGGAAAGAAGAGAGAAAAGAACTCTCTAAAAAGGAAAGAAAAAGAGAGTTAGCACCCAATAATGAAAAGAAAGGATTAAATAACGAAAGACGCGGGGTGCGGCTGAGTAAAAAAGGGAGGGGAAAAACTTCAGAAGGACCGAAAAAGAAAAGGGAGAATGCAAAAAAAAATATTGAGGCGCGGAGTGAGGACACAAAAAAAAACCCCCCCCAGGAAAGAAAAAAGAGTCATCCGCTACGTAAAAGGAGGATCTGACTAGAAAACAAAACGAGCAAAACGGCTACATGTGGAAAGGAAGGAAAAAAACCGATCGTTTCTGAGGGGAAGGAAAAGAATCATCGATGAAAAAGGAAAGCGTTTGTAGAACAAAAAGGCTGAAGCAAAAAACACGTTATCTGAGAAAAAAAAAAAAGGGAAGCCCTTCAGTGGGACGGAGAGGGTTTATCTCTACCGCAAAAAGAAAAAATGTTGGCAGGAAAGGGGGAGAAACCTGACGGCATTCTGCGAAAAAGAAAAACCTACCTGGGGGAAAAGGAGGACCTGGGCGGAGGGCAGGCTCGCACTTCTCGGAGTATAAGAAAAAACTCCGGCCATCAGGAAAGAGAAGCCGCTTGACAAGGGGAAAAGAGAAGATTCCTGGGTCCGAACGGGGGAGTTCGGCAGGAAGGAGGTGCACGGCCCCTCCGAGAAAAAAGAAAACACCATCTCCAGGAAAAAAGGCCGGAGAAAAAGGAAAAAAAAAAGAGGGATCACTCGTAAATTGGAAAAGGCCGGCTCCCGTAACGGGGGGGGCCAACAATCTTGAGTCCGAGAAGAGGAGACGCACACTTCTCGAAAGAAAGAAGGGGAAAAGGAGTCCCATTATCAATATACCATTCTTACCCGGGGGGGAGGGAGGGGCTCTAGCGGGGGAAGGGAAAGGGAGGGACACCGAATCGGGTTTGTAGGAAGAAAAAAAGAAAGGAAAGAAAGGAAAAGAAAAAGGGAGGCTAGTTCTGAAGCGACTCTCTGGAAGAGGAGGGGAGATCCTCCCACAGGGGAGAGAAAAGGAGGTTTTGACGCTTGGAACAGGAAGACCCGACCAAACCAACCATAAAATGACGTGAAAAGCCGATCAAGGGAAAAACTGTTTCTAGGGGAGGAGCACCGTTCTGCAGAAGAAAGACCCGTTCGCCGACAATCCCAAAGGAAAAAGCTTCAAAACCTCGGAAGGGAGGGGGAGCTCGATAAAAACAACAACTTATTATTGAGGAGAGGAAATTTTCCCGCGGAAGGGGAAAAGGTATATCTCAAGAGCCACCATCCAGCATGACTTATGGAGGGAACGGTCTCCTGAAAGAAGAGAGAAAAAAGAGACCCTTTAGTCTCTTAAGGAAGAAGGAAGGAAAGAGTATAAAAGAAAGAGACCGTTCACTCTATTTGATGGTTGTCGTCGGCCATGCCGTTCACAAGGAGGGGGAGAAGGAGGAAACACTACCTTTCCGCCGGAAGGGGGAGAAATGAAACTTGCTCTTGTAGGGAAAAAAGAATCTAGAGGTAGACAAGCCGACGTTGAAAGGGGGAAAAGAAGGAATGGGTTCCGGAAGGGAAGAGGAAAAAGGGGGAGGGGAAAAAAGGAAGGGTAAACCCCGTTTCATTCAGTGAAGGGGGGGAAAGAAAAACTCCTTTGCCTGGGGAGAAGAAAAGGTCTCTACATAACTTGGGGAGGGAAAGGGAGGGCCGAACTTCTCCGGGAGAAAACAGCTCTTTTTATAAGGAAAGAAAAAGGGGGTCGATTGCCAAAAAAAGAAAACGTTTCCTGACAAGAAAAAGGTGCCAGGAAAAGACGCGAAGAACCGAGGTTGATCCCGAAAAAGGGCCGATGCCGTAGAGGGAAAGGAAGGCCGCCGGGGCGTCGGGGGCGTGCAACCGGCGGGCCGACACTTTCTAGGGAGAAAGGAAGCGTCCCCCAGAGGAGAAGTCCTCAAAAGGGGAAGAGAAAACCTTAAAAAAGGTAAAGAGCACGTTCCTTATCAACCTTGAGAAAAAGAAAAGGGCGTGAGATTTTCCGAGGGGGAGAAAAAAAAAAAGAACCGATCCCCATGACGAAAAAGGAAAAACAAGGTCCTCTCCGTGTGATGGTGGAAAATGTTAGTTGCCAAGGCCGGGGAAGAAAGGAAAGCCAGGATGTTTGAAAAGAAAAAAAGATATTAGTCGACAAAAGAAAAAAGGCAAGTGGCAACCAATCGAAGGAAAAAGAGCAGATCAACGTTGTCATAAAAAGAAGGGGGACACCAAAAAAGGGATTCCTCTATATGAGTGGGAATCTTTTCCGGCTCACAAGGTATCGACGGTTCCCTATGGAGGAAAGGAAGGGAAGTGCTCTTCGCGTTGAACAGGGGGGAAAAAAAAAGTAGCTGATTGGAGGGGAAAAAGGAGGGGGGGGATCCAATTCGAGAAGCAAAGCTCGAAGAAAAAGGAAAAGGAAGGGAGAAGGGACTACTCCTCGAAGGAGAAGGGAAAGGAGAAGGGGAGTGGGTATTCGAAGGGAACCTCCAAAGGGCAAAAAAAAGAAAGGAAAAAAAGGTTTTCACCCCCCTAAGGAAAAAAGAGAGGGGGAGGGTCCAGAGAGAAAAAAAAAAAGGGCTCTGCGGAAGGAGGTGACGGCCGTTTTACGAAAAAAAGAGGAGGGAGACGCGTATATACTCCAGTTAAAGAGAAGGGAAAAAGAAGAATCGGCTGTCTTGTAAAAGTCAGAAGGGAAAAAAAAAGTTTCCTCAGGAATAAACAAGAGCGGGCGAAAGGGGAAGAAAACAGTTCGAAGGGGGAAAAAAAAAAAAAAGGCTGCTACCAAAGAAAAAAAGGACGTGAGAAGGAAGGGAAGGAAAAATTATGAAAAGGGGGGAGGCCCTTATTCCAGGGAAAGTGGGAAAAGTCACCAGGGCTTAAGGGCCTTCGGGAAAGTAAAGGAAAGGAACTGTAGTGGGAGGAGAGATCATTTAACTGGGGTAGGGTTTCTCGGGCAGTTGTGAAGAGGGGGGGGGGTATTTCTTGAAAGGAGTTTTTTTAACAGAAAGGGGGAAAGGGGAGAGAAAGATCTACATGCGACGGGAAAATTTGGGGAAAGTGTCCTTTAGGGAGGAAAAAAGAAAGTAAAAAGGGGAAAAAAAAGAAAGAGGAAAAAGAAAGGCACATTAGGAAAAAGCTCCTTCCACACAAAAAAAGAGGGAAATTTTTTCAAGGAAAGGGGAGAAGACGGATTATTTCCGAAAAGAAGAAAAGAACCTCTGAGGTGTTGGCCGAGGGATCTGTCCCAGAAAGGAAAAAGCCGCTTTTTAGTCAAAGAAAAAGGAAGCCCAGTCCTTACCGAAAGGGGGAAAAAAAAAAACTGGTCAGAAAAGGGCGGGTGATCACTACGGAAGGGGAAAAGGAGTGTTTCTCTTGACGGAAAAAAGGAAAGGGGGGAATCCTTAATGAAAAGGGAAATAGTCATCTCTTGCGGGTTAAGAAAAAGGGGGAAAACGGAGAAAGAAAAAGGGAACTTTCCCCCCGAAAAGGGGAAAATCCATACTACCGAAAAGAGGTAAGACTTGGTAAGGGATCTACTCCATGGGAAAGAGGGGACTCGTTGCCTTTCACGTAAAGGGGGAAACGCGTTGCGAGGTACAGGAGACCTCGTCGCATTATCCTCTAGCAAAGTAAAAAGGACGTCCAGGATGACTTGCGAAAAGCATAGGAGGAAAAAAAGGGACGGTTCCTATCCTGCCTTGTCAGGGGAAGAACCGCCAAGGGGGGGGAAAGGTGCACCACTGCGTATCGTAAAGCAGAAGCGGGGAGAGGCAAGCGGGGCCGAAAAAAGAAAAGGAGAGGACCGGGGATTCTTCTGTAAACAAAGGGAAGGGTAATGACCCGACATCTTGAAGAAGGGGAAAAAAACCAGCACCTTCATTTCAAATGGTGGGTGCCTTTTGAAGGACAATTGTCGGTAATAAAGAGAGGAAAAAAAACTAGCACTGAGGAGAAAGCGTCTGCCAGTATCAAAAGGAAAAAAGTCGGTCTTAGAAAAAGAAGGGGGGTCATCAGCAAAGGGGGGAAAAAGGAAAAAAGTCCATCTCTTAGAGAGGGAGGGGGGAAATCACCGGAAAAGAAAGTCGTGTCGGATGAAAGGCTTGAGAGAGGGGAGGGACGATAAAAAAAAAGAAACCGGGCCGCCCTGCCAGCGGAAAAAAAGAGAAAAGCTGTCAGAGCCTGCACGGGGAAAAAGGGACGCTGTCCTGTCAAAAAAGGAGGTCTCAGAACGGCTCGAAACAAAAAAGGGGTCCCCCTTGCTGTTGGCAGGGGCCTATCTCTATAAAAAGGAGGAAAATCAGATGAGATCGCCCTGAACCCAGAGGGGAAACCAGCCCTGTTCACAGGAGAGAGGGAAAAACCGTTTCCTGCATACCTATAGGGAGGAGGGAAGTACAGGCGTTTTCGGGGAGAGAAAGTGGGGCAATCACAACTCCTCAAAACGGAGCAGGAGGCTGGAGGGAGGCCCCTCATGACAAAGGAAAAAAAAGAAAGAAGAAGTTCTTCATCAGAGAAAAAGAAAGAGAAACGCCGTTTCTGAAGAGAAAAGGACTCCGCGAGGAAAACGGGGCCAGGGAACGAAGGAAAAAAATGACCCCCGCTAAGAAGAAAGGGACACCGATCCTGGTGCAGGAAGAAAGGGGGAGAAAAAAACCTAACAAGGGAACGATCT
>Ga0179593_1500760_pt1 | contig 27165 bp, 51 predicted proteins | sample CZODoug2_1_08_16_FD_185931 | JGI IMG/M metagenome (GOLD analysis project Ga0179593, IMG submission 185931) | Vadose zone soil fungal communities from Angelo Coast Range Reserve, California, USA - CZODoug2_1_08_16fungal (PacBio error correction) | ecosystem: Environmental > Terrestrial > Soil >...
ATTCACACGGTAACAAGCGTAGCTTCAAGACAAGCACCCCGGAGGGGAGGAGGACCGCCCTCCGTTCACGTGCAGGGCCCGGCGATCACAAACATGGTCCGGACGAAAATCTTCGTTCCACTTAAGCGGTCTCTCATCTAACCTTGAACAACGGGGATCCAAATACCCTCCAATCGAGTCCATGTAAAGGGGCTCCTCATTACTTGGGGGGGGCAACAAGCAAAAGTTTTCAAGCGTAATAAGAAAAAAGGCCACAACTGACCTAATTGTTTGTTTGTTTTTTTGTTTTGGGGTATTGAACCGCGGACAGTCAAAAAAAAACCAAACAACAAAGGCCGAAGGGGCCCCCTCCGCAGACCAGGAGAGGGTGACTTCTTATATATCAGGGTTTTTTCAGTGTGCCTCGAGGGGGAGCTTTTTTCCTTCCTATTGCTCAGAGATTTTTTTTTTTTTTTTTTGCTTGGTTTGTTACCTGTTCGGGCGGAGAAAAGTGGCAGGGTGTCTGTCCGAAAGCCACGGGGAAAGTCTTCCCAGGGGGGGAAAAGTTACGGTGAACGTCAAAGTAAATAAGCCTTCAGGACAATTCACGCCCTTCCAATTGTGCCTCGTAAGCCCTACCCTTTGGCAAGTCGTTGAACCCCCTTTTGAAAGTGTTTGTGCTGGTGGTTGGTAGAACGCAAAGACTACACGGGCCCCCTGTGGCCCGTAAACTATTCCAAAGACAAAATAATAATCAGGGTGGGGAATCAGCAAAAAGGGGAAATGATTCCGGTCTGGGGGGCCGGGAAAACCCGGTCCCAAATAATGCCAAAAGAAGTGGCAAACCCCCCGGGCACCAGGTAAAATAATCCACATGGGGCCGGGTACCTCCGAAATCAATTGCCTTGTTAGGACACATCGGTTTTGAGGAAACAGGGGGGGTACCCGGAAAAGACAAGATGCAAACTGCCAAACGTGAAACTTTCGGTCTATGTAAACGTTTCAAACCCCCGGGTGGTGCCCCGTCTCCCGAACCCATTTTGGGGGGGAAACCTCCAAAGTCGTTCCTTCACCGACACGAAAACCCTGCACCCTGAAGGGGGTAAGTCAAGGGGGGGGGGGGTTTAAATCAAGCAAAACAAGCGCGGGTTTTGGGGTCCGAAGCGACGGGTTCGCAGGGGTCCAATTCAACAGTGAAAAAAAAAAAACTGAACTAAAACCCTGCGGGAAAATGACCAAGGCCGTAAAGTTGAGAGAAACCGATGGGGACAAGGGGGTTTCCTATCCGAAACAAGGCGCCGGGAAATGGTAGGAACCCCCAGTAGACAGGAAGAAGGGGGTGTTGGGGTTAGAAATCGGGCGGCCAAAAAGAAGGTAAAATCCCCCAAAGCCCCTCAAGAACAAGGGGGGCCTAAAACCGAAAGACCCCATTTCGGTCTACCACGTGGGGGTTGATAAGCAGCCAATGGCCGTGGATGTCGAAAGAAGAGCCGCCCGGAGTTGAGTGAAAAAACGTGGGCCAAAAACGTAACGGCCAGTAATTTTCGAGGTCAAACACCGTTTTATGTAACCAAAAGGGCTTCGTGAGGGCTGAAAAGGGTTCCGCAAGGCCTGGGTTAGGTCCCCCTTCGGTCTGGGACACCAGCCGACGTGACCGATGATTGGGGGGCACAAAGTAAAGGTCCGTGTGGTAAAGAGTATCGGAAGGAGGGTGGGCAGTAAGATCGAAATGAACGGGAATCAAAACACTCCGGACAAAAACTCAAAAGGGGGAGGGGGGATTCCCAGGGTGTGCGCAGACACAAAGAAGGTATAAAACCCAAACCCTGTTATCTACAGAGCAAAACACTTCTTCAAAGGAAGAGGTCCCGCGCTGTGAAAAGTGAATTTCGCCACGGCAGGAAAAAATTGGCGGGCACTAGGGGAACAAACACGATAAGGGCAAGTCTGAGCGTTAACAAAAAAAGGGGGCCCTGGCTGAGCACAAATAAGAAACGCAAACCAGGGGATTGGTGAACTTGACTAAATACACGGCCAAAAATTGTGGAATTGGGCTTAAACTAGCTATGGACAGTATTTGACCACAAAAGGAAGGGGGATGGGAAGGGACCAAGGTTTTTTAGTGTATTTAAGATCGAAACGCCCGCAATGTCGCAAAAGGGGACGGTATGGGGGAATGGTACAGAAAAAAGGGCCAAAGCAAAACCGGTCAGGTTTCTAAGGAGCAGCCCATAAAAAAAAGGATGTTTTTTGGGGGGGGGGGGGGTTTTTTTTTTTTTTTTGGGGGTTGGGTTTTGGGTTGGTGGTGTTGGGGGGGTTTTTTGGGGTGTGCCCACATTTCACAAAGGGGGGGGGACCTTCAAGAACTCAAAAACCGCACAAACCAACACAACTAAAAAGGGGCCCTTGAAACCGCCCCAAAACGCAGTTGCAGGGGGGAAAAACCCACTACCCGGTTGGGGGGTATCGGAGGAAAGCGCGTCAATTAAACAAATTGCCTTCCAAAAAAAAAAAAATTAGGTGACTCTCTAAAGGGGGCCAAGAAGACCAAAACCGCGGGAATTAGTGGTCGGGCAGGGTCAGAGAAACAGATTGAAGCGAAGGTGGTTGGGGAAGGGAAGAAACTGTCGACCGGGGGGAAAAAAATTCCGCCAGCAAAAATGCCAGCAGGGTAGGAAGCACAAAAAAAAACAAGAATTGAAAAGTGCGCGGTGCGGGTTTACCCAGGGGGGAGAATGTTTACTCGAAGTTGTAGGAAACTGAATAAAAAAAGTGGGTATGAGTTATATTGACTTGGAGAAAAAAAGGAATGGGGAAGTGTCATACCGCAACTTAACGCCAGACAATTAGGAAGGGAAATCAGATATGGGGAGAAATTGGTCCTAGGCGGCCGTGAAGGCTTTGGAACGTGGAGGGAGGTGACCCGGAAAAATAATATCCTGTTTCCAAATGAAAAGGGGGGGGAAAGACGCGGTAAATAAAAAAAGAGGTAACTTGAGGTGAACAAGGGAGGGACGAGCAACGTCGTTGGGGGTGGGTTTTTGTTGGTTGGGGGGGGGGGTCAAGGGAAGTTTGGGGAGACGCAACCGGCAAATGCATAAGGGAAAACGGGGCGAGTGGGGGAAGAAAACCAGGGGGAGCAAATGTTTTCGATACGACCCAAACAAAAAAGGGGCTTGTTCAAAAGAAGTCAGGAAAGTTTTACGGGGCAGAGAAGAGGGACCAACACAAACTTGTGTTTTGGCCACTCCCCCCCCTTTTGTTTAGGGGTGCCTTGTTCGGGGTCGGGGGGGTGGGGGGGGGAGCTTGGTCTTCACGGGGAAAAAAAAACGATGAAAGGAAAAGGAAATGGCAAGTAAAAACGTCCGACAGAGGGGAGGTTCAGGGGAAAAAATTCACACGGGGAGAAAAAAACCAAAAAACACAAGTTGGACTCTAACAACGGGGGGGGAGGAAGGAAAAAGAGAGAAATAAGCTTGGGGGGATGCCAAAGAACAGTTCCTAAAAGTACTAAGCGAGTGAGGGCAAGGGGGAATGGTTGTTTTTTTTGGGGGGGGGGTTGGTCAAGCGCCAAGGATGGACTAAAAAAGCGTTGCTCCCTGGAGGGTCCACAAACAGACATCTCCAAGCCTCCGAGGGGGGCCACACAGGATCTCGACAGCCCAATAGGAAAAAGACAAAAGGGGCCTCTCTGAGGGAAACAAAGACCTTCAAAAACGTACGTAAGAAAACGACCACGCCGAGACTTCGAAGGACCATGGGGGATTCAGTGTTCACAAAAAACTCCAGCGGCACCACAGAGAAAGGGGGCTTCCGACAGGCTGAGAAAAGCAAAAGATCTGGCCGGGGAGGGGGCGGGAAGAGACAGCGTAACATGTTTGGGGGGGGGGGAAAAAAAAAGGGGGGGGGGGGCCCAAATCGTTCAAAAAAGGAAAGAAAGACTTTGTTTGGGGGGTGGGGGGGGGAACCGGGGGGGGGGGGAAAAAAACAGAGGGAAGACCTGCCGGCCAGAGATAAAATCCAATGACTGGAAAGTAAGGGATGAACATCCATTGGACCGGTGAGGGGAAAAAAAAAAAAGAAAAAGAACTAAATCCTACAATAAATAAAAAGTAAAAGGATGTGGGGAAAAACAAAATACAAGGTAACCCCAAAAGGGCCAGGGAAAAAGGGGGGAAGCCAGTTCGTGGACCGGGAAAGGTAAAAAGGGGCAAGGGGTACGAACGCACCGAAAAGGGAGACGGAAAGGGTGGTCCTTTCTCATGCCAGGAAAAAACGGGGGGGAGGCAGGGGAAAAGATTCCCGCGACACGAGAATTCCGCGCAAAGGGGAAACTGGGATCGGGCGGCAAACAGAAAGACGGGAGATGCGGCCCAAGGGGGGAAGCTTGCACGATGACCGAACCAGGGGTAGGGGGTCAAAAAGGTGCGTGAACCAACAGGGCGGGGTCCACGGGGGGCACGGGGGGTCGGTTGATCACAAACGGGAACGACAAGAGTGGAGCAATGCCTCAAAAAAGAAATGGCGGGCAGGGCTGGTGACATAAACGCTGGGGGAAAAAAAAAAGAAAAAACGGAAACGCATGGCTGGGGCGAGGATAAAAACAATGTCGGGGTGAACAACCGCAATAAAAAGTGGGGAAAAGGGCTTGATAGGCGCGGGAAAAAGGGGGAAAAAGCAACCCCCACAGAAACCGAATAACAGGAGGGTTGGGGACATAAAGGGAAATCACCATGTGGGGAGGGCTAATGAAATATTACCAAGCAGGACAACGCCGGGTTAAACGGGACTGTCAGAGAACACCCAAGAGACTTGGTGCCTATCGACTTAAAAAAAAGGGGGTCATATCGTAACAAAACGAGTGAGGTGAGGAGAAGGTGCTTTGCAGATTGACGCTCCTGAAATCCCCTATGGGAAAGGGGGGCCCTGTCGGAAGAAAAGGAGAGATGGTCTCCGCGAGGGGACTTGATCTATCTCCTCCAGGGGAAAGGAATCAGGGGAACTTGTACGAAAAGGGAAGTAAAAACCATGCACACATATTTGGAAGGGAAGGAATGGGGTGGGTTTCGAACAGGGGTGAAAAGATTAAAACCCAGATCGTCCACTTGATCCAATTCGAAAAAGGGGGAATGTTGGGGGTCACCAATACCAGTGTATACTAGAAAAGGATGCTGACCAAAATGGGAAAAACTACCAGAACTGCTGGGGAAAAAAAAAACTGACAGACATAACAAAAAAATGGAGAAGAAAATCTTATTACAAGTGGTCGGAAGTGAAGGGGAACAGGGGGGGAGGAAAGAAAAAGGGGGTGACGCCAGGGGCGGAAAGGAACCCGTGGGGACAGGAAGGAGCCCCAAGAGGGGGGGGGTTGGGAAAGACACATCAAAGGGCAGGAATCCCTTGGTTGGAGGGAGAAAATTCATTTTTGGAGCAGGGCAAAAGAACAAGGCAAAGACTTAAGTGCCGGCCCCTGGAGGAACAAAGGGAAGCAGAAACCCTTAAGTACTCGAAAAAATGGACCAGGTGGCCGGGGTACCCAAACGAAGTGGACAAGAAAGGGACAAAAGTTGGACGAGTGAAAGAGGGAGTCGAACTTGTGGGGGTGTTGTTTAAAGAGGCAGGGTCACTTGTACAGTAAGAACCAGAGGGGGGGAAATGGGGGGTCGCGAAAAAGTCAGACAACGATTGTGGTTGGGGTGTCCAAAAAGAAAGGACAACATCTAAGAAGGGAAAAAACGAAACGAAAATATTTATGAAAAAAAAAAGTTGGGGTGCTAAACAACGGTTGGGGGGGGGGGTCCCCATTGGTGGGCAGTGGGGAAGTTTCACCGCCGAAGACAAAAAAAGAAACAAAACCAGTTTGGGATTTTATGGGAAGGGTGGGAAGACGGAAGGCAAGTTGGATCAAAAGCAAAAAAAAAAAGGGGTGTGGGGGGGGGGGGGTGGGGGGGGGGGGGGGGTGGGGGGGGGGGGGGTGGGGGGGTGTTGGGGGGGAAAAAAATGGGGGGTTCCCTGCATCAAGTTATGACCGTACCAGAAGAAAAAAAAACTGTTTTGGAAGAAAAAAATTGCCTCCAAGGAAAAGGAAATTGCCACAGAAGAAAGGGACTGGGCCACGACAGAACCAAACAATAGTGGACCGGGAAAGGTAAAAGCAGGGAACTCCCTGCTTAGACAAACAAAGAAAAGGGAGAAAAACAAAAAGCGGGAAGGGGAACAAAACGGGTTGGTTAAGGGGGAAAAATCCCCAACAACAAAAAACCCACCCCAAAACCCCAGAAACCCCCACCCAAAACGTCCACGGTCCCGGGGAAAAAAAAAAAAAGCTGGGGTCGGGGGGAATCTTTTATAGTGGTTGGGGAAAAAAGGGTTGGGGGAACTTCAAAAAGAGGCGGGCCGAAGGGTAAAGTGAAAAATCCAACCCGGGTTTGGAAAAACCAAAAACACCCCCCCCGAACAAAACCCACCAAGGAGAAAAGTAAGTGGAACTAATTGACGGGGTAGGGGGGGGGGGGGGGTGGGTTTGTGGGTAAAAAAGGTCCTTTAGTCTCATCACGGGGTCAGGGAAAAAGGATTGGACCCAATCAATTCCGAAAAGGGAACGAGGATTGGGTTTCCCTGTTTATCGTTCAAAAAAAAAAACAAACAGAAAAAGTGGGGGAAAGGATAGAAAGAATCAAAAGGGGAAAAAATCTTCAAGAAGGGACAAAAAATGAAGGTCCGGTAAGGATTACTACTAAGCAAAAAAGAAAAAAAAATGGCCACGCCTTGGGCAAGAATCAAACCAAAGGGGGGGAATTAAAAGTTAGGGGAAAAAAAAAAATTTACTCTCTCCAAAAACACAGAAACCACCCAACCAAACCCAACCGAAAAAAAAAAACACACCACAACACAACCCCAATCTTAGAGTTCTACAACCAAAAAAGTATAAAAACCAGCATGGGGGGGTGGGCATCTCCAAAATTAAGAAAAAAGACTACATGGGGGGGGGGGGGGCTTGTTCCAGAGAACGGGGGGAAACAAAAATTGCTCTGAGCGGAGGGAAAAAAGAAGACACTTTGTTAGGTCCAACAACAGAAGAAGAAAAACCAAAAAGCACGGGGGTTGTGGGGAACAAATGGGTCAAATCCTAAACAAAAAAACAGGCGTGGGGGGTTGGGTAGGGTTGAACAGTGAAACGTATTCTCAAGGAAGTGGAAAAAAACGGTGGGGGGAAACACTTAAAAACACACCCACCGGGGGGATGTTTCTGTGAAACGAGCGCCCTGCCAAAAGCCGAAAAAAAAAAACGGTGTTGGGTGTTTTATTTTTTTGGGGGTGTTTTTTTGTGGGGGGGTAGGGGGGGGGTGACAAAACCAGGATCAAAAAAACAAACACCTCAAAACAAAACGGGAGGAAAAAAAGGGGAAGAGGGATCCTAAAAAAAATGGGGAAAAACGACGGAAAACACAAAGGGGGGGTTTGGGGGGTTTAAATTTTCTAGGGGGGGTGTGGAAAAGTTGGTTTTGAATCCCAACAACGAAAGATCACTGAAAAATTGGAAAGAATGAACACACAAAAACAAGATCACCTGGGGATCGGTCATGGTCGTCTGTCTGGTGACCCAGAAAACGAAACAGGGGGAACAAACTTGGGAGCAAAACCCAGGGGGGGGGGTGAACTGTGAAACCAGAGGTGATGTTTCCCCCAGAAGGAGAAAAAACTGGAAGGGAGAGGGTTCAGAAACGTGAGGAATCCGTGAAAAAGGACGGAAAGGGCGACTTCGCACTGAAAAAAAGCAGGGGGTGGGGAAAAAAAAACGAAGGGATGGTTAAAAAAACAAAGGAAAGGGAAGATCAAAAAAAAAAAAACCAAGGTGTTTGTTTTTTAACCCGAACCAGTCCGGTTCTTCAAAAAAAAACCCAGGTCACCTCTTCTTTCGAATTAAAAAGGCAGGGGGGGGGGGCGGGTACCTGCCCACCGGGCAAGCAACCTGGTTCCAAAGGTTTCCAACGGGGACCGGATTCAAAAAAGAAAAAAGAAAGGCAACGGACAAAACGGGGGAAAGTTAAAGGAAAAGATACAAAAAAAAAAAAAAAAAAAACCAAAAAAAAAAAAAAAGGGGGTTTTTGAGTTGGGGGAAAAAAATAATTTGGGGTACACAAGCCTACACATGTCAGACATGGGACAGAGGGAAATAAAAAAAGGGCAAAAGGGAAAGGGGGGTTGGTGGGAGAGAACTGTAAAAAACGACAAATCCAAGACTCCGAAAAAATGTACTCTCCTCAAAAAAAAAACCAATCCTCCTTCTGGGAGTCGAGAACCAAAAAAAAACAAACCAACAAAACCCACCACAAAGGTGGGGGGGGAGAATCCGGCGCCCATTTGTGGGGGACCCTGGGAGATAGGAGCCGGGAAAATTGGGGGAATAAACTTGTCAAGGAAAAAAGGGGGTAAGGGGTAAAACGCGTAATGGGAGTGGGGGTTCCTCAAAAAACCCGAACCGGAGCACATTTGAGGGGGATTGAAAAAAAGAAAAAGGTGCAAAAAGGCACAGGGGGGGGGGGGGGGGGGAGTTGAAAAGGGGCCATCGAAGAAGGGGGGAGGGGGAAAAAAAATCAGACCTTGAGGGGGGGGCAAGAAAATCCGGGTGGAGGAAACCGAAAGATTCGTCGAGAATAAGGGCAAAAAAGATGATTTGAAAAAAACAGTGCGGGAGAAACCTAGGGGGAACGCCCGGCGTAAGAAAGAAAAAAAAAAGAACTGTGAAGAGGAAAAGTAATGGGGACTGAAAAAAAACGGTCTGAAGTAAAAAAAAAAAAACCCACCAAAAAAGAACAAAAACAAACACCCCCCCAACTACGGTTGTGGGTTTACGGGGGGGTCCGTAAAAAAACTTGTGGTGGACGGAACAACTTGACAGGTTGGAAATGCAAAAAAAAGGGGAAGCACACAAAAAACATCGAACAGGACCGGGAAAGCAGTTGCAAGACACAAAAAAAAAAAAAAGGCGGAAAAGGAAAAAAAATGGGGGGGGGGGGGGGAAAGGGGTCACCCGAAAAAAGAAAAACCAAAACAAAAAAAATCAAAGGACAAAAAACTTTGGGGGACGGGGGGGACAAAAAAAGTGAACCCCAGAAAAAACGTAAAAAAATTTAAAAAAAAATGAGGGCGGCTGTGGAGACAATGTGGGGAAAAGACGTCCGAACCGCCCATTGGAATGGGGGCTAAAAGATAAGGTGAGCAGTACGGAAAAGAACAGGGTTTACATTGTGGGTATGACCAATCCCCCAAGAAAAAAAATGAAAACCTAAAAAAGGGTGGAGGGTTGGAAAGGTGACTATCCCGGGGATCAACCCACGGGCTTGGAAGAAAAAAAGAACCGGTCAAAAAGGTTAACAGGGGGGAAAAACAAAACCCTAAAAAACGGTTTAGTTGAATCGGGGAAAAGACGGGTAGAGGATGGAACGAATCTGAAGACGAACTGGGAACTTTACTGAAAAGCCGGGAAAAAAAAAAAAAGAAAAAAAAGGGCCGGACCGGGAAGGGGGGGGAAAAGGCACTTGGTTGTTGACACACACCCCGGGGCAGGGGGGGGACAAGACTAAACGCCGACGAAAAACGGGGGGGGGAGAAAAACCAGGGAGAAATAAGAAACGTTCTTGCAAGGGGGGAGGTAGGAATTGGCCAAAAGATGGGGGGTATCCCAAGGGGGGGAAACAATTTCCAGGAAACGGCCGAAAAAAAGTACAGGGGGGGGGAGTAGGGGGGGGTTGGGGCGCTGAAATCTAAATGGGGTGGGAGATTCAAAAAAAAAATTCGATTATTGGGGGGGGGGGGACTAGAAGATTGGTCCGGGAACACAAAAAACGGGGGGGGGGATAAAAGGGCAGTAAAAGGCAGAACAAGAATAGAAGGGGTCGATAGTGTTGTCCCAAAAGCATGGGGGGGGGGGGAACCCGACGGCCCTCCCCTGCTTGGGGGGGAAGGGAAAAAGAAAAAAGGTGGGTACAAAGGAAAATAACCGGGCGGTCGGGGGTGGGGGGGGTTGGACCCCCTTGGGTTAGACCGGGGGGACTAAGTAACAGAGTTCGGCCAGGGGGACACATTCAGCTAAAAAGGAAAAAAGAAATTCAAAGGGGGGGGGGGGGGGTGGCAGGGCACTAATTTTGTGTGGGGGGTGGTTTTTTTGGCAGGAGAAGAACAACACAAAAAAAAACGGGGGGCAAGCCCAAGAAGGGAGAGGGCCTCCGGAGGGTTGGGGGAATGAGCAAGGGGGTGGGCGGGGAGGAGGTCAATCCGAAACCCCGGGTGGGGAAAGAAAAGGGGGGGGGGAAAAACGAAACTACCGGAACCTGCTATTATCAGGGGGGGTAGAAAAAAACTTGGAACCGGATCACGCTCAAATATGGTGGTGGAGGGGGGTCATAAAAAGTAAGTACCTGCAACGGGGGGGGGATAATTTAAATGTCCTTTAAAAAAATGGAAAAGGAAAAGAATCGGGAAGGCAATGACATGATAGGGGTCGGGGGGGGGGGAGGGAAAAAAAAAACCAAGAAACGTCAAGTCGGCAACAAAACAACAAAAAGAGGACAAAGGAGAGATAAATGGCAAAAGGAAAAAAGGGGGGTAAATCAAAAAGGGGGGGGTTTTGGTTTGGGGGGGGGGTTGTTAAAAACAAAAAAACACCAAAAAAAAAAACACAAAAAAAGCAAGGGAGCAGAACTCCATTCACCTGTATGGGTGAGTTTTTCAAAAAGAAAAACAAAAAAAAAAAAAAAGGGGGATCGAAAAGAATGGAAAAAAGTTAAAGAACAGGTACATCGGAAGAAAGGGAGTGGGGGCCGGGAAAATGAAAATATAATGCAAAGTAAAAAAAAAGGGGGGGCCTACCAGAAAAAAAAAACCCTTCAGGTGCCCGCCCTCAAAAAAAAACTAAACGCAAAAAAGGAAGGAAATGACTGACAACGAGGGAAAGAGCAAAAGAGGAGGGGGGAGGGGGGAGAAGGTTGAGGGACGTTACAAAGAAAATAGAAAGGCCCACCCAACACAAAAAAGCGGGGAAAAAAATCAAAAAAATGCAAGCACATAAGAAAAATACTAAAACGCCGCCTTGACAGACTGGGACAAGGGTTTGGGCACGGAGGGGGTGAACACAAAAAAGGTTAAGAGGGGGGAAAAAGTTGCGAACGGCCAAAAACGTCCCAACAGGGGAGTACGTTTGGTTGAGAAAAAAAAAAAAAACGTAAGCTGGGAAAGGGGGCTGAAAAAAATGGGACACAGGGGGAAAAGTAAAGAAAAAATATAGGGAGGGGAAGGAAAGGGAAGCGTAGAAAAAGAAAAACGCAGGGTGTTAACCGGCAAAAGACAAAAAAAAGGGCAAGGGATTGCAAAAGGACAAAGGGAGGGGGGGGGGGGCTACTACGTCGGGAAAGCCGACGAATGCAATTTTAAAAAAAAAGGAAGCGATCAAACCGGGGGAGGGGGCCATTGGTTGTGGTAGCCTGAAAAGAAGCCAAAAAGCATTCAAAACGCCGGAAAGGCAAAAAAAAGGAAACTGGGCATCGGGGGGGAAAAAAAAGATGAAACAGACGCTTATTGTAAAATTGGAGGGGACCGGAAGGACTTGAACCCTAGGAAAAAAGGGGGGGTTGTCAATGTGTCAAAAAGTTCAAGAAAAGATGTTGGGGCGGGGGGGGGGGCTGAAAAAAGAGGGGGTTTGGTGGGGGTTCAGAAAAAAAACGAGAGAAGTTACAAATAACAAGAAGGGGCGGTTCCTATACCTGGGGGAGGAAAAGGGGCTGGGGGCACCGGGGAGGGCTACCCGGCGGGAAAAAGACGTCGGCGGAGATCAGAAAAGGAGTACTCGGCAACAGGGATTGAAGTAAGGGGAGAGGCTAACTTGTTTTAACAAAGAAAAATCCGTCAGGTGTTATCAAAGGAAGATTTTAGGCACAAGGGAATGGGGGGGAAAGGAAAAGTAAAGAACGGGGGGGGCAACGGACATATGTACCCTTTGAAAAGGAGGGGGAAAACTCAATCATAAAGTAAAAAAAAAAAAAAAAAAAATCAAAAAAAACCTTCAAATAGGGAACAGAAAGGAAAAAGGTGGAGACTTGGGAGTTCAACCAGTGCGTCTAAAAAAAAACACCATCGGGTTTAAGAAGCTGAAAAGGATGGAGCTCCACAAAGAAAGCAGGAAAGAAAAGGAACGGGGAAAAGAGGACCGAAAATAAAAAAAGGCTTTTTTAAAGGAACGGAAACCTCCCAAAATAAACATCCGCGGGGGTCAAAAAAAAGGAAAAGAATGGGCCCCTTAAAAAAACAGGATCAAGGAAGAGGGAAAAAAAAAAAAATGTCAACCTGGGTGGGGGTTGGGAAGACCCGGCCGGATGAAGAAGGAGGGGGGGAAGGACCCCAAAGGTTTGATACGGAAAAAAGGGGGAAGGAGTGGTCATCAAAGCGGAAGAAAACGAAGACAAACACCAACTTGGGGGGGGTGAGGGGGGGCCGGGTAGATTGAAGGGGGTGACGACATTCTTTAACGGGGGGAAAAGGAGTAAATAAAAACTAAAAAAAACCCAAAAGACAAAAAACTATTTGTTGAAGAAGGAATCAAAACAATATGCGGTGTTTTGTGTGATGAAAAAAGGGGAGGTTCCAAACAAGGGGAAGTGGGGGGTGGAGCAACTACGAAACAATTCCGCGGAGGGCCGGCAATGGGCAAAAAAAAAAAAAGCCAACAAAGAAGGGAAAAAACAAAAGCGCCGTGCCCGGAACAGGAGGGACGGCGGAAAGAAAAAAGAAAGCGTGCTGAAGAAAAAACTGTCAGGAAAAAAGGGGGTGGTGGAGGGAAAGGGGACACAGGGGTAAAATCGGGAGACTCAAAAAAAAAATTTGGCGCATTTCAAATAAGGACAAAATTCGGTAAAAAAGAAACGATGGGGGGGGGGTGGGGGGCCCAAAAGGGAAAGCTCGAGGGGGCAAACAAAAAAAAAAACCAAAGGGTGCAAGGGGGGGGGGGGGGGTGAAAACGTTGTGTTGGCCAACCAGGGTGGAAACCTTGGGGGGGGGACTGGGAAGAAGGGAAAGGACATGAAATTTCCCTATCAAAAATTGGGGTGGGAGGGTAGGGTAGTACTTCAAAAGTCGCCTATGCCAAAAAAAAAAAAAAAAAAAAAACTGGAAAAATTTGGGGTGGGCAGAAAAAGAAAAAGTCGGAAACAAGAAGAAACAAGGGCAAGCTTTCAAGAGCAAAAGGGGGTTGGGTCAATCAGGGGTGAAAAATAATTGGACCAAAATGAAGGGGCAAGGAAGTGGACTAAGGACAGAAACACCAGGACGTGAACTCCCGGGTTTGAAAAAAAACGGGAGAATACGGGAAATCGGGGGACAGGGAGTTCCGGAAAGGGGGGAAAATAAAAGCCCTGTGGGAGGGGGGACAAAGAAAGCCCTTTCCACGTAAGAAAAAAAATGGGGGGGGAAGGGTAAGCAGGGATCTGTTTCCAAAACAGGAAGAAAGAGGGTCAAAAAGGAGGGGGGGTGAAATCAGGGGGTGGGGGAGGGTATCAGAAGGATCGGGGGAGACAAAAGCGCGCTTGAGACCAAAGAAAGGACGGGCGGCACTGGGTCCCAGGCCTGGGAGGGGGAAGAGGAAGGAAAAGGTGAAAGAATCATACGAAAAAAAAGGGGGGAAATTGAACGATTGGGTACCAAGTGGGGGGGACCGGAAAAACAAAAACGAAAAGGAGGGGGGGAAGTAGCACCAAGGGGAAAAAAACGTTCAAGATCACCTTAAAAGGTTGAGAAGACGACGTTGCCAGTGGGAAAAAAAAAATGAAGGGGGGGGAGAAAAAATCCAACAGCACATGCGGAAAGAGGGGAAATTAAACGTCACTTATCGCAAAAAATTGGGGAAACAGAGAAAAAAGGGAAAGACCAGACAAATCGAAAAAAACCCCAGAGGGGGAAAAAAACACAGAAAAATACATTTACCCGGGGGAAAAATATCCAATCGGGACCACGCAATTAACAGGAAAAAAAGGGGGGGCCAAAATGCGCTTGGGAGGACGGGGGGGGTGGGACCAAGAAAACCAACAGCATAAGCCCCCCTCCACCCAAAAAAAAAAAAAAAAAAAAAAAAAAAAAAAAGGCGCGAAATTGGGTGGGTGCTGCCCGAGCGGGTGGCGGGGACGAAAAGAAAAAATCCAGACCAAAGCACAGGACAAACAAACAAAACGTTTGGTTGGTCTGTAGAAGTCAACAAAGCAGGCAGGCGTGGGGCGGGGGAAAAAAAAAAGTAACGTTCCAAACTGAGGAAAAGGGAGCGGCAAAAATTTAAATGAAACTGGAAATAAGGGTAGTTAGGAAAACAAAAGGGGGGGCAGGGGGCGTGGTTGGGCTGTGGGGGGGGGATAATCGTTAAGAAAAAAAAAAATTCATTAACCAAAAAATCCAATTTTGTTGGGGTAAGAGATGGGGACGGGGCACGTGCAGGGAAACCACGTTGTCAAGTAAAAAAAAAAAAAAAAAAGACTAAAAAAAAAGTGTGCCCTTTAATCTAGGGGGGAAGAAAAGGTGAATGGGGACCCCGAAAAAGAGGTGGGTGGATCTTTAGGGAGAGGGGAAACAAGAGTACGTGGAGGGAACAGGAAAATAAACATGTCTCCACGAAGGGCTTGACTTCCGGGGATTGGAAGAGAGGAATTGTTCACAAGAAAAAAAAAAAAAAGAAAAGAAAAACACACACAAAAAGGGGTTAACAACTCAAAAAGTCTGAAAAAAAAAAAACACCGGGGGGAAAAAAGGGTACCACTTTGGGTCCGAAAACGTCCAGGGAGGTGGGACCGGCCCACCCACGGCCGCAAGGGGGTAAATTTGGGAAAAAAGAGACGGGTGTTCAACTAAGGGAGGAAACATGGGGGACCGGGGGATCAGAAAAAAAAAAAAAAAACGGGAAAGGTAAAAACAACGAGTAGTTGAGAAAAAGGTATGAATTTTTTGTCCGATCAAAGGAAGAAACACAGAACGCCGGGGGGGGGGGGGGGAAGCGAAGGGGGAAACAAAGGGCGCCGGCCGGTGGTTGGGGGGTCGGGCGGGGGGGGGGAAAAAGAAAAACGGCCCAATTGGTACTCCGAGAAAAATCATCGAAGGAAATTGGACTCGGGGGGGGGGGGAAAACACGGTTATAGTGAGCGATGGGAAAAAAGGGGGGCCTGTCGACGCTACAGGGGGAAAAAAGAAAAAAGGGGATTTTACAAAAACTTGGGGAACCGTAAAAGAGTAACTTTGTTCAAGGTTTCACATAGGTTGGGGGAGTCAAGGGGAGGGACCCGAAGACATTTTTGTAAAATCGGGAGGGGGGAAGGGTGTAAGGGGACGGGGAAAAAAATGGGAAACATGGCGAGGACCTTTCACCCAAACCGAAAAAAAAGGAAAGGGGTGGGAAAAAAAAAAGCAAGGGGAAAACAGGGTGAGGAGGCACAGGGTCCACTAAATAGTGTATACGGAGAAATTCTTAATCGGGCCAGGGAAAGGCCGAAAATAAAAACAACCCATCGGCTGGGGGGCTTCTAATGGAAAAGGGAGGTCTGGAAACCCGCCCCAACCTTTGGAGAAGACTGGGTAAAGGGGGTCACAAAAACGTTTCCTTGTGGGGGTGCCCAGGGGCCGGAAAAAAGGGGGACTGGGGTGGCATCAAGGAACAAGAGAAAAAAGGATAAGTAGAAAAGGACCCGGGAGGTTTGGGGGGTGAAAAAACGATTCCCTGGCTTGGAGGAACCCGCAAGATGGTGGGGGAAGGAAGATCACAAAAAGACCCAGGGTGGGGGGGACGTTTGGCAAATAAACAAAAGAAGGATGGAAAAAAAGTAAAGACAGGAAGAAAGGGCGGGGGGGGAGAGAAAACAGTGGGATCGATTGAAGAAAAGGGTCAATTGGAAAGGGGGGGGGAGCATGCAAAGCCACAGTCCGGGGAAACAAAAGGGAAAACACGTAAACCACCCACCAAAAAAAAATCAAAAAAAAAGGGACCCTTATGCAAAAAAAAAAAGAGTGGGGGGGAAGTTGACAGGGGACCAACGAGCAACAATGGGAAAACCTCAAAAAGTCGTGAAAACAGAAAAAGGACACATAGGGGGGGGACGGGGGGTTTCCTCTTCTCAAAGGAAGCAAAAATCGCCCGAAAGGGGAGGGGGGGGGGGGGACAAAAAGGACCTTTAAAAATCAAAGAAAAAAGAAACGGGAAGGGAGGGAGGGAGGGGGGTATCTGGGGAAAAAGGATAAGCGGGAAGATCTGGTGGGCCCCAAAAAAAAAAAACCCAGCCCCCCCCCCAAAGACCAAGGGGGAACAGAGATACATGACAGGAGAAACTGAGGAGTTCAACCTGAAGAGTGGGGAAGGAAAAAACTGGGTCAAATAGTTCGTGCCCTAAGAATGAAGTTCAAAAAGGGGTTGGGGGTGTATTGGGGGTGTGTTGCTAATCTCAGGGGGGGGTTCCTAAAAAAGTGGGGGGTGAGGGTCGTCAAAAACTTAAAGGGGGTCAAAAGGACAGCAGGGTAGCATCCAAAAAGCTACCAGAGATATGGTGTCGAAAATGGGGGGGGGGGAAAGGCGATATTCCCCAAAAAGGGGGAGAGGGGCAAGAAAAAAAACCATCTGAAAAAAGCTGAAACACAGGGGAGAAGAAGGGCAGGCACTGGGAGGGTCTGGAAGAGTGGGGGGTACAAATCAAAACAAAGCGGGGGGGTGTTGGGGTGGGGCCAGCCTTTATGCCGGGGAAAACTACGTCCAACAAGAGAAAGGCAGAATGCCTCCGATGGGGGTGGGGGGATTAATACCACTGGGTTAAAAAAAAAAAGGGGGAAAGAGCGGCACGCGCTCACAAAAAAAAAAAACCAGAACCGAAGGGGGGAAGCAAGTTGGGTAAGGGGGGGCAAACTAAAAGAATCCGGCCTTCCCAAAATCTGAGGGGATTGTCTAAAAAGGGGGGGGGGAGATTTAAAACACGTCAACACAGAGATCAAAATTAAAAAAGAGTGCATTGGGGGGGGGGGGGGGAAAAATCTGGGAACAACCGAAAAGACGGGGTCAAGTGAAAGTTCGCGGCAGGTTGGCCCACGTTAAACACAGGTGGGCCGGAAAGTCTACACCAACAACGGGAGGGGGAGGAAAAATTAAATGCGTAAGTGAGAAACAGTGAGCGAAGGAACAATGAAAGGCGGAGGCACCGGAAAAGAATGATCAGAAGAAAGGGACAAAGAGATAAACCAACAAGCCGCGCCCCAACGTTCACTTCAAGAACGGAAGCCGCGCCAATTCGGCGGCCAAAGACAGGTCAGGAGACTGGACGACGCAACTTCACAACCGAGAAGGGTCTGAAAATAGGCCAGCAGATCACGAAGATGTAGAAAAGGGGTGCGCCTTTTCACAGGCCAACGGAAAAAAGGAACAAGAACAAAACAAGAAACAGGGGAAGATGTGTACCGAAGCAGAAAAAAGACGGTTACCGCGGTTCATCAGCTGACGGTGGGGGGGGGGGGGGGACAAAAACAAAAATTGTTGGCAAAAAAGGGGTCTGGGCCTGAAGCGAAAGAGATGCCGGCCCATAGGAGGAAAAAAGGAAGGAGTGAGCCACATAAGGGGGGGAATAAAAACAATTAAAACGGTGGGGTCCAGGAAATACTATATGGGTTTTTTCTACCAAAAGAAGTAAAAAAAATAGGGGAGAAAAATGAAAACACAAATAAACAGCCGAAAAAGTCCTGGTCCAAAAGGGGGGGGGGGTGGAATTGGGAAGAAAAGGCCCTACAGCGTTCCATTCCGGAGGAAAAAGAAAGTGGGGGGAAAAAGTCCGCCGGGTTTGGGGGAGGCACAGAGGAGACACCAAAGAAGTGCAGGGTGGAGGCAAAAGAAGGTGAAACAACCTCCTAAAGGGGGGGGACGAAAAAACGGGCTCCGTGAACCTGGGAAGAACGTTGACCGAGGGGAGGGCTAATTAAAGAATCTAATAGTTGCCCGAACGAGGTGGGGGGTTCAATGTTAGGGGGGGGAACGGGGGAGGGGGTGGGGGTCAAGGCCGGGAGGGAAGAAAAAAAGGGAATCCACTAACGAAAAGATGTTGACGGGAAGGCAAAACATGTGCGGATCAAGTAGAATAATGGGGGACCGGGGAAAAATTGGAGCGGTCTGCTGGACCGCCATGAAGACCGCATAGGAGGGGGGCGAAAGTCACAAATCAAAAAAGGGAACCGGAAAACCAAAACCCTCATGAGAGCTAAATCGTGGGGGAAAAAAGGGGGCGGTTTGCGGTAAAGAAAAAAAGGAAAAAAAAGACGGTTGGAAAGGGACGTGAAGAACAATCCATGTGCGGGGGGGCGGTCAAAGCCATGGCATTAAAGTGGAACGATTTGTGAAAGGAGTGAAAAAAAAGGGCAAGAAAAAGGGCTAAGAAGCGCCCACAAGCTTGAAATGGACACAAGTGTACTGAGGGAAATAAAAAAGGTTGGAAGTGGACCGGAGTTTCGAAAGGCTTGACGCTCCCACAGGTATGTTACCAACCTTCGGAAGGGGGGGGGGAACCGTGGAGAATAGAACTATAGTCGAGAAGAAAGTGAAAGGAATTGGGAAATACCGGCGTCCGCCAACAATCGGGAGGGCTGGGCGAAACGAATTACGAAGGGAGGTTAACCAGGGGGAGCGCACAAAAAAGTGGAAAGGCGGAAAGAGAGCAATAGGGTGGTTCACCATACCCGGTAATAAAAAAAGGGTGATGCATTTTGTAAACTGAAAGCAAAAGTAACCGACAAAACAAAAAAGCAAAAACCACTGCACAAATGGGGCGGACCACAGGAAAATCTATGCAAATGGGGGACCGAGGACCATAGCCGGGGGGGGGAGAAAGGTGGAAGAGGTCGGGGGTGACAAAAAAACAACAAAAAAAAGAAAAACCCAAGTTTTGCGACCCAACCCCTCCCCAGGGGGGAAAATTGGGTTACAAGAAAAAACAATCTAGGACGGGGCGTTACTTGCAAGGGATCGTAAAAAAGTCTTTGGGGTTTATGAGGGAAACTCAAAAACCCGACCAGGCCGGAAGGGTCCGGCAGGGGGGCCAATTTAAAGGGAAGGAGGAACCAAGAGGGAAAAAGTCAAAGGGAAAAGGAAAAAAAAGGAAGCGTTGCCCTGGACAAAATGACGGGGGTCGAATACCTCACGGGGGGGTAGGGGAAAAAGGAAGACTGGGGAGGTTGTAAGGGTGGGGGGGGTTATCGCAACTTGGGCCTTTACAGAAGCAGCCTGGGGTTGGCAGGAAGGGAGAGGGAAAGAGGGAAAAAAAATAAAAACGATGTGTTTGTTGGGCAAAAGGTCAAAAAAAAAAAAAGCTGGGGGGGGCCGCCCAAGGGGGCCCCCCAGGGCCCCCCACCTGGGGGGGCGGGGGGGCCCCAAACCCCGCCCCCACCCCAAACCCCCCCAGGGAGGAGAAAAAAGGGCCAATGGGTTTCAAGAAAAAAAGGTTGCCCAATTGGACGTGGAGGGTTCGCCGAAAAAAGCACCCGAACCCACAACCTGGTGTTGGGAGGTAACAGCGTCCAGAAAAAAAAAAGAATCGCCCAAAAAGGGGGGAAGAAAATTTGGAGGGATTTCGCTAACTGAGCCTTTGTAATTTAACCTCCAACAAGTGTGAAAAAAGGGATGGGGGGACACAAGGAAAAAGCGTGTGTTACCTCGGACAGAAACCGTACGGGCAAAAGTTCAAAATCATGAAGATAATACAAGGAGAGGAAACCTAAAAGGCAAAAAACTCGCCCAGGGGTGGGGGTGGTTACGGCAAAAAGGGAGTAAGGCAGCTAAGTTCACCCGGGGGGGTCAATGTCTTTGGGTGGCCCCAAATGAAAGGAAAAAACTGCAATGCCAAGTTGGGGGGAAGAATGGGGGGGGGGAAAGGTAGAAAAACCACAATTGGGGTGGGTTCAACAACTGGGGGGAAGACCCCGAAGATGCAACCTTTTGGAAAAAAATGGAGGGGGCGTGTGGAACACTTAGGAGGGACAAAATAAGGGGTCACTGGGATCGGGGGGGAAACGAGGGGGTGGGCCTTTGTTAATCAGACAAAAAAAAAAAGAAAGGGGGGGGGGGTATAAGCAGGAGAGAAAGCAATAAACCAAAAGAAGTCGTACAAGAATCACCAAAGGGATGACTCGTTTTGTCACCCCCAACAGGGCGGCGGACGGACCAGCATTCCGGAACTGGTAGGCCTGGCCAAATGGGGTTCCAAAAAATGGATCACTCGCAAAACCAACGAAACTTCACTGGGGGGGATAATCCACAAATCGATCAAAAAAAAATGCATTTTGGCTCATCTTGGACGGTTTAAAAATACCATGAGGATAAAGAAAACTCTGCGCTAGGGAAACTCTTGGTTCTTGGTGTAAATCAACTCAACAATCCTCAGGGGTGTCTGGTCTCAGAAGGATGGGGGGGGGGTTTGAGAAAATCATCCGATTGCTACCCCCCCCCCCCCCCCCCACCTAGACCAAAACCCCCCCCCACCCCAAAAAAAGATTGTGAAAAAAAACGGGGGCCGCAAAAAAAAGGTAACCGTTTGGTGGTTTTTTGGGAGGAAGTGGTCCTCAAACAGCATGAGGGAAGTGTCCAGGTTGGAAAATTAATGAGGGGTGATAGTCTCATATCGGTTAGTAGATTATCATAAAAAATGGATCAGGGGGAAAAAAAAAAACCAAAAAAAAAAGGTGAGGTTGCCTGTGTTGTGGGGGGATAAGAGGTCGGGAAGATTCCACCATAAAAAAATCCCAATGTTGGGAAGGGACGTGCTGTAGTGGGGACTTACCAAAAACAACCAAAAAAAAAAGGGAACAATTTTTTCCACCAAAAGGGCAAAAAACCAAGTGGGCCAGAGACACATTGTGCCAGGGCTTATCTTGAAATTTGTACCCCGGGTTTCGGACACATCCAGTGAATAAGCAAGGGAACGGCCGACCAGGGAGCCAACGGTCCGATGCAAAGGGGGTCGTTTACGGGCCCGGCTTGCCTAGAAAAAAAAAAGAAAAAAAACTAGTTCGAAACAAGACCATCGGTGTCTTACAACGGGAAGGTCATTTCGAACGGGGGGGACAGGAAAGAAAAACAGGGTTCCGGCCACGGGGGCCGGGTAAGGGGTCCTAGGAAATATGGAAAAGAAAAAAAAAACGAAAACAAAGACCATGGGAAACCATGGAAAATGGTCGGCGTAGTTGGAAGGGAAAGGAGAAAAACAAAATTAATTTTGGGGAAAACGAGGCCCGAATTCACTAAAGGGACGACTCGCTGGCTGGGGGGGAAAAAAAAAAAAAAGGGGGACAATAGGGGGGGGGGGTTGGGGTTGTGGGGGCGAAGGGGTGTCGCCAAAAAAAACCGTTCCAAAGGCCGGGCGGACAAAAGACCAAAAGCCGAATGGAAGACAAACGTGGGATTCTCCCCATGGGTGATGGGGGAGTGAGAAGCCACAAAGAGAAAAGGGTGAGGAGGTGAACCTTGTGGGAAGTTGAAGGAGGTTCAAGAAAGTTCTCCTGTAAGGACCTCGCAATTGAGGAACGAAGGGAGGAAGTGGCCACGCAAAAGGGGTGGAAAAAGGGAAAGTCAGAAGTCAAGGGGGAAAAAAAACGCCAGGGCGGGGAAAGTGGGGTGCGGACAGCCTGTAGTAACGGGGGTCTTTCCGGAAAGGAGATAGGAAAGAGCAGGAAAATTTGGTTAGAAGGGTCTAAAAACGGCCCGATCCCCAAGAGCGGGGCAGGAAAAAAAAGACGAAGGAGTCCCCACCGGGGGGGGGGGGGTGTTGGGGTGGGGGGGGGGGGGGGGGGGGCAAAGTGACTTCAATTCTCGTCGACGGGCGGTGCATGGGACGTCTCGGGTGAATGTGGAATTAGCTGCGATCCCACGAGAAGTTTCTCCCCCCCAAATCCCTCGTAAAAGGGGGGAAAAAAACGACAGTTGTACAACTAAGATCCCTGGAGGAGGCCTCCAAAAACCCCACCAGGTGTGCCCCCGAAGCAAAAAAAAAAAAAAAAAAAAAAAAAAAAAAAAAAACAACAAAACAAAAAAAAAACAAAAAAAAAACCCCCCCCAAAAAAAAAAAACACAACAAAAATACTAAATTTGGTATTTTTTTTGTTTTTTGGGTTGGTTGTTGTTTGGGGGGGTCCGATCTACACCAGGCCCCCCTTTGTGGGGGGAGGTTAAAAAAAGCAGGGATTACCCACCAGCAATGCCAGGCGGGGGGGAAAGGGTGGGGAATGAAAATAGATCAAACCCAACCCCCCCACCGAACATGGGAAAGATTCATGAGGGTAAAAAAACAAAGGAAAGGGGAAAAAACAGAAGGTAGGGGGGGGGAACAAAGTTGGAACCGCCGCACTCAACCACTGGTGCGGAGGGGGGTAAGGACCGTAAAGGAACATGGAGAACACAAAAAACTAATTGAACGCAGGGACCCCCCACCCAAAACAAGCTAACAAAGGAAATCAGGAAAACAATTAAAGCGGCGAAAAAACTCAAGCTGAGGGGGGGGGTGCGGACGGGTGTAAGGGAAAGGACGGCCGGATTCAGAGGAGAGAAAGAGCGACCTAGCGGGGGGGCAAGTCCCGGGGGCGGTATGGCGTTTTGGAAGGGAAGAAGAAGGGGAAAGCCATAACGAAGAGGTGGGGGTGGGGGGGAAGGGACAGCAAAACTTTTAATGACCGGCGACCCGCCACACAAAAAAAGAGGGTTAATGCCACGAAAAGGGACATAGAACTTCACTTCGTCGATGCATAGTTTGGGAAAGCAAATTTTTAAAAGCGGGAAAAGGATGGAGTGTGGGGGATTATAGTATTTTTGGTCGAAAAGGGCAATAATGATGGGGTTCATAAAAGATTAATTAACTCCTTCCAAAGACTATTGGTAAGAGGGAACCGGACAAGGCCACGCAGTTCCAGAAAAAGATTGCACCCGGAAAAAAAGAAAATCTGGCAGCAAAAAGACGCCGGCTATCGGCAATGGGCCTTCCAGGCTTAAACGTGCCAAAAAGAGGGTGGGGGGGGTGCCGCTGATGGGAAAGGGAAAAGGACTGCAAAACCCATAAATCGAAAAAGAGCTCATTGAAGAAACCTCGCTCGGGGGGGGGAAAATAAAAAATGTTACGAGCTGAACAACTGGCCCAGAAGGACGAAGAGTTGTCTCGTGCGAATGAGGAAAAAGAACCCTGTTTAGAATCCAACAGTTGGCAGATTGCCGGGAAAGATCGGGCAAGAAGATGAGAAAAAAGAAATGCTCTTGGGGGGAAAAACAAAACCCCTCAAAAACAGAAAACAAAACCCCCACAACCCCCCACAGCAGTCCAAGAGGGAGAGGAATGTGGTTGAGGAAGAAAACCGGGAACGCATTTGGGGGTCGGGAACGACTCAAACCCAATTAGGGGGGGAATTAAAGATATAGAAAATGAGTGTTTACACAGTCCGGAGTAACCAAGATGAACGATAAAGCTCATGGATCGGACGGGACCGTTCTACAGAAACGAAACGCGCAACCCAAGTGGAAAATTACCGGGAGACTCCGTAAGAAAGCAATCCGGGACTGTGACACTACCCGAAAGTCACTCGAACAACATGTCAAAGCACGAAAGGGAGAGATATTACTCACAATCGCCTATCATTTTCGGGGAAAGGGTTGGGGGGAGGGCCAAAAGGGGACAAACCAGCACTAAGTCGGGCCCAAAAAATGTACACAATGCCAAAAAAAGAAGCAGAAAAGAAGGGGGACAGGCTTCAAAAGAGGAAACGGTATGAAAAGGGGGGAAAGAATTGGGTCACGGAGCGGACCCGCCTCAGAAGAAAGATATGACCAATGAGCTTGTTTGAAAGAAGGAAGGGAGTGAGGGGGACCGGGACGAATAATAATATTAATAACGTCGAATCAAAAAAAAGTAAAAAATGCCCTTAAAAAAAAAAAAAAAATAAAGGCCCGGCCCAGCAAAAGGGGACTGGGGAGCATACAGGGGGGAACTCTCTCCCGAGAGGGGAGAAAGTCCTCGATGCCACATCTGATAAAAAGAAACCGAAAGTTGGAAAATTTCTTCTTGAAACGCCGAAAGCAAAGTTCCGCAGCAAGAACTTGCACGGCGACTTCAAAAAAAAGGAGACTCCGCTTCGCATTGACAGGGGAACCGGGAGGTTTGTAAGGGGGATTTCAACTACGGGCGGGTGGGGGTCAGTGGAGGCTCAGTGAAACTCGGGAATCCCAGGGAAGGGAAGAAAAAAGAAGTGCCCTGGGCGGTCCCAAGTCCATGTCCGATGACATGTTCGCCCCTGTGCACCAAAAAAACCAAACCCGGCATGATCGCCATGAGGAGAAAAAAAAAAAAAATCGTAAGAGAATGGAGGTACTCCGAAATGTATGGAGGGGGAGGTGAAAAGGAAAAAGGGAGGGGGTTTTGTGTTGTTTTTGGTTTTGTTTTTCGGGGGAAAGCCGGTGATCGGAAACGAAATCCATGGGGGGGGGGGGGGGGGAAGTCACCTCATCAACATTGCAATTGTTCAGGAACCCATGTCAAAAGGGCGGTTGACAACCGCCATCCCTGGGGGCCAGGAAAATCAAAGGAAGCGGGCACACAAGGCTTACTTGAGGGACTGGGGGGAAAGCCTAGACTCGAGACCCGCCACGATTGACGCACTTCCCAAAGGAGATCGCCGGGCAACGACAAGAGAAAAAATAAATCTCAAAATCTGACGAAAGAAGGGGTACTAAAGGAAAAACCGAAAAAGAAAAGGACAGGGAAAAAGGTCCTTGGGGGGCAAAAAAAAACAACCCCTGGGGGGAGACAACCAGGAGGCGGCCAACTTCGCCACCAGAGGGAAAGAAAAATGCCCCGAAGGGGGGGGGGGGTTTCACATAACAAACGGGGGGGGAACAAACGAGTGAAAATGTAACTCGGGGATACCCAATGTTGAAAAAGAAAAGAAAAAAAAGGGCGCTGCCTCGCAATCCCAAAGGGGAAAAATTGTGGGGGTCTAGGCCCAAAAACAGTGGTGTAGGAACCACGTGGGGGGATTAGGCCGGGGAGCATTTGCGCCCACACGAAGAGGCCCAAACCCTGACGATTTTTTTCCTCACGCACGAGCGGCAGCAAAGTGGGGGGGGGGTCGCGGGTACGGAAAAAAAATGGGTCGGTCAAACTAAAAAAGAAAAGACGGGGGAAGGACCTGGGGGCACTTGCCGAAGAAAAACAAAACCGGACCTTAAGGAAAATTTACAACGCCTGGTGACCCAACCGATGGACGGTCAGGGCTAATGTGCGTTGAATACGACTTTGGGGAGAAGAAAGAAGAAAACAAAAAAGTGGGGTTTGGGTAGCAAAAGGGCCCGTGAAAAATCGACGAAGATCCGGGGAGGAAAAGGGCCGAAAAAAGAAAAACAGGGGGGGACCAACATCAACTATGTTGGGCGGAAAATTGGGGCAAGCCTCTGTAGTGGTCAGGCCACCTGGGATAATTTGTGCGACCACGGGGTTTGGTGGGTTTTTTGTTTTTTGTGTTTCCCATGTGGGGGGCCGGGGGCCAAAAAAATCCTACGAAAAATGACCCGGGATCCCAATGGGGCTGGAAGTTACCCACAAGGGGGAAAAAAAAAAGGACTTTGGCAAACAGGCAGAAACCAAAAACAAAAAAGTGGTAACGCTCCCATTAACACGACTGAGCCGAACTTCATGAAGAGGAGCATAAAAGGGGATAAAAGTTCCACCTCACGCAAGCAATGGAGAAAGTCAAAGGAAAAAAAAAAAAAACGTTTACTTGCAGGAACAGTTGAAGGGGTGGGGTCGAAAAAAGGAATCCCGCCCAATCTCTTCAAAAAAAACAACTTGTTTTTGGTGTTGGGGGGAAAAAAAACGGAAACAGTACATCGTAATGAAGACGGCTGGGTGGCTTGGGGGGGTTCCCCATATATTACTGGACAAAAGTTTGGGGGGGGGGTGGGGGGGTGTTTGTTGGGGGGGGGGTGGGGGGGGGGGGGGTGTGTTTTGGGGGGGTTGGGGGGGGAACCCAAGAAAAAGGAAATTTTGGGAGTACAGCAATCGTTGAGACCGGTCCGCCTGAAAGTGGCCAGGAAAGGAAGGGAAAGGGGGGAAAAACCTTTTTATCCTCATGCTCAAGGAGTCAGGGACAGAGAATCCAATGGGGACAGTTTATCGTAAAAAAGTAGTTGAATTTTTTCATCTACGAAAAAAAAAACAAAAAAGGGGGGGAGGGAGTGAGAAAATCTACGGATCACCAAAACAAATCGAAGATAAAGCGTCGGAATTGAAAAAAGGTAATTCCCCGTCCCAAAAGGGGGGGTTGTGGTCCCATCAAAAACCATCAAGCTGCATCTTTGGGGGGCAAGACGACAGAGTGATTGGAAAAAAACGAACGGACTTTGAACACTACCAAATGCCCAGGGGAGAGGTGGCAGCTCACACAGAAGGAAAGAAAAAGGGGAAAAGATTACAAGAAAAAATTCAACTTGACGGTCTTAACGTGAAAGCTTTGGTCCCCCAAAAAAGGGCCGGCCTCCTTGGAGTGAGGTCGAATGTGTCGCTTAGAACAGAGCGACATTATTTTTGAAAAAAGGGGGCGACAGTTAACAGGGTGTGGGTGGAACGGGGGGGCCACAACACCCTGACCGTGGTGTGACCACGTGGCAATTGTAACGGGGGGTCAAACGGGGAAAGAAGGGAGCAAGGGGGCAAGGAGCGGTAGTCTGATAAGAAAGTAGGAAAAGAAGGGGCGCCGGTGTGGGGTGGGAGGGGTGTGTGGATGGAAATAAAAGAGGGACGCGGAGAAATTCCAGCCTAATAAACTGGGGATCGGGAAAATTACGAGGAAAAGTGGAAAAAGAAAAGGGTTTTTAAACACACAACTGGGGGGGAAGTGGGGGAAAAAAAAAAAAACTGCCAGGCCCATTGTGAAGTGGCCCAAACTCTGAATCCCGTCGGACAAAAGATTGAAAGACGCAGGGGTAGACCGGAACGAAAGTCGCAAAAAGGTCTTGGCGCTCGTAATGTTACCGAAAGGGGGAATTAGGGGGGGAAAAGCAAAACAAGAAAAAAGTTGTCGAACCTCAACGTTGACAATTCCACCGAAAAACAACGGGCGGGGTGGAACGTAAAAGGTGTGGTCCAAGCACAAACGAGGGGGAACATT
>Ga0179593_1296483_pt1 | contig 27162 bp, 37 predicted proteins | sample CZODoug2_1_08_16_FD_185931 | JGI IMG/M metagenome (GOLD analysis project Ga0179593, IMG submission 185931) | Vadose zone soil fungal communities from Angelo Coast Range Reserve, California, USA - CZODoug2_1_08_16fungal (PacBio error correction) | ecosystem: Environmental > Terrestrial > Soil >...
ATCCTTCTTCGTCGCTGTTAAACAAAGACCTGGCTTACAGAGAGGCACGTTGCCTCCAACAACACTACAAGGGGCAGATTGGGGGGGGACTCCCTTAGAAACCACGCTCATCCGGTCCTCGATTGGTGATCCAGCACAACACCAAAGTCGTGGAGAACAGATAACATAGCGTGAAGGGAGGAGAGGGGGGGATTTATTTCATGTGGTCAACCCACCAACAAGTTGCAGGGGGGTCACTTAGGGGATTCTCCATCAGAAGAGGAAAGGATTGCCAAGCGACGACTTTCTTCCTTACGAAGAGAAGAGGTCAAGTGTTGGAATAATAGAAGCGTCGGGACCATCAGAGAGCAAGAAGGAACGTGATTCAGAACGCCAACTAACGTGCAGGTGTCGAACACGGGCTCAAGACTTATGTAAGTGAGGGGGCAAAAGACAAAACAGACCTATCGTAAGGAAAGACGCCGGTGATCGAAAAGACTTCGGAAGTCCGATGATAGTTCAAAAAAAAAGTCTGACATCTACATTAATGATTCATCGTTTCAGCGTCGACGAGGTGGGAACATGAATCCTCACATCACAGTAGATCTGGGGGCGGAACAACGTCCGCGAAGGGCTTCAAGATAGGAAAGTCATCTGAGTCTGAAGCTAAGCTGGGGCCTACAATCTTGCAGTTGGGGAACGCGATGCCACTTATAAGTTCGCTGTCGGGAGGTAGTGTTCACCGATATAATCCACGACAGGGTGGAAGAGACAGAGGGCGTTCGAAGAGGAGACTACAAAACGGGGGAAAAATGCAGCTGCCAGGCGAAAATATCGACGCGTGAATCGGGAAGAGCAGTCTAGTGCTGGAGGGGAGCTACTTCATAAAAGATACCAGGATGAAACCGAATGATCAGCGGCGGGTGAAGGGTAATTCAGCATGTTCGAAAAGTTGGGGGGGGGAACAACCGTACAACGTCGCCGATGGAAGGAAAGAGGCCGGACTTTAAAGAAGGGGGGCTAAAAGTTAAACGAGGAGTCCGGGTACAAAGACAGAAAAGACAAAAACTGCAGGGAGTCTCCATCAGTCCGAGCTGAAAAGAAGCAAATGAACAAAAGAAGCAGGGAGTGAGTCTCAAATGAAGCTCTGGAAGGGGGGGGGAAAGATCAACTCAACTGGGGAGCTGTGAGAAAGAGATCGACGAGACAAGGGAAGCGTCGTATCGATCCGCTGAGCCAGGGGGGCATAAAACCCTAGATGGGGGGAATGTGTACTTCGGGACCGGAAGCCTGACGCAAAAGAAAAAAAGAAAAGAAAAAGAGCTCACGAAGAAGAATTATCGAGAAAATGAGGAAGAAGACGCCAAAGACCCTCTTTAAAAATGACGAAAAAAACCTGATTGAGCGTTAATAAAGCAAAGCCACGCAATCCAAACGGACGTAAGCAACGCGCTTCCGGGTGCGCTGTGGCCAACTAAGTACGGGGATCGTCCTGACGAGAATGTGCTGAAGAATTGAAAGGGGTCAACAGCACGGGGGGGAACAACCTGAAAAACAGATTGAGCAATACAAAGCTGGTCACGCTCGAGTGGACCCCCCTCTAAAACGGGAAAGAATCTTCGCGAGGGAAAAAGCTTGGTTTGGCTGGAAGAGGACTAGAGGAACATCGACTGCAGTTGGGGCCAGGGGAAGAATCGGTAACCGCACATGGGATGCGGGAAGGCGGCGCTGTCAGCGCGGACAGAACGACGGAGACGGGAAGAGGGGAAGGGTTCGCGACGGGGAAGAGAAAAGAACGACACTTGAGAACGCGGGGATCACCGGGGGCTATTGACGGGGCTTTTGAAACCGGGAGGGGCACGTCCATCCGGGAAACGTCCGCGATTCACAAAAATCGATGAAAAAAAAGGGAAAGAAGGTAGATCAAAGTGAAAGCGCGGAGAGGCCGACCGAGGCAGCCCACCGGGCAATGAACACTCTTCCCGAAAAAGGATTCGGTGATCCCGCGCGGGACGGAAAGGAAAGTCGACGGAGAGTCGCTGCAACAGCCGGTGGGAAAGAAAAGGACGTAGAAAAGCAGGGGGAAATCTATTTCCCTATCATGAACGTGACCGAGAGAAGGATCGGTGCAGGCACGGGAGCAGATGGGCGCTGCAACAAAGAAAAACGCACAACGGCGATTGGGGGAAAATCAGGGCGGAATGATTAAGCGGACCGTCGGATTGTGGTACCAAGAGCGTGAAGGGTGGCATGAGTAGCATGGGAGGTTTATAAAAGGGCACGCTGAGGCTCACTTGAGAAAAGTGCATTTCATACAAAAGTGGAAGGACGGGGGCTTCACAACCCGGGGCAAAAAAGGGTGCTGAGTCCGAAGGAGCTGGATCGGCGGCTTGCTTTCAAAGAGGGTGGGGTTAGAGGGAAAGGCTACATATCCGTGTTTTTTTTTCGCCCTGCCTTGAAAGCGGGAGGGGGCGGGGGGGTCATTTGTCTTCACGATTTCTGGGGAAACGGAAGCAGGGGTAACTAGGAAAAGGAGGCTAGACTTTTCTTTTTCAAACAAAACCCGCGGGCTCGCGGTGGTCATAAAAAGTCCTCGATAAGGGGGGGGGACAGGCGGGGCACACGGGGAGAGTGGAAAAAAATTCGGAGAAATCGTCCTTCTCGGCGGCGATGGCGAAACTTTAAAAATCGCATAGGGGGCGTACGTGAACAGCATTACAGCGCGCGGCAGAGACAAAGGGGGCCGCCTAACTCTGGAGGCTTCCTCTTAGGATTATTGGACCGGAGGGAGGATTGAAAAAGAGCCGGAGGGTCAAGGAAAGGTAACGGAATCGAGAGTTCTGACTTTGGGTAAGAAAAATAGAAGGACGGAGAAAAAATCAAGAGGGAAAAGTCGACTTTGGGAAGAAGAACATGCTGAACCCGGGGACGAAAGAATTTGGGAAGCAGCAGGAGCAGCCTCGCGTTAGCAGGGGTTGAACGTAAAATAAAAAGCATTCGAAAAGCTACGGAGGCAGGAGGGATGAGATTCGGACTCGGCCGCGAGAGAGGAAAAGGAGGGTTTAGTCCATCCCAGAAGTTTTATTTGTGTAAGTCACGGCGGCATGAGGGTCTTAAAAGAGAGATTCTTCCAACCCAGCGCGTGGATTCGAAGGGTGTTGAACGGGACGAAAAGGCGAACGTTTGTTTTTTCAAGGAGAAATTGGGCAAAAACCGGGAAAACGAAAAACTTCCGAGCAGAGGGGGGGAAAAAAGATGAAAGCCGATGTGAAATTGGAAAGGAGGGAGATTCAATTGGGGAAACCGATCACTTACATGTCAAAGTCCGAGGGAGGATTATTTCCTAGTCCCCGCCATGCACAAGAGAAAGAAGTAAGCACCGGGAAAGCTGGAAGAGGTTGCGAGGGGCATGTCGTAAGACAGATGGGAAACGACTGGACCACATCGCTCACCTGAGAGGTCGGGGGAACTCAGGAATACATATGAACGGGGTCGGCGAAAGGGGGGGGGATCTAATAATATGATGAGACCGTTGCGAGGCAAGGTAAGGTGGGTGCGGCGGTCTTAAAAAAGGAGATTATGCTAATTCCTGTGGAGCAAGAGCGAGAGGGGAGCAAGGAAGAAAAAAGTGAGGGTATCTGAGCAGGAATCGAAATGAGGTACGAGTACAATCTTTGAGGATTTTCACATGAGGGACGCCTCCAAGAGAAAAAGCACGGATTGGGGGGGGGTGGGGGGGAGCAAGTTAAATCCATAGAATGCCTGCACGGGTAGACCTCGCTCAAAAAAGGGGAGGAAAAAGAGATAAGAAACGGGGGCGGAAGATAGGATGTAGGCGTCAAAAAAAAACATTAGTCGAAGGGTCAGTTGATTGGGGAGGCGTCCCAGGGAAACGAAGAGAAGGGGGGCTGAAAGAGGAAAGGGGGTAATATTCCAAGCCTACATCATGGGGCTTCCGTGGGACTCAAAGCAGCTCGTGCTTCTAAACAGAAGCGCACGGAGAGGGTTCACAATAAAAAAAAAAGAACCATGGGAAGAGCGAAACCGGCGAAAAAATTGGGGGTCGGGAGGAAAAAAGGAGCCGAAGGTCGGCAAGTTAAGGCCGTCCAAAAGAGGTGATCGGATGAGAGAGGGTCGTTACTGATTATCGATACTCATAAAGCGGAAGCGGAAAAAAGCATAGGGAAAGGGAAGGTGGAATCTCTTCGATTGTGGCGGAAATCCTCAATCACGAAGGATGTATGGAAGGGGGGAGGAAAGAGGCCCTCCAGATATTCTGAAAAAGCTACAATCCATCTGCGGCATACAGGGTCATCAAGCCGCTAGAAGCCACGGAAGGAAATTTTGAAGCGTATACGGCATCAGTCGAAACTTGGAGACAAACCCAAAACGTCGAAACTGGAGCGGGCCGGGGTCCACCCCGAATAAGCCAGCGCATGGGGGGGTGAGAAATGACTAGTGAAAGGGGGGGGGGATGGATCCAAAAAAACTGGGACTACAACAACGGCCGCTGCAAGGGAGGAAAAAAAAGCTCATCACCCGACGCCTTCTGTCTCCTTCGATCTCGAAGTGCTGGTGGGTCAGAAGATTCCACTGAAAAACGGGAAGAGAAAGACTAAGTCTCTGCGAAAAGGGGCATTCGGTTTAATTTCTCATCAGCATTGTGCTGAAGAGAAGTCGAATAGAGACTGGAAGGAAAGAGGATCGCTTACTTTACGATGGGGGGGGGCTTTACGAAAGCCCATTCTAATTCCTTACAACTATGCGGATACCGCGAACGGAGTCGGGGAGAAAAAATCAATTAGAAAGATACAAAAAACCGCAGGAACCCCAGAGCATGAATGCAGGAGCAAGAGACCCGGAGGAGGAGAGGTCACGATCAATACAACGATGCAATAAGGGTTATAACAGGAGGAAATCATTCAAAAAAAAAAAAAAAAAACAACTTGAAACACCGCCAAACCACCCAAACACCAAACACCCAAGGACTACCTGCACCCACCCAAGCGAGGCTGATATCGGAAAGGAATCAGGACTACGCCGTGGTGCAAAAAGGGGGCCGTTTTCCTTCTTCAAGCGAACATCGTCTTACCCAAAACGTTGAAAAGAAAAAGAAGAAAAGAGGTAATTATCGGGAGAGGAAAAGACCCAACGCCCTCCATCGGGGCAAATGCATGAAAAAAAATGATATAACAAGGAAGAAAGAAGAATAAAAGAGCCCTCCCCGCAATAGGCACTGACTCCAAAAAGAGATTGGAAAAGGGGGTGCTCAGTCATTCACGTGAGAGAAACGACTCCTGGTCTGAGTTTCTGGAGACTCTAGCAAAATGACCAAGGAACCTCCATGACAAAAAGGAAGCCGTTAAAGACGACGGGTCAAGGATATAAAAGTCGCGATGGGATGCCGTTCGTAGTTTGCTTGGAAAGCCAAAAGGGCTATCAAAGAGTTGAAAGGATAGGGTTTGCGACTACAAGAATGGAGGGTTAGACATGGACGCTACGGCTAGGAAGGAAGTGGCCGAATTTGTTTCAGCGAAGGAGGTTGTAAAGCACTTGAGCAGTCAAAGGTCAAGGAAAAAGAAAAATTCTCGTCCATTCTACGAGCGGAATTGATGAGTGGGCGTATCCGATACATGGCGGTCAAGCTCTAATTCACATGATCTCCGACAAAAACAACGGAGGATTGATCTGTTAAGGCGGAGGGAAAGAGAAAAGGGGACGTCTAAAGCAAAATAAGCCAGGAGCAAGGCCGCCTGCTGCCGGAGGGAGAACGTCGTACCGCTTCCCGGAAAAGAATATGAGATCAGAAAAATCGGTTGAAAAGAAGAATAAACCTGCGATCCGACTGTGATATGAAAATGGAAAGCAACCGTGGGCGTGACGGGTCGACTATCGTGCGAGGAGGAACTTACCTCAAAAAGGCTCTAAAGGGTACACTCCACGACTAGATGGTCCATCGAGGGGAGGGATAAAAAGTGACGTCAGTCGATGTGGACCAGAAGATAGCGTGAAGATGGGGGGAAGGAGTGACTGGATGAAGGGGGGAGAATCTTGAACGAAGGGGAAGGAAACCATGCTCGAAAACTATGCAAGTGAGGGAGGGACAGCGGGCACCCCGCAAACGACTGAGGAGTGAAAGAACAATTTGAGCTGCTTTGCTTTAGGCGGGGTGTGTTAGGTCTTCAACTGGGAGGAATGGGGGGGGGGGGTTTCGGCGTTTTGCAGATGGGACGGGGGGCGTGGTTAGTTCTTCAGGGCTTCTCCGTCTTCTGTCAATTGTGAATGTTATTGCTTTGAAAAAAAACAGGGGGCGTCATAAATTGTAGGAGGGAAAAGTAAACCACTCTCGATCATGGTTGGCAGGCACCAGGCGGAGGCCGGATACAGAATGGAAAATCGGTTTGAAATCCAGTCCTGTCAAAAGAAAGGTGCGACGCGCTTGAATAACCCAGGGCAGTCAGGGGAGGAGTGACCATTCATAAAGGCTTGGAAGGGAAGGGGGAGGTAAAAGGCAGCATCTTGGCGAAAAAGTTCGGTCTTGCTTTTAAGGAGACTTAATATGGGAAGACCGACAACAGGGAGGCGGGTTAAGAAGTACGGGCCATAGTAGGAAGACGTTGGGGGGGGTGAACAATTAAATTGGACGCGCAGAACATCCCGTGAAACCAAAAAATAGAGGCACTGAATAAAAAGTAAACGTGCGGAACCGGAAAACAGAAATACTTTGGGCCGAAGAATAGCATGAGTAATAGCGGTAGCATGGGGGGAGAGGAAAAGTGACCAAAGTGCGGCGACGCGCGATCCAAGTCTAGGAGGGGGGATGAGATTCGGACTAAGCAGCTGTTGTATCCGTTTTTGTGGGGAGGTAAACGAACACGCGTTCTGAACGCGCCGGACGAAAGGGGGGGGAGATTAAACCAGGAGATGGCGGACGCCTGGGGGGGAAAAAGACCGAAGTTCGAACAACGGTTTTGGTTGGGGTGTGAATGCGAACTTGATGCCAATCCGCCTGACAAAAAATAAGAGTGTGGGGACGCGGCGGCCGGAAGGAGGGGGAAAATCGTTGAGAGACGTGAAAGAAATCCGCGTATTGACTCACGACCTGAAAAAGAAACATCCGGGTTGGCCGCCATGTGAGAGAGACGAAACTGCAAGGCTTGGAAACAGGCGATGTTCGAGGTCGAGTAAGAAATGAACGAAAAGAAACGCAAAAAGAGAGCCAGTCGGTCGGCGCAAGGAAGAGGGGGCTCTACTTCTTTGGGGCATCAGGAAAGGAGATTGTGATGGGAACCAGGAAAAAAGGGTGGGGGGGCGTTCTAAGAGCACACTGCTGGGAGGGCAGTGGCACAAGCTAGGTTATCAAAACCGGGAGTTTAAGAGAATGTCAAAGGGAAAGTCGTCAAGCGCCAGCGAGATGAGTTATTCAACGCAGAGGACACGGCGGCATCACTGGGGAAGGGGGGTGGAGGTGAGCCAGTGAAATGCAGGGCAAAATAACGCTGGAACTCTACAAAGGAGGAGAATCTACATCGCAGGGGCGGTATTCCGAGAGGTTTCACTGGTAAAAAAAATTCCAAGGGCAAGGGGGGAAGGACTTTAGAAGGACCGATCACAAAAAAAGGGCTGGGCAATCAAAAAACGGTTCCGAGTCCAAAACCTCTACCGAATGGGACTTCCAGTTAGACACTCCGGCGTGAATGAAATCCCAGAAAGGGAGCAGTCATTGGTTTTCAGAAACCAACCATCCACCTCCCATGGGGGAAAGGAAGGAAAGATCAAACGAAAGCGAAAAAAGAGCCTAACGGCAAACTTAGGGGGCGTGGGAAAGCCAAGGGTGGAATCGAGTCAATCTGACAGTTGACTAATGAAAGAGGATCGAGGGCCACTAGCACATGGAGGCATTTGGAAGGCAAGGTGTTTCTCTTCATTGTGAAAGGGAGGGAAATTCATAAAAGGGGGTAATTGGGGAGCGTGCTGATTCACCGAACAAATGGAGAAATAGTGAGTAAGTGACGCGGACATCAGGGGAGGGGAAGAAGGGGTCATCACGAAAATGGGCAGGTGCGAAAAATTCAAAGCGGATTCCCGGAGCAAAAAAGTAATTGGAAAAACAAACGGAACTGGAGCGGAATCACCGAGAAGATCCGCCGCATGTGGTGAATATACTGGTAAGTCATCGTACGCGTGACAAATACAAAAAGGGGAACTACCTTGCCGCTGCAAAGAGGGACATCCGCTCTCGGAGAACGCCTCAAAGGCGGAGAATGTGTTCGGGGGGTGTTTGCATCTCGAACGGTTGAGAAACTTCCCTCAAAGAAATCAGCTAGGGGAAGCTTTGCGTCGGGGGTGGGGGTCGTTTCAGCCGGGAGGCTAAAAGGAAGACTAGCCGCGGATGAGGGGTGCGTCTTCCCTGGGGGGCACGATTGTGTGCTACCAAGGCTGACCGGACACCGCTGCGCTAATAACACCGCGGTCTTTACGGGAGAGTAAAGACGACGCGGGGAGTCAAAAGGAACCTAGAACGCCAATCGCATAAGTGGGGGACAAATGACGAAAAGGGGAGATGTTCACGGAGAAAAGCGAGCATGGGGCGGGCAAGCTCGTCGGATCTAGGAGGAAAGAGCTGATCTACATTGACACGCGCTTAGAAGGCGGAAGAAGGGGGTGAATAAACAGAGTGGACGGGGGGAGGTGTGACCAATTAAAGCAAAACATACGCTGACGCCAATTGGGAAAAGAAAAGGGGGGAAAGAACAGCGACACTAAAAAAAATTAGGAGAGGAAAAAACCCGTGCCCCAAAAGTCAGCGAAAAAAAAAAAGATGTTAAGCCCAGAAAAAAAAGCACAGCCGACTCAATCCAGTGAGAGGGGGGGGGGACTCTCCCTGGGTGAGTGGGTGAGAAAGGGAAGGCCCTTTTTCTAAGTCTGCAAAGCCCATGGGACTGGAAGTGTTGGAGTCCAAGCAAAGGAGCAACCTTCCACATAGCCACTCATGACAAATTCAAAACGGGGGAAACCATCGAACGACCTCCTTCGCGGGGGAGAGGCTTGGACGGAGTGGGACATCCCGGCTAGAGTCCAGGGCAAGGAAGCACCCGGGACGAATCGTCACTCAAATGAGCGGAAAAGCAACTGGGAAGCTCCATTCAACGATAGAGGAAGGAGCGGGGGGGAATTTAAGTACGTTGGAAATAGGGGCGGGTTTCTCCTGAGAGCATATCAAACAGCGCCCGCCCGGAGGTAAGAGTTAGGAAAGCGGGCGCGGCATTTGATGAGCAAGAGTCTCGGAGGGGGCTAGAGATGTGGACACATGATCAAAAAGAGAAAAACACGGAGGGAAGAGAGAGTGAATCAGGAGAGTGGGCAGATGCACCGATCAAGAAACTGGAAAAGGAGGGTGATAAGGAGGACCGGATGCGTCGACTGGAAACACGGTCGCTGAAACATCGGGTGGTCACACATCACGGAAATCGACGGGGGATGCCGCGCCGTTAAAAAAACAAATTTCGGCGAAGATCAGATACCTGAGAAAGATACAAGAACCTGGAGCTAAGGGCCAAGCAAAAAAAACCTGCAGGGAAAGAAGAAGGATTGCGTCCTTCGAACAGGAGGAAAGGTTTGGAATGAAAAGTCGCATAAGTAAGGCAGGGACGGATCAGAAAAAAGACCATTGGAAAGGGAATAATTCGACATTAAGGAAAGGGGCTTCAAACGCAAAAAACGACGGAGGGCTGATATCCTCAGAGATTTGGGGGCTTCTGGTTGTTTTTAAGCTGAAGGGTGGCAGATACAGTTTTGCGCCTGCGGTTTGACATGGCACGGCGGTGTGCTTGGATGAAACAATCTGCTCCAGAGGCTGAAGTTTGTAGGAACGAGTGAGGTCTTGGGGGAAAAAAAGGGCGGGAGTGGAAAAATGGCGATGTCGGGCGCTGATCCAAGTACGGGGACAGAGGGAAGGTATTACGTATGGACGGCTCGGTGTGAGGGGTGGGGGAGAAAGAAGGAAAGTTCTTCCGAAACGTCATTGGGCCGAACGTGTCGATACCCACAGCGTTGAGACGTGAAAAGCAGCGCGGAAATGGGGAGAACCGAATTCATGACAGGGTGGCAGGCAGGAAGGGGTGGGAAAAAGTGCTTCTTACCTATGAGATTGTAGACGACAAAGAAGATCGGTCATCAAGAGGCATTGGAACTGACTGGGCATCGGTAGGAGCTGTGGGTAAGCCCAAAGTGGAAAGCCGACCAGCGCGCTGTCCAGAACGCCACTTTGTGCCTTGACAGAACTAGGAAACGTGCGGAAACAAAAGGAGCCGGTGCACGCTCAAGGGGGAGATGGACAGACCTCGGGGGGGGAGGGGCTATGAACGTAAACGCTTTAAAATAAAAAAACTTCGACGCGCAGTCGAGACACGCAGAGTGTAGATTTCCCCTCGGAAGAATAGGAGTCATCCAGTGGTGAGTTTAGTCACAAGCCTGAAAAAGGCAGCCACCAGGAGGGCGAAAGGGTTGACTCAGGCTAACTTCGAAAGGTGGGGCGAGACTTGATGCAGCCTTAAGGGGAAATTGGGCCGCGGACCAAAGAAGCTTGAAGGAAAGGTCTGGGACAAGGAAGATGGAATAATTGTAGATTAGAGGGGGGACGACGCCAGACAAGTCCTCATCCGAGGGAGGGGGGTCACGCATGGGCAATAAGGAACAGAGGCATTAAGGCTCAGTAGCGGTTATAGGAAAGGGGAAAGAAAGGAAAGGAGAATCAGTCATAGTCCTTGGAGGCTAGCGATGTGGGAACGAAGTCCTGCGATGTGGGTCCTTAGGATGGATGCACGTGGAGGTCGTCCATAAAAAAAACGGTAAATGGTGGCTGAATCACAAGGAAAAAAGGGAGTCGGGTAGGTCGTGTGTGAACAGCGATGGGGGGAAAGACAGAGGGAGAACTAGGGGAAACGTTAGACTCTGAACAAGAAAAAGTTTCGCTGAACGCGGCCTGGGCGCCCAAACACGGCGCGCACTTGAAGGGTGGTGGTTGGGGAAAACAAAAGGAAATCATCGAAAACAGACGCTATGTCAAGAGGACGCTGCACCACCAGGAGGAAGAACGAGAAGATACGACGGCAGGAAGGGGACTGGATCAAACAGCCAAGTCAAGCGGAACGTGCCTTTCTGGTAGGAAGGGAATAATTGCTGGGAAAAGACTGGCATACTTTCCGATAACCTGAGGAAATGTGACCTCCAGGTCTGCCTTCAAGAGAGAGCACACGAGAATAGACACCCAAAGAACTACCTTTTCCAAAGTAGCGACACCCACTCAATGTACAGGAGGTAAAAATCGACTCTAAGGAGGGAGTTCCTAGAAAAGGTGATCGTGCATAGTATAAGGGTTACATTCTAGTATAGATTTGCCAATCAAATCTACCGCGAAAATTATGAAGGGGTGTCCGTCTCTGAGGGGAGGACGGCGGATCCTCAAGTCAAATGACAGTAAGTTAGGGGGAAGACTCCATATTTCACGGCCGAATTACAAGGTAATAACGAGGAGGCAAGCAGGGAGGGTAAGACACGAGAATTCAAGGGTTGAGCGCGAGGCCTGAGAAAGCTACCTTGGAAACCCAAACGTCGGAGTGCGTCCCTTAAAAAAAAGAGGGATCCCTCCAAGCATGGTGGAAGAGACATGACAGGCGTTCAGACGAACGGGGAATACAAAAAAACGGGGAGGAAAAAAAACACTGTCGCGAGGAATAATCTCATCCCGCCCACCGTTGAGAGGAGACGCGGCCGTCTCGTCGGCAGGAAGACAGAAGAAATCCACTGCTACCAGATGCGCTCGGAAGGTGAAAACAAGGAGTTCGTTGGAGGGGGGGGAAAGTGTTCGGGGCCGGAAGCTGGGGGACCGGCTAGAGAGAAAAAGGGGGGATCAAAAGAGAGCATTCAGAACTTCACTTATAAAGAGAGGGGTGGTCGTGCCAGGCGGAAACGCATAAAAAGAAAAAAGCCAAGCAGGAAGCACAAAGAATTCAGGCGCGTCGGCGCAAAGAGCTGAAGAATTCGCAATACAGAGGAAAGACTTTGTAGCGAGAATCGAACACATCGACGGGGGAAGCGCTAGTCGGGAAAAAAAAAATTGACCCTCTTATGAGAAAGTGGGCAGAAACAACACGAAGTTCAGTGTGGAAGAGGGGCCCGAAAAAAGCAGAATCTGAAACTCGTTGGAAAAAAAAACGGACGATCAGGAAAACACTAGAGAGTAAGAAGTCAGAAGAAACACCCTAACCCACCGGCGGAAATCGGAGAAAAAAAAAATATTTAAAATCAAGGGGGGGGAAACTATAAACCGGAAGAGGCAGGACCTTCCGCAATCCATCGACAGGTGTGTCGGACCCGGTGCAGCGGAGAGCACATAGTAGTAAGGGTCGAATCGTTGAAAAAGACATTGGAGGGTACGAGCAGAACAGGGCTCAAGACAAGAACTCAAGGAAGAGTAGATCGAGTGACCGCGACTACGTCACGCAAACATAGCGATGGAATCGGCGGGGTTGGGAAAGACAGCAGAAAAAAAGTGATTGGTCCAATGGAAGGGCAGGTTGAAGATTCGACTAAAGAAGAAAAGTTGCGGGAACTCTGCAACTACAGGAGCGGGCGGAGACGGGGAATTAAAAGAAGGGGGGGTAGCGACGGCGGGAGTCGAGAATATTCCTGTCACCGCGGGGAAAGAGGGAGAGCAATTCCGGTCCGCGGAGGGGATTCGCGGTGGCCGCTGATAAGAGGGACAGGGGGATCCGAGATTACTCAAACAAAGGGAAAAAAAGAATCATGGTGATTGAACCGGGGACAGGAGATGCTCCGCACCTAAGTAAAGCAAAGCTCCGAAAAGCGAGAACTTAAGAGCACAATGGTCGCGTGGAAAAGATAAGCTCGGGAAACAGAGCTGCAACCAAAAATGTGAAAGAAATCGAACTTCGACGAAAGAGAGAGCCTAAGTGCAATACCATGGGGAACCGATTCGAAGATAGGATAACCGGAAAAAGGGCAACAATCACAGAGAAAGGGCTTTACAAACCAAGCCTTCGTCGCGGGGAGATCGTCCGTCAGATATGTGGTAACCAGAGTGAATATTTGGGGGGATCGCAGAGGGGTGCAGTAAAGAGCCCGCTGGAAGACAAATGCGTCAAAATGGGGCCGACGATTCGACATGGGGGGGGAGGGATACGCAGGCAAAACGACGCGTCGGCTGGGCGGGCCGCCGGTTAGCTGTGTGGCGTTAGGTTTTAAGATTCCTTGATAAGCCTGGGGAGGGGGTGGAGGCTTTTGTCCCGGGCACGGGGTCGGAGGGGGACGAGGACGGGGGGTTTGAGATGTTCATTGGGGGACTTGGTCGGGAGTTTGACAAACGCGGGGGGGCAAATGTCGCGCCGGAAAGGAATTAAAACCGGCCCGACGTTTGAGGAAAAAAAGAGGATGAGTGAGGAAAGAAAATCGTCCTACTGAAGCCGAATGTAACTCTTTCTAGGAAACAGCTCAAGGATTGGTCGGAAGATGAAGGACGCTTCGTCAGGTCAGGGCCATTCAAGGAGAGGGGGGGGCTTCAATTGTTCATTGGCCGTTGCTTTAAGCTGTTAGGTGTGGAAAAACTCCGCGGGGCGTCGTGAAAGTCGCAGAAAGCTAAAAAAGACTGGGGGAAAACAATCGTAAAAAGTGGAAAGACCCATAAAAGAGGTAGTCTTGGAAAAAATCTGAAACGAGGGGAACAAGGAAAAAAAAAATTTGCAAGTCGGGCAGAGCAAGCATCGTAGCAGGGGAATGAACGGATGCAATTCAGAGACGGCTCGAGGCGCGAATCATGCTGCGGCAGGGGGGGGGAATTCCTGGCAAGGACGCTGGGGGTTGGGGTCATACCAGGTTTTTTGGTGTGAACACGGCGCGCGCAAAAATGGGATATATTTCCACCCCATGAGGACGGGATATCGGAATTGACTCAAAAGGTTACGAGGGGGTTTCAACGAACCAATGGGCGAATGCCTGGGCAAGAGCGCGTTAAACGGACGCTTGTAAGGGGGGCTTGCCACAAGACATAACTCTAGCCGTGGGGGATGAGAGAATTCGCGGATTGGTCCGCAGACAGATCAGGAAATGTCTCGAGGTGACGAAAGTTCCAAGTAGAAACGGAGTCTGCAGATGGGAGGTAACGATATCCCGGAAGGTAAAAGTCATAGGCTAAAGATGCCCGTCGGTCGGAGACTTGGTCGGCCGCTAGACGATTTTCCAGAATTAATAAGGGATAAATGTTAGGAGTCGTGCCCGTGGAACGGTGAGGAGGGGTGGGGGGTGGGATGGGGGTGAATCACATGACGGGCGTTAGCGGGGAAGCACTAATGATAGGGTAAGGAAAAGTGGAGAAGTAAAAGGAGTGCGAGGGAAGTCTTCGGGCGGCACCAAATGGAGATGAGTTGAAAGGGACAAGCCAACCGGACAGGCAGAGGGAGGTTGGGGGCGGGTGGGACGGAAAAGGGTGAAACATCATGAAGGCAGCCAACACAAACGGAGGATGAGGAGAGATATACATCGAGGGAAGAAGGACTCTAGGGCGGGAACGGTTAGAACCACCAACACTTCAAGAATGCCGGACGGAGGTGGAGCGAAAGTGCAAAGCGATATAAAGACTCCACTGACGGGTTCCCTTAAATAAATAACGAATGTTGAGGGGCAGCCCTCTCAGGGGGCAGGAAAATAAAAGCAAGCGAACTTTTAAGAAAACGCCACCAGAAGAAACGGGGGCCCCAGGGGACATAGAACACGGCCTCGATCCGAGAGGGAAAAAGGAGCCGGAAGAAAAGTGAAGGAAGAGAAGTCGGGGGCCGCGGGACAGTGGATCCCGGAGCGGGGGCCACTCGAAAAAGACGGAGAAGAGGAAGTCGCTAACTTCGGGGTGTAACAAGGGGATCCTCTCAAGAGACAGTAAAAAGCGGAAATGGCGGACAGCACCGAAGAGAAGAGGCTACGTCGGAAAATAATGCGTCGTTAGAAGAGTAATAAAATTAGGAGGCAAAGAGAAAAAACGGGGGACTAGAAATAAATTACGAACTTGGCGAAACAAAAAACGTGGCGACGTTAAACTGGTCAACCTCCTCAGTAAGACAGCGGGGGGGAAAGAGACCATGCGAAAGAAGAGGCGCGTGACTAAAAAAAGAAAAGGGATGATACATGCACTGCAGGCTAAAAAGAATCGGTCAGCCAAAAGGTAGAAAGGTCCGCACGACGCAAAGTGAGAAGCCGCTATGAGCCAAGGCTGGCGATTAGAGGACTAGGCTCCGGAGATTCAAAAAGGGGGGAGGGGGCGGTAGCCGCAGTCATATGTGGAGGGAGCTAGGGAGAAGATGAGCTGGGGGGATGCAGAGGAACTTGGTCCGATGTATTAAAAAAAGGAAACGAATTCCTAGTACAAAGAGAGATGATGACAACGCGGGTGTTCGTCTGCCAGAAAGGACCGAGAGGGCGAGAAGCAACTGAAGGACTACGAATGAGACTTACGTCTAAAATGACTAATCAGTATGAAAGGTAACGATCAAGCCAATGGGTTGGCAAGCGGGGAGGACAATCGACGTAGGGGGAAGCGGGGGGTACTACACTAAGAAATGCCGGGGGGGAGAAAAATGAGAGATGTAAGTTTTGAGGCCTTCAGCGAAACAGGGGGAGGAACGCACGAGTGTGGAAAAAGGACAAGAACTAGAAGGAAAGAAGCGGAAACAGAAAACAGGTAACCTAAGGGAAAAACGAAAAAAAAAGAGTAGAAATCCTAAGAAGACAAGGACAATCCATCTAAGCCATGCGCCCCGAATGTTTTTCCCGGGGTAGGGAAACCACGTACGAAAAGGCGAATGGTAAAGGAGGCCATTGTGCGAAGGGGAGCAAAGCGGCATGCAAGGGCACCTGCACACCTATACAAGCCAACAAGAAAATAGTGGGGAACATAAGGACCCTTAAGAGAATTTAAGATCTTTGGGTTGGAGACATAAAGGCTAGGAAGGGGATGACAGGGGTGGGGGGTACAGGGAGATTAGCTATCACGCAAATGGTGAGAGGCAGGAACGCAACATTCAAAGGGAATGGGAGACGGGAATTGACAACCAGTTTCATCACGGCGAGTCTCAACGGGGCTTGGAAGTTCAGGTAACAGAGAAGGGACCGAATTCGAAAGGAAGGGAAAGAGGCGGGAGGGGAGGGAACGGTGGAGGAGCAGGCAGCGGAAGGGCATTCCGCGCTTAAGGAATCTCTTCACCAAAAAGGGAAAAGGGATCATTTATCTCGAAGCGGGGGACAGGGAAGGGAAAGCGCGCGCGCCACCGGAAGTAAGACGCCGCTGACCGGAACGGGGGAAAAAGAGGGTTATAACACCGCTTCAGGGGAGAGCTCTAGGTAAGCAGGGGCGATTAAAAAAGTCCTGGTTGAAATTCCCGGGATAAATGGGAAACGAGCGAAGGGATTTCCCAAAATCCAAATATGAAAGGCTGACAGGGGATAGAAAATAAACAGGGAGCTATCCGTATGGAAACAACACTCCGGCTATTTTGGTGGGGGGGGGGGGGGGAGAGAGCCTTCTGAGGTGGAAAAAAGAGGAGTTGAGATTTTTCAGGGGAAGGAGAAGTTCAGTTGCACAATAAAGGGAAATTGCGAAGGTCAGAAGGAGGACGGAGGACAGCTCAAAAAAGTAAACGACTGCGGCGAAGTGACCATGGAGGGGGCTGCGGGTGTGGGAGGTATTCCGGTGGGTTAGAACTTCATATCAGGAAGCCTGGTTGGGCCCGTGAAGGTGGAGGAAAGGGTTTTGGTTTTGATGGGATGGGGGGGCATGAGAAAGGAATTCTTAGGCAGGTTGTGTAAAAAAAAAAAAGGGGGGGGTAGAGATGTCTTGACTGTTTCACAACGAAGGGGTCAGCGATGTCGCGGAAAGCAAATCGATAAGGGAAAACTGGGAAAGGGCGTGCAGCGGATCGTGGAATCGAAGACCGCGGTCCTTTCCGAAGCGGGTGAAGGAAAGCGAGGGGGACCCACGCGGAAATGATAGGGACATCAGGAAGCGCTAGTCAGGAACGGGAAATTAACTGGCATGTATAGGACGGGAGTCCGGGAAAGTGGAGGATCGACCACCAGCGAGGTCTAAGCATCGGTAGAGCGAGGAAAAAGGGGTGAAATTCGTAAAAGGGGGAAAGCCGACTCCATCCGGCGTTTTATCCCTTAAGCTGAAGTGAAATAAAACCTCACAAAAACGGGGGGAAACAGGAACATAGCATTAGGTATGGGGAAGACTCAGGGGGGAAGACAAGTGAACTTATCTCTTGAAGATCCAGCACTGTAAAAAAAGAGGAGAGGGAGCAAGGGAGGATATATTAAGCAGAAAAGGGGGTGTATCCATCCATTGGGTGGGAGCAACGCTCAGAAAAAAGGAATGGTCTCGTCGAAAAAAGCGCCTTGGCGGTCCCGGGAAAAAGGGACGAGAAGCAGAAGGGGTTGGGTTTTTGGGAGAACGTGGGAGAGGAAAGCGCCTTCAGCTTTGGCGGCTGCAAGCTTATGCAAAGAAAAGCCTCGGAAGGGGAAGAAGCAGTGTATTGAGAGGTGACGCAAGACAAAGAGAAACGGTGAAGGGGGACAGACCGACCTCGGGTATTAGAAACAACGACGGACCAAGCGAAGATTATCGTTCCGCGTCGATGGAGTGGCCATCTATCCCGGGGAGAATGGCAAAACTCGAGCAAACATGAAGAAGAGGGAGGACATAATCAGGAAATACTGAAAAGTGGTCCATAAGTGAAGGATGAATGTGGTAGATCGTCCATTTTGAACGGTAGGGGGGAGAGGGACACAGAAAAAGGGGAGGGAGGACTGGGCGCACGATATGTTAAAAAAAAAAAAAAAAAAAGAGGTAATGATCTTAAAGGACGGAAAGTCGTCGCGGCTTAAACAAGGGATTACATGGGAAGGGAAAGAAAGCACGGAAGCTTGTTGGGGGTGTGTTGGGAGAATGGAAAGCAACCGTAATGAAACATGCACGCTAGTAACTGCACCACCACAAGAGATGGATAGTGATGATACATCAAACGGAAAGGGAGTTAGGGGGGTTCCTGGGGCGGTAAAAACAAACTTCAAGGGAGGCCGGGTCCGGGGTGAGGCAAGGTACTCTCATAAAAGGGCTGTCAGAGAGTACTTTTCCATTAAGAAGAACTCAAATCCGGGCTAATTTGCCAATCTAAAGGGATGACACTAAAAAGCATAAGCGTCCCGTCTGTGATCACGCCAAAGAAGAACAGGTGCCGGCGAAAAAAGGCTCCATCCGTCGAATTAAATGAAGGCACGAAAAACTAAGGAAGGATCAGATGGAAGCGTTCGTCATTCCGCTTAGAGGGGGGGTGGCAACATCGAGGGAAAATGACGGCAGCTTTCCGGTCGATTACCAGGAGGATCAAGACCCGATGATGTCAGGAAAGGTAAAGTTATATGGAGGCGGAGTCACCAAGAAAAAGATTCACTCTGCATACATAGGGGGGGGCGGTACAGACATGGGAGCGCGAAAGAGAAAAGGATTCCGGGGGAGGCGAGGACCCGGGGGAAGAAGGGCAAAAAAATTGGCGACAACCCACTTCGAACTTAGGAAATGGTACCACAGGCAACGAAAGGGAAGACATCGTAGCGAGCGAGTGATTCTAAACTGGGGAAGAACAAAAGAGTCCGCGGCGCGAGAATAATCTCATAGGAGAAGTAGATAAACTCCAGCAGGGGGTAGGGGAGAATTCTTCAACTTTTTAAAAAAAAAAGCAGAAAAAAAAAACGCGAGGATGAAAAAAAACGGAGAGTGGAAAGGGAGTTCGTTGGGAAGCCGCAAGTTGAAGGGGTCGGGCAGAGAAAGTAGGCCGAGGAGCTGGAGGAGATGTACGGACCTTCCCTTGGGGGGAGGAAAAAATGAGAAAACTACTATTAGGTCCGTAAGAGTATTAACCCGCCGCGCGGGGGGGCGAACCATAAGTCCTAAGAACTCTGAAGAAACAACCTGTAACCAAGAGAGGTCACCGGACCCATCGAAAAAGAGAGGTCCAGAGAAAGAGTGATTCGGAGAGAAAGGCACCGAAAAAGAGGAAAGGAACGGATAAAGAAGTTACAATCACTCCAACTAGTGTGAGAAGAAGGGGAAAGTGGGGGGTACAGAGTCACCAAAAGACGAAAAACGTTGGTAAAATTAAGGGAGAAGCGAAAAATGGAAAAGGGAATAATAATAACAGAAAGACTCAATTGCAATCATGCGAAAAAAAAGGGGAGGGAAAGCCGGAAGAAAAAACATCTGCGGAAAATGTACACTGAAGATCCTAAAGAGAGTTTTGAACAGGGGGGCTGACGTCCACCTGGGCATGACGAAGACATGCGACTGAGGAAGTCTGGAGTCCAAAGGCGGTAAAACGGCAACGACCAGAAGCACTGACAGTCCACAAGACTTCAGCTCTAGGGGGTGACATCGACTACGCTTAGAAGGGGGGAAAAATAGCCGGCGTGGTCTTTGAGGGACATCCGCTAGGAAACAGAGCCAAGGGCGAACAGTTTATCAAGGGATATGAGCCGGTCAGACACAAGATTGCGGTAATGCGCAGCAGAGTAGGAGGGAACCGGAGATGTGGAACAACGGTGGAGAGGAAGGCTTTGACAGGAAAAAGGGGAGCATATCCTTTCGACTCCAGACGGGGTAAAAGAGTTATTTCTCAGCGGCTGATTTGGTAGAGGAATTCTAAAAAGAAAAAGCTTCCGCTTCAAGGAGGAAAAGGAAAACACAACGGAGGAAAGAGAGAGATCAAATAGGAAGGCAAAACACTCCAGAAGGAGACTGAGAAGCCAATAAAATCAGCCCTAAGGAAAAAACTTCAGGGGGATCCCCGGGAGCGGGGGACGCGAAGATTCTCGGATAGAAAGATAAACCACCGTCGCTTCAAAAAAAGAAGAAATTCCCCTTCTCGGAGTTCGGAAATGTGACTGAAAGGCCGATTTCCAGCAGGTTTCTGATGTGACTAAAGACGAAGATCCGCCAGGAAAACTTGGTATCAATCCGTCGCTGAAGAAAGGGGACAAAACACGCCTCCAAACGAGATTTTTCTCGGGGGGAGGGATGAGGTCGGGGGGAGGTTTGTGTCCCCGGAGATTGTGGAAGGAGGTGGGGGCACGCATAGGGGAAAGGGTCTACTGCCGCTGAGGAGAAAAAGGAGACACATGGGCCAGGGGAAGATTCGAACATGAGGGGCTGGCACAATCACAAAAATAGCAAAAATTCTTGCGGATGGGAAGGGGATAAGTGCGGCGGATTTGGAGGGAAATTCCGGTTGTTTATTCAGATTTAAAGGGGGGGGGTGTTGAATGAGTAAACATGGGGGACACGGGGGGGGAGTAGGGGTTGGTCCGATTTTTCTCCGGAGGGAGGCGTTTGAGACGCTTTCTAGGGATTTAAATTTTACCAACGCGGGGGCGTTTCAAGCGAGGGTCGCGAGGAGGTCAAAAAACAAGGGGCCATGGGAACAAGCGGAGGCGCTCAAGGAGAGGGGGTGTAAACCCGGTGTCCAGATGGGAAAGGAAACTTTGTGAACCAAAAAGCGGAAATAGAGGGATTGATGCCACTTCGCAAGGAGGGGTCAAGGCCCAGGAGGCTCTTTCAAGGTGGAAAACGGTTTCCAAGAGAAGGGGGCTTCCGCGTAATTTGGGTGGGAGAGAAACCCAACGAAGTAGGAGGGAAGAACGAGGCGTTGTGGGCGAGTGGTCGACGGTAACCCAAAAGAGGAAAAAAAGTGGAAGCCGGCCCCGCTGAAAAAAGGGGTGTAGACTTGCCAGACATGCTGAAACGAGGCCTTAAAACACTCAACAGGAGCAGATGGTTGTCAAGATCAGGGAAGGGGAGTGAACGTAGCGCTTGCAAGCCTAGGAAGCGGAGAGGAGGCGATAGGCTCTTCGTATGAAAAAAAGCGCGGGCACGTGGTGGGGAATAAACCATGGGAGGGAACAAACTTCGAGGACTACAAGGGTCGCGTACACAAAATGCGTCGTCGGTAGGGAGGAGGGGGTGCAGGGAAACGCTAAATTAGGGGAGGTTGGGGGGTTGTCTTTATGGGAGGCATCGGAGCCTTCAAAGGAAAGAGGGGGCACCAGCGGGTCCCAGCGCCTTAAAACGTAGCCGATGGTAAGCCGTGAAGAAGAGGAGGTATGAAAAGCAATAAAATGGGAGAACATCAGGAGAGGTTTAAAGAGGTGAAAACAGACGGAAACTCGGGAAATTCATTAATTCTTTCGGCCAAGGGATGCAAGCGATTAAAAACAGATAATCCCGGAATAAGAATGTCCCGCGGTAGAGGAGGAGGGCTGGCGGCAGGGAAAAGAGGGGACCGTCGGGAGATTTGCCATCAACTTAAAACCTGTCATCAGGGGGGTTAAAAGGGAACGGTTAGGGTGCAGGGGAAAAAAGAATCGGGGGGCGGGAGGGGGGGCGCACGCGCGGGGGATGGCAAATGGTCAAGTGAATAGAATAATGAATCTGAAAAGGGAGCTGAAGAAAGTTAGATGGGGGAACTGGGGGGAATCACGAAAAGGCCAACTTTAATTGGGGGTTGGTTTAACAACTGTGAAATCCAGCGAATCACGGGTGGTAAAAAGGGTGAGAGGAAATAATCGCGTGCAGGGGAGAGAGATTGGAGTTCCCATTGGGAAGAAAACCCCCAAAATTCAAAGTGCACAGTCCAAGGGTGGAGGGAAGAAAAAAGAGGGAAAAGACATCTAAAGTGCTGCAGCGCGAAACTTTCAAGAGTCATGCTTAAAAAAAGACCTCTTCATTGGAATCCATAGAGAGAACTGCCACTCAAGAAACCCAAGGTTGTGATTAAAAGGCCAGAAAAAACAACGACAACACAAACTGCAAAAAAAACAAACCACACACACACCACCAAAAAAAAATAAAAGACGTTTTCCAGGATGACACTTAACTAAAATGGGTATTAGGATAAACAATCGAAAAGATCTCCTAAATTCAGGGTGAGAGTGAAGGTTACAGTCTCGAAAAGGGGAGTGCCACTAAGCAAACAAGCGGAAAGAGAATGGAACGTTTCGATCGTCGGGGAGGAAATCCTCTCAAATGATGTCTAAATGTACCTTCTCTTGCGAGAGGGGAAAGCCGGAAGATTCCGTCAAAAAGGAGAGGCCAATCATCGGAAAACGCAACATAAAAGAGCTCGGGGGTAAAGCCCGAGGCAAAGCGAAGTTGAAGTCGAAGGAAAAAAATCAATGAGCCCTTGAGAAAAACGTTCGAGTGATGTACCTGGTAAACCTATATCCAGCAGGGGGGGTGGAAGAGACCATAGCGCAGGGTTCAGCGAAGCGCGTTACGACAAAAGAAAAAAAAGACATGCCGACCGGCGAGAAGAACTCATCCGGCGGGGGATCAAAAATAGAAAAAGCTCGTCGAAGTGCCGGGAGGAAAGCGCGAAGGGAAGACAACAACGCGAGGATTAAACCTGGAAAAAGAGAGTTGAAGTGCGGGGTTTTAAGTTAGGCGGGAAAAGTGTGAAGAAGTCGAGAGCTTGCAAAGAAGGGATCGAGGAGTACCTGGTTTTGGTGGCTAAGTGAAGACAGTTCGAAATCGACAAATGCGCGTGAAAAAAAAGGCGGCGTGGTCGTCAAACACGCCGGAAAGGAAAGACTTACCCTTAAGCAAGAAAGTGGTCGCGGTGACCCTATGTACGAGCGAGAGGAGGAAGGATAACCGCGAGCAGGCTGGTATAGGGAGAGAGCAAATCGCCGGGGATGAAAAGATCTCGTGCGGGAAAACGAGGCACGTCTTGAAGCGCCAGCCGGGGGTGCAGAAACCCTGGCGAATTGTTTACTTTTACTCCAAAGCAAAAGACTGGGGAAAAAAGAAGAGCTCATCGCAAACGGAAAAATTCGAGAAGAAATAAAGTCAGCAAAGAAACAAAAAAATCACATCTCAAAAAGCAGGAAAAACTAATATAAAACCGGAGAACAGGAAGAACATAAAAGCAGAAAAACGCCACGGACGAAGCCGCCGGGGGTGGGCAAGGGGGGCCACGCCTAAGGGGGGACTGAACTTCCTGAACATTCGTAATGGTACTGCGGCATTTGCTGGGGACTCAGGCGGTCAGTCTGCCCGAAAGGAAAGGGAATCAGAGGCCAAAAAAATCCCTCAAAGAGGAACAAAATCTCGAAGGCACAAGGAGATTAATCATCGGAGGGGGTCGGGGAGGGGGACATCCCGGCTAGACCCATATTTGATCCAGAAATGCAAGGGTACCGGATCTTCAATCAGGAAAGGGGCGGAAATTCGCTGAATAAATTAGACAGTCAAAATACGGGTTTTCATCGGAGGGGTCTCCGTCGAGCGCATAGGTCCCGCTCAGCCGAAAGAAAAGAAAGGTGACGAAGTTTCCGTCGGAGGGGGAATTCGGGGGAGAGAGTAATATCCTCGGAAAAAAAAAAGGGTCGCTAAGCAACACAACAAGGTGTAGAGGAAAAAGAAAAGAGAGGCGGGATCAATTCCGACAAAAGAGGAAATGAGAAATATCATCCGTAGCATCTTCTGGTGATCAAACCCCGCCGCGCTTTCCCGGAAGACAAAGAGCTCGACGACCCGCGGAGCGGCCAATACGGGCATTCCCTTCTCCCGAAGGGAGGGATCGACTGTAGAGAGGAAAACCGGGGCCGCTTTCCTCGAAATCGTTGCGTGACCGAGTCGAAGGAAAAACAACCGAGGCCCTTGCTAAGAAAGGGAAGCTAGCCGGGATTGTCACCACACTCGGGGAAGCTCAAAGAATTATAGCCGGGCGGCGTCGATGGGGGTCAAACAGAGGTGAAGATTTTGGCAGAGGAGAATAGTTAGGTGCGGTTACATGCCGAGGAAAAAAGAAGACCATGGGAGAAGGAAGTCCGATTCTAACAGAACGGGGGGGGGCTTCACAGCCACCCCGGGAGCAGGCGTGACGGAGTCCGGGCCGCAGGATGGGAACTTGCTTTATCTGCCGGGGATTCCTGGGGGGAGTAATGGTTTTTTTTCGCCGATGGGTTGCACCGTAAGGGGCACGGGCTTTCTTCCGATACTTCTCAGGTAGGAGGTTGTAGATGAAAGGTTCTTTTATTTGGTAAAAAAAGAGGAGAAGCGTATGTGCGAAACAATCTGAATCATGGTTTAGGTAGGGAACAAAAAAAAAACCCCGGCTTAGCGAGCGGGGGGGGGGGAGTAGGCGTCCTGGGCCGACAAATGGGGCAAGGAAAGGTTGCACCCACGCTCAAGGGGGATTGTATATGACCATAATTCTTCAGGGTCATGGGCCGCGAAGGACAGCTCGGGGCGGAATGTCCTGGTCAGGTTTTCTTGGAAAGGACAGTTCGGAATTGAAACGACCGCCCGGGAAAAAAGGGGGAGGCTCTGTAGGCTTCCTGTGGGGGAAGCCCACCAAAGAAGAGAGAACGAGAAAAAAAGGCTGCAAGCTCATCGCTACTTTGGAACTAACAGAACCTGCTGAACGACTAAAACCGCTCCAGGGGAAAAAAAAGGAGGGGTGTAAATCGCGTAAAAAAGAGTGAACGTAGCGATTGCAGACTAGGAGTACTAGAGCTCTGAGGTCAGAGTAAACGGCGCGGCGGAGAGATGTACTCGCCTGAAAGGAGGGGGTTTGACCCAGTGTTTTGGGTCACAGGGTCTCTTAACGCGCCGCCGATGGGAGATGAGACCAGAAATCGCGTGCGGGATAAGGTCCCGAATTTCGAAGATTGGGGGGTTTCGCCAAGGGCACTTGAGAAGAGGGGAGGCAAGAACAACTTAAGTCAAAACTCGGATCCACCCAGCGCAAGTGACCATTCTTCCCGAGGAAGACTTAAGGTAGGAGAGGACTGGGGAAAAAACCTCAGAAGAAAGTAAAAAGGCACTGTCGCAGAAGAGGGGGATGAGTTCTGTTCACACGACGAGAATGGGCCTTCAGTACGGTCTGTTCCGCGGCGAGAGGTGGCATAGATAAGAGAAAAGTCCCGAAAAGACAAAAAACTGAAGTCGTCTTCAGAAAGTAACGCTCTGGCCGCCCCTTTTTTCGGAAAGAAAAAACGGATAGGGGATGGAGCAGGTGTGAAAAAAAGGCGTCCCAGAAAAGGGGTGTCGTATACTCAAGGGAGCTCCTGGCGAGGGGAAAAAAAGCGAGAAGGGGAGGCAGAAGGAGCAAAAGAGGCTCTTAAGGGGAGTCGCGAGGGAGGACACTAAAATTTATATGATAGTGACGGCACTGGCCGCTACAAGGACCAACGCAGCAAAGGGGGGGGGGGTGTGTTGAACCAGTTAAGAAAAGATAATGAAAGCTTCCTCGGGAAAAGACACCAAACAACTGAGTATTGAAAAGGGATACATCAGCGTGGAAGGGGGATTGAGTTGGCGGAAAAAACATTATATGCCAGTGCTGCCGGGTCGGCGGCGCCAGGAAGAAGAAGAAGAGAATTCGGAATCCGCCAATGGCAAAAATCTGTACGAACTGGTCTTCCTGGAAGACCCTCTCGCGCGTGAGGGAAATACAGAACAGAATGCAGGGATTGCAACGCCACCATACTAACCTGCCGAGACTGAAAGAAAAAATCCGTAGTATAGGGGAAAATCGCCGAAGGCCCAGCGGGGAAAGGAACGAAAGACGCTAGGAGGCCGCGGGACTCGTCCTAAGAAAGGAGACTATTACCACAGAGGAAGACAAATCCAATTAATGAAATGCTCGGAAGGACAGCTTAGATTGTGAAAATGCAAATCCGAATCAGGATGAAACTGAGGGGAACATCCAGGTCTGCGGACCAATGACCTAGAGGAAAAGGTCATCAGAAGGGGACACTCTTTGGGACACCCGGCAACTCTCCGGGGGAAAGACCCGGAATCAGTCCTACTGGGCCAAACGTGAGAAACCGTCAGGTCAACCGGAGAGGAGAATCCCGCACTCGCACTGTTTTGGAAAAAAGGCGAGGGAGGTCATCTAACGCGTGAAAATAAAATAGGAGAAAAAACGCGTGCCGCGCAGGGAGAATCATCAAGGAAACCGCTCAAGTGACTGGAGACATCGTGCCGCTCTCAAGTTTCTGGATGAAGAAGGAAAAAAGAAAAACAGACTAACGAAAGGATGACCTCCGCAGGAGGGTGGTGGGGAAATTTTTTAAGGTCACAGCACGGACAAGATGTTCTGGAAGGTACCAGGATGATGGCCGCAGGGAAAGACGGGCGGTCCAAAGTTTCAGATGGGGAAAAGACTCCGAAAGGTGAAAAAACTTACAAAATCTCGGGTAAACCCTCCGTCGGCGGCGAAGGAGCTAGGAACTGAAGAAAACGCACCTAACAGCACGCCAAGAACTGACCCATGGAAAGGGAGAATTTTTCACCATCAAGAGATGTACACTGGGTATCGAAAAGAGCGCGTCACCACAGACGTAGAGGGAAAAATCACGCGTTCAATCAGGAGAAATCCTCTAAGCTAGAAAAACTGAAATCAGGGGAGGGACTTGGACTCTTCAGCGCTACATACTGAAAGAAAACCAGATTGGAAAAAGAAAAAAGCTCATCGACAATGAGAAATTAAAAAGGGTTAAGAAAGAGAACCCGACCAAAAAGGGCAAAGCGGCGACTTTATAGAAGGAATATAAAAAAGGGAAAATCAGCCTCCGCAACCCGATGAAAACGGACTCCAAGCCGCCAAGTCGTTTTTGGGAAAAAGTGGGGATGTTAGCCGATTGGAACAACTTGGGGTGTGTTGAGACGTCCAAAAGGAACGTTCAGAATTTACGGGAGTAACAGTGCAGTTAGAACTGCAAAACGAGAACTCAGAAAATAGGACACGCTCTCTGGCCCAAAGCGACGCGGCAAAAAAGGAAGTCAGTTGGAATCTCAGGACGGGTGCTTGCAGGGGAATCCCTGCTGACGCCCAGGTATCCAAGGACTGAGGAGCGGTTTGAAGACCTTCAACAAAGGGGATTGGCGGGGAGAGGAGAAAAAACAGGGCAGTCAATGTCGACGGAGACGGGATTCGTGTTGAAAGGCGGTGCCAGAGAGCTGCTAGGAGAAAGAAAAAATATAACGAGGGGGAAGGAAGCAGTATTGGGGGAAGGGGGGAGTGAGCATCTCATACTGCGGGCAAAGAGGAACCGCGATTA